>JACLAD010011647.1_pt1 | contig 13368 bp, 8 predicted proteins | sample 8027901 | NCBI WGS metagenome assembly JACLAD01 (sample SAMN15725071, study PRJNA655200) | protist metagenome | isolation source: fluorescence activated cell sorting (FACS) single amplified genomes of... | place: Spain: Blaines Bay Microbial Observatory, Mediterranean Sea | collected 2016-07-05
GAAATGAAAGCTGTTAGTCATGGCTATCATGTGCTACATGGTTGTAACTAGCCTATATTAAATATTGTACGACAAGATGCAATTAAACATTGAAATAATTTTATATTTTTTTTTTGGTCTGCCTGGGCCTGGTTGGCTATAATTTCTAATAAATTATTTTGGTGTACCAAAAGAGTTTTATTCTAAGTAAGTACTGTTTTTTAATAGTCTTCCATGCTTTTGTATCCCTATATAAAACAGTATTTTGGAAAAAAAGGTAAATTACGCAATTTTGTGTAAAATCGGTCTTAATAGGGACTAGATTAGTACAGTAATTGTACACTTATTAAAACTAGAAAAAATGAACAGACCACTGCTACATTACCTTGAAAAACGAGTACAAGAAAATGAAATGCAATATTGCTTGATATCTTTTATGTAATTCCATCAAACCTTTGTAGTTGGAATCAGTTAAACCTCAGCAACTAGCTACGTTTACTATTAACAATACTCTGCCTTCAAATTTATTTAAATACACTTTCCCATTTTTATTTCCATGTGTTGGTGACTCGACTGAAAATTCATGCACGGACGTTCGTTTCTTTTGTTCCATGGTTAGGTGTGCTTTTATCTATCTGTTGTTTCACTTTAATTCTATTCGCGCAACAAATATATATATATAGAGAGAGAGTATAAATGCATTCGCGCAACAAATATAGATATATATATATAGAGAGAGGATAAATGCATTCTTCCACACTAGCTACTTTGTTGAGATAAAGTATATTTTATATATCGGACACGTCATAATATAATAAATCGAGCAGCTTCGGTATTCGATTTCCTCCTGATAGGAAATAGGAGGTTCATACCATTGTGCCATCACTATACCTTAAACTGGTAACAACGGTGGTCTTAGCCCACCCGTAAGGTTCGATCAGATTTTAGCCGATTTTTTTCAATGCTGTGCCATTAAAAATAAAAATTAAAACTACACAGTATTGGGAAAATGAGATCAAAATTGGATTACACACCGACGACCATCTCTTCGACGACGACGATAAAATAATAATAATTAAAATATCAAAAGATATATCTTAAAGATATAATTTGATCATAGATCAAGTTGAAAGTGTTCGTTTCATGTCTATGAGTATATATTTATATATTCCTGTTATTACTGTAATTATCCAATACATTTTACACGCCGTTATTGATACACACACACACACACACACACACACATACATATATATATACACACACGTCATACTTATATACGCATCATATGTAAAAAAATGGAAGTCACGTTATCACAATCGTCGTCACGTAGTCGTCATTCACGTAGTCGTACACGTAGTTCGTCACGTAGTCGTAGTCGAAGTCGAAGTCAAAGTCAACAACCTACTAATAATAAAATACCACAAAACTTTAGTATTGTACATGCAATATATTTTATTTGTAAAGAAATATCACCGACACAATTTGTAAGCTTTGAATATTTAGAGAAAATGATTGAAATGAATATTGAACTACAAGAAGCTGATTCTAATATTGCAAATATCAAACTTATAGGTCCTTCTGGGTTACTAAAAAAACGATTTGGTAATACATGGCCAGATGTATTAATATCATATGGTTTTAATATTTACAGTAATCGTAATAAATATTATATTAGCATATCTGAACATCTACAAAAAAGTACAAGAAATATAAATCAAATTGTAAAAGAAAAGAAAACAGATGCAATTAAAATAAAATTAAAACAACTCGAAATTAAAAAAACACTTGTACAATTATGTCGTAAAAGAAAACTTGTATATACTACAAATAATAATAGTAATGTCAATCAAAACAATACAAGCAATAGTAATAGCAGTAGTAGTAGTTACAACAATAATAATAGTAATACAAAAAGAATGAAAAACGATAATAGTAATGTCAATCAAAACAATACAAGCAGTAGTAATAGCAATAGTAGTAGTAACAATAATGTAATCAATTTACAATTACCAAAACAAAAAAATACTAATGTTACAGCAGAAGAAAGTTTCTATTTAAGTCAAATTCAATCATATTTGCCTAATATTACAACAAATCAATTACCATTATTGACAGCATTGACATTAAAACGTAGATTTGGGCCAGCCGGGCCAGCACTCGTCGTGTTTTTTTTTTTTTTTTTTTCACTTCCTATTCTACCTATCCAGCTATCCTAAGGACCTTATTATTTTTTTTAATTGATAGGGTATTTTAAGTATATAATTTTAGTACTATATTGAATAGAGAAGCGGGCGTATACGAAAATGACCACCATACACAAATAATAAAAATGAATGAATGAAAGGTGGAAGAAATAAAATTGTAAAAATTAGTCTATACATATGTATATTCAATGTACAACTTGAAATTGATATTCACACTTCCTTTTATTTTTCTCAGTGGAATAGATCTAGAATACAAATTGGACCTTTCTCTTCTATTTCATACATATATACACGCATATATATATTTACATATATATATACACACACGTGTACCTTTTCATTCTTTTTACAAAATGTTTTATAAAAAATGGATGAAGCGTACTGTAAGATTGCACCCAAAATCGTTTGGTAGAAAGATGTCGCAAGTCTTACATAAGACATTGGAAATGGAAGTACGTGTTTGGTGGTGCAAATTTGCGACGAAATAAGAAATTGGTTGATACTTTATTGATTAAAATTGTACCACCTCCATTACCACCATATTTTTGTGTATATGCTTCAGGTGTATGTGAAGGAATTTGTGGATTATTTATTTTATATAATTTAATTTATCCTTCTGATATTTTATTTGGTATTAAAGATATTGGTGGGACATCAGTTGTATTATTATTATGGGCAGTATTTCCAGCAAATATATACCATGCAATGTCAAAGAAAGCTCAAATTGAGACTAAAATTAACTCACCAACACCTTTATATATTCGAGTTATTATACAATTTATATTTTTAGGATGGGCAGGTTGGCATGCTGATATTAATTGGTTGACACAATATTATATTTATTCATAATTTGATATCAGTAAATAATATCATATCGAGAAGCAGAGATGATGGGGGAGAGACGATTTTAAAATTTTAATAAAAAAAAATATTATTTTTTTTGTTTGACAAATGAAAATATTCCTTATTTTAATTGTGTTATTTTATTCATACGCTTCATGTAATTTTAACCCTTCTCCCCGTCTCTCTCTCATCCCCCCCTATGTAAATAATAAAAAATACGAAGTATATCATGACCTTCAACCTTCAATCATCCTTCTTTTTTTTTTCGATTTCTTTTTTTTCTTTTTATCTTTTTTGTGTTTTTTTTTAGAAGATTTCTTTTTTTTATTTTGTTTTTCATTATTATTATTATCATCATCATCATCTGGTGTTTTGCGTTTCATACCAATCATAGTAGAATTAGTAGATGTACTATTATCATCACCTTCGTTATCATCATCACTACTATCATCATCATTACCACCAGGATAAAAACCTTCTGGCATATCCAATACATCATCATTATTATTATTATTATTATTACTGTTATTATCAAAGGCACTTGTAACACCACCATTTATTGCAGGTATTAAGCCATGGTCTTTTTCTAATTCTTCTTCCAACATATATGTACCAATTAATGTCAAAATGCCATTTGCCGTATTAATAATGTCAATTCGAAAATATGCAGAATCTTCATATTCAATTTTCTTTGCATCCTCGCCACCACCTTTTTCTTTCCATATATGTTGTTCTTCGTCAAAAATATAATTATTAGGTAAAGCATGTGCAGGTATAGAAGTTGGAATAATTCCTTGTGCTTTTAATCCTAAATGATTTTTATTTAAATTATCTACCCTGCCAGTTAATATATCACCGATCTTGGGACGGAATATTAACCCTTCAAACGTATAATGGGTTACAATATGTGTTAAATCCCATTGTATTTGTCCACGCATTTGTACTTTTACTTTATTATATGCTAATAATACACCTTCAAATTTTCGATGGTATTTTAATAAACCTAATGCTAAATGTTCCTCAACCATTTTTTTCGGTGTTAACATATTCGCTGGTGATATACCAATCGATCCCCTCACGTAGATTCGTTCATACGGTGATGATGCCATGTTTCCTTCTTTTTCTTTTGCATATATAATATATCCCCTTTAATATTTCTACATCTTCTTACATTCCTACATCTACATCAATCACATTGTAATTTGTGTTTATGTATTTAATGGACTGGCGTTGGCCTCGGTTGGCTTGCCGGTAATAGAAAAATAGCTAGCATAGACACAGGCCTTGAAATGGGTTTTACATAGGTAAATCAATAGGTACAATTTATTGTATACCTAATTTTAAAAAAAAAGCGAAACAAAACCTAAAACCCCAACTACAACAACAAAAAACACAAAAAAAGATATGACTGCATCTAGAGGATACGTCATTTATACAAGCGAGTGTATATGCAAAAGAAAATTAAGAGTATATATATATATATAAATCATCTTAGAAGATATATTTATAATTATTTAATTCCTATCCTGCTTGTAAATATTCTTTGATTATAATAATACATATAATATATAAAGTTTTGGTACACACACATATATATATACATATATATATACCCGTTTTATAGTATCCATCATCATGACGACAACTATCCAAAACAAAGAGAAATATATAGAAAAAGATGGAGAATTATATGATTTTGCTGGTTGGAGAATTGATCGAAAGGCTAAGAAAGATGAATGGCCACATTTTTTGCCAATGGATTTAGCACGTTATAACCACTTAAGCGAAACGTGGAAATTGGAAGATATGGAAGCAAAACCATTTGGTACACTTGCAAATAAAGCGTTAAAAGAGAAAAATTATACATTAGCAGTGGAATTATTTCAAAAAGCGTTACATAAGTTTAGCATTAATATTGTAATGAAAGAAAAATTTCGAATTGGATTTAATTTAGGTACCCATGAACGACTTGGAGCAAAATCACCTGTATTGTTGCTGCAAGGCCATGTGCCTGTTGTAAAAATGATTGCAAGATATTTAACATGCAATCCTATCCATGATTCCTGGCCTCGAAAATTAGTATCCATTTGTCTATTAAATCAATCTTTTGCTTTGAGTAAATTAAATTTTGGTATTGAATCCTTTCGCAAAGCTCAATTTGCAGCACTTGTAGACCCATCCTATGAGAAATTAGTTGCACGGACTAAAACAGCATTAAAAACAAAAGGGGGATGGGAAAATGCTTCAGGTTATTTTAAAGATACTTCAAAACGAAAATTAATTATTGATTCCTTGAAAGATATGGAACAAAAATACAATGTAATTAAAGGTATGATTAGTCCAACGGTTGCTATATTATCAAGTTATGCGATGACATTATTGAACACTCATATGAACTTTGCAGTTCTTGAACAATCTATTTCTATGAAATCATTAAAACATTTTGCTAATCAATATGACATGGCATTATTGGAATGTAGTTTAGTTCCAATGGAATGTGCTCATTGGACTGATTTTAAAAGTGGGCAATTACTTACATGTAGTTTACGAAAATATCCAAGTGAGCCGTATTTCGTTACTACGGGAAAACCAGAATTGCAATTTTTTCATATTGCCATTGCTGATACTGTTAAAGGTGATGATTTAGAACTTCCACCTCATGGTAAAGCTACTACGAAAAGCATTGAATTTGTAATTGATCGTGTTGGTGAAGTAGCAAGAAGATTACGGGAACATTTTGGAATATGTATCAAAGTTGTTATGCTTGGACAAGGTATACGTGGAGTATTCGAAAATCCAATATTAATGGAAAAAGTGAAAGAGGAAAAATGGCCAGATAAAAGAGCACCAGAGGCAATTGAAATTACATTATCACATAGCACGGCAGCAAGTGAAATACGAGATGGCGTCATGGAAAGGAATTATAATGTTCAACAACTTATGGAAAGGTTATCATTAGCTTAAACAGGGAAGGAGAGAGAGAAGAGAGAGAGTGAAATTTTTTATTATTTTTTGACAAAATGATAAAAATGTAAAACAGTATAAAGTAAAAGTAAAATGTAAAATGATATGCCAGTACTCGAACATATAGTGTCGTAAAAATACATATAAGTTTCGGACTTTATCATAAAATTTTAGGAGGTTTAAATATAAAATTTATCATAATATGATACGAACGTATGCATTTTAAATTAATTTAATCGCCCATAATTTTGATTTGTGCGTGGTTCGTGTTAATATCCATAGAGGAGAGTCTGCCGAATTATGAGATATGATATTTTGATACACGTCATTTTTAATATATTCACGAATATACTTCGCATAATAAATATTATATTAAAAGTTTAAAATAAAAACGATACCTGGTACACTCATTCTGGCATTCTCTCTCTTTCTCGTTTACTTCTTTTGCATTTTATTATTATATTAAATAATTGTTTTTCTTCTATGTTTGCAAGTATATACAATATACTTGTTCTATAAATTAGTAGTTAATATTGATTTTGGATATCTTTTAATCAGAAATTTTTGTTTTTGTTTTTCATTTTATCATTTGTATTTTTATGATATGCATATATATAGTATTAATCATGTATTCCCGTCTCGTCCTTTATAAAATTGGGCAATATATATACATATATATCATACAAATGTGTGTAAATTTCTTCTAATATCAACAATATCATTATCATCAAATTTTAATACCTAGTACTCCGTTTCAATGGTGTTTTTGTATTAAAACTTGAAGTCAAGCTATTTTTTCCAGGGTATTTTTTCAAATAACGTTGTAATTGATTTTTAATATCATCGACATTACTACCTGTTGAAAATGATCGACTTGTACGTGATGGTTGTATCATATTCATCATATTTTCATTATTGTTTTCATCATTTATGAGATACATATTATTGTTGTTGTAATTGTTGTTGTTGAAATGATTTTGTGGTTGTTGTTGATTGATTGTAGAAGTGTATTCAGCTACATCATTTAAAGTAGAAGCAGCTGCTGCTGCAGCAGCTGTAGTTGCTTGCGCTGTACCATGCACTAATGTATGAATCAATGATGAAGAAGAACTTTGTGGTGAAGATTGACTACGCATATATTTGTTTTTTCCACTCATTTTTCTTTGCGTTGATTTTGTCTTGCCATGATTTTTACCACTATGGTTCATTCGAATAATTTCCGGTGTGCGTGCTAATTGCTTGATCTGCTCTTCCGTTCCTGTTAACCATCTACTAGCCATTTCCGTCTCGCTGGAAAAGACTGTTTCCACATCGGCATGTTTACTACCTAAAACACCTTTTGATAATGACGCACGTGTTGTAATCGCTGGTTCCACATCTGATACAAAATGTTCACCAGGAATGTATGAAACATGTACTTGTTCTACCGTTTCAGGCTCTATGCAATGCACATTTACGGAGATGCCACCTTCCTCTGGCGTACCGCGTGGCACACCCATCGTATGAACACCACACACACTGCAAAACATATGTTTCGCTGTATGTGTACCAAATGTATATACGGAAAGAAATTCTTTACCACTGATTAATTTAAAATCATCCATGGTAACGTATACATATGGAAAACGTCCTTTTTTACCACCCATCGATGTACTGCAATCAACTGCGCGAATGGTGGCAGGAGCTTCGATCATGAATTTGACGCGTTTGCAATGGCAGCCGCCGTAGTGCGTTACTTGCGGTTCGCTTTCTGGTGAATAACGTGCAGCATGAAAAGTATCAACGGAATGACGATGCATTTCCAACCTGGCTCTTGCCATTTCATTACGTTTATGTTGTAAACGTCTTTCTTTTTGCCATCGTTTGTACCAACGTTGTATGTAAACAGCACCTCCAAAGACTGCAAAAACAGATGCAGCGCCAATTGCACGATCCCATGTTGCTTGCGATAATTGGAATCCAATCACAACTTTACCTGGATCCGTTGTAGATTGTTGCTGTACTACGGTTACATCACTTTGTGGTGTAATATCTTGTACCGTTTCCGTAACACGTCTTAAATAATTCGACATGATGTTTTTATATCTATCGTATATACGTTATTATAAATATACCCGTAATTCCCTCTACTTCGTAGATATATCTTGAATACAATACACAAATATGTATATATATATATATATATATAAGAAATAAAAAAAAAAGAATCGAACAGAACAGAACAATGAAAACAATGAATTGTAATGTATACTTGTTCTTCTGATCTATCTATTTTGTTTCTATCAATTTTCTATCTTTGTAGTGAAGCGAATAATAAAAATCAAAAAATGTAATTTTTTTGATTTTGGTGGCATAGTATTTCCATGCTAAACCTCTAAAATTGAAATTACACAAAAAATATATAAGTTAACTGCCATTTTCGACCATTTCGCTTTAGAATCGTTTGATAGGGGGTAACGTTAAGTACCCGCAAATATTAGCATATATTAATTTCAAAAAAGGATTTTGTGATTTCATTTTTTTTTTAAATAAATAATGAAACGATACCTCATTTACAAAATAAAATCGGATATTTTATTTTAATAATATCAATAATCGGCATATTTTGATCCAATTTCGTTCCCATTGATTTCGGTCCCATACCTTGCTAATACCATGCTACTATGTAGATGCTATTTCCATGTATAACGATAGTGATGGTATGTACATAGTATGCACTGCCTTCTTTGCTGATTTTTGTCATGGTAACACGGTGCTGTGTGCCTGTTACCACTATACGGTGCTGTTACGTGCTGTGTATTCGACGCGACAGTTAAAAAAAAAAAAAAGAAAAAAAGAAGAAGAAGAAGAAAAAATTTTTTTATATGAAAAAAATAGAAAATGTTTGAAATCAAATTAAAATTTTCAAAGGCAAACACAACTTTGTAGAAAAATAATAGAAGACTGAAAAAAAAAAAGAAAAAGCACGTAGACTCGTAAAAGCAAAATATTGAATCAAATAAAACATGTCGGACGATAATGATATGTACAATTTCGATTCATCGGATGAGGAGGATAATTATGAAGATGATGATTTTCAAGAGGAAAGTTTAGGTGAAAATGATTTTCAAGAAGAAAGTTTAGGTGAAAATGATTTAGGAATAAACGAGGAAGAGAAGGAAGAAGTTCAAAAAGACAGTGCAACCAATAACAATGAAATAGCTGACGATAAAAGTAAAAGCAGACAAACACTCGAAGACGAAAATGATCAGGAGGACGAGGATGAATATGGTGGTTATGATGATGATTTTGAAGATTTGGAAACTTCAAAAATATCAAACAACAATAATACAAGTTCCTCCTTCCCATCTTTAAAAATCAACAAAGGTAGTGATGATGATAATAATAGGAGTAGTATAGAAGATGCATTGCTTCAACAAGCATTCAATAATTTACGAAGTAAAAGTATGGGGAATGTAACATCATTTGCCTCTTTAGTTGCTAGTGAAAGTAATGAAGAAGAAATATCAACCACATCGTTGCAACAACAACAATATAAATTGGATAGGCAAATTAATAATATGGATAGAACTAATAATAATAGTAGCGATACATCCTCATCCTATAATAATAATAATAATAATGATGATTATGATATAGTTAAGAAAACGAACATGCTTAGTCCTACTAGATCACGACAAGATGGTGGTATTCCATCTTCATTTGCATCTACACGAAATTCGGGACGACAAGAGTCATCACAGTCGATTAATTTAGATCCTGTTTCTACACGTACATCAATTGCATTGTTAAGTATGTTGGGTGAATTATCAGATCACGATGTAAATAAATTAAAAGTTTCAGATAAAATTGATCATAAATTAGTCAATACATTAGATTGGTTAGCGTCAGCAGGTGTTTTAACGGATGGAAATTTGAAATATTCAGACAATAGTTGTTTATCTCAAACAACCATGCAAAATACTACGACAACATCATCGAAAAGAAATTCTACGAATCAATCAGAGCTTACGTTGCCAGGTGGTGTTGATGAAGCAGTTATGAAATTAATAGTTGAATGTGTCTTAGAAAATTTAGATGAAGAACCTACTAATAATGTTGTTGAACAAAATAGTGCAAATTCACCATCTTCTTTGAATTTTATTGCAAGAGAAAGAAATATTCCAACAAAATGGACAGTTGATGAAAGTGATGAACGTGTAAATGATTTAATGCCAATGGTAGAAGAGAATTATTTAGAAATGGTTAAAAAAGTAACAAAAATTAATTTACAAAACATGACGTTTCCATCTGATTATGAATTCAGTCAATATGCATCACATCAACGATTGTTGAAAATTCAGAAACATATGGTAGAAATTATGTGTGACATTTTCACTGATCCAAGTGTTATACAAACAGTGAAAATGGGCGTTACAAGTAGAGTGTTGAATGAAGAAGATAGTGAAATGAGAAAGTTGTATAAAAAGTGAATATATATATATATAACAACACACAATACGAGAGATAAAAATTTAAAAAAATTTAATATGGTACCCAGGTAAAATTAATTTAAAAAAATAGTTTTTTACATTTTTTCGAAAATATTTGATAACATTAATACTTCTGTTACACACATATTTATAAACTCTCTGCCGTCTCACACGGAATTAATATTTCTGTTTTTTAATTTATTTTCAGAATAATACAACGTTGAAAGCAATACATTCCAAATAAAACCTAATCCAGAATTATATAATACATGATATGGTGTTGGTATGAAAACAAATTGAATCACAGACAATGGTATCCAAAATATATAACATGTTCTCAACGTTGATACATAGTCTTCTTTGAATTTATCTGGTGAAAGACGTGTGGAAATATTATTAATATTACCACCAGACAAAAGCAAAGGTTGTGAAAAAAGAAAGGTAGGTACATATACAAATGGATTGAGCAAACCATGTTGCATAAACGTTTTTTTACAGACATCAATCAATTGTTTGCTAGGAAATTTACGTGCTAAAAAATTATACCAATGATGATTAAATAAACCAGCCCAGGAAATACCAAAAATACTGAACGCTAAGATACGCCTTTTATTGATTACTTCATCTTTATTATTTGCATTTTGTGCAATTATATCCGCCGTACTAGCTAATATTCCAGCTGTAGTACATTTAACAACAATTGGATATGATGTTTGCCAACTATCATACTTTTTAAATATATTTCGAAAAAACATCTTTGTGCGTATGTATATATGTATGGATATGTAATGTAATTTTATTTTCTGATATCATAATCTTAAATATATTTATATATATGTTCATTTTTTCTGTGTTTTTTTTTGAGCAGACGCCGGTTATGTGTACTTTTTTAATCCGCCTATGTGTACATTTTAAAAAATTTCGTCTTTTGCCTTTATTTCTATTAGTATACGAAAATGGTTACTAATTCCTTCTTTCTTTCTACCTCTAACCCTAACTTATTGTTAATACTAGAGCTTTGGCAGGTAGTTCGTTAAACCCTAATGGCATGACCGGTAGTTGCATACTATATGTAACAGGAATAAGTGACACCTACTCGTTTACTAAAAACACGATTTTACCCTATATTTATATACTAATGTATGTGCACTTTTCACTACTACCTCATTAATCCATGTCAAAACTATATATAAAAGGCATTATTTTTGTGTTATTTTGACTATTTATATAGGCAAATGAGTGCTATTTTTTGGGAATATTTCGTAAATTTATTACCTTAAAACAAAAAGTACACAGAAGTGGCCTTTTCTCTTTTTTTTTTGATGTTTATAATTATGTGGTCCAGAACAGAAGAGAGGAACGTAAAAAAGGGAATGTATTTGATTACGATGTACGAGGTATTATTTTTCATTATGTCGTAAAAATTATATAGTGTGTGTATATTTATATAATATATCATTTCATATACTTTTTTTTAATTTAAAGTTTTATACAGAGCAGCAGCAATATATGCGTTTTTATTCCTTTGCTACATTTTGACGAATTGCCAAGATTGTTTTCTTAGGCCCATTCGCCGCTTCATCTTCTAAATCTGATGCGTATTTCAATGTCTCGTCATCTTGGATACGAGTATCGCTTTTTGATTTTGCATCAACTAAATCATGTAAAACTAATTGTACAGAACCATCTTTTTTACCATTTACACCTTTAATGGCTTCATCAAAAACTTCATCGCTAACAACAGCAGCTGGGCGTGCCTTGCCTTTATAGTTTCGCTTGTAGCTCTTAACTAATGGATCTTCTTTTTTCTCTTGCGTTTGCAAACCTTGCTCTAATTCTTCTTGCTCTTCTCTAATTAATTTTACAGAGTCGGATACGAATGGTTGTAACTCAAAATCGGCTATATCTTTTGGAGGAGTATCAGGTCCGGATTGTACTTGCGCACAAAATTCACCAACATCTTCCTCTGATGGTGAGTCGCCTACTTTATCTAATACGTGTGCTGCACGATCACAATTGGTATGCGCAGCATATTTAGTAATACCATGTGGAAACACTGGCATGATTAACTGTGATAAGCACAGATTTTTCATCAAACCGGCAAGGTCTGATTCGGATACTTTTTGTTCCTTCGTTGTTGCTAAAAATGTCTGCGTTGTGTTTACACAGGTTGCTAATTCACTCTTACGAGTTGCCGCTAATGCCAATGCTTTATCAGCTTTTGCTTTCATTTCTTTTGCAGTTAAAGTTATATTTTTCAATTGTGCTGCAGTTGGCTTATTGCTACCTTTCTGTATTGATGCAGATGCTGCACTCATGTTTGCCATACGTTCTTGCTGTTGAAGTTTCAACAAATCTCCATGCTCTTTACGACGATCTGCAGTTTCATTTTTGGAACATTGACCGATCACGTGGCAAAATGCTAATGTTTGTGCAAATGCCATTTCCGTATCACCGACAGTGTAACCTCCAATTTTATAAATTTCAGAACCTGCTCCACATCTACGTGCGATTCCAAGCCGACTATTATCTAATGGGGATGCAGCTAATTCACCAGCCAATGCATATGGATCCGTCATCTCTTTTGTAGCATCTTCATCCGTAACATTTTTGTCAAGATCTCTCAATATTGCATCTAAATGCTTTTCACTTCTAATACCTGCATTTGCCATGTTGCGCTTAGCAGAAGCTTCCAATTCCAATACATGATTATGTGTATGTGCTAATTCTTGTATTTGTTTAACACGATCCCTATCCCCATCACTAACTGGAGCTGGCCCATGGCTTGCAGCGCCAGTACCCTTGTCATATGAAGCTTCACCTGCCATACTATCCATGTTCAATGGAAAATGTTGACTGTATTTCACTAATTTTTTACGCAATACTTTATGATGTTCTTGTAC
>JACLAD010012546.1_pt1 | contig 13365 bp, 8 predicted proteins | sample 8027901 | NCBI WGS metagenome assembly JACLAD01 (sample SAMN15725071, study PRJNA655200) | protist metagenome | isolation source: fluorescence activated cell sorting (FACS) single amplified genomes of... | place: Spain: Blaines Bay Microbial Observatory, Mediterranean Sea | collected 2016-07-05
CAAAGAACTTGGAGCACCTCAATTTGCTTGGTAATGCGCTGGGTGACCACGTAGCGGCTCATTGCTGCAAATGTTTACAAGGAAATACCAAGCTAAAAGTGCTGAGCTTTGCATGTGTGGGAATAACGGATGATGGGGTCAATGCGGTTTTGGAAGCTTTGCTGGGTAATCAGACCCTTGAGACCTTGGAGCTTGGTGGTAACCAGCTTGGGGAGAAAGGAAAGCAAATCGTTGATGATTTCAGATCTCGCCTTCCAACGCTGGACATTGCTGTGGATATGAAAGATGCACGGTTTGAGGGGTTGGGTCACGAACAAGTGATTCCAGCACGGTTTCTGGACAAGGTGCCGTTGAAAGAGGTTCGCATAATCCGGTTCTTGTTGGACTACATTTCATGGAGCAAGCTTGAAATCGATGGTATCCTTATCAATGGAGGATATGTTCGAGACATGTTGCTCGGCGGTGTGCCAGATGACCTTGATATAAGCGTTTGCCTCCAAAATTGCCCCGAGCATGTGACTGTTCAGTGGCTGTTAGACGACATGCAAAGGTTTTGTGAGTCGCTGCAGACTACCAAGACGACCCATCTTTACGGATTTGATTCTTTTTCTAGTGTTGATATCCAGGGCGATATTACGAAGAACAAACAATTGGATACTGCCAAAGCTGTTTTCAGGTATGCAGACCCAGAGGAAGCTTCGGTGGAGGTCGACGTGATGCCAACAATTGGTGAAGAAACGTATTCTGACGACAGCAATCGCATACCGACACGAGAGCAACGCGGCAGCCCCAAGGATGACGCGTTGAGGCGAGATCTCACCATCGGATCCATGTTGGTGCAGGTCTGCAAAGATGAAGGCGATGGGCTCCGTTGGACGCTGTTGGATTTTTATGACGGTCTGGGGGATCTGGCCAAAGGTCTGCTTCGAGCGCCCTTTCCGAGCAAACTCTCTCCAGGAGTTTGTGACCTCCTTTTGAGTGAAGAGGACAGAGAGCTTGCTGCTGCTGTCGGACTCGGCCTGGAAAGCCCGCAAGAAGTTTGGTGGATCAAAGTGTTGCGCGATGATCCTGTCCGAATCTTGCGCACTTTTCGCTTCGCAGCCAAGCTGGACTTTGCAATCTGCCCAAGCTTTTGGAAGGTGATTTGTTTTTGCCTTCAAGAACTCAAGCAAAAGGTCGCCGGGTCTCGCAAAATGACCGAGATCCTCAAGCTTGCCAAGTATGGCCATCGCAAAACGGAAACTTTTTTCAGCCTGTGTTTCCGCAAGCGCTTTGTGTTTCAAGCCGACATGTCCGAGACGTGCCTTGCTCCCGCCGTTTTCGGAGGATTAGATGGCGATCGTATATCGCATTTTTTGCCTTTTGTCAAGCGATTTGATAAGAGATGTTTTCTCGGAGTCCTTTCCAGCGCAGTCAAAGACCGCCTCTCAACGACCGTCTCCGCGGATGTTATAGTAGGTACGTTTTTGGCTCTTGGTGTATTTTGCGCAGAGTTTCCGCCCCCGGATCAGTGGAAGGGAGAGGACGTGTCGCATGTTGAGGACGGCCACACGCCACTTGAAAAATGTTTTGAACGGGCGTGCAATGGGCTGTGCACAACAAATGAGCTTCGTGACATTGGGTTGCGCGTGCTTCGATCATATAGTGATTTGCAAGACATCTTGCACGTCGAGCCGTCTCCCATGGACAGACTGTTTGGCGCCCGGCTTGCAAAAAGCCAAGACACCGCCACTCAAGCCGCTCTGGCTGTTGAAGGGTCAGATGCGGGACAGCTCTTCGCGCAATACCGCCTAATTTGGGAAGTGCTCCGATTACAGAGTAGCCTCGAGCATTTTTCGCACCCCATCACCCTTGACTTGTTGGCGCACAACCGGTGGAACGACGGGAATGCCCGCACTAGTCTAGAAACCGAGCCAGAGCAGCTCGCTCGGCGACGCGCTTTCGTCATGGACGCGCTCCGCCATCTCCGAAGCGCCACACCTCCGGTCATGTCGGGCAAAGGCGTTTCTTGCATGCCAGAAATTGTGCCGCATCAGCGCGGTGAAATAATCAAGCGCCTCCACATTTTGCAGCGCTTGCTCGGGGTCGGGGGGAAGCGAGATCTTGATCAACCGGGTCAACTAAAAGAGTTTTTCCAAGTGGACTGTGATGGGCTGTTAGAAGATATCCTTTGCGAGTGGTATGGCAGTAGCACTGAAAGAACCGCGTTGCTGCCCGCATATCAAAGCGCAAATCGGAAAAAAAAGACGGGCCCAAAGTCAAAGGCGGCTGCAGGCAAGAAGAAAAAGAAAGCGGGATAAAATTAGTCAAATCGGGTTAGCTTTTTTATACACTAGCTTAGTAGCTAACAAGAAGAATGCACCAAATTGCGCTCTTTAAAAGCCTGCATCAAATCACACAAGTCTTTGCTTTCGCAACTCGCAAGCGTCGCTAAATTGCCGACGGCCAAAAGGCATCTTCGAGCTCGGGTAAGTGCTACGTTGAGCCTTCGCTCATCACGCAAGAAGCCAATTCGGTGTTGGGCATTTGCACGTACGAAAGACAATATCACTATAGGCGCCTCCGCCCCTTGAAAGCTATCTACTGTGGCAACTTTTGGAAGGGCTACGTTTGTGCCGTTTGGGTATCCAGCCGCCAACGCCTTCTGGATTTCCTGAACCTGAGCTGCATAAAAGGTAATGATGATCACGTCGGTGGCTAGTTTGATTTGCTGACTTTTTGCCAATGCAGCCACAATCGAGGCTATCTTTTGCGCTTCCAGCGGGTTAGCAATAGAGCTGTTTCTACGCTGCTCGATGCCATTTTTGACGTCAAAAAAGGACCACGGCTCAAATTCGCAGACTTTTGTGCGTTTCGCCACGCTGTCATCGTCCTTAATGGCACCATCGTAATACTTGGTATTTGAGAAACGTGCGATTTCCGGGTGCATGCGATACTGGACATCCAGAGTGGTATACGGATAATTGCATTCAATGAGACGCTGCATCAGAGAACGTTGAAAACCACCTGCACGGGCTGAGTTTGACTTGACCGTCGCGCCGAGCTGTTTGTGGTCCCCGACGAGTAAAACGTGGGTTGGATAGCACTGCAACGGAATCCAGGTTTCCGGCTCGACACTTTGGCATGCCTCGTCGATGACCAGAAAATTCACTGGGGCTTTGCCAAGTGCTTGGAGCACAAATTTCCTCCCGGCCACCGCGCATGTACAGAAAACAACATGTGCAGAGCGAATGAATTCTATTTGAGCATCCAAGCACTGCTCTTTGTTCAAGTTTACAAGGAGCTGGTGACATTGCCGCAATAAACTTGAAGCAAAACTCATTTGCTTTGTTTGTTTTCCGTCGATTTCCGCGTCGGAAAAAGAGGAGCCGGAGCCAGAAGACGACGAAGAAGAAGAAGAGGTAGAGCTGCAGGATGACGAGTCGCTTGACACGGAAATGACAGAGACCACCTCATCATCTTTGCAAGCTTTGTCGGAAGGTGGTACTGCGTTATTGTCCCCTTCGATCAAGATGCATGGCTCCTTTTCTTCCCATCTCGCACCGCCCGCCTGGTCGGCTGACAGGTCTGGCTGGGTATTTTCATCATCGCTATCGATCACTGCCACTACTTGATCGTTGTTCTCACTACTTGCCGTAGTAGTAGTAGTACTGGAATGAACAGCGGCCTGACGTTTCACCGTTGCTTTAGCATACGTGACCGCATTTTTTAACTGGGTCCATTTCACTCCAAGCCCTAAAAGAGACCACAGGCGAGGCATGCGCTGCTTGACGGTCTCCAGAGAAAGCATCCCTTCCTCCATGTCAGAGTCAGCAATGGCTTTTTCTAGCTTTTTGATCACAAGAGAAAGCACTCTACTAGCGTTGAACGAGTCATACTTGTCATTGGCATTTTCTTCCACTGCAATAAAAGCTATCCAAGGTTGCCGCTTTGTGCTGTCGTGATCTAGGCAGCGACGCATGAAACCCTCTAGCATTACCCGGACGCCTTGATTGGACGGCGCTACAGCTAAAACGCGCTTGTTTGATATCAGTGTCAAGAGGCTAGTGATGAGAAAAGTTTTACCTGTGCCTGGCGGGCCTTGCCATATGTGCAAGCTGGGGTTTTGCGCTGCCAAGACTTGATCGACTGCGCGTCGCTGAGTTGGGTTAAGCTTTAAGCGTTCTAAACGCGCCCGGACCAAGTTTGAAAGTGGTGGACCAGCGTGTTGCGGAAGCTTGTGCCCACGAAGGAGGGAGGGTTCGAGAACCAGCTTTTCGGGCTTTACTTGAGCAGAGTACATACGCTCGTACGAGATCAAACTGGGGCCAACATGAATCCAAAACTTGGTTCCTCGAACAGTTTGTCCCAACTGCTCTGAATTCATCTTGACGTCAAGATAAATGTCGTGGCTACTGTGACTTGTTTTTGACGAAACTAGTCCAATAACTGTCCAGTCTCCTTTCGAGCGGTATTGCAGAATCACTAAACTAGACGTTTGGCACGCCAACTTGGTATTGTCAAGGACGGTGAATCGAAAGCTCCCATCGGCTCTATGCCGACGATCGAAACGAACCGGAACTGGGTCATCTCGTTTTTCACTTTGAGATTCAGACCACTCCTGCAGCCACCCTTTGGCGTGTTCCACGCACTCCTCCATAATCAGCGGCACGACGGCGTTCCTCAACTGCTTCCAGCTCTGGAACCGTTCCTGCATCACCTTGGCCTTTTCCCGACCACGCTTGCGCCCCGGCCCCGCACCATGCGCTACTGTTGCATCGCAATAGTAGGCACGTAGCACGGCAGAATTGAAGTCTGCACCGCAGTTGAGCGAGGGCCGCTCTTCGCCACGCCGCGCGTTCATGAACGTCTTTGCGTCAAAAAGGAAAGAATATTCTAACCTAACCTAACCTAAACTTCAAAATGTTTTGTTTCTATCGCAATGATTCGAAAGGGAAAGGAACAACACACCATTCGTGAGAGACCTGGTTACTGTAATGTTTTTTTTCTTCTCGCTGTCAGATTCGCTCGTGGAGGACTTTTTCTTTTTCTTCTTCTTTTCTCCGCGGTCTTTTGTATCAACCTGCTTTGTTTCCTCAACAGAATGCCGGTTTTCACCTATCGTTCAGTTAAAGAAAGCGGTCAACACCGTTGTTCATGCTATCATCAAGGAAATTGTCGCCGTTGTACACCACCGGCGTATGCGATTGTGGGTCCGCAGAGGAGGTCGACGCAGGCCGGTCACTGGTTCCTGCCATCCGTGCAATATAAAATATGACAAGGCTGAGTCCACCGAGGTTGGCAATAGTAAGGTTAACGTTTTGGATCAGGTACAGAGCGGATCGCATTGGTGGGACGGTATTGATCAGCATAAATATTAGGCAAGCGGGCAACAGCAATCCTGTCACCAGAATTTTGAGATAAAACAGCGTGTACCTCGTTTTTTCAAACGCCGAAACCATTGTGGATCCTTGCACCATGACGCCGGATTTCTCCATGTCGAGTGTCGACTGCTCGAATTTAGCAAAAAGCCGGTCAAACAACACCATGAGCAACACGGTGAAAACAAAAAAATCAAAGGCGCAAATGCCCATGCACCAAACAGCGAGGGTGTCCAAAAAGTAGCGGTCCTCCGGAGGGTTTTGGTTTACCGCGTTTATCAGAAAGAACAGTGTGCTTGTGACCACAGGGATGCCGAATATGCGAGCTTTTATATTGTATTGTACAACGGCAGGATTGCGGATGAAAAAGCTATCAATGCCCAACAGTGTGCCATAATGACGCAGCGACGGCAGAGACAGGTACCAAGTGAAAAACAAGACCCATAGGGCAACGAGAATAGCGCTCACGCCTACGGCAGCTGCAAAATCCTGATACCACAACTCCCCAGTCCTGGTAATCTGAGAAAAGTACATTGGCGAGATGTACACAAGGCAAGAAACATGGAAAGTTAATAGCAAAATGATAGACAAGATGACATACTTTCGTTTCCGGGTTTCTGCCTTTTCCCTCTTGGTCTTGCGCGAAGTACCGCCAACCTTTTTAGGTTTTCTTTTGCCCGGCGAAGTGCTTAGTCCTGACGTCGAAAGCTCACTGGGCGCTCGTGAGAGCCGGCGAATCGTCTGCGTTGCTTTAGAATGCCACAACAGGTTTTGCCACCGGCGCAGCAAGTATCCGAGCGCACCTAGCGACACTACGACGCCAAGAAAGCACAGCACAAAAATTATGGTCCACATCGTTTCCTGTACCCTGACATTTACGTGACAGTCATCGTAGGTGGCCCAGTCATCCTTTCCCCAGTACCCTGGCGGGCACACACACGCCTCCACCTGCTCCGAGTCCCCATCCACTTCCGTCTCAGTACAATTACCCGGCATGCCTAATAACCAATCACCACTCTCGCAATGCTCTCCGCACCCCATCGTTTATATACTATTTATCGTCCCTGTCGCCAATCAAACCCCCTATCTCTCCCTCTCTCGCACGAGCCTGGTCCCCGCGGCCTTCGGTCCCTTTCGTTTTTCAGACTTTTTCTCACTTTTTTCTTCCCCCTTAGCTTTCTCGAATGAGTCGAGAATCCGTTCTGTCCCGTTTCAAAGAACAAAGCGATCTCCTCGTCTGTGGCCAAGGAACAAAAAAGAAAATTCCAAAGATGATCGCCGATCTTTGGGGAAAAGATGCGAGCCAGGAGCCAGTCGCCCGATGCGAGTGTGTGGGCTCGTTCTCTCACGCACTTGTCACAGTGTGGTGCTGGAGCAGATTGCGGGTGCAAGATTATGATCGGGCAGGGTGGCCCACTTTATTAGACACAGCGTTGACGTGCGTTTTGCTTTGAAACAAGCCTCTGGAGATGATGGTGATTCTCAGGCTGAAACGTACAGTATCTTTGGTCAGCGCGTGTTCGCGCCTTGTTTGGGCATTACAGGGGAGGAGTGAATGGAGGTCGACCATAGATCGGCGCCTCTATTGCATCGGTCGACAATCCCGGCATTAATCTTAACCCTTTTTTGAGGATTTCCTCAGAGATTTTGAAACGCATGTCGGAAAAGTTGAAAACTGTTTGAAACTATTCACAGTCATTTTGGTACTTTTGGTCAACCAGAAGATTTTGATGTTGAACAAATGATACAGTGCGCTTTGATGGATGCTGACGGATCATTTAGAAGATCTAATCGTAGGCGTTTCAACCCTTACACGTCGGAGCAAATTGGTCGAATTTGTTCCTTGGTCAAAGACGTCTGGCAGCCTTCTGTGTGGGGACCATGCGACGGTAAATTGCAGTGGGAAAGGCAGCTGTGAAAAGCCAATCCCGCCCTCCCACCTACGACCCTCCACTTTAAATATCATATCGTTCTTATCTAGTCGAGCCCGGAGAAAACCGAGCTCAGTGAAAGTCTTGTCAGGTGACTTGTTAGACGCGATCATCTCTCCAAGTGTGTTGAGAGCATGAAATAGACGATTTTCGGAGTCATGGTCCACACACTCCCACTCTTTGCTAAGAGTGGGAGTGCGGGCCACGTTGCGTATCATGCTGGCAAGATATGGGCATCTGATTGTAGTGTATGTATGGTGGTCCATGGACGAGTCCAAACTACTTACCAAGTACTTGTAGTATGTCGCGCTCCGTCAAGCGCAGCTGCATAAACTTGCAAGAGGGACGACGCACAAGCATGTACCAATTGTTGATATTGAGACAATACAGATTCAACTTCCCGCCATTGAAGAGCAGCGGCTTGTTGTTGATAAATTGGACAGACTCAAGGACGAGTTGGACAGAATCTACAAAGTCTGGGTAGCTAACGCTGCACGCAATGACTCTCTTGCAGGGATTCGTGGCGACCTTTTACATTTTTAAAAAGTGCTCGAGATGGATTTCTCCTTACAACGTACCTCTCTCCTCCTAGTTGCTTTGGCCAGCTTTGGAGATTTGTGTGTTTGTGTTTGTACAACTTACTATATATACATGGCGGCACTGATTTCTATTAGTGGATGAAGATGAAGATGATTTCTATTAGTACTCTACCAGTGATAAAATTAAAACTGTTTTGTTTCCGCTGATGAGTCTTGGACAGACGTAATCGATGTTTTTTGACACGGGAGTCGGACCGTCACGGCCACGCTTTTAACGACCATCGGTACCTATGCACGTTATTTTGAGACCTCTTGTATGTGAAAGCAATCGCTTCTTTATTGCAAAATTGAAACGAACAGGGCCGCACACGAGTACCGAATCAAATTTTCCTCCATTTATGGCTTCGTCCACTCGTTTATTGTATTCGTCCGTGTCAAAGAGCACCTGGTGTTTAAAGATTCCTAAACTCTGCGTGCTAATGGTACCCGGAATACTACTGCGTCCTTCTTCAAGACAAGAGTCTTTTCCAAAAATGATATCATCGAAATCAATTTGTTGCCCAAAACGATCTTTATACAGCAGCTCCATATTGCCGTAATAAGATTCACCGGACGCCGCCGCTCTTTGAGTAGCCATGACAGTCTTAGCAAAATCAATAAACGGCACGATACCTGTTCCAGCAGCCAAAACGAGAGTGTTCTCACCACGTGGCAGGATGTCATATTCCGCCGCTTGTCCGTGGCCACTGGCAAATGGCCCATACATACACATTTTATCGCCTATTTCTAGCTTTTGTGTCATAAATGTCGAAAGCCCATTGTTTTGCGCATCACGCACGATAAAAGATATATAACCCGGGTCATTGCCAATCGATTGTATGGGAGAAAAAGGTCGTGAAGTATGGGTCAAACCAGTGCCAATGGATTTCAAATTTACGTGACCCAAGGTGGGAACCAACACTGCATCGACGACCCCTGGTCCACTTCGATTAGGTAGGCGAAATCGAAGCAAATAAGTGCGTTTTGCGATTCCAGTTTTTGAATCAAGTTCGATCTCAACTGACTCGGATTCTGTTTTCGAATTGTCAACAATGTTAAGAGTGCCAGTGTGCCCTTTTGTAGCATTTGCCATATTGAGGTACGTGCGAGTTTTAATTTGGTGCGCCTGCAAACCAGCTGCCCACAGCCATACTTCAGCCGCTATGATACCAAAGATGACGAAAAATAGAATGGCATACTGCAAAAACCATTGTGAATACAAAGGGGACAGACTTGCCTGGCAAAAGTACGCACGTTGGCTCTCGGAGAGGTACTGGGTGCTATTTCGGAATTCAATGTCGATTTCCGTTGTGTCGCTGGAGCATACAGCTTGCCAAAAGTTGCCAAAATACGTAGCCATGAATGTCGGGGTCGAAAGAAATTGAAATACGCTATTAATCAGTGCAGGGGACGTGACGAAACGAGATGAAAAAGTTGACATGCCAAGGAACATATGCCGTGTCATCCACCGGCGATGAGAGTCGATATCACCTTTGATGGCATGTTTAATAGCCAAATAGAATGAAACATCCCAGTAAGCTAAAAAAGTCAGTGATGCTGCTACTTCGCTGAAGCCTAAAGCCATGATTGGGCTGCAGAATAGCACTAACAATCCAATAGTGTTGAGGATCTGGTTTGCAACAAAAATACGACCGATTCTTCTATGCATGACTGGGTACCGTTGACGGAAAGGAGCAAAGAACTGAAGTGCTCCAGTTATTGCCCAGATAGAACCACAAAAGACATGGAGGAAAATACCAAACGCTGAGCTACTAAATACGAACCACACGGTATTGTAAGCCAGCTCATTCATACATATTTTCCAGACAAAAAGATAAAGGCCAGCAATTAGCATACCTGCTAGAGCGATATAACGCATAGCGTTGGTCCATAAATTGGTCAAACGCTCAACTTTAACAGCTGACCGCGTCGTATTTGCTGCAACCTTTCCTCCTTGCCAGAGCCTATTTAAAAGTCCGGTACGCAAAAAAAGAAGTGGCAAAAGCATGAGGAAAAGCGTCATCCAAAAACTGACATTCAACCAGCCATAGAAATTTTGGCTGTCCCAAACAAATGACTCTGGTGAATGAATCCCAGTTACGGGGCGCGCTTTTGGCGTAAAATAGCCGCACTCACAGCAGCCTAGTTGATTCAGGGGACAAAAGGAAAACTTATCTGCTGGAAAGCCCAATGTCGTACAAATGGAGCTGCATTGGTCCCCTGGGAGTTTTTCCATGCCACAGTCAAGTGGAATTTCGTTTGCAATACGATCGAGTGCTGTACCCGTTATATTGTACTGCTTGGTGAGAGCTTTTAGAGTATTTGTCACATATTGTCCTGAAGCAGGCTCTGTATAGCAATAGTAACCGGGTGCTTTAATTGTGCCAAACATGTTTTTCTTCCACATCCAAGAATCCATGTCCACACCAATCTCACCGCCAGCATACACTGACGACGGAAGCTCACTAGTTGCACTCATGATGATTTCCTTTCTTTTTTCTTTTCTTTCTCACGACGGCAGCTTGCGTGATCTCAATCGAGTTTGGGGTTTGGGGCGAACACTCTTGTACAGAGGTTTGAAGAAGTGTGTGACACACGCCACAAGCAGCCACCCACCGTGTGACAACCTCTTACAGTAGGAGAGAGAAAATTCAGGCTTGAAGAAGGTATGTGACACACGCCACAAACTACAATTCCTTGTCGCTGAATCAATTCCTAGTCGCTGAATCAATTCCTAGTCGCTGAATCACTCAAGGTGAAATCAAATCACTCACTGGCACTCTCTCTCTCTCTCTCTCTTCTCTTCAACAACTTACGCTGAATTTTTTTCCTTTTTGACACTGATGAACCATTTTGCATTAAAATCTACTCCAAAATGAATGTAGAGGCTTTCGCCCGGTTATAGGTAGTGGGTAGTCATTCTCCTTTGGCCTCCGTGTCCTGAGTGCGTAGGGTCGTTGCAGTGTTTTCTTCAGCGAAACGTAACCTCCCTCTTCTTGAGTCGACTGAGAATACCTTTGTTTCTCAGTCTGAATTTTTTTTTTTGATTACGTTTTCGAAATTAAAATTAAAAAAATCACAGTTTACTAAAGCCTTGAAACGTAGCCACATTGTCGATTGGCTCGCGAACGGTTTTCAACTGGTTGACTGCTGCCGCTTTGTCTTCATAACCAAGTGCCATTCCACACCAAAGAATTTCTGAGTCAGGAATTTCGAGGGTTTTGTACACAACCTGATTATAAACACTCCACGCTTCCAGAAAACAGGTCGCAAGACCCATCTCAACTGCCAAGAGACTCAAAGTGTGCTAGTGAAATTTCGAAAAAAAGTGAGAGAGCGTGTCATGATGAAACATTCAACAGCAAGAAGAACACTTACAATGAGCATGCCGGTATGACCCCAGCCATTACGATCAGCAACCCGATCGACAGTTACGATTATCCCGACAGGGGCGTCGAAAAACTCAAAGTTTCGCCGCATTGCGTTGACACGCCCTAGCTTGTCGTTCCGTTTCAAACCCATCAAATCATACATATCCTTGGCTACTTTGCGTCGCCGAACCATGTACGAGTCTGGGCACTCGATAGGGTACATGTTGTACTCTGGCGCGTCTCCGAGGTTACCCTCTCCCATTTCGTGAAACACCGCTTCAGTCAGTTCGACCTTTTTGTCTCCAGAGACCACGTATAGGTGCCATGGCTGCGTATTTCCCCCGGATGCAGAGCGCGTGGCCTTTTTCACCAGTTGGCGCACGACGTCGAGTGGCACAGGCTTGTCTGGGATGAATTGGCGCACGGAGCGTCGTTCCTCCACAGCCTCGCTCACGGTTACCATCGCGCGCCCGCCCGCTCTCTTCTCTGTCCGTCTCCCACTTCCTCAGAGCAGTCACTGAGCCCCGGCCAAATCACACAATCTTGCATCGAGCCCGAGTACTTCACCGAGTACTTCACCTACGACGAGCCCGAGTGCTCTCCGGCCGAATCATACAAGACCTGCTCCATTCCAGCAAGCTCTCGCGCTTTTACGTTGAACGGTCCTTTGATGGTCCCACGAAGTTTGGCAGCAACAATGCTGCGGAACAGCTCTGGGAAGGGTTGGCTCGAACCGCTCTGCTGGTGGCAAAATCGAAGCCACCGGAGACCCTTCTCAACGTGCACGATTTCTTCCCGGTAAATGCACTCGAGCAAAAAAGCAGATAATTCGTCGCCACAGTTGAGAAACTTGCTAAAGGTTTTCGACGCTACGTCGAGACCTCGCGCTTCGAGGACGCAGTGCTCTACGCACAAGCGCTGAGAGACGTCACCGCTAGTCTCTTTTGCAGTATCCCAGAGCGCCATGTGACTCGGAAACTCCCCGTAATGGCTGCCCAAATCTTGAAGCCGCTTATCCCACATAAGGTGGTGGATTGCTTCTTCTTCGGCGACCTCCACCCAATCATCAAGAAATTCCTTGGGAAAGGCTAGTTGGCCACAATCTTTGTATCCAAAGCGAGCGACCATGTCCCAACTTAGATCAATGGCGACACTTTCGATGTGGCAAAGCGAATGGATCAATTTGATAATGTTTTTCTGGGAGCCGCCTTTTCCACGTCGAGGAGCGTCTTTTGCGTCGACGGTTTGGACGTCCCTGGCAGGCTCTTGTGGTGGAACACACAAGTCTGCTTCATTTCCATCGCCTGCGAGCGCTGGAAGCTCACCGCGCGCGTATCTCTCGCACACTTGGAGTGTCAGCACTGCCTTTCTGCGCGGGTTGCCCTCGTTGAGGCATGCGACGGCACCTTGCCGCAGCCCTGCGAGCTGAGCGGCCTGGTCCCTAGCCGATGCCACCATGGCCGCATCCTGTGCCACGAGCGACTGCCACACCATCGTGGCGCGTTCATCCGTACGTGTGGGGCGCGAGGACGCCACGATGCTCAGCTCGCGACGACCCTTCATCCCTCCTTTCCTCCTGCTTGCTCTTGCCAGTGCTTCTGCTCCTCCTCCTTTCGACAACTACCAGGAAGAATTTCCTCTTTCGACAACTACCAGGAAGAATTCTTCGCATGATGATTCAGTGACTGACCGCGGGGTGACTCACGAGAGAAGAGCAGCATTCCGAACGCAGGGACTCAGGGAGGCTCGTTTATCTTGTCCCGGGAGGATTCAGAGAATGATGATCGATTCGAATTTTTTAAAACAAACTGAAAGAACGTCACCGAGGAATGGAAAAAAAAAGAAAAGAACTTTGTTTGAGTGCGTTCAAGTTGGTCCGACTCGTCATCTCATACAAAGAGTGCCGCCGGCAGCGACGGGCAAGCGGCTCCTTGGAAAATCTAATCCTGACCTCCCAACCGATCAGTGATTGAAACAGAAACCTGTAGAGCGCGTGAAAAGAACGAGAGTGTTCAGTTTCAAGTTCATCACCAAGTGTTGCTTCTGCCAGTGGCCCGGGAGGCTACTTGTGACCCTGAGGCCTCCTCGCTGCGTTTCAACCGATGTCTATGGTTTCTTCTTTTTT
>JACLAD010009953.1_pt1 | contig 13364 bp, 3 predicted proteins | sample 8027901 | NCBI WGS metagenome assembly JACLAD01 (sample SAMN15725071, study PRJNA655200) | protist metagenome | isolation source: fluorescence activated cell sorting (FACS) single amplified genomes of... | place: Spain: Blaines Bay Microbial Observatory, Mediterranean Sea | collected 2016-07-05
TCATCTTGAGTCCCCAGGGCGAGAGGCGCCCGCTCTGTTCCTTGATCCATGCGTCGAACGAAGTCTTCGTAAAGATGGACGACGCTCCGCCCTTTCCAGCATGCTGCAGAAAGTAGCTCTTTGGATAAAGCCTCTGTGATTACCACCGTAGCAGCACTATTTCCCTCCTTCCCACCTTTCCCAGCCGTCCCTGTGAACTCACAATCCTCCTCAAGCGCACGGGCGCCAAAAAGCTGGAGGTGCAACGATACAAGCTTTTGTGGGATGGAATGCTGGTCGTGAAGACGAATGCTCTTTGCCTGGCATGAATTCCACTGGGTAGCAAAATGTTCAAGCTCGCTCGCAGGATGCCTCTCCTGAAGCCAGTGCCATCGATCGCGAGCATTGAGTGGGCCCCGGACGTTCGCAAAGGCGCTATCATTGTCGAGGAGCATGCGAAGCTGTGAAGGGCTGGTTTCCTCCGCAAATGAATCTCCAAATTTATCGAGGCCCATTTCTTGTCTGGAAACTCGACCATGCCGAATAACGAATTCATGTGAAGAGGCTGGTGAGACGAACTCGTTTCTATCCCTGCATGCTATCACCCATGAATCAGTAACATGCGTCAGTTCAGCTGCCAGCACAGACTGATATCTTGATCGCAGTGGAAGCTTCCCACATTCGACGACATAGTCGACGAGTTTGCTCACTCCGGCCAAAACTTCGCCTCCCATGCTAGAAATAAGCTTTCCTATTCTTTGCCGTCTTGACTGCTCTTTGCTCATGATGTAAAAGAATTTACCAATGAAAACTTGCGAGGTTGGTGCTGTGGAAATATCGATGGGCTCATAACCTGGCACAACGGATGGGAGGCTTTCCTTTGACCTCTGCCTCTTCCCCAACGCACGACCTTTCAATTCAGTCGCCTTCTTTGCATTGCTTTCACCGAAGATTCTTTGTATGTGCTCAATGCTATGAACATGCTCCCACGTAGCATCCCAGCGCACACGTTCCGCTCTGGGGAAACGAAATGTGAAGCGACTGGGAAATAAGGAAGACTCAACAACTTCTGCGGCATTAATGGTCAGAACAAATGACTGTTTCAAATCAAACCAAGCTGCTGGTGCATCGTCTGGTGTTGGTTTCCAGCCGTGCAGATGCGCAGGTGGGTTTGAGCGGTCATAAGTATGTTGATGGGGCGTGATGCGTCTCATTATCCGGCGCAAATCCTCGACGGTAAAACCAGCGGCAACTTTTCCGCACGGTACAAAATCATCTTCTCCAACTCGTGCGCCTAGCAAAAATGAGACAAATAGACCCTTTCGCGCTCGTCCTGATTGGCCTTCGCCATAGTATCCTCCAAGCACAAGTAGATCAAGGCTATCACTCAAAGATGAAAAGTACATTGGCCTCAACTTGAACCACCACTTTTTGGCTCGACTCGATGGCCCAATGGCATACGGACGGCCAAGATCCTTCACAACTATACCTTCTAAGCGACGTGCGCAGATTTCCTCCAGAGAACTTTTCAGTGCCGCCATCCTTTCTTTCGAGGGCAAACCTTTCAAGATTCTGCATTCTGAACACTCTACCCGATGAGGTATCTGCTGTATTACCGCCTCCAAAACGGCACGTCTGCTGCTGAAAGGAGAGCCCATAAGGTCTCCAAGAGGGAGACTCCTCGGCAGCTTTGCACCCTCAATCTTTAGGATATCAAAGGCAACGAAACATTTCCAGCGCTGCAAGCCTGATGATGATGATGATGATGATGATGAAGACGAAGTGGAGGAAGAGGAAGAAGAACTTCTTTCCGCATCCATATACCTCTCATCATCGCTCAAGGTGTAGTAGTTTCTCTTTGAACTTTTCTGTTCCTTGGCGACCTGCCGGCCATATCCAAACTGCAAGAAAGCACCGGCTTCATTGTCCCAATCGAGCATCTCACCATCAAGAATGTACTCGTCAGCTTTCACCGCGTCTAAAAGGTACCTCCTCATGAGATCTCCGTAAGTGTTCGTGTAGTCATTGCGCCTCCTTGTGAAAAACGAAAATTTACCATCCCTCGACTTATGGATCAGCATGCGCTCACCATCATACTTTACTTCGATCGCAAAGTCAGAAAACCTCCGTGAGACCTGCCCATAGCCACCCTTCGCAGGTTCGGCAAGCATGGGACCGAATGGCTGATGAAGGCGGACAAATGCAACGATGCGCTTCCCGGAATACTTTTGAACAGCCCCACACACTAACTCCAAGTCACTGCATGAGTCATACAGAGAGAGGCCGTCCTCATGGAGAAATCGGAGAACTGAGGAATGGTTCAGGCCTATTCGCATCTCCTTGAGGATAATTTTTATCGTCCACATCATCTCTCGAGATGTCATCCGGAGATACATCTTTTTCAGTATACCGTACTTTTCCTCACGAGAATTTGATGCATCTGCTAACTGATCCAGCAGCCCGTTGATATCACCAATGGTATAATTGCTCTCCCGCTGGATTGAGAGCTTCCGCTTCTGCAGTATCAACTCCAAAATCCTTGGAAAGTCTCCCGCGGCATTTTTCAAACCAATGGGAAGGCTCGTTGTATTGGACCAATTTTTCAAAGCCCGAGAGTCTACACTGCCCTTCGCCAGGCAGAGAATTCTATCTGCAAAGATATCCGCGAGTTTCTTCGCCTGGAACCCATACGACTGTCGCTTCCTATCCACACGGGGTATGACTAGGCGCGTCACAGGATAAGTGCTCTCACCTGCGGCGTGGATTGCTGCCGCAAACCCTTCACTGTATATTGTCCGAAGTTTATCCTGAGTGGACGACTTTTCCAGCACACTGTCAAGCCTAGCGATGAACCTTGAGAAACTGATGGCATTGGCGCGCTGAGTGGAAACCTGTAGCAACTCTTCTCGATGGTCGCTCGTAAGCTGCATCTACAAAGAACAAACAAACAAACAAACAAACAAACAAACAAAAACAAAATTTTTAAGTTACCCTAGCACCAGGGTTAGCAAGTAACCATTGGGGTCTCCAGAGGTTAAAGTTCTACGTCAGATTTCCTCCTCTGTTGTTGATGGCGTTGATGCTTGTGCTTCCGGCCCAAAGTGTGGGAGGCGGATCGATCGAATTTCGGTTTTTCGGTTTTCCCATCCTCCTTCAAAGTCTCGCCTTTCGTATGAAGCTTCTCTTTCTCTCTGAAGCCTTGGGTGCTCGCAATCTGCTTCGTCGTCTGCAAAGAGGTCCTCCTACTCACAGAGCTTTTCATTTCGCTTGCAGTGGCCAAATTATCCTTTTGATCAGTGCGGCCGCCGTATATCGCACCGACAGGAGCAACACTGGTGGCTTTCTTCGCATCTTTGCCCCCTGATTCATTTTCCTGAGCGTTGGGAGAAACTTGCTTGATTGCAATTCGCAAAATTTTTATCGTAGTCCAGACGGATGCAATGACGAGAACAAATTTTATGCCAACGCAAAGGACAAATATGATGATCGATATCATTTGAACACTTTGCTCTGTCTCCTTCGTGCCGAAAAATGCCCCGGGACGCTGACTCAATTCTGTCAACCAGTTCAACACAATGCAAGTAACGAATTCTACACAATTTGTCAGCATGCAAATGCCTTGAGTATGATTTAGTGTCGGATCCACGTAAGGTTTTACTCTATCGTGCATAGAGGTGAAGATGAGAGCAACAATTACGAGAAGAAAGAGTTGAAAGATGGGGTACTGGTAGAAACATACGGCAATAAACGTGAAAATGATCTTTTGCGTCTGGATCGTGCATTCCCAAAAGAAGGAGGCAGGCTTATATGAATGATATACAAATCCCCACTTTCGATTCATTGCTTTTGTCTTGAATTCTTTGCGGTGACGGAAGAGCACGATTGCGAGAAATAGAGGATAGCCGACAACAACGACGCATATTACCGCGACGGCGATCAAAAGATGGGCAATATGCTTCCCCTCGTAGCACTTTACGAGGATATCCGAATTCAAATGCCAATTATTATTTCCAATATCGCTGCAGGCAAAGGTCTGCCACGTGGAGAGAGCTATTGGCATATGTGACAGGGACATGACGTAGAAAAAACTGTGGTTGAAGCTCTCGGCGATTTCAATGTTCTCCTCCTCAAAATTGTTCAGCTCATCTACCGCTTGGTTCCACTTCAATGTAAAAGCAGGAATCTCATGAGTTGCTTCATGGCGAATCTTGGTCCATAGGCGAATGCCGTTCTTGTTTTCATTTGTCGTTCTGGTGCTGTTTGCGTCCGCGGAGCCAGACTTGCCTTTCTGCATGCATTTGCACTTGTGAACAACGAAAATGACGATCCAGATAAAGAGAAGAACACCGATGGGCGTGGCGACCACGAACAAGTATATATCAAGCGCGCCAATGTATCCGAAATGACACGAGAGTTTGAAAACCCGCAGTACGCGAAATTCGACAGCTGTTGAAAAAATGCGAATGATATGCAGCACTTCTGGTGGAAAACTTATCTTTGTGCTCGTCAGTTGCCGTATTATGACTGTAACCTGGAGGCAACTGATTAAAATGTTTCCATTCCTCAACACTGACCGTGCAAAGATGATATGATATCCACGATTCATATGTAATAGTCGCATGTAGTGGCGAAGCACAAAATATGCAGCAATCATAGCGCTCAAAACTACTCCCAAGAACAAGAAAATGTCCATGTAGTTTATGTCCGCTATGCAAGGCTCACAGCCATTGCTCCCTTCAAAAAAACTCTTCGAAATATCATTTGGATCGTTGTTGCATATACCGCAGAGAGGGGCATCAGACTTATAACCATTTGCTACATTGCACGATGCATCAGAGTCTATCAAAGTTTTAATCTTGAAAACCGGCTCGTTATCTGTGAGTATACCTCTATCTACCAAGTTTTGGAACAACTTTTCAGAATCGATCGTATCCTTGCTCCTCAGATTTCTAGATGGGCTATACGGAAGCACCAAGGGTGCATCGAGGCTTTTCATCCTCTGAAAGTAGTGCTTCATGTGCAATATGACCAACGTTCCTCGGAGAGGAGTTTGTATGCTCTCATCGTAGCAGCAAGTATTTGGGAAATCAAGCTTAACTTTCACATTTCCCTGAAGACTGCTCTCCGTTACCTTCACTGAGCTTCGGTCGACCATCGTCTCAATGAGTGCATACGGGAATTCAGAGTCAAACTTGCGCAAATCCTTTCTCCAGCGCAATATTTCAGGATTCCTTCCGGGGTTCGTAGAAAATTTATATGGCCAGCAAAAATCATTCTTGGGACAGCTTCTTGTGTCGTCCTCTGTGGAAGGAAACGATTCTTTTCGTGGAGGCCTTTCTCCAGGGTCAAAAATTGCGAGGCAAGGGCGATGGTCGCAGCTGTGATCGTTTTGCCATACGGAAAGTAGCAGTGACCGAATAAAAGTTCCTGTCCACAATTGTAAATTCGACTCTGATAACTCATTGCTCAATTTCTTGGCCATGTTGAACCTTGCGTGCAGGAGGAACTCTACCGTATTCCTGCCATATGTCGCAAGATCAATCTCAAATGGTACTGCTACTTGTTCCTTATCATCTTGAAATGTCTTTCCTGCATTAATCCAGTAACGATACCTTTCGTTTGTATTTGTGGCGCCAAGACAAGCTTGCGGATTCTTGCATTTCGGGAAGCTACACTGCTCTGGATTTTTCGAGTCCGGCCGACAATTATGCTCGATAGTTTTGCGATCCCAATAGTATCCAAATTTTGATTTGGTGTCATTAAAAAGAACTGGGCCCAGACACGTTCCACCCTTGGGGCACAGGGTACATTCCCTTCTCTGCAAAAGGGGGTCAGCAATTTTAGACGAGTAGAGAAGAAGTCCAGCAACATTCGGAGTGAACAAGAATTCTCCTCTACTGCAGTCAGATGCACCCGTCCAAAACATTTTGGAAACCGTGCTTGGTATTTCGTCCAGCTCAAGCACGGGAGCAATTACCACAGATGGAGAATGAACGTGCACAGAGAATGGCAGTGGACCAAAGCTTACTTCATACAAGCACTTTTGCTGGCCAATGATGCAGTCAAAAATGCCCACACTGTTATTCCTGAAGAATAGATCTGTCGATGGGGGATCAACCATTACAAGAGAATTCATTGCATGATAGCTTCTCCTATACTCTACCTTCAACGCAAAGCGAAGTCTGCCTACATCATTCACAATCGAAGAAAAGGGGACATCTTGCGACTTTTCGAATGCAAACTTGACTCTCAGGAAGTACTCATTTTGCCCAACGTAAATACTGTCCACGGTTACCCCCGGGCAACAGTCTCCGTCCAAACAACCGGCACAAATATCCCTCAAGGACTGCGAATTCTCGTTGCACTTTCTATGTCCGTCAGACACGAAACCTTTGCATGAAATACACTTTTTTTGCTGATAGTTGGGTTGCCATTTCCCAGCATCACAAACTTTGCACATGGAAGAACCTATTGAATCACTGTACGTACCTGGCTGGCAAGCGTATTCGAGACGCGAAAGATGTTCGGGGTCCATGATAGAATTCGAAAAAAAACCTTCGCGAGCTGGGGTACATTTGCGCTCTACACTTGCATTGCTGTAGAACTGTCCCTCGATACACTTTTCACAAGATACACCACGATCAGAGTAATGTCCTTCTCTGCACTCGGTACACAGAGATTTTCCGGTTTGCTTTTGAGAAAACCCCAGTGGGCAATCGGTGCAAGAGATAGTGAAATCTGCGCTAAACTTTCCAGCTGGACAAAAAGAACAAGACTGGCCCAAATGCTCTGTAGCAGCATCTACAGAATCGGCAGTCCCACTGCCAGGCACACATCCATCTTTGAACGCGCAAACTTTGGTAGCACTTTGACCATCGCACCCAATATTCACCATTATAGACGTCGTTGGAATAGGCGATGACTCAAGGAGATTGGAAGAAAGAATGGGAACATAGAGCCAAAGAAGCTGGTCATTCTGTGTGACCCTCATGTACCGAGAAGTCAGTGTTTGCAAACTAGGCAGACGCACGCTCTGCAGCTTTGCATTTCCAGTGATGCTGATATTTCCAGAAACAGTAGAAAGGTCAGGAAGATTCAATTGTTGCAAGCTGCGAGCTCCATTCACAACAACTCTCCCTTGAACCTTCACAACTCCTTTGAAATTGATCTTTGAAATCGTGGAGCATGCTGCTCCTTCAATCAATATATTGTTGACGACGGCATCATTCGAACAGTCCAGGACAGTCGCTTCTTCAAGGAGATTGCAACTGGATGACTCATCACAAGTGAGGTCTTGCACCGAGGCGGCTGATAACAGTGGCAGCAACAGAAAAAGCAGAGCAAACATCGATGCCATGAGGTTGCTGCAGCCAATACTTTTTGACTTTCCTCCTCCTCCTCCACCTCTTCTTCTTCTTCTTCTTCTTCTTCTTCTTTCTTTCTTTCGTTCTTTTCTTTCGTACTTTTTTACGTTTTCTTCGCTCTTCTAAAAGCAAACGCGTAAACGCCCCAGACGCACCATGAACACGCACGACCAACTCTGAGTAATACAAGAGTATGAACATGGGTACGCAGGGCGAAAACAGCGAAGTGTTGCCTAAACCAAAAATGAAAACGGATGAGAGAGAGAGAGAGAGAGAGAGAGAGAGAGAGAGAGGCATATACTCATCATCAATAAGCAAGCGAGACAGTTGTCGTCCACAAGACCATGCTATGGTTTACATGTGGAATTGATGGGAACTAGCTCAAGCTCATCATGATTGGGCTCATAGTGCTCCTCGCCTTTCTAATGGTGCTACTATGGGTCGTCACCGGCATTCTGCTCTTGATTTCTCGCAGAGTGAGGGCATCGGAAAAGAGAATGAGAATGAGAATGAGAACGAGCAAATCGCTGATCCGCAAACAATCAAAGTACATCATGCCGGTACGGCCTCGCTCACCAAGCTTGAAAGTACTTTCTGCAAGGCAGAACATTGTTGGTAAGCGTCCGCCAAAATGGCAGCGATTCGGAAATTCGCTTCGTGTTACAATACCACCGAGGAGGATCACGAGATCTGCTATCCACTCTCCTCCAGCAGCAGCACCGACAAATATGCAAAGGAAACTCAGTACATCGCTTCGAAATGCGATAGTAGAACGACAAAAGTCGCGCAGGAAGGTAAAGTCACAAACGAAGCTGAGAATTTTTCATTATGGCCCTCGCGGAGATTCACTGACACCTCCAATCAAAAATATTGTGGATGGGGATGAGGAAACCGGATTTTTTTCACTGCACACTACTGTTGGGGCATGGATCATTGAAACTGTTGCGCAGCAGCCACCTCGTCTGGTGACTGCAACAACTTCTACGCTTACAATTGGATGGGACTCAAGAGTAGTCGCTGCTGTTAGTAGCGTCTGTGAGTTTGACGTCCAATGGAGAATATGTCCATACGTTGAAGGTGGCACCCTTGATGACTTAAACGCAGTAGAGGCTTGGGCAGATCCAAGCAATAGGAGCGACAGAAGGGTATACTTTGAGTGTGAAAGTGAATTTTCATCTGTGCCTTTGGCAGCAATAGACACAGAATCCAAGCATGTTACCATCCAGGGGCTTCCAGGGAGCTGTATTCCACTCGAATTCAGAGTCAGAGGACGAAGCTACGCAGGTTGGGGACCGTACAGTATGGTGAGTATGCCCATCTCAACTCTTGCCAGTAGCATGCAACCACCCAATGCACTTGCAATTACGTCACGCGCTGTCGAGTTAAAGTGGGCGCCAATCCGAGATCGGCGCTATGGAACTTCGGGGAGGTACACGCTGACGGGCAAAATAGCGGGCTCGAATCGCTTTTTCATCCTTTATAGTGGAAAAGGCTCCTCATGTGTTGTTCAATCGATAGACAATGTTCCTCTAGTTCCAAACACGACCTACGTTTTTCGTATTTCTGCGCGGACGAGTGTTGGTGAGATTGCTAGTAAGCCTATGCCCTTAACGACTTCCCCAGCCCCACCGGAGGCACCATTAGCACCTATTGCCGTCGTAGTCACTTCGAGCACGATTACACTGCGCTGGGAACCTCCAAATGACAATGGTAGCCCCATTACAAGATATGTTCTCTATGGCCGCAGGCAACGATCATCACGGTTTAAGAGGCTGTACACGGGTCCTGAGGCAACATACGTTTGTGGATCACGCCCAGGCGAGGATCAGCTTGCCCCGGATACGGCATATGTCTTCAAAATAAAAGCTTCCAATGAACACGGAGACAGTCCCACGAGTTCTACACTTCTTGTCAATACAGCTTCTATTTCAGCATCGCCGCTGGCCTCGCCACTTTCGTCGACGACGACAACAACAACAACAATGAATCAAGTTTCACCAACAATGGGCCGAAGCCAACCTTCTTCACCGATCAATGGAAGATCCCCTCCACGGGCTAGCACGACCAGCAATGCTCCAACGCGAGTGAGCGAGCTTCCAGATGGATGGATCGAGTGCTGGGATCCAGATAGAGAAACATTGTACTATAGCAATAGCATTACTGGCATAACAACATGGGCTCATCCCGTGCATGGTGCAGATGGGCATGATCCTGATTTGCCGTTCCGAAAGAAAAGATTTAAGCTTCTTTACACATTGCGAGAGAGAGATTGGCCAAGGGGAGGAAGGAAAATATTTCGAATCACTCTCCGCCGCAGCCACATGGTTGTTGATTCTTTTAATGCCGTCAGAAGAATGGGAGCAACAAAATTAAAGCTGAAGACAAAAATATGCTTCGAAGGTGAGGATGGAATCGACTCTGGTGGTCTGACAAAGGACTGGTTCCTTGAACTTTCGAGAGGGCTGCTGAATCCTGAACTCTGCCTCTTCACAAAGCTTGAAAGTGGCCGGTACAGCATCGACCAAAGATCTGGCTTTGTGAACGAAAGACATTTGGAATATTTTGAATTTATAGGAAGATTCATTGCCAAAGCAGTGTACGATAGGCAGCTCCTTGACATGCCCTTGAGTTTCAGCATATTGAAGCAAATATTGCAGCAGCCTCACACACTTGAAGATCTTCAGGTAATTGATCCAGTATACTTTGCATCGCTGAAATGGATGCTCGAGAATGATATCTCAGACGTCATTTACGAAACGTTCTCGGTAACGACAGATCATTTCGGAGAGAGAAAGGTCGTCGAACTAATCCCTGGAGGCAGCAAGATGGATGTCACGAACGAGAATAAGCATGTCTATGTTCAGCAGATTCTAGACTGGCGACTCGGAGGCTGCGTCAAGGAACAGTTGCAGGCTCTTTTGAAAGGATTCTACTCGATGGTTTCTTCCTATGAGATCTGTGACTTTACACCCATTGAGCTTGACCTGTTGCTCTGTGGTAAGGCTGATATAGATGCAGAAGAAATGTCAAAGGGCACAAGATACACCGGAGGATTTAAAAGGGAAAGTGAGACTGTTCAATTTTTCTGGATTGCCCTCAAATCTTTCGACAAAGAGTTTCGGCAAAAGCTACTCCAATTTGCGACTGGCTGCAGCAAGGCACCTTTGGATGGCTTCGATCCTTGCTTCACAATAACGAAATCAAGCGCAGGCGAAGACGCTCTACCCTCGGCCCACACCTGCTTTAATCAGCTTGTGCTGCCAGAGTACGATAGCATGGAAAAGCTCACAAAGAAACTGCAGTATGCTGTAGACAATAGCCAGGGAGGAGGCTTTCACCTTACATAACCTATTCAGATTTTCTTGAACAACGCCAAGCAGACGATTTTTTATCTCTTGCTTTTTCTTCTTTTTTTTTTTTTTTTGATGTCTTTGTCTCGCTAACTCGTGTGCGAGTTCTTCCGGACATTTCCATAACGCAATGACTTGATGCATGTACAAGAAAAAGTAACAGACAAACATGCACACATTTGAAAACTTCTCAAGTTTTATTATGTATGAATGTTGAGTATGTGTGAATTAACGTTGTAGTTCTGTGTTCAACTTGAGACACTCGGCCTGTTGACCAACAATTGTATGATAGCAATCACGCACAGAATTGTGACCCCTGACAGCACCCGTGGAGCGTAGACGAGCACGAGCAGAAGAGAAGATGAGCAGGAGGAGGAAAGAGAGGAAGTGGTCCTTCGAAAAAAAAAAGTAAAAGTGTGGGGTGTACGTGCAGTTCATCTTCATCGACTGTACTAATTTATGTATTTTGTGTGTGTTTGTGTTGTCTGTGGTGTTTTGTTTTTTTGTTTTTGCCAGTGTCAATCACAGAATGAAACAGAAATCAAGCGATCCTAACCCTACCTTTTTCTGAAGCGCAGAGAAGAAAACGTTGCCAGCGAGCAAATTGCAATTTTGTGAAAAAGAGAATCAAAGTCATGGCGCCATGAAAGGGTACTCAAAAGGAAGTTGTATCCTTATCCTTATTGTGTTTGTCACCTGTCATGTTGTCAACTGTGTTGGAGATTGTCCTGATGCATGCGCTTCTTCATGTGACAAAGTGTGTGAAACGTGCCCACTGACGCACCTCTGTCCATCATGGTTGCAGGGAGTTTGGCGGGGAACTTCGGTGTTAGATGGCAGTCTCTTCAACATGAATGTGTCTGGGACTCGCGCGATCGTGTTCTCGCAAAAGTATGAAGTCACGTGGTCGATTTATCTGTACTGTGGTCCAATGCTGGGGAACATCGCAGATGGGCTCGACAGGCGCAGACTGACGGAGCTTGACAAACTTTACACAAATCCAGCATATTTTCGGGAAACAACGTCAAAGGGCATTACGCGCCTTAGATACGTTGGACGAGAGCAAAGTGCAATGTCTCTGGATGTCGTCATACCAGCATGGATAGTCACAACATCGTCCACAAATTGTGATGCAGAACGGTATCCGACCGAGAATGATGAATACACCATCGCATGGCCTTCATCCGCATATAATTCATTCACAAGAGTTTACTATACTTGTGCCACAGAAGTTCTGACCCAGCGCTGTCCACACTGGATCGATGGACACTGGTTGGGAGCGAATACGCGAGCACAGGGAAGTGGAAACGACGCATTTCCATTTGCAAACGAAGATCCAAATTGGAACATGTCTATTTTTAACGGGCGAGCCACTGTTACCAGGCTGCAGAGTGGGTCCATTGACAAATACGATGTACGGTGCAGAAATATACCGACGATGAATTCGGAAGGATTTGTTGTTGGTAACTTTGAGATTGATTTTATTGCTCAGTCGCATGTGATGCGAGCTGTCGCACTTATACGCTCAGACCCAAATTTCATAGATTTTGTTATCGCGATGCCCAACTGGTGTTCTAGACCATACAATATTACAGACCCTGTCAACATTCGCTTCAATGAGAATGATTCGATTCCGTACTACAATCATTCGTATGGATGTGTGACTCCGCAAGTTCGCCACAGTTGCACGCAATTTCTGCAGGGGTTATGGATCAACGCAGAATCAGGCGTCACCGCTGCAATTGGCAATGGCACAATCGACTTGAATGATGAGATATCAACGATCACGTGCGATAGTCTAGCTCAGGTAGTTCCTGGCTATGATAGAGAAACAAAGCTAGACTTGACAGATGAAAACGGCTGGGTAATGCACGGCCTTGTTAGATTCAGCTATGGATACAAGGCCATGTACATAATCTTAGGAGCTGCAGGAAAGTGTGGAAGGCCACCTTCCATATACGGGCAGGAATATACCCCAGAAACTGGATTTGAACTGTATGAACTGCAGTGCAGTCTACCACTTATAACGTCCTCGTGCCCGTCATGGATGCAAGGAACCCGTGGATCTCAAGTCTCGAGTTTGTCCATTGAGAGCAATTACGACATAACAGTAACCCCCACCATGAGCTATTCCGCTGGCATTCTGACGTGCCAGTACGTGGAAGAGTCATTGTACATTGTCGATGTCAATATAACGTTGCCCATGTCCAAATTTGGATGGATTCATCGAGGAATCATGCGAAAGGTGGGCAAGAAGGGAACAATTGAGATTGAGTTTACGCAGAGTCCGGGGATGTGCCTTCGTCCGTCCGGTACTTCAGCTACAGCGTATGAATGCCAGACGCCTATACTGAATAATCAATGTCCAGGATGGTTTCAAGGTTCGTGGAAAGGAATATATACTACGGGCCATCATGCAGGTTTGAATAGTACTTTCATCGTCAACGGCACATATGCTGCCTTGTTGAAAGATAGTGTCGATGGGGAAGGAACATACTCGCTGAAGTGTGGAGAACTTCAAGGCAACTCTATAAATTTTGATATGAGAGCTGTAGAGAATGGGAGGTACATTAGAGGAGTTGCAACATTCTACGAAAATGGGACCCTGCAACTTCAGCGAGGCCCCCTTGGATGGTGCACCCGAGCCCGCGCAAAGGAAGATCATGATAGC
>JACLAD010003493.1_pt1 | contig 13362 bp, 5 predicted proteins | sample 8027901 | NCBI WGS metagenome assembly JACLAD01 (sample SAMN15725071, study PRJNA655200) | protist metagenome | isolation source: fluorescence activated cell sorting (FACS) single amplified genomes of... | place: Spain: Blaines Bay Microbial Observatory, Mediterranean Sea | collected 2016-07-05
GATGACGTTGTTGGTGGGCGACCTTTCCTACGCCGACTCGGCTTGGGACCCGAGCAGCCGCAACTGCACACAGCGCCGCTGGGACTCGTGGGGTGAGATTATGGAGCCTGCTTTTGCCAACATGCCGCTCATGGCACTACCAGGTAACCACGAGGTCGAGCAGGATGGCGCTCTGCCGGCCACACAGACGCAGTTTCTCGCCTTTCAGAAGCGCTTTAAGATGCCATCGGAGGCCAGCGGGGCACGTAATGGCAACTTGTACTACAGCTTCGATGTGGCCAGCGCGCATATTATTCACCTCAATAGCTACATGGACTTCAACGAAACGAGCGCACAATATGCTTGGCTAATGAAGGATCTTGCCGCTGTCGATCGCAGCAAGACACCTTGGCTTATTGTCAACATGCACGCGCCCTGGTACAACTCTAACCAGCATCACCACGACGAGATGGAGGAAGTGGCCATGAAGGCTGCCCTTGAGACCAAGCTGCACTCATTCAACGTTGATATTGTCTTTGCCGGCCACGTGCACGCGTACGAGCGTATGCACCCAACCTACAAGAACCAGACGACTCCCGGCGCTGTGACATACATCAATATTGGCGACGCCGGCAACCGTGAGGGCCCCTGCCCTGAATACTTTGCTCAGCCTAGCTGGAGCGCGTACCGTGAGGCCGCCTTTGGACACGGCCGCTTTGAAATTTTCAACTCGACGCACGCGCACTGGACCTGGCACCGCATCCAGGACCCCGAGCCAACCGTTGGAGACGAGGTCTGGCTTGTGCGCAACCGCGATGGCCCTGGTGTCTCAGCCATCGGCAAGGGTAACTCGGCCACGCAGTACGATGGCTACGCCTTCATGCTCAACCAGCAGTAGGCGGAGGAGAATTGGGATGTTGCTTTGATTTTTTTTAAAAAAATACGAAAGTTCGAGAAAAGTTGATCTATACACGCATGTATAGTATCGATAAAAAGCATATGTTGACCCAATAATATAATTTTAGTGCGAAATTAGAGTTATAATTGTTTTGATCTAGTAGTAGTGACTAAGGATTTACCAAGAGGAAGAGAAAAATGGAGAGAGAGAGAGAGAGAGAGGAGAGACCGACATGGCCAAGGACGGGGATATGACATTTAGCCTAAAAATTAATAAGTTAGGTTCTCAGACTGAATTTCGCCCTGACATGGCCGGACTGCTCATTGTTGCCGCCGCCCAGGCACTCTTGGCACCGTCCTGGTCCTGTAGTTTACGCGTCTTGGGCGGCACTATATAAAAAAAGGAAGAACAAAAGTTAAAAAGAAGAAAGAAAGAAAGAAAGAACAAAGTTAAAGGAGAGGGGGGAGGAGGATGACGTCGCGGAGTTAGTAAAAAATAAAATCGTAGGTGTAGATGAATACAGTTGAAAATGAAAGAAAGATAGAGGAAAATAACGAGGTAAAACAAGTATCACCTTCATAACCACCATTAAAATAGTTTGATGCCCCGCCCCTCAAAAGACCCCGAAACAAAATCTCAAATAAATTTACGTACTCGGATGATTGCTGCGGGAGCCACGCAAAAATGCATGCTCAAGTGCCTGGCGCGGAGTCATACGCAGCTCAGGGTCCAGATGTAGAAGCCCTCGAAGTAGGTCCTCAAATTGTCGGTAGTCATCCTCAGTGTGGCCGGCCTCGCCGGCGCGGCGGCCACCCGGACCTCCTGTTGAGGATCCGAGTTGGACAGCGAGAGATCGTGAGCCCGGATTGCCGTAGCGCTTCTTCACCGGCATGCGCTCCCAGATTGACCCGACGCGACGAAAGTATTTTTGTGTCTTAGACCCGGACTCTAGCATGCCGTCAGGAGGCATGCCCAGCAACTCAGTGATTTTAAAAATCTGGTCCTGCTCGCTAGAACCGTTGAAAATAGGGTCGCCCGTGTGCAGCTCGTACAAAATGCAACCCAGGCTCCAGCAGTCAATGGCCTGATTGTAGGGCATGCCAAGTAGCACCTCCGGCGAGCGGTAAAAGCGGCTTTGGATGTAGGGATACATGGTCTTGCCAATGTTGCAGCTGCTGCCGAAGTCAATTAGCTTGATGGCCGTCCTTTTTGGATTTTTGAGTAAAATATTCTCGGGTTTGAGATCGCAGTGGATGATGCTGACATTGCTGGAGGAGAGAAAGACAAGTGCACGGCAGAGCTGCTGGGCGAACTTTTTGATGAGGTTCAGCGAAATGCCCTTAAAGCCCGTATTGCGAATGAGGTCGTAAAGATTATAAGAAAGAAGCTCAAAGACGAGGCAGAGGTGTCGCCGGTGCTCGAAGTACCGCAGTAGCCGCACCACGTGACACGAATCTTGAGGGTCCTTGGCGTTCATTTCCTGCAGCAGTCGGATCTCAATCTTGGCCTGATTGCGAAAGGCCGTCTTGTTCTTAATAATCTTAATAGCAACTCGTGCTCCCAGTTCAGTATCATAGGCATCCACTACCTGCCCAAACGAACCTTTACCCAACAAACCCTTGACTTCGTAGCGTTCGTCCCACGTCTCGCCCGGCCGCACAATATAGTCATGCTTTTCATCGTCGTACCCATCATTGTACTGCACTGCCTCCTTTGATCGCCGCTCGCGCTTTTGTGCGTAGTATACCTCGTTAATGCGCTTGTAAGTGTTAATGAGGCTCACACTAAGCTTGTTGAGAGGTGCCTTTTTCCGGTCCTGTGTGGACACGGGGGGCCCCCGAGATTCCCGGGTGTCCATCGGCTCCTCGCTGGACATGACCGACGGTGCCTGTGGCCACAGAAGAATTTCAGTAATGCGAGTGTGTGAACGCGTGAGCGTGAGTGTGAGCAAAGATAGCGATAAAAAGTAGGGGGAGGTAAGTGGGTAGGAAAAAAGACATTTTGGAATTGGTATATTAGAGGGCACGAATCATTTCAAAATGTAAGTAAAATTTTTTTTAGAAACAAGCCAATCGATCTTTTGCAGATAAGTGGCAAATAAGGCATCATTGCGTTTATAAGTTTAGATGAAAGGCAAAGGAGAGGCAATAAGATTTCTAACTTACCCGCGGCGGGCCCGAGATATCAACGGCCGACTGCGTCTTGGCAAAGGCCTAAATAGCTGAAGGTATATGTGGAATGATGAAATAGTGTTACGGCGGAGGAAAGCGGTGTGTGAGAAAATAGCATTCGGCGAGGATTTGATCACAATACTAGTGACCAACAGGAAATACTAAAATTTGTATCTAAAATGATAACATTGTCCCCCCTCTCACCCAATTTTTGGAAGGGGAAGAGGAGGTAGTGTCTGTAGTCTCTGTCAACAAGTCACAATATCCGACTAAAAAAATGGTACCGCCATAGCCATCTATCGATTGGTGCTCCCGTAGGATAGTCAGCGATCCCCCGAATGTGTATTTTGCAAGAACTTACGCAAAAGAAAACGGCTGACGCTCCTCACACCGGACGCGAAACGCAAGTAGGAATTTAAAAGATACTGGGACGGGGTCCTTGCGTCCCCGCCCAAGTACAAAATGTGGGAGTGGTGTAGACCCCCTACACACAGACACACAGACACGACGCCTCTTTTTCAAAAGGTTATGTGCGTAAAGTTTGCGATCAGTTTTTTTTAGCGGGGGGGGGGGCTGTTGGAGACGACAAAATGCACCCACCCCGGACACAAAGCTAAAAATAATCGGAAAAAAAAAGATGAAAAAAGAGAGAAATCCCGACAAGCACGGTGTATCACGCGCACACAATGTAGATTGAGCATGCAATGGAGGTATAATGAAGATGTGGAGGAGAGCGCTAATGCTCGTGAACAGAATCGGATGCGCGTGCGTGCGTTGTCCACGGCGAGAGGGGTGTATTTTGATGGGGAGTAACGGGGGTCCGTGCGTATGTGCCGACGAGGCATAAAATCAAAGGGGCGTAAAACAGAAAAATGGACGTTTTCCTCTCTTCGACGAAAAAAGGGGGCCCAATTTTCCCAATTTTTAAAAAAACATTGAAAATTTTGTTGTCTGTAAAATGTTTGTAATATATTTCAATTTCAATTTTGATATTTCCTTTTTTTTTCCCTGTTTTCTTCGAATATTTCTGGATTTATGTTTATATTTTGTTATTCGACCTGTACGAGTAAATGGCTCCGTACGGACGTAAGTAATGACCTGTATGAAGCAGCTGTTTGGGGACCAGGGACATGGCAAAATATCTCCTATGGTACTGGTACATAATTCTTGGTAATTATGTGAGGCAGTATAGTATGGGCGTGCATGTGAGGCAGTATAGTATGGGCGTGCATGCATATATACACTCCTTCAACGCACGAATAGGACGCAACCTACGCAACGGCCAAGCTGATCCATTAATCCTCCACCCCCCCTCCAATTGAAATCACTATAGATCATACCAAAATCCACAAAAATGGTGCGCAAAAGGGTATGGGGGACGATGGCGCCTCCTTGTAGTCACGTGAGAAGAGCTTCGATAATGCCCATTATCACAGGCTCGTGAAGTGTAGTTTCGTCCCTTGAGAAAGGTATCCCCCCGTCCCCCTTCCCCCTTCTTTTCCGTCGCTATGGACATTGAAAAGACCATCACTAGCAAAGGAGGAGGTGGCGGAGGAGGAAAACGTGGGACTGTGACCACGTTACCTCGTCGTGTGAAGCCTGCTCTTGTGCAGCGAAGACGCAATGTCGGCGACAAGCATACTGTCGCCGTCGGCAGTAGCAGCACCACAAGTAGCACTACCACAAGCAGCAGCAGCAATACAAACAACAGTACCAGCAGCAGCAAAACCAAGTCACGAGTGAATGGGTTGATTACATTTTACCACAATCGGCCACATAGCAAAGGGGTCAAGGTGGTGGTTGGACGACAACTATTTGAAAAGTTACTGGATCGGCTGAGCCAAAGCTTTAGTATTGCTGGTGGCGTGCAGCGTCTCTACACCGTGCATGGGCAGCGCCTTGAAACCATTACCGAAATAACAGAATCAGGCGAATCGATTCTCATTGCCTGTGGCAGCAAGGACCGCTTTGATCCATCCCGTCTACCCTCGGCTCTTCCACCTAGTAGTCTTGTGTCCCAGAACCAGAATCGACATTCACGCGCTGAACTCAACTCATCACCGCGAGTTTTACTTCCGCCCATCAGATCAGGCTCTAAACATGTGACACCGGGCGGCAAGGCAGAGCACATCAATGATAGTAATCTTGGTGGTATTTCTGCTACCAGCGACGGTATTGATGGAGCTGGCAATAGTGTTGGAAAGGTATTAAGTAATCAAACGTCGCCATTGGCTCACAACAAAGGTTCACCCTCTGCTGTTATCTCCGCCACAACATCTCCTGCTTATTCTGGCAGCAACAACAACAGCTTCAACAATAGTGTACGTAGTAGCGATGGATATTCACCCAATTCGTCGCCACCAAAGGCTACAGTACACTCTGGATCTGGCGAAATCACAAAACCGGAAGACTTGCCGACCGGTAACGGCAATAACGGCGGCGGTGGTGGCGGTGGTAGCGGTGGTGGCGATGGTGGAGACGGTGATAGTGCTCCGGCAGTGCTGCTATTTCCTGGCACCCTTACCAAGCAACCGGTTCAAAAAGTGGTAGCAGTAGCAGCAATTACACCACCAGTAACAGTAGAAGATGCACCCCCCGTAGCGATACCCACAGTTGCAGCAAGCGTGCGCCTGCGCGCAAGACCGAGTATTGGCAGTGGTAGCGGGGGAGAAGGAGGGGGAGGTGGAGGAGGAGGAAGTGGTGGTAGTAGCGGCATTACCTCACCATTTATATCACCAGATCTTTCTCCTGCTACCTCGCCTAGTCTTGCCACGCGTAAGGCGTCATCACTAGCGTCGTTTACCTTAGGCGGCGAGAACCCGTCTTCTCGGTCGCGACTGAGTAGTGTCACAAATGCATCAGCAGCGCTCGAGGCCTTTGAAGCAGCAGCCGCAGTAGCATCTAGTTCTAGGGACGCATATTTTCCTGTGGCGGCGGCGGCGGCGGCGGCAGCAGCAGCCCGTACTTCCTCTCTTAGTAGCAGCAGCAGATCCAGTCCAGCTCCTGTAGTGATATCTGGGCAAAATTTAAATGCACAGGAGGTAACACTTAGTATGGCGACCTCGACTAGTGAAGAGGGTTTGGGTGAAAATCGAAACCTTTCCACGCCTGTAGATGCCCATGAGTTAAGTCAAAGGCTTAAAGAAGAGGATACTAGACAGCAGCAAATGCGAATGTTTGAAGAGAAACAGCAGCTGCAACAGCAAGGTGGTTTTGGTAGTAATAATAACAGCGTTGTGCTACTTAATGATGCCGCCGTTGATCCTACTCCTAATGAGGCTACTGACGCAACTCTAGCACCGCCACACCCTCACATGCTACAGGCGACACAACGGCGTGCGCAGACGTTGCATTCGGCCGTCTCTCTGACGTCTTCATTCACCTCGGCCGCCAGCACAGTGCGGGGAGATACAGGTCACACATCCAATTCGGAAGAATACTCGGGCGAGGACCTCTGGCTGCACGACGAAATTATATTTTCAGACCGCCTGGGAAGCAGCGGCACCAGGCGTGGGAGCGCAATGAGCCTGGCCAGCAGCGGCGGCCGCCTCTCTGATCTAGGACTTGATGGTAGCTTTACGTCGCTTCTTGGTGCCGTGGGTGCTGCAGGTCGCGTACAAAGCAGCACAGGCCGTGAAATATCTATGGAAGAGCAGCTTGCACAGCTTGCGGGAAGTTTGCAACACATGGCACACTACGTGGAATCGCTCGAGGCCCGCCTCCGTTTGCACGAACCCTCGCTGCGATCGCGCATATCAGCCCCTGATTACATAGGCTACTATGCTGGTCGAAAGTGGATCGACGCGTGGGTACCAAGTGCCCATACGCCCACACTCGAAGACACCCTGTTGCCAGAACAAACGCTTGTCCCCGATTACTGCTTTGGATGGCCGCAGCGCCCCAAAGACGTGCTATTTATCGGTCGTGACACTGCCGTATACCCCATGGCTCGTGGCGTTCTGATACATGGTGTAGACCGCGGTACCCAAAGCTTTTACGCAGAACACACAGCTGCTGTGTGCTCATTGACTGCGGGTGCTGCGGGCGAAGATGGCGACTCCAAGTTCAATGGTGGTGGTGGTGGTGGTGGTGGCGACGGTGACGGCGATAACGGTAGTGGAAACACTGGCGGCAGTAGTGCTGGTCTGATTGCCTCTGCTCAGCTGGCCAACCGCCGCTCTGGTCAGCACAGTGCTAGTGTGCGAGTATGGCGAATGCGTAACCTTGAGACTCTTGGTAGCTTTGAGGTGGGTGACCGTGTACGCGGTATAAGTGGGCTAGCCTTTGCGCCAGGCAGCGCCGACCATCTACTGACGCTAGATTCGCGTACTGAAGGGAACATTTGCTTACGTGTTTGGAACTGGCGGAGCGGGAAGTTGCTGGCCGTAACGCCCATTATCGATCCAGTAACTAAAAACCTTGTGTCGTCTTCGTCTTTATCAGATGGTCAGGTACACGAGCTATTGGTGAGCAAAACGTCCATTTGCACGTATACCTCCGCGGGTGCTGTATTGTGGGAATTGGACATAGTGATGCCATGCATAAAAATTGTGGCTAGCGCCTCTTTTAGTAAGGAGCTCCTCTTGACTCGTCTTTGTCCCGGCCCGGATACGGCATCATGGCTGGTGGCCGCGGACAATAATGGAGGCTTACATGAGTGGGACCTGGCCTTTGGTACAGCTCCGCAGCGTGTCCTATCACATGCACACGATGGGGCACTGACAGCAGTATGGACGGGTACCGCTGGCCTTATTACTGCGGGCGTGGACGGACTTGTGCGTTCCTGGGACTGGAACTATAGACCGCAGACACTAGGGGGTGAGGATAGCGAGTACGACTTGGGCACAGGCGCGCCCCAGCGTGTACTTGCTGCACTACAAGGCTTGACGGGTGTACGCGTGCTCTGTGCCTCAGACATGGGCCTGACATCCATCACCTGCCACAATGGCCAGCAGACAGTGGTCATGGGTGGCCATACAGGGTCTGTTTCCGGCTTAACGCTGCATCCAGACCGCGCCGATGTGTTTGTGGCTGTGGACAGTGAGGGTACCGTGCATGCTTGGGACGCGCGGAAGCGTAATTCTATATGGTCAGCTAGTTTACCAAGTGCTGACGATGTGCCAACATGTATAGCAGTACGTCCTGGCGAGGGAGACATTGCTATTGGGCTAGACGACGGCCTCCTGGTGGTCATGGATCACAGCGGCCGCGTACATTATGAAATCGAGCTGGGGTCTTCTGCAGTAACATCGCTGCAGTACTCGCCCGATGCCCGCCTGCTGGCTGCGGGCTCAGCTGACGGGACCATATGCATATATGACTGCGACCGGCAATGCGCTCTGCGCGGGCGGTGCGTAGGGCATTTGGGCCCTGTTGTTCAAATTGATTGGACGAGTGTGCGACACGCTGTGATTCGTGCCTGTGGTGGGGATCAAGTTTCTTACTGGAATGCCGAGAAATGTCGACGACTTCCGAATCGTCGGAAATGGGCCAACGAGCTGTGGCACACATGTACGTGTACGCTTGGGTGGCAGGTGCGCGCGCTTACACCACCTCTATCGCAGCCAGCTGCTCCACGTTGCATTGATGCTGCTCGATCAAGAGATGGCGCTGTGCTTGTTGCCGGTGATGCCTCGGGCACACTGCGTCTTTTTCGATACCCAGCATACGCACCTAACGCCCAAGCACATCTTTACAAAGTTCACGTTGGACCTATCCGCCGTGTTTGCTTTTCGCGCAGCGACGATTATGTCGCCTCTATTGCAGGCGATGGTTTTCTTATGATTTGGAAGGTATCGCGGCCCGGATCTTGAATGTCTTTTATTTTATCATCACACCATAGACACGCGCGCATGCGCGCAAGTCTGCAATATTATTAATACTTACTCTCTTTAGAATTCAATAAAATAAAGTAAAAATAATTCTCTCTCTATCGTGTTAAGACATGGATGTTGCGCACCATCCATGCCGACCACTATGCGCGCTGGAGCCACCCAGAGTGTCCAGATCCTCTACCACTTGTCCACGTTCACTTACATTAAAAGGATGTAAGTGAATTGAAGCGCGGTGGCTCACGATTGAGTGGGGATAAGCCCCGAGCCGGTGGGGAGCGGCCGCGCCGGTTCTTTGTGCGTTTACTACTAATGTTTTCTCTGGTCGCCATACCACTTTCCTCCACAGACTGCGGTTCTTCTGCCCAGCTGTTAATAATGGCATGCATTGAGTCATAGCCCATGTGCTCAAGGTAGTCAAACTTGTGCCAGTCAAGCACACCAATCCCATCGATGGGGGGGCGAAGGTACGTATAATGACCACGCAATTTTTGGCGATTGGCCTTGATTTGCTGAATGCCCGTGATAAAGGCCAGACGTGAAGCGATTTCTCGCATTTCTGGGACCTTGGGCCGACGCCCGAACGGGTTTAGCCGCCGCCAGAGCACCCACCAGCCAGACAGCTCGTCGCCGTAGTCATCGTATTCTTGCTTGTCGGCTCCGCTGACGTCAATGCCAATAATACGATTGGGGCGCATAGGTTCAACCTCACTAATAGGCAAAATGTCAACATAGCCACCGTCGAGTAGTAAGTGGCCGTTGCTCGGGTCGCAAATGGGTGGAAGGTAGCCCGAAAGTGACATGCTTGCCCGCACGTACTTCCAAAGCGGACCAAAACGGTGTACGGCCTTGCTGTGGGTCGTAACGTCCGTGCTTACACAAAAATAAGGAATCCAAAGGTCTTCAATCATAATATCAACACCAAACACATTGCGCAAGTTGTCATTGAAAGCGCGTCCTGTGAGCATTGCTGTGACCGGGTAAGTCAGATCAAAGGCAAGGCTCAATGTGTTGCCCATTCGCTTTGCGAAGCTGCGCGCCCGTCGGCGAAGCGTCGTGCCATGGTAGCCGCGCTCCTCGGCGTATAGCGCTCCGACAAACGAGCCAATACTAGTACCGCCCACGATATCAATGGGAATACCCGATTCTTCGAGTGCGCGAATAGCGCCGATTTGCGTAATTCCGCGCGCACCGCCGCCACCTAGCACTACTGCGACCGAGAGGCCAAGAATACGACGGGCGAGTCGCCCAAAATCCGTCAGTTCAATGGCGCCCTCGCTGTCACGAAAAACTCCTTCTACATCGTCTGCTGCTGCTTCTCTATTATCGTCCCTGTATTCCTCATCCGTTTCGCTTGCCGAAGGCAATGTGGCCAAACACTCTTCCTGACCAACTGCTTCTTCTGACGACGAGGATGGTCCGTCTTGCTTTGCTTTGTAATGGCCGAAAAATCCGCGTGGGCAACGTAGATGATGGTGTCCGCTGCAGTAGCTCCGAATATTGAGCCACTCAGCCGTGCGCGAGGGGAGAGGCACTGAGTGTTTGTGGAGCAAGACAAGTTCTTTTTGCGACCGCCCCGAAAAGTCTTCAATCATGCCCTCAATGCCTCCTGACTCGGGCTCATGATGTCCGCAGCCCACGGCAAAGACAATATCTGCCTGGCGCAGACACCGCCGCGTCCACGCCGTGGGCGTGTCGTCAGCTACATACACAACAATATCGTTCTTGTTCTCCTGTCCTCCTAGCCAGCGTGTGAGCTGAAAGCGATCACCGTTCTCCGAATTAGGGTCGATGCCCGCAGCTTGCTCGACAAAGGCGCGGTCTAGGCGTAAGGCCGAGCCGTAAACACGCAATGCTTCGACTAGCTTGGCCGAAAAAGCGGTCAGAGGCACACGGCCATTGACGGGGATTAGCGCCACGGTTGAAAGATTGCTCGACTGTAATTCGCGCTGAGCCCCTAAAGGGTTCTCCACGGCGTGCAGGGCAATTTCACCCATGGATCGCATTAATCGCGTCATGATTTCTGGATGGCGCCGCCGAATCAAGTGAAGAAGCCCCGCAGGTACTTTGGCGATCTCCGTGTCGCGTACGGCGTGCGTTGAGGTGGCGCGAGTGCTCTCGGTTATTACCTCTAAATCGCCCACCATATCATTGCGACCGTACTCACGCACCAAATGGCGTCGGCCGGTGTGATCTTCGCGCACTGAACGAACGCGACCATGCAGGATAATATATGTGCTATCAGCAGTGTCGCCTTGACGATACAGTCGCTCACCTGACTCCAATTCGTTCCAGTTGATGATAAAATCGGCTTGCAGCACAAGTGGGGAAACGTGACTGAGCACAAGCTTGGTTAGATTGCGCGCCAAAATTGGGTGTGTAGCTAGTGCAGCGCGCACGTCATCTGCTGGAATATGCACAAGCACAGAGGGCTCTGTCACGCGCAGCGTGATAAAACTAGCAAAACTTGAGACAATCTGAAGCTCACCGGCCAGTGAACCCTGCCGATTGTCAAAGAGCTTGGCTTCACGCCCCTCATTATTGCCCGCCAGGCTGGTAGAAAGTGCGCCAGCGGCCACAAAGTAGAGACCGGCACCCGTAGTTTCGCCCTGGCGGATGAGAACGTGGCCAGGGGTAGAATGCACTTGGAGCTCGGCATGGGCGCTCAGCGCAGCCAGCACAGCGGGGTCAGCGACAGGGTCTTTTTGCTGGCCACCTTGGTCGCCCTTGTATGGTGCTAGAGCCAGTGCTTCGCCAATGGCCTCGAGGCACGCGGCAAGAACGCCCTCACGGCTCGCACCAGGCGACTGGACGGCATCGACGGTAAGACCTTGTAGATTTGGCGGCACGCACGGGTTCTTAGGAGGGGTAATGAGTGCCTTGGTAAGTCCAAGGAACTTGTAGAGCGCGACAAATGATACGCGTTGCAAGTGAATGGCAATAGTTTGCAAAAGGTGAGAGAAGGTGTGGGGGTGGCGGCTTACGGTTTCCGTAAAGGCCGAGTACGGCAACTGAATTACGACTGTGCCCTCCTCTGCCGCCCGAGCCTCAAGCAGCTGGCTTGGCGACTCTACTTTAGCGTCTGTGAGGTGGCCGAGAATGCTCAAAAGCGAGGCAATGACCTCCCCGCCACGGAAAATTGTAATGAGTCGCGTTGGCACGTGATGCTTGTTATCGGTACTGCCAGCGGCGTTTGCTGCGGCCGCATCAGTAGTTGCACTACCACTACTAGTAGTTGTACTTGAATCTGGTTCTGAGCCGTGCAACTCAATACTTCCGCTCTGCACAATATACATGGCGTCAATAGCTGACCCGTGTGCAAAGAGAATATCGCCTTTTCCCAGGGTAACGGGTTGCGCGGCGCTGCAGAGGTCGGTAAAAAAATCGTCTCCAAAGCTCCCAAAGACACGCATACTCTTCAGTGTAAGGCGCGATGCGGCAGACATGTTATTTTCGCTGGCAAGGGCGGTTTCGTTGGCGCCATGTTCGTCTGAGCGCAGTAGAAATGATGTTGGCTGCTGACGTCGTAAAGTGGCGCGTTCTGGTACCTCCTCACCCAGGCCTATCATACTCTTGGCTGCCCGCAGTAAACGATCGCGACGTCGGTAGCGCCGACGTCCTCGGTCTTCTTTGGCATGCCGGCTCGACGAGCGCGACCTTGACCTGGTGGCTGCGGTACCTGTGCCTCCGCTAAGGGCAGAGACCCATTCATGCACATGCCGCAACACGCGTTCACTTGTGCGCCTTTTAGACTTAGGTGTAAGCATAGTACTTGAGTCCGCGCGTTCCAGTAGTCGCTTATTATTTTCGCCAGCACTACCTGCTGCGATATTATCCTCTGATGCATTAGTGATAGTTCGGAGACGGCGGTGAATTGCAAACAACGAAACCACAATGGTGATAAAAGCAGCGCAGCTTGCAAGTATTTGCACGTGTGGAGGTGCATTTGCAGCCATCCCGGCGACGCTATCTATCAAAAATTCTGTGAGCTGGGAAAGCGCTTCCATGGTAAAATGAACCAAAAAAATGAGGACAAATACTAAAGTAAGGCACTTGAGGTCACTATTTTATATCAACACTTGTCCACACTCTACGCTAAGCTAAGCATGGCTTCCCGTAGGAATATACTTATCGGTGCATTGAATCAATGCAGACAAGAACTGCGTGCGTGCGTGCGTGCGCGCGCGCGTGTGTTTATTGAGAAATGATATGTATAGGCAGGCAGGTAAATGTAGGCAGATTACAGAAAAGGGGGATTGTTGGTGAGTATAGCATCAGAAGGTCTTCTTAATATGATAATGGCGAAGGTCAATTTTGCTGCCGCAAGTACCACACTTAAATAAGTCACCAGTCAGCCACTGGAACTGCCAGTAGCTCACCACTAGCTAGCGAGTAGTATTGTATTGTAGTGCTGGGGAAATGCCGTAGGAAGCGTGACAGAATTTTAGCAAACCTGATTAATCTGCTCAAAAACCTCTTGAAA
>JACLAD010008591.1_pt1 | contig 13361 bp, 18 predicted proteins | sample 8027901 | NCBI WGS metagenome assembly JACLAD01 (sample SAMN15725071, study PRJNA655200) | protist metagenome | isolation source: fluorescence activated cell sorting (FACS) single amplified genomes of... | place: Spain: Blaines Bay Microbial Observatory, Mediterranean Sea | collected 2016-07-05
GGATTTGTCAAAAATCCGGATTTTAATGACAGCCCGAAGAAAAATGCGACGTTGGTCTAGGTCTTGCTACTGGTTATCCAGGAGAGGGGCGTTCTGGGAAAGACTCAAGCGAGGATTGCGGCGAAGTTGGCTCGGCGAATGATCGAAGGCGCGCCGGAAGGCGTGCGAAAGGGCGCTCTGACTGGCGAAACCGGTGCGCGCCGCCACCTCGTTGAGGGGGAGGGAGGAGCTGGTAAGCCAGTAACGTGCAGCCGCCAGACGCTGACGCAACAGGTACTGATAAGGAGTCAGGCCGGTCTGCTCACGGAAACATTCGCTGAAGTGAGCTTCGCTCAGACAGGCCTGACTGGCCAGGTCGGCGACACTCAGACGTCTGGCGAGGTTGTCCTGGATAAACCGATCCAGTGCATCCAGGTCGAGACGGTGCGAGGGCTGTGGCGCGACATGCAGGCGGGAGTGTAGACAGCCGAGGAAGGTGGCCGATAGTAGGTCGCCCTGGGCATGCCGGGGCAGGGAAAGCTCCTGAACCAGAAAGTTCAGATAGACCCGCAGTGGCTCGTCGAGGGCAAAGAAGCGTGGCGCGTCGAAGAGCCGGGCCAGTTCGCGCTGGGGACCCGACAGCGATGGCGCGTCATCGGGCAGGTCGAAGATCAACTGCCGGTTGGCGCCGATGCCCTCATAGTAATGCACATGGTTGGCCGGCACGATGCAGCCGGTCAGGGGAGCGATGCAGCCACCGAGACCCTCGATCTCGAACTCGGCATGGCCATCCAGGCCGATCACGATCTGATGGAAGTCATGATCGTGGTGCTTGACGGCGTTGTCGAGCGGTGTCAGGCGAATGGCACTGGTCATGTCGTAACCTCGTGACGACAGATGGCTCTGCTGTAGTGGCAGGAGTCTACTATAACGACGCAGCCAGCGAGACGAAAAGCGAAATGGTTAGAATTCTCGCTTGCCCTCTCGGTCGATCACACGCGATGCCAGTTGGTCACGTATCGCCTGGAGTTCTTCGCGGCCGCTGCGTGACAGCAGCGAGCCGCCTTGAGCGACCTGCCAGGGGCGGCCATGCTCGTCCATGATCTGCTGGGCCTTGCGCCGTACACCTTCAAGATAAGTGTCGTGACGAATCGGATAGCCGACGGTCGCGTGCCACTCCGATTCCGTTGCCTGTCCGGCCAGTACCCGGTCGAAGAGTTTCAGCAAGTGGCCGGGCTCAGTGCGGTAACGTGGGGTCCGTACCATCATCAGCAGCCCCACGGTTCCGCCGACCACCAACAAGCAGATCAGCACGACGACGAGGTACAGACCCAGCGCCATGGTTACTTGACCAGGCCCAGGGTATCCGACAATTCGCGGATATCCTGTATCTGTCGGTCAACGAACTGGGTCATGGCGTCGCCCGATTTGTGGAAAGGCAGCAGGCCGTTCTGCTGCATGACCTCTTTCCACTCATCTGAGGCGTAAAGGGTATCGAACCTATCGACCCACCACCGATAGCTGGCATCCGAGACATTCCCTGGCAGGTAGAAGCCGCGCCAGTTGGGAGCGACTACATCGATGCCCTGCTCGCGTGCCGTGGGGATATCGGCGAATTCGCCGGGCAGGCGCTCTTCGGAAAATACCGCCAGCAGGCGCAGGTCACCGCTTTCCACGAAACCCAGCGCCTCGGAAAGATCGCCGGTGAAGGCATCGATATGGCCGCCGAGAAGCTGGGTAATGGCGACACTGCCCGAGTCGAAAGCCAGGTACTTGATGTCCCTGAGTTCCTCGACACCTGCCTTGCGCGCCGACATGAGAACTTTCAGGTGGTCGAAGCCCCCCGCCACGTCGCCCCCGGAGAAGCTGACGCTGCCGGGGTCCTGCTCGAGTGCGTCGAGCAGCTCGGTCAGGGTGGCATAGGGCGAGTCCTTGGCAACCGCGATGATGCCGTAATCTGCACCCAGGGCGGCTGCCCAGCGAACCTGATCGGCATTGCCCTGGGCATAGCGCCGCTGGGCGAGGCGTGTCGTGGTGGCGGTGGATGCCGCCACGATCGTGTCCTCGTCGCCCTGACGCTTGGCAAGGACATGGCTGAAGGCGACGCCGCCACTGGCCCCAGCGATATTGATGGTCTGCATGCCGGCGGGAATCAGATCGAGTTCCTGCAGGGCGCGAGCCACACTGCGGCAGGTAAAATCCCATCCTCCACCGGGCTTGGCGGGGGCAATGCATTCGGTCTTGCCTTCCGGTAGGGCAAATGCGGAAGTGGACAGGGCGGTGAGAAAGGGAAGGCTGGCCAAGGCCAGTGAGCGAAGCGCTTTTTGCATGGCAGTGCTGCCTTATACGTTGTGTCGTTGATGTCCAGGGGGCATAGCCTACCGAATTTTCCGAGATGACGTTAACGCTCCGAACGTCTGACGTGGGCCATGTCTTTTTTTCATTATCGAATTGTCTTCGATAAGTTAAATCTTGTTTCGCTGCGCTGAAGAATTGGCCATGCTGAATGGGTGGCTTTAAAGAAAAGGAGATTCTTCATGGCCAAGCGCAGCTTCAAGATTACGCCGATTGCCGATACCCGCCATGGCCGTTTAAAGCAGCCGGATTCTTGGGCGCTCGTCGAGACGACGGGCGGCGAGGTCAAGGAAATCGAACGCTATCCTTCCTATCCAGAAGCGCTACGTGCCAATCGCGAGATCTGCAGTCGTTTACCTCTGTAGCCACGCGCTTTCCCGGGTCGCTTTCTTGGTGCCGTCGTGCGAGTCTGTTTCGTTCTGGCCCGACGGGGACTTTGGGCGCGCCTATCGAGTTCGGCCGGTTTCTGGAACAGGCTGTTGGCATTGATGTCTCACGATGAAGATGCCACCGGTGGCAAGGAATCAGACAAGGAGTTGCTTCATGATCGAGAGCGCATTGGAAATTCGCGAAGTGCGGGAGCCCGATGGCGACGGTGAAACCCGTTACGAAGTCTACGACAGCGATACGGGGATGCCCGTCGGGGTCTTCGACTCCTATGAAGATGCCCAATACGAGGTGGAAAGCATGAAGCGATCCAACCGAGAAACCTGGAACAAGGAAGCGGATGCCGACCCGGGACCCGAATGACCGAGACGCAGCATGGCGTGCGGTACAGTTAGGAAGTGGCGGTATCGATGAAGGTGGCGCATCATCGCCACCTTCGTTGTTTTAGTCATGTCGGTAACGTTGCGGACTAGAGCTGGTCGGGCTTTTCGTCCGGGAAAGACAGGCCGTCATCCCAGGCTTCTCCCTGAGGCTTGACGCGAATGAAGTTGAACCACTGTGCAGTGATGCGCTTGCCGATCATGTCTTCCAGCCTGTCGTCCTGCTCGGCATGCGTCTCGTTGACCATGACCTCGAAGCTGCCATCGGCACGTTTCTCGACGATTTCCAGATCGAAGGTCTGATTGCCGTGGCGGGCTTCGGCCTGATCGCCAGGAATCAATTTTTTGGCGCGTTCGATAGGGGGATCGACGATATCCAGTTCCATGATGCGCTCCTTTGCAATGGATGTCCGGCGTACGAAAACAGCGTGGCATGGACCACGAAATGATTGGAACATGCAAAAGTGTAGCTGTGCCTGACGAATCGGCAATTCACTATAAGCCAGGAATCACAAGGCGTTGCGACAGCACGACAGCGTGCAGAGGGGAAATCGTGGAGCGGGCAAAGGGATTCGAACCCTCGACCCTCAGCTTGGGAAGCTGATGCTCTACCAACTGAGCTATACCCGCCCGGTAGCGCGATCATAATGAATCGTCCGCCGGTCTGGCAAGTCGTTGGATAGGCGCGCATGCGGATTCGGCTCGTTGAAAGAACGCAATCAGGAGCGGCGAAAAAAATTTTTCGATGCCGGGAGAATTTTTGGTTTAGCGGAGTCATATGAAGGCAAGCACAGTTTTTCAGCAGTCGCTGGAGGTTGTGTTCTTGCTTACTGCATTCGATCCTTTACTGCCGCATCCTACGATGCGGCAGTTTTTTATGCCGACAGAAAAAGCCAATCAGCTACCGCGCATCGCGGAAAGCGCCCCTAGGATGTCGCGGCGTGTGACGATTCCCACCAGACGCTCGCGATCGACGACCGGATAGACCTTGGGTTTCCGGCCTAGCATTTCTTGAGCCAGGTCGACGATGCTCTTGTCGGGCGGTACCGTGAGTACCTCGTGACGCATCAGTTCGCGAACCAATGCCGGTTCGCCGCAGTGATACGTACTGTCCAACAGCTTGCCGAGGACATCCTGTTCGGAGATGAAGCCCACCAGGCGGCCATACTCATCGACCACCGGGGCACCGGGCAATCGATGCAGGGCCAGGCCGGCCACCAAGGAGGCTACCGATGTGCCTCTCGTCACCCTGAAGCAGTCTCTGGACATGATCTCGTTGACGGTTACCGGTGCCTTGTTCATGGTTGCGCTCCTTCTGCCTACATTGGCGTGAGCCCGTCGTCCCTGGCTTGATCGGTTGATCGGCTCAATCATCAGGCTAGGCTGCCATCCCTGCAGCGCTCGAGAGTGGCCGTAAACGCCTTTCTTCACGACCAGCGCTTCTCGAGTTGAGCATAGCCCAGCTCGACGCCGGCAATTCATGGAGACAGGTAGCGATACCCAGCGGCACCCGGTGACATAACCGTTGCCTGGGCGGGAGCGTTTTGCGCATGGCAGGAACCTCACGATACGGAAGACATCCAAGACACAAAGATCATGTAACGATGACGTAGCTGCAATCGTGCAGCTAGGGCAGCCGAAGGGGCGGAAGAGGTTCGAGGCCACGATAGACCTTGTTTATAAGTACTTATTGACAGATAGGCTTGTAAAGACGCTTTAGGGAGGTGGCGAATGAATGCGCGAGATTACCTGGCCAAGCAAGGGATCGAGCTGGACAACGACGAGGACAGACCCCAGACTTTGGAGGAGTTGGCATGGTCTCGTGCGAGGGAGGCTGGAAGCCATCGGCCTCGCAGTGGAACGCCTCACGATTGGGAAGATTGGGAGCGCTATCACGACCGGCTAGCCGAAAATTCCGACAGCATTACTCAGAAAATCGATCGACGCGCGCATGGTCATGATGATGACGAGCCGTCGTGAAGTTTGAGTAACGCAATTTTTTTAGCGTGACGACAAGGAGGGTTGGATGGACGTTATTCGTATCATTCTCGCCATACTTCTGCCGCCGGTTGGCGTATTTCTGCAGGTTGGCTTTGGCATGCATTTCTGGATCAATATTCTGTTGACCATCCTGGGCTACATTCCGGGGATCATCCATGCGATCTGGGTCATCGTGAAATACGACTAGCCAGCATGGGGGTAGCATCATATTGAACAGCAGCGGCGCCTTGAGCGCCGCTGTGTCGTTATGAGGCCGACTACTTAGACGCTGCGGTAGCGGTAATGGATGTGCTCGTCCTTGCGTGGACCCGTGATCGTCCAAGTGAGGTCGATACCCTCAGGCTGGAACGTTAGCGTCGCCTGGTAGCAGTCATCGATGCACAGGTGCGGGTGTTGCGTTATCAGGTCGGCCGCTCCAGGTGCCGGTGCAGCGACTAGGTCGAACAGCCAAACTGCTGCCTCGGCGCCGCGTCGCTCATGGGACAGCGATACCCGGTCTTCGAAGAATCGCCAGCGAAAGACATTGCGAAACGGGATGGAACGAGGCGGGGAAGCGACTGGGACGCTCCTGGAGGATGGTGGTGCATCCAGTTGGAAGTGGCCGCTTTCATGGATGAGAACGCTGTCATCGTCGGCTTTCTCCACCTCGACCCGGCCCGTGCCCAGCCCAGACCAGTGACACTGGGAGAGGGGGCCAGAGCGCGAGCGAAAGCTAACGCTGACAAGGGATGACAAGTGGCGGCGGAGCTGTAAAATGCGCGCCTGCCCTCCAGCAATACTCGGTTGATCTGCCATGTCCTACCTGATTGGTGTCACGGCCCTGTGGGCCTTTTCCTTCTCGTTGATCGGCGCCTATCTGGCCGGCCAGGTCGATAGCTATTTCGCGGTGCTGGTGCGCATCGCACTAGCCAGCCTGCTGTTCTTGCCATTCTTGCGGCCTTCTGCGCTCAGCAACGGCCTGAAGCTGGCCCTGATGGGGATCGGGGCGATCCAGCTTGGGCTGATGTACATTTTCTTCTATCAGTCGTTCTTGCTGCTATCGGTACCCGAAGTATTGTTATTCACCATCTTCACCCCGTTGTACGTCACGCTGATCGACGATGCCATGGCCAAGCGCTTCTCGCCATTCTATCTGCTCACGGCGGTGTTGGCGGTGATCGGGGCGGCGGTGATTCGCTACGAAGGCATCAGTAGCAATTTCTGGCTGGGCTTTATGGTCGTGCAGGGAGCCAACCTGTGCTTTGCTGGCGGCCAGGTTGCCTACCGCCATCTGGCTACGGGGCTGCCCCGCGCGTTGCCTCAGCGCAGCGTATTCGGCTGGTTCTATCTCGGTGCGCTGGCGCTGGTGATCGTCGCCTTTGCGATCTTCGGCTCTACGGAAAAATTGCCGACCACCTCGGTCCAGTGGGGCGTGCTGGCCTGGCTGGGGCTGGCGGCATCGGGCGTTGGCTATTTCCTATGGAATAAGGGCGCTACGCTCGTCGATGCCGGTGCACTGGCCATCATGAACAATGCCCTGATTCCGGCTGGGTTGCTGGTCAATCTGCTGATCTGGAATCGCGATGCCGATCTGCTGCGCCTTGCCTTGGGCGGTGCGATCATCGTCGCTTCGCTGTTGTTCAACGAGTGGTTCGTCAAGCGTCGCCGGGTGGCGGCTGCGTAGCTTCGCAAGCCTACCGTCAAACAGGCAGCGGTATCGCTATCGGCCAGGTGTCGTGGACCACGAATATGCGTCGCCAACGGCCGTCTGGCCCTTTCAATATCACTTGGCGCGGCGTTCGCCGCTGCGAGAAATGCACTGTCAGGGCTTGCGTGAGTATCGCCGTATCGTCCAGCGTCTCTGTCCGTGGCGGGGCCAGCCAGCAAGGCTTGTTCAGCAGGGCGCCGCGCCATTGACGGCGCTTGTCCCTCAGATAGTCGCGCCAATGAGTGATCGGCAGCCAGTCGCCAGTCAGCGCGTCCGGGCTCGCTTCCCGGGGGCGCGGTAAGACAAGCCCCGTGTCCGGGGACCATGGCTGGAAGAGAACGCCCGGTATGGCAAGCCGCTGATGGGGCGGCTGGTCGGCATACGGGGTCAGCACGGCTTGGGCATGCGGCGTACGGCTGAGAGGCAGTTGGCTGACGATCGTGCGTTGGCGTTTGATGGCCAGCGAGTCGGCACATCCCGGGCCGATCCAGCGCGCTTGGCTATAGGCAGCCCCGGGGCCTTGGGGCAGGCCCAGGTAGTACTTGATCGCCAGCTCGAGATGGACCGGGTGCGGATCGTCGCGAAGGCGGTAGAGTATATCGATCTCGCCGAGGGTGCGCTTGCCGTCACGCACCGGCAGGTTATGCGCCAGCAGGTGAGTGCCGGGAGCGTAAGCCAGCAGGAAATGCCACAGCGCTTCGTGATACAGGCCCAGGCGACCGGCGAGGCGTGGGCCGGTCACGCTCTCGAGAATTCGGGGATAACGCTCCAGGTCGTTCAGCCAGGCGCACCGTACGCAGGGGTCGGCCAGCCCGAGCTCCGTCAGGGTAGGGCGACCGGGGAAGGGCGTGCCCAGCAGGTCCGGTGTCTGCAGCAGCCAGGCGAGATCGCGAACCTGAGGATGGCGCAGCAGGTCCAGGTCGCTATGGCCGTCTGGCGTGTCATTGTCAGGCATGCAATTCTCTCGGCAGGTCCTCGGGGTTCGGCAGGCCATGTCATGTTTCCATCGCCAGGCCAGGCGGCAGCAACGATCGATGGCCAGTCGGTTTGCCCGTGCCCGGCTCAGCCCGCATAATGGCCGGCCTAGATGGGGAGTGGAGCGCCCATGGCATCCTTCAAGAACATTGGGTTGATTGGCCGTCTCGGTAGCGCCAAGGTCGTCGACACGCTCAAGCGCCTGATTCGTTTCCTCAATGCCAATGACTACCATGTCATACTCGAGGACCGAACCGCTACGGTGCTGCTCGATCACGGTCAGCAGGAAGCGAGCCGGCGCCTGCTCGGTGACATTTGCGACCTGGTCATCGTGGTCGGTGGCGACGGCAGCATGCTGGGTGCGGGCCGCGCGCTGTGCCGTACCGGTACGCCCGTGCTGGGCATCAACCGCGGTCGACTGGGTTTTCTCACCGACATTTCGCCCGATGAGGTCGAGGCGCGGGTCGGCGAAGTGCTGGCCGGCGAGTACGATGTCGAGGAGCGCTTTCTGCTCGATGCCGAGGTCTTTCGTCATGGCAGTCTCGTGGGCACCGCCGACGGACTCAATGACGTGGTGATTCATCCCGGCAAGGCCGCGCGCATGATCGAGTTCGAACTGTTCGTCAACGGCCAGTTCGTCTATAGCCAGCGCTCGGACGGTCTGATCATCGCCACGCCCACCGGCTCGACGGCCTACGCTCTTTCCGGGGGAGGTCCGATCGTGCATCCCAAGCTCGAGGCCATCACCCTGGTGCCGATGTTCCCGCATACGCTGTCGAGCCGGCCGATCGTCGTCGATGCCTCCAGCGAGATCATGGTGCATATCGGCGAGACCAATGAAGCCTATCCTCACGTCAGCTGCGACGGTCAGACCCAGGTAGTATCCAAACCGGGCGATATACTTTACGTACGCCGCAAACCCCAGCGACTCAAGCTGATTCATCCGCACGGGCACAATTACTTCGAAATCTGTCGCAGCAAGCTGGGCTGGAGTAGCCGGCTAGGGGAATGACATGAGCATGACCGGCGGTATCGAAGGCTATGATCTGATCGGCGACGTGCATGGTTGTGGCGCGACCCTGGCGGCATTGCTGGAAAAGATGGGCTATCACCAGCGCGATGGCGTCTACCGGCATCCCCGTCGCAAGGTCATCTTCCTGGGCGATCTGATCGATCGTGGACCGCGCATCCGGCTGGCGGTGACCATCGCGCGGCGCATGGTGGAGTCCGGCGAAGCCTTCATCGTCATGGGCAATCACGAAGCCAACGCACTGACCTATACCCGGCGTTGTCGCGATGGCTCGGGCTGTGAATGGCTGCGTGAGCATACGCCGCGTCATAACCGCATCATTCAGGAAACCTTCGAGCAGTATCGCGACCATCCTGCCGAATGGGAAGACACGCTAGCCTGGTTCATGGACATTCCCCTGGTGCTCGAAAGGGATGGTTTGCGCGTGGTGCATGCCTGCTGGGATGCACCGCTGATCGAACGGTTCCTGGCCCGTTATCCCGACGCACGCATCGACGAGGACTTTTTGCATGAGTCCGTACGGCCCGAAAGTTTCGCCTTCAAAGTGCTCGAGCGCCTGACCCGAGGTACGCACATACCTCTGCCCGAGGATGTCGAAATCCATTCCGGCGATGGTTTCACGCGGCGAACCTTCCGAGCGCATTTCTGGGCGGCCTCGCCACGCACCTACGGCGACGTGATCTTCCAGCCCGACAACCTGCCCAATGATCTCGAGGATCGCGTGCTGTCCGATTGGGAGCGGGCCAGGTTGTCCTACTATGGCCCCGAGGAGCCTCCGTTGTTCATCGGGCACTACTGGTGCGAGGGGATTCCGGCCCTACCGGCACCCAACATTGCCTGCCTGGACTATAGTGCCGTGAAGTTCGGTCGTTTGGTGGCCTACCGCTGGGACGGCGAGTGTGAACTCAATGCTGATAAGTTCGTCTGGATTCGCGTTCCCCGAGAAGAGCTGGCCAGGCCTCGGCCCTGGGAGATCGATCTGGATTGAGCGGTTGGGAAAACGCCGGGGCGGTCGCAACTGGAGTAGTATGGGGTCGCAGCCTGGCGATGTTGTTTCTTACAATTCATTACGCAATTTTTTTCATCGGCGTGAAACTTGTGTGGGTTTTGGCTATCAGAGTAGGTGTTCCCTTGAATGATCCCTTGCTCATTGTCCGGCGGTCCCCTCCGCCGGACTTTTCTTTGCGTGCGCTTTGTGAAGCGCGGCTTTCCGCCGGGATGAGGAGTCATCATGTATAAGGTGCTGGAACTGCCGCGTAACATCGATACGCGAGCGCTGCGCAAGGCGCTGTGGGCCGAGCGAATCGGCCACCGCTTCACCGAAGAGGGAGACGTTCAGGTCCTGTGGCTCGCCGATCCGAAGCAGCATCAGGAATTGCATCGATTGCTCACGCGTTGGGAACGCGGCGAGCGCGCCGCAACTGGCAGCAGAGCCCACTGGCCGAGGCGCCCGTGGCGATCATGCTGATCGGCCTGTGTCTGGCGGTGTTCGCCATCATGGCTATCTTGGGCGATCTCGTGATTGCCGCCATGACCATTACGCCACTCGGCGTGGTGGGCAATACCCTGAGTGTCGGCACGCTGGGCGACACGCTGGCTTCCGGACAGATCTGGCGCCTGGTGTCGCCGGCATTCCTGCACTTCGGCTGGATGCACCTGATCTTCAACATGCTGTGGCTGTGGTATTTCGGTCGCCAGATAGAAGCGTTGCAAGGTTCGTGGCGCCTATTGGGCTTCGTGTTGCTCAGCGCACTGACATCCAACCTGGCCCAGTACGCCACGGGAACGGTCCTGTTCGGTGGCATGTCCGGCGTAGACTACGCGTTGCTCGGCTATGTTTGGCTGATGTCGCGTCGTGCGCCGCGCAGTGGCTTCTTCGTACCGCAGATGCTGGTGGTGTTCATGCTGGGTTGGATGGTGTTCACCATGACCGATTTCGCCGAGCCGATCGGCTTCGGTAACGTGGCCAACGAGGCGCACCTAGGGGGCCTGCTGGTCGGTTTATTGACGGGCTGGATTGCCAGTAGCCGAGCTCGCAAACATTAAGCCCTGGATTGCCGGAGAGAAACGATGAGTGAGATGACGTTCGATCGCATGATCCAGCAGATGACGCCGGACATCTACCAGAGCCTCAAGCAGGCGGTGGCGCTACGTAAGTGGCCCGACGGCCGCCTCCTGACGCCCGAGCAGACCGAGTTGTGCCTGGAAGCCGTGATGCGTTACGAGATCGAGCACAACGTGACCGAAGACCAGCGCGTAGGCTACCTGCAGCATCAAGGCTGCGGCACCCAGGAGGTGACGGACGAGGGGGACAGCATCAAGTGGGTGAACTGATCACACCGCTACGCGGTTGCCTGACCAAGATGCACATCGAGCCCGGCCCGGTCGATGCTCCTGCACGTTATACGCTACGTGCCGGTGAGCATCGGCTCGATCTCAATGCCCGGCTCGGCAAGACGCTGCGCCTGACGCATACCGGGGCGATTGCCTGCACTCACTGTGGACGCACGACCCGCAAGAGCTTCGGTCAGGGCTACTGTTACCCTTGTTTCAAGCGGCTGGCGCAATGCGACACCTGTATCGTCAAGCCCGAGACTTGCCATTTCGACCAAGGCACCTGTCGCGAACCGGAGTGGGGCGAGCGCCATTGTCTGCAGCCGCATGTGGTCTATCTGGCCAATTCGTCAGGCTTAAAAGTCGGCATTACGCGCAAGACCCAGCTACCGACCCGCTGGTTGGATCAGGGCGCGATCCAGGCCCTGCCGATTCTGGAAGTCGACACCCGTCAACAGTCCGGTTTCGTCGAGATGCTGTTCAAGGAGCAGGTCGCCGATCGCACCAACTGGCGCGCCATGCTCAAGGGCGAGGTCGACCCCATGAATCTGCGCACCGAGCGCGATCGTCTGCTGGCGTCCTTGTCGAATGGCCTGCAAGGTTTACGCGAGCGCTTCGGGGCGGACAGCCTGCGCGTGCTCGACGCCGAACCGCTGACGCTCGACTATCCGGTACTCCAAGCGCCAACCAAGGTCGTCTCGCACAATCTCGACAAGACACCGACGGTCGGGGGGACCCTGATGGGACTCAAGGGGCAGTACCTTATGTTCGATACCGGCGTGATCAACCTACGCAAGTACACCGGTTACGAAATCGCCGTGGAATGACGTCTTCACCGGACGTGGTATCTTGAAAAGCACCCCTCTACGAGAAGACATCATGCCAAGGACAACGCAGGCCATTTTGGCCGCCGGTCTGGTTGCGGCCAGCCTGGGCGCGCAGGCGCAGAACGACAAGTCGCTGACCATCGGCACCCTGAACTGGGCCGAGAACATCGCTGTAGCCAACATGTGGAAGTTGGTACTCGAGGAAGCGCCGTACGATTATGACGTCGAGCTTTCCAACGTCGGCAAGAGCGTAGCATTCAGCGGCGTTGCCAGCGGCGACATGGATATCTCGCTGGAAACCTGGCTGCCCGCCACGGATGCCAGCTATATCGAGCCTTACAAGGATCGGCTCACCATTCATGACGTCTGGTACCGGGGTGCCGGCATGGGGCTGGTCGTGCCGAGTTACGTGAATGCCGACAGCATTGCCGACTTGGCCGGGCAGGGCGAGGCTTTCGAGTACCAGGGACAACCCACCATCGTCGGGATCGATCCCGGCTCGTCGATCTCCTCGCTCACTGAAGATGCCATCGAGGCCTATGAGTTACCGATGCAGCAGCTCAGTAGCTCCGAGGTTGCCATGATGGCGGCGCTGGATGACGCCTACCGGCGCCAGGAGCCCATGGTCGTGACGCTGTGGAGCCCGCATTGGGCGTTTGCCGAATACGATCTCAAGTACCTCGACGACCCCAAGGGCGTCTACGGCGACGAGGAGGCCATTCATTGGTTCTCGCGTACGGGCTTCGCCGAGGATGATCCTTGGCTGACGGCCGTACTCAATGCCTGGCAAATGGACGATGATTCGCTGGGCAGTCTGATGGCGATGATCGAGAAAGCCGGTGAGCCGGAGGAAGGCGCACGCCAATGGATCGATGAAAATCGCCCGCTGGTCGACGAGTGGCTTGCGGCCGGGGAAGCTGCGGATCAGCCGCTGTAAGCTGACAAGCCTGAATACGGCGGCGCGTCTCGTATAACGCGCTGCCGGTTCATTGACGCATTTCGGGACCGGATGCTATTAACTCTTAACCTTCATTGCCAGGGAGAGAGCCATGCCAGTCGCGACGGGGAGAGGGCACTGTCTTTGCGGTGCTGTAACGCTGGTGGCGCACGGGTTAAGGCAGCATGTCGATGCCTGCCACTGCCGCATGTGCCGAACCTGGGCCGGGAGTCCCTTGTTTGCCGTCGAGTGCGATGGTGAGGTGACATTCCAGGGCGAGGAGCATGTCTCCGTCTATGACTCGTCGGAATGGGCCCAGAGAGGCTTCTGCAGCCGTTGCGGAACCCACCTGTTCTATCGACTCAAGGACAAACCCTGGTATGCGATTCCGGCGGGCCTGCTGGAAGATCAGGCACTGACCCTGCGCCAGCAGATATTCGTCGACGAAAAACCCGCCTATTACGAACTC
>JACLAD010003494.1_pt1 | contig 13360 bp, 6 predicted proteins | sample 8027901 | NCBI WGS metagenome assembly JACLAD01 (sample SAMN15725071, study PRJNA655200) | protist metagenome | isolation source: fluorescence activated cell sorting (FACS) single amplified genomes of... | place: Spain: Blaines Bay Microbial Observatory, Mediterranean Sea | collected 2016-07-05
TATAAAATGATAATGTACGATTGAGAGACAAAACAGACACAGACACAGTAGAGTGGAGTGAGTGACATTCCTTGAATATGTCAAAACACTGTGAGGCAACGGGAGAGAGTTTTTTGAATCACGCTCAGCCCAATATTTATTAATGGACAGGGGGGGTTTTGGTGCCGTCCGTACGTCCGTACCGTTTACGGTAGGTACTTGGCTTGGCGTTTTTCAAAAAAAAACAGGGACACTATCAAAATAAAATGATTGAAAATCAAATTCAGAAAATAATAAAAACAGGTTTTAACAAAAGCAGGCAAGGCAGAAGAAGTTACAGAAGTACCGAAGTACCGAAGTTACAGTACTTACGGTACTGAAGGACGTAGTGAAACGTGCGAGACGAGTAGTAAGTAGGTTTGAGGATATGTGTGGTAAAGATTGCCCGAAAATCATCATATCCCCTTCAGCGGCCGAAGCGCAACTGCCGTACCTGCCGTGCCTCGCTCCTCGCTAGCATCCAGTTAGTCCACCACCACCCACCACCCACCAACCAACACACACACACACACACACACACACACAATAATACTTACTCCTCCTCCTTACTCCGTACGGAACAAGTTTGCGCTATACAGTAAACGTGGACACCCATTTTGGACACTCATTTTGCGCACCACATAGGACACTATGCCCTCATCCTCCTCTTCTGAGCGTGGTGTCGGTTCTAGTGCTGTCCGAGGAGCCGCAGCCGCACTAAAGAGGCTTGAGGGCACGCTCAACGGGTACCGGCATCGTGTATCGGGAAGTCGACGCACCTCCAACAGTCGAGTATTCTCCCACAATGGCAACAGTGGTAGTGGTAATGGCGGTGGTGGTGGTGGTAGTGTCGGACATGGCGGCAGCGGTGGTGTGACTTCGCCTTTACTCTCGCTCAGCATACGCGGCGGCAGTGGTGGTGGTGGCAACGGTGGCGGGCGCCGTTCGCCCACCACCACCACGGCCGCGTCGACGTTATTTTTGCCGTCCGGGTCCGTAGGTGTGCGCACGAGCGATCCCGTTCCCTGTCTGAGCCACGTGTGCGCACGCACCACCCTGGCACCCGACGACCCACGACTACAAGTCCTACTTAAAGGCGTCCTGCTCAACGCAACGGGTGACACACCCGTCGATACACTTGAAGCGGCACGACTGCTAGCCTCGCCCAGCAAACGTGCAGCGGTGGCACGCCGCACCGTGCCTGCTGCCTCGGGTAGTACCTGGGCCCATTATGCCATGCGACGATGGTACGCACAGGAGAGTGCGCCTGAGCTGCGCCCACCCCTTATTTACCCGCAGCTCGATGACACGCGGTGGGCCGAGGTGCTAGGCGCGCACACGAAGATGCTAGCGCGGTTGCGAACACAACGCGAGCGTGTACGGGAACTTGAACGTTTGCAGGGCCGCTTTGGTAGTGCGGCTGCAGCTGTCGCCTCGATGGAGGCGCGCGCACACGGTAGTGGAAGCAGTGGCGGAGCAGCCTTGGATATGGATAGTACACCAGACGCTGAGCGTTGTGAGTGGTACGAGGCAAGGGCACCGCGCACTTGCTACTGTGGCCACGTCTTTGCCACAAGGGAGGAAATGGCTGCACACGTGGAAAAGTGCCCAAGAGCCGAGCCCCGACCCGTCTTTCGCTTCATGTGCCCCGAAGCCGGTTGTGGCGCCGGTTTTCGCCGATTGCGGTCACTACGCATACATTTACCCGAGCAGCACCCCGACACACTGTACGAGCTCGACAATATGCTTCCCACGCGACTTGAAAATAGCGGTAGTGGTGTTGTCGGTGGCGGCGATGTGTGCCGCAGTAGCAGCAGCTACAGCAGCTCATCAAAGGGAGGCAAGAGCCGCAACCGCCGACGATCTGCGGAAGAGCAGTTGGCGGCGGGAGATGCAGCCGCGGTGGTAGATGCAATGGCGGCCGAAGAAGCTGGTAGCACGTTAGACAGCTCGGGGATCAAGTCTTTGCTTATCTCTGAGCTGACCATCGGTGCCTTGGTGTGGTACCAGTATCGCAATTACCCTTTTTGGCCCGGTCGCATCTGCTCTATCCAAAATCCGACGAAAAATACATTGACATCACCATCGCCATCACCACCAGGGTTAGCCAACGCGGATGGGATGGTCGTCGTGCATGTGGCATTTTTTGGTGATGAAACTGTAGAGCGCATCACAAATCCCAAAAAACGGCTCCGTATGTGGAATTGCAATGAACACGCCCAATTTTTCGCGGCTGGACTAGCTGATACTCACCGTTTACGCGATATTTTTCGTACCAGTGTCCTTGCAGCCTTTCAGGCCATGCACAAACTGGAAAGTGCAGCAGCCGATGTGACGAAAACTCAAGAAGATTTGGTAGACGTGGCGGAAGAGAAGGCTTCTTCCGCGACATTGATGATGGCTTTGGCTACTACTGGTGGTAGTGCTACTACCTCTGCTGCTGCTGCTGCTGATGCTGCTGCTGCTGCTGATGCTGCTGCTGCTGCTGATGCTGCTACAGCTGTGTCCCTGGCACCCACTACAGATAAACGGGTCACCTCCTCTTCCAGTAGTCTGCAGCAACCATCCAATTGCGTGCCGGCTGAGCTGGCGGCACCGTTGTCATCGTCATCGCCACTGCTGCTGCAACAAGAGGGGCAGCCGCAGCAGGAGCAGCATACACGAAGCCCTGTCTTAATGTCTCCTTCCTCACTGGATATTGAGGAGACTGAAGTAGACGGTATTGTAATTGGTGAGGCAGCCGAGCCCATGTTCGTACTAACCAACCGGCACTCTTCTCCTGACCTTGCCTTGGCGACCACCGCCACCACCACGCACAACGACACGGTGCCCATCAAAAGCGAAAAGAAGAGACCCAGATCGACCTTTGAGCCGACGGTACAACCCGCAAAGAAACCCAGGCAACCAAGTCGCACAAAGGCGGCAAAGACCAAGGCAGGTCCTAAGAGTGGTGCGGCTGCCAACTCTACAACAACAACGATTACAACTACAAGTGCCTCGGCGGCGATAAAGAAGGCGTCCGCTAGTGAGCGCCAAAAGAAGCTACGCGAAGGTCGCAAGCAGGCAGCTAGTGCCGAGAAGCGGTACAAGGCAGCGCGTACTAAGGCCAGAGAAGTGGGTCGCCGCTTGCAAGCTGTACCAACTGTCATTAGCACTACTGCTGGCGCCGGTAGTAGTGGTGCGGACCAGCTGAAATCGCGCCGTGTTGTTACTAGTGGTAAGCATGAAACACTATCCTCGCAAATTGAGCGCTGTCTATATGTGCCGGCCAATGTACGCGGCACCCGGGCACTGATGCGTGCCGTTGTTGTCGACCAGAACGAAAAGAGTGGCCACTTTACGATGGAGACGGAGACGGGAACACAGCTGACAATGACGATGGAGGAAATATCGCGCTTTTGCAATGTGCGTGCCGGTTACGTGCTCGAGTACTGCCCATTGGGCCTGGATAGAAGTTGTAGTGGCGACGGTGGTAGTGGTGGAGAGGCGGCAGCAACAACAGATGTCAAACGCGCTCAGGTACTTGAGGTTGAAACGAGTGAGCGAACCACGGGTCAAGTGGTGTGCTTAATTGACGGTATGGCCGAGAGCCAGACTCTGAGTGTGACAGACCTGCGACTACGATTTCCGCGCGACCCACACGGCCCGCCACCAATGGTTGAAACGCCCGAGGGCAATGCCATGCTCGAGTGCGCATACCATGCAGCCATGACGGCCACCTTGCAGCGCACAGCCTTACTCAAAAAGCGAAACGAGGAAAGGCTTGCGGCGCAGAATGCAGCAGCAGCCAGAGGAGGAAAGCAGCGTGCGGCGGCAACAAAGCGCAAAGCTGAGGAGGCTGCCGGAGCCGGAGCCGGAGCCGGAGCCGCTGCCAAGCGCGCCGCCAAGAACGTAAAGGCCAAAAAGGTAAAGGCGAATTTGAAGGCAAGGGCGAATAACGTAAAGGCAAAAGGTAATACGGCAGCAACAATGGCAAGTGCTCCACATGGTGCTGGTGCTACTTCCGACGCCGCCGATGCCGGCGGTGCCTCGGTTGGTCAAGTCCAGGCTACTGCTGCTGCTGCTGCTGCTGCTGCTGCTGCAGAGGGAACTGGCGCTGTCGAGGAGGAGCCACCCAAGCTGAAAGTTCCAAGGGGGTACGACTGGGGCAATCGGCTGGAGGTACTACCTGTTGGCACGCTGCTGTGGTACCGCTATCGCTCTTACCCTTTTTGGCCATGCCGTGCCATCAAAGCGGGGATTATTGAGGTTCGCGGCAAGGTACGTCCCAAAATTACAGTGCAATTTTTTGGAGACAATGCCTGCGAAGTAGTGCGGGGCCCATTTCGACTAACGTTGCGTCCCTTTCGCTGCGAAGAGTATGATAAGATGGTGACGGATGGTACTGCACACCCCTACGGTGGCACCGATTTTAAAGCTGCTGTTCAAGAGGCTGTGGCAGCCGATGTCCCAAGCACGCTAGGTTTGACTACGTTCTCCGAACCAACAACAACAACGACGACGACGACGACCTGGATTACGACATCAGCCACAAAGGGCAAGCCTTGTACAAACCCGGCATCAACCAAAATGGCGGTGTGTAAGGTGTTGCCTAAAAGAGTCTCCTCCTCTGGCGCTGCCGCCGGGATATCGACCGCCACTAGTACTGTTGTGACTGGTAAGTCTGTTAAACGCAAACGGTTGTCCGATAACGAGGTCAAAGGCGACGCCAGCGCCTCCGACAATAATAATGCGACCGCTTCCTTCACTTGTGGTGGTGGTGGTGGTGGTGGTGGTGTTACTTCCCAAACCCCAGCCGCGCTTGGGCCCCTTGTGTCGCCGTCACCACCTCCACCGTTTGATGATAAGCCCATGCTTGTAGAACAGCCTAATGAGCTTGTATTTGCAGCCGCGGGCAAGAAGATGCTCGGGCTCTCCGCTGTAGCGCTCAGCGAGCGTGAGCGAAGGAAGCTGGAGCGATTTGGCATCAAGCTCGATTAAAATCCGAAATAATCAATTTTTATGATAAGTACAGAGCCGTAAGAGGGAGTAAAATGCGTTAGTGTCCAAAGTTCAATTAGCACCGAGTAATTAATCGTGTACGCGCGTACACAACTCCTTGCTTCAAGATTGGCATTGCTCCGCACAGGGTGTATGCGATGATATTATTTGGGATAAAAACAAATTGGCGTGTACTTTGTAGGTTTTTGTTTTTGTTTTTAGTCTTTTTCTGACAAACGTGAGAGACGACAGACCACTCTGCTCTATCAACCAGAGGGAAAATAACCAAAATATAAATAAATACAGCAGTGAGACCAATGTCCGTACGTACGGTGCGTGTGCCGCAATTGGACGCGGGGCGCGGTACCATTTATTGCTCCCCCATTGTCCTCCCTCCATGGGGGAACTGCTCATGGGTCGGGTGAGTTAGATACCTGGGGGCAACTCCAGTGAGGGCTATTTGAAGGGCCACTTCCTCACTTCCTCATAACCAACTCACTCACCGACATAACGTACGCTAATGCGGAAAAGTGGCAGCTACTCTCATTTAAAGAATCAGAATGCGCCTTGTACCCTGTGCTCCCCTGCAGGCACGCCTGCCATGGCGTCCGACAACGCTAGTAGTAGCTATTCTTGTCCTGCTGATCGTGTCAGCCAGCAGCACACAGCGTGCGGTTATATGCGAGAACAGAACGAGTGGTGCCCTTGTGGCGCGCGCGGCGTCCACCTGTCCTCCGGGACTAAACCCGGTGCGACTAGCTGGCGCGAACATTTTTGACGTTGTGTGGGACAGCAACCCGGGGATGGGCTTGCCCAACGGCCAGGGCCCCAATATAACTGTGGCCAAGCAACAGCTCTTGTCGGCGTCCCGCAATGGCATCCGTGTGTTTCGCTTCTTTGCCTCACTCTGGGGACCCAACCAGGCCTTTTGGCGCCAAAATGCAACAGCTTTTTGGGGTCCCGTTGACGAGATTATGGCATATATGGCCAGTGCCGGCCTTTACGCCATTCCTTCCCTGGGCTACAGCGATTGGCATCGCGTTGCCAATGTCCTCTACCCAGGCCTCAACGAATCGCTCAATGACTGCGTGCGTAACAGCACCTCGCGCGCGCGCGCGCTGGCCACGCAGTTTTTTACCGAGTTTGTGACACGCTACGCCGACAACGAGAATGTGCTGGCGTGGGAGCTGGGCAACGAACTCAATCTCATGGTCAATTTGCCACCGGGTACGTGCGGCCCAGGCCCTTGCTTTGACCACGCCGAAATGGATCTATTTTTGCGCCAACTGGCCGAGGTCGTGCGCCGCTCTGACGTCGGACCGCACCAGCAGCGGCCCGTTTCCTCGGGGCTGTCGAGCCCACGCCCCAGCGCCTGGCACATGGAACACTGTGGCTACCCTGGCAACGCCACTTGTCCTTACTGGGGCGCAAATGGCTTGGACTCGCAGTCGCAGTGGCGCGAAGCACTACGGGAACAAAATCAAGGCTGCTGTGAAATATGGTCCATCCACCATTACGCCTCCACCACCAGTGACAATGATGCTTGTTATTTTGCCCCGAGGGGGCATGCTGGTGCCGTCTGCAGCAACGCCAGTATCGCTGCTGTGGCTGCCAAAGAGGCTGCTGCCGATGGCGCAATTTTATATGTGGGCGAATACGGCGGACCGGCTCCAAATTTTACCGGACCTACGCCCGCCAGTCAGCGCTTTCCAGAGGATATGTTGCAGCTACAAGTGCGCGATGCCCAGGATGGTGGAGCGTTTATGTTATCCACTGTCTGGGCCTGGGCCTGTCCGACGCACCGCGCTGACATGAACTGCATTTGGCCGGGATCAAACGACCCGCGTGAGGCCGGATCAGCGCGTATGATTGCTTTGCTGCAAAATGCAAATAAAAACATGGCAGCAGCGGCGGCAGAAGTGGCGTGGAGAAGGCCGGCAATATAGTTGGTAGGCGCGGCGTATCTCGGATGTGGACAATGTGCCCGAATGTGTACATGTAGTACAAGCACACGCAACATGGAGCCTTTTTAAACACGCTAAAAGGCGCATACTCTCCCTCTCTCCCTTTCTCTCTTCCCTTCTCTCTCTCTTTCCCTCTCTCCCTCCCCCCGTCTCTCTCCGCATGCCTCTCCGCGTGTTTCATTTTTTATCATTATTTACTCCATTACTACTCTTACAATGACTAATAAAGCTAACACGAAAATTGTATTTAAAAGATTTGGCATCTTTAAGTCTTGTGATTTTGTAATTCCTACGTAGAAGCGGCCGCAACCTCTGTCTCTGTCGTGCGTGCCACTCATCCCATGATTCTCTCCTCTTCTCTTCTCTCCTTCTTAATTGCCCCCGCCTCCTTCTCGGCTTTGGCGGCGGCAAGTACATGTGCCTGTGCCTTGGCGTGATGTGAAATGTACTTTTTGCCATTGATAGTAAATTCTTTGCCGTCGGTCGACTCGAGCACAACGTCACCGTCAATGATAAAAGCGCGGCCGTAGTCGCGCTCTAGAGAGCCCTTCTGCGTCATGTAGAGGTCAGTCGCGGCCAGGAGGCGGTCAAGCACAGGCTGCGCGGGGTGCCCGTGTGAGTTATTGTACCCGCATGATATGGCGGCGGCCTGCGGCTTGAGGGAGTCAATGTATGCCTGGTTGGAAGAGTGGCTGCTGCCATGATGGTTGACAAGCATAAAGTCGACCTGGCCCATGGCCGTACCCAGCGGGGTCTCAATGTCATTATACGTATACCCAAAGCGTGTGCTTGTGTTGTATTCGCCGTCCGAATCGCCCGCCGTGGCGAAGAGCAGGCCCTTGTACTCGACACGCAGCGCGATTGAGTAGTCATTCTCACTGGGAGGTAATGGGTCTTGAGTGTGGTCCCCATCCACAGGCGTCTTGCCGTCTTCCTGCTTGACACCTTTAGCGTCTACCTGCACAATGGTCACACGGGCGCCCTCGTCCGGAGGCACAATCTGGTCATGGGCACCGTGGCGCGCCAGCTCGCGAATCGGGAAGATGCGCTTGTTGGCCGGATCGGTCGCATAACATACCCATTTTTCAGCCGTGCCGCCAACTGTGCCCGCGTTGTGCCACTCAATTTCCTCCAGATCACACTCACCGTTGAGCGGGCCGCCAAGGGCGCCATCGCCCTTCCAGACGCCGCCGTCCCGGTCCACAAATTTGTCAAAGGTAAGGAGCCCTTCCTCAATCAAGCACCAAAACCCGCCTTTTGTGGCGTAACCAATGTGATCCAAATGCCAGTGCGAGCCTGTGCCCACATTGACATGTGTGTGGCCCAAAATACGCTCTATTTTGGCGGCCACACCGCGAGCGCCATTGCACGTGTTCCAGCTCGGCTCAAACACATCCACCAGGATGGAGTAACCCGAGGGAAACACAATCAGCTGCGAGTGACCCTGACCGACCTGGAAAATATGAACCTCAAACTGACCCTTTGTCCACGCCTTAGTCACAGGGGAAATAGCCGCGTCGCCCGGGTGAAACTTGGTCTCAAGCGGGTGGTCTTCGGCCGTAAAATGCCGTTGGATCCCGTCACGATGCTGCAGATGTGGTCGCGCAGAAGACGCCACAACTAGCGCCAACACCAAAACGACAACACTTTTGCATGACGATGGAAAGAACATCTTGGCTTCTTTCTTGCCACACAACATTATTATTGGTGAGTGCGTTTGGGTGCGATGGGAAATGAACGTATGGATTGAGTGTGATAAGGGTGGAGAAGAGGTGCCCTTTGCTAAGCAGCAAAAGAAGAAGGAGATATTAAGGATTGCGCAGAACCGGATGAAACTGAAGCTAATACAGAGAGAGCAAGTCGAAGCAGAGAGAGAGAGAGAGAGAGAGAGAGAGAGAGAGAGAGAACGGGTCCGCCGTGCGTGCTTACAAAAGGCGGACCTTTGCTGTACAAAGGCGGACCTTGGGCGGGAAGAAGGGATTTAAAAAAACGTTTTGTCTTTGTTTTTTATATTTATTTAAATTCAAAGCTTAAAGCAAAAAAAGCAAAGCAAAGCATTGCGTGCATTTGGGCAAACATATGAAATATGAATAATAATATACAATGGCGCACCCCCATTTTTGTTCTTTCTCGCTGTAGGAGAACCGCTTCGGAAATGAGCGTCCTTTCTGAAGTGTGTGTCTCTCGCGGGGGAACAACCACCCATACACGGTGTTTTCTGTATGGTATTACCACGCATATATAATCTGTATGCTGGGTATGTATGTCACACACACACACACTAATACACACACAGCAAACGCGCTCATATACGCACAAACACGCACGCGAGGGAACGCAGGCTCTTTTTTAAATTTTATTCGTCATTAACAGAGCAAAATTAAGGTACTTACTTGCAGAGCATTTGGTTTTGTCGATTTGTTTTCGTGTGTGTGTTTTGTCCCTTTCTACAAAACAGAAAGCATTCTTTCTACTGGGTAGGCATGTCGGAGGACGAGGCTGCCGCGGCCAGCAACAGCAAGGATGATGATGTGCTCTTTGCAGGCGACGACTCGCTGCCGGAAGAGATTCGCAAGGGTATTCCCGTATTCTTGCGCAAGCTCATGGCCATGATCAACAACCCAGAGACGGACCATTTAATTGCCTGGTCGGAAAACGGTGAGACGTTTATTGTCAAAAACGCGACTGATTTGGCCGCAAAGGTGCTGCCCAAGTATTTTAAACACCGCAATTTCACCTCGCTCGTCCGTCAGCTTAACATGTACGATTTTCATAAAGTGTTCAGCATTCGCGGTGGTCGTGGTGACCAGGTGTGGGAATTTGTGCACCCGTGTGTCCAGCGTGGTGAGCACTCCAAGCTGCTCCTGGTCAAGCGCAAGCCGGAGGGCAATTCGCTTGCCAAGCGCAAGGAGATGATCAGCAAGGAAGTGAGCAACGTGATGAGCAGTATGCGCGCCATGCAGTCCCAGCACGAGGCCATTGCCAGCAAATTTAACGAAATGAAACGAGAAAATCAGGCGCTCTACCAAGAGATTACCATGCTGCGACACAGCCATCAAGTGCAGGAGGAAAAAGTTGGAAAGATTATGATGTTCTTGAACCGCATGGTCAACGGGGCACACGTCGCTGCTGTTGCACCACCGGCCGCGAAACGCCTCGCTTTAACCAGCGAAAATCAACACCTAGCCAACCCACTACCCGGTATATCGCCCCCAATTGGGCAACCAACAACCACAACCACAGTAGCAGCTGCGGCGGCGGCGGCGGCGGCGGCGACCGCGGCGCAGACTGCCGCTGACGGGGCTGTGGTTGCACCACCTACAACTTCTGCTGCCGGGGGGGCTTCCCAAAATACTCTTGTTCCATCTATGCCGCCACTTAGCCCATGGAACACGGGTGCCGATGTACATTTTGATGTCACGCAAAGCCTTGCAAAAACTCGAGAAAACCTTGATGCCGCGCGACAGCAGCTTGCGGCAGGGGGCGTCATGGACGAAGGATTTGTAGCCGGTCTCTTTGAGCAGCAGAGCAGGCTCCCCTCATCATCGCAACAAAATCAAAGTCTAGGCACAGGCACAGGCACAGGCACAGGCACAGGCGCGCCGGCTGCTGCCGTCGGAAAGCCTCAGGCCGGTGCTAAACGCCGCCGTGCCCCTGGCCCGCTTGTCGGCTTGGACGACTCCGGACTCGCAGGCGCACCGGCAGCAGCTGCTGCTGCTGCTGCTGCTGCCAACCCCGTGCTCTATTCGCCCCTCTCGCACTTTTTGGCGCCCTTTGATGTGGCAAGCACTGCCAGCAGTAACAATAATAACCTTGGAACCGACCCTCTGCTTCTACTTGGCTCAAATATGGGGGTACCTCAGAGCGCTATTGAGGTGAGTGAGACACTGGCTGCAGTTGAAAAAAAGCGTGCCAGAAAGGACAACAGCTAGTTGTTGTAGATGATTTGGTAAGTGCCGGTACTTTTCCTTTTTTTTCTTACGGTGAAATAGAGAGTGTGTGTGTGAGAGAGCTTTGTTAATTTATTTGGCTTTCTTCAATGCACCGTACCGTTGGCAAACTTACTACTACTGCTGCTGGTGAACAAAGGGGACAAGGAAAAGAAAAGATATGCTTTTGTGTGCATATAGCTATTCTTGTACGTACGCGCGGAAACAATATCAAGGCTTCCCCGACCATCATTTTGACCCTAATGAGGGAATTTTTTACTCGTCTGTTAAATACAACCACGTGTATTTAGTAAGATTTTAACTAGTCTGTATTTATTATTATTTGTTTATTTATATTAATTTATTTTAGCGGGGGGGGGGTACATAGTTTTGGTGCTTTCGCGCTTCACCAAACCAAACCAAACCAACCAAAAAAAATCGTTCCGCGCGCACCGCAATCAGTACCACCGCCCCCTGGTACAAGCGCCTCGTTGTCATGCTTCTGCGTCTGCTGCCTCTTCCTCCCCTTCGCCTTCCTCGGTGACCTTAGCCAAGTTGGCACCGCCAGCGCCACTTTCCTTCTTGGGCGGGAGTTCGGCGCGCACACAGTACTCAATAGCAGCATACCACTCTTTGAGTTGGGCTTCACTTTCAGCCGCAAACACCCAATCGCGCATACTGGTGTGGTAGATCCGAAAAGCGTGCTCCTGCGGGTCCCCGGTGAGGCGCTCCAGAGTGTAACCCGGCAGTGGAAGCGAAGACAATGCCACCACGTCGGCCGGCGCCTTGTAGGCATACATGCAAAAGTTGGGCTTGAGCACAAACCAGCGCCGCTTCCACTGCTTGAAGAGCTGGCCACGCTTAAGCAAAAACCCGCGTAGCAGATAGTCGTCGGCATTAGTATCAGTGCCTGTCTCCATGCCCCCCGCGGCCTCCTTGAGTGCCTCTGAACGCGACGAGCGCATACTACGAGACTTTTGGCGCAGTGTGTTCTGGCGGGTCTTCATGACAGCGTTGGCGCGTGCGCCCTGAGCTTGCACGTACTTGTCGTAGCAGTCGGGGCACACACGACCCACTTTACCGGGCCCTAGATAGGTTAGGGGCACAGCGGCTGACGAGCAGGCCCCGCAGACGACACGGCCACAGCCGCGACAGTGGTGGCGACGACGCAGCACGCTAAACTGCGAAGTGCAGCACTGGCACATGGAGACACCGGCATCGGGTGTCCATATGGGAGCCACGTCGCCAAACTTGGCCTTGTCGCCCGCCATGCGTTTTTTCTGCATCTTGCTGACGCTCGAGGCACGGACTCCAAGCCGGTGCTTCTTAACCGTCTCCGTAATTAGTTTGGCCCACTTTTTCTGCTCGTCTACCGACTCGGCGTTGAGCATAAACGACTTGGACAGGGAAACAATGCGCAGTGCATTATCCATGCCAGGTAGCGGCCCAGCCGTCACGCTCATGCCCTTGAGGCTCATGATGCGCGGGCTCACATAGGTTGTAGTCAATGTTGTCTGCTCGCGAGCGTACACCAAAATGTCAGAAAACAGAAAAACGGTTCGATCCTGCAGGCCCTTGCGGCACATTTTCTGTAGGGTGCCCTGGTGTACAAGGCTGCGGCCGGCCTTGAGAATGGTCACACCGGGCATCATGTTCTGGACCTCTAGCAGTTTTTGCGCATTTTCCTTGCTGCGAATGCTTTCATTGACCGTGTCCGCCACTTTCTGAATTTTCTCCAGAGCAGCCGCGGCCGCTGGGCCGTCCTTGCAGTCCTCGGGCGAGTACTTGATATATTCTTGCAGCAGCAGACGGTAGCGCGGAATGCGCTGTACTGGCTCGAGCAAGAACGAGCCCAGCGTAAGAAATGCGCACTCTTTGCTGCTCTCGCACTCCTTGAGTGCCGCCGCAAATACTGCACTCTTCTTTCGCCACTCGTTGACAGTGGCACACGCCTTGTCAAAATTGGTTGTGTAGGTAGTATATCTCTTGAGGCTGGGAATCGTGCCCTCAAAAATATCGCCAATGCGGTCATCTTTTTCCCAGCGCGCGAGGCGACTCTCCAGTTGCAGCAGTAAACCCTGGTGCAATGTGTATAGCTCCTTGCTGTTGCTGAAAATGACATTCACCAGATGCGCAGGAATGACCTGTTCCTTGCCCTCCTTGCTAAGCCGCTCGTAGAAGACATCCTGCACAATACGCAGGCTCTCTACATAAGACTGCTCCGTGCTCACCATCTCAGCCACTACCTTGTAGCGCTTGGCCGCACGCTCCTTGGCTTTGGTCGTAGCTGCATCCTCCTCTTCACACAACACTGCACCGCCGTCGTCACCGCTGTAGCCATTTTCGCCCTTGCCCTCGTCCTCAGACTCGCTGCTACTCGAGCTAGAGGCATCAGCGAGTTCGTCAGCCAACGGGCGAGAGTCAACTACAACGAACGATGAGCGTCGACCCGGTTTATGTCGCGGTGAG
>JACLAD010008592.1_pt1 | contig 13348 bp, 13 predicted proteins | sample 8027901 | NCBI WGS metagenome assembly JACLAD01 (sample SAMN15725071, study PRJNA655200) | protist metagenome | isolation source: fluorescence activated cell sorting (FACS) single amplified genomes of... | place: Spain: Blaines Bay Microbial Observatory, Mediterranean Sea | collected 2016-07-05
GCTCATCGACCGACGCGGAGTGGCGTCTTGTTGCTGACCTCTTCGAGGAGGAAGGCCAACGCGGCACGCCACCCCGTTATCCTCGGCGACTGCTGGTCGACGCCTGCTGTTATGTGGTTCGTAGCGGGTGCTCGTGGCGCATGCTGCCCAGGGGCTTTCCACCCTGGCAGAACGTCTACCGAACGTTCCGCCGCTGGAGTCAACAGGGCAGGTTCGAACGGATGCATGACCGATTACGGGCGCAGTTTACGGGCGCAGTGGCGATGTCAACGTCACTGAAGGTTGTCAGGTTTTCATCAGTCTGAACTTGGTACAGGGTCAGGTTCGTGTGAGGTCTCATCCTCCTTTGTGGTGGGTGTGTTCACCAAGCCGGCTCGTCGCTTGTCTTTCAGCCGGTAGCTCTCGCCTTTGATGTTCAACGTGGTCGAGTGATGCAGCAGCCGATCCAAGATCGCCGTGGCGATGACCTGATCACCCAAGATCTCGCCCCAGTCCATGAACGACTTGTTCGAGGCGAGGATAGTGCTGGCCCGCTCGTATCGGCGGTTGATCAAGCGAAAGAACAGGCTGGCCTCTTCGCGGGTCATCGGCAGATAGCCCATCTCGTCGAGGACCAGAACCTTGGGGTAGGTCAACTGCTGGAGTTGTCGATCCAGGCGATCCTCCTGGCGTGAGCGCACCAGGGTGCTGACTAGTCGATCCAGGGTCATGAACAGCACTTGATGGCCCGCTTCGGCCGCCTTCACGGCCACGGCCAGGGCGACGGCGAGATGGGTCTTGCCGACACCGGGCGGACCGAGCAGGACGACGGACAATGCCCTCGTCGAGTCCTCTAACGGCAAGTTTCGAGCTGAATGCCTGAACACTCATTGGTTTCTATCTCTGGACGATGCCCGGCAGAAAATCGAAACTTGGCGGCAGGACTACAATCAAGTCAGACCCCATTCTTCCTTAGATTGGCTAACGCCTGAGGAGTTCGCTGCAAGTCTCTGTCGAACGGAGACTTCCAGCGAAACATCGGAATTTCTACTGAGAGCCGGTTTTGATATGGGGTGAGGGTCATGAAAACACCTCGAAAGCAGGATCGGTGTCCAACTTACGGGGTGCAGTTCAAGACCGGGGCTTTGACAAATCCAAGCAACGAGAACGGAGCGTGATTGCACGAGGCTTCAGCTGAATCAAGGAGCTACGGCGCATCGCCACTCGATATGACAAGCTCGACAGGAGTTTTCGCGCCATGGTATGGCTTGGCTTGTATAGACCATTATCTACGTTGCGTAGCTTTTCGTAAAAGGACCTAACTCGGCATCATCTTTGCTATCACTGGATTGGTAAGGCTTGCCCCCTGATTGGGCTTGCGGTCTCGTCGTAGGCTTGGCCGCCTCAGAAATTAACGAAAAATACTCGTGGGCAACCTGCCAATTTTTAGATAGCCTTAGGTTATTTCTATAACCATGGTTAACTAAAGATGCTCTAAGATGTTGAATTCAATCTCTGATCAGTCCATACGTAGCAAGGCGACTCACATCCTCAATGGAAAGCGGCGCCGCTGGGGGTGGGTACCATTTATCGGCCCTGCGCTGATTGCAGCCGTTGCCTATATCGACCCTGGCAACTTCGCTACCAATATTGAGGCTGGCTCGCGGTATGGCTACGCTCTGCTTTGGGTCGTACTAACGGCCAATCTGATGGCCATGCTCATTCAGAGTTTTTCTGTGCGTCTCGGCCTTGCAACCGGAAAAAATCTACCCGAAGTCATTCGTGAGCGGTTTCCGCGTCCAGCGGTGTGGGTTTACTGGGTGCAAGCTGAAATCATCGCCATTGCCACCGATTTGGCTGAATTCTTGGGTGCTGCCTTAGCTTTCAATCTCTTGTTTGGCTTGAGTCTGATGGAAGGCGCCTTATTGACCGGGGTGATTACCTACATTGCGTTGCTTCTTCAGCGCTTCGGTTTCAGGCTATTGGAGATAATTATTGGCGCCATAATCATAGCGATAGCGGCAGGATTCTTGCTAGAGATAATAATAAGCCGCCCGGCTCCAGCTCCCTTGCTCAAAGGATTACTTATTCCAGGGTTCCCCGAAGAATATGCGCTTTACTTGGCAGCTGGCATGCTAGGGGCCACAGTTATGCCCCATGTAATCTATCTGCATTCAGCCTTATCGCAGCGGCGGATACAGGTCATTGATGATCGGCAGCGTTTGCGCTTAATGAGATTCTACCGATGGGATGTGATTGTCGGCATGGCGATAGCTGGGTTAGTCAATTTGAGTATATTGGCACTAGCTGCAGCGGTATTCCACGCACAGGGCCGCACTGATATTGCGACAATTAGCGATAGTTATGAATTGCTTTCCCCCATGCTCGGGGAACAAGCAGCCAGTCATATATTCGGCATAGCACTGCTGCTTGCCGGACTCTCTTCGTCGATTGTAGGTACATTGTCTGGCCAGGTAATCATGCAAGGATTCGTAAACTTCACCATCCCAGTGTGGCTACGCCGTCTAGTTACCATGCTGCCAGCGTTGGTGATTATCATGCTAGGCGTATCCGAGCAAAAAGCACTGGTTGCTAGTCAGGTCGTACTCAGCTTCGGCATCCCATTTGCTCTGCTGCCGCTGCTTTTTTTTACAGCAAATCATAAAATCATGGGGAACCTTACAAATAGTAAAGCGGTAACCGGCCTTGGAGGAATCATCTGCTCTATAATCATTGGGCTAAATGGCTACGTTTTATACTACGCCTTCCTTGGTCTCTGAAATTCACTAGAAGTAATATTATTACGACAGGTTACGGCATTATCAGCCACGCTGGAATAGGCATGATTACGTATATATAACTTCCATTTACTGGGGCCATGATGGAACCTGCTCTACATTCTGTCTGAAAAATAGATTCACAAACAGCGCTCGATGCAGGCCAGCGTGACCATGGCGCGGTAACTTTTCGCCAGCTTGTCGTAGCGAGTACAGAGTCGCCGCTTTTCCTTCATCCAGCCAAATAGACGCTCTATCACATTGCGACCAGCATATCGAAGCCAGCCTGGTGCGACTGGCGGCAGCCCGCACCGTGCTGGAAGCGCCTTTGCCAGTTCCAAGGCACCGGGAATCGAATCCCAACGTCCAGGCCTTTGACATACGTGGTGTGTTGTATCGTGTAGTCGGTACGGACCTGACCCAACTGAGCGGGATCGGTTCCTATCTGCCCTTGAAGCTGATCGACGAGTGCGGCCTCGACATGACTCGTTGGCCAACCGCCAAACACTTCACCTCCTGGTTGACGCTGTCGCCTTGTAACAAGATCTCGGGCGGCAAGGTGCTGTCCTCCCAAGAGCCGAGCGGCGGCACTGCTACGCTTGGCGGCGGTCACCCTGAGCCGCACCGCGACTGCACTGAGTGCCTTCTACCGCCGACTATCCAGTCGCATTGGCAATGCCAAAGCCGTGACAGCCATAGCACGCAAGATCGCCGTGCTATTTTACAACACGCTGTGCTTTGGACGGGTCTACCAGGATCCTAGCGTTAACTATTATCGGCAGAAGGTTCTAAAAATCTACGTCACCGTGCAGAGGGCTTGGGTGATGAACTAACCCCAGCGGCAACCATCAAGCAGCGGGCTTTTTAGGAAACCGTAGCAGAAACCAAGGGAGTAAAAACTTACTTGGCTGTATGTTTCTTTGGTCAACACTAATTACAAAGAAAAGCTAGCTTTTTATAGTGCTGTTTTCAATTCTGTCTCGAGAGAGAATTCTCGTCGTAGTACCCCTGTTTTTGGGTGCCCATTGATAAAGTCATTAGGATAGTATCCGTAATTCATGTTTCCAGCGTCGCGGATCAATTCCATCCACTGGGCAAGCGTCTCGCTGGGCACAGGGGATTGGCTCCGCCAGTCCACGGCTTGAAGCTCGAAGACCAAGCGCTTTGCCGGCATCACTTTTAGCGCTTCTGCTGCAAGCCGCCTTAGCCACGCCTCAGCATTCTCAGCTCCTTCCATATAGGGCATGACCATGACGGCAGCGTAATCGTACGCTTGGCCAAACGCTTCTATGTTCTGCGCAAACCACACTTGGCTCTCAGGGTTGAGCACTACCGGTGCGTATATATTGCGGGCGATGAGAAAGCATTTAATGTCATACTGACGATAATAATCGGCGGTATCGCGTAATTTATAAGTAAAATCAATTAATAACTGCGTCTTGCGCCGGGTCCATTCAGCCATTAGCTCTTCATCTTGGTGTATTTGGGCGATATTGGCCGGCAAATTCCACTTTTGTTCGTACCATGACAATGCAGCTGAGCTGGCATCCTCGTAATCGGTCATGAGCCCATCATCGTGAAAAAGCAGACTGTCGAAATTAGCCATCCGGCCAAGTATCTGCCAAAAGGGCACCGATCTCTCGGTATACAGCCAAGATGAACTCAATGCGATCGCTGATTCGCTGAACACACGGCCACTCAAGGCATTGGTTTGACGGACGCCGCTGGAGGTTTACGCGGACGTTCTCAAGAAATCAATCGCTGGACAAGCCACCCTTCAATAGTGTTGCACTTGGAACTTGAGGCCACCCACCCTCTAACCGAATCACGAAAAAACGCCCTGGCCATTTGGCCAGGGCGTGAATGCCTTTCACTCAGGGCAGCCAAGGCTACACAGGGCTACAGGGACAAGCTAGTGCGCAGGAAGCCCTGGGGTTGGGCGTCGGCGAGCATGGCCGCCGGTTCCACCCTAAAATCCACCGCCATCATCACGCTTAGCGCCGTGATCATCACGATCGAGAAGGCGAACTGTTTCTTCGCCCAAGCGCAGTCATCGTTCTTGCGGTAGCCCAGCGAAGCAAGATACAGCCAGTACAGGCTCATCGTCGCTGCCACGGCAAAGTAACCATAGCCGGCATACCCCAGCACTGACAACGCCAGCGCAGCCGCCATGAACGCCACGATGTACAGCACGATGGAACGTTTCGCTGCGGCGATTCCCTTCTTCACCGGCAGCACCGGAATCGATGCGGCACGGTAGTCGTTGAAGCGGAAGATGGCGATCGCATAGGAATGCGGCATCTGCCAAAGGCTGAAGATCAGCAGCAGAATGGCCCCTCCCATGTCGAACTGGCCACTGGCGGCACAATAGCCAATGACCGGCGGTGTAGCACCGGACAGGCTACCGACCAGCGTACCGTAGACCGAGTTGCGCTTCAGGTAGAGGCTGTAAAGCACGACATAGACGAAGAAGCCCAGCCCGGCGAACAGGGCAGACAGCGGATTCGCGCCCCAGTAGAGAAGCGCGACCCCGGCTAACCCCAATGCCGTGGCGAAAGCCAACGCGACACGCGGTGATACCAGCCCCCGGGCCAAGGCCCGGTTGCGGGTACGCTCCATCTTGACGTCGATATCGCGATCGATGACGTTGTTGAACACGCAGCCGGAAGCGATTACCAACGCGACCCCAGCCAGCGTAGCGAGAAACAGGGGGAGATCGAACTCCCCCCGGGCGGCCAGAAAATAGCCGCCCGTCACGGAAATCAGATTACCGAAGATGATTCCCGGCTTGGTCAGGTTCAGATAGCGCTTGATCATCGCATTGCCAGCTTAGTCGAGCATCATGTTGAGATGCAGATTCTGCATGATCCACAGCGAACCGCCGATAACCAGCACCAGAATCTTCACGGTGAAAACGAACGACATCAGATTCCAGCCTTCATCGGCCTTGGTGTTCATGTGCAGGAACATGATCAGTTGAACAAGAAGCTGCAGCACTGCAGCGCCAACAATGACGATCACCGTGGTCAGCGTACTGAATGCCCCGGTCATGACCATGCCGAACGCGACGACGGTCAGGACGATGGACAGGATCAGGCCGATCACATAGGACTTGACGCTGCCATGACTGGCATCATCGTGACTAACGTGTGAACCGCTCATGCCATGGCTCCCATCAGGTAGACGAAGGTGAATACGCAGATCCAGACGATATCCAGGAAGTGCCAGAACAGGCTCAGACACATGATGCGCGGACGCGTGATAGCGTTCAGGCCCTTGGTCTGAAGCTGGACCAGCATCACCAGCATCCAGATCAGGCCGAAGGTCACGTGCAGGCCATGGGTACCCACCAGCGTGAAGAAGGCCGACAGGAAACCGCTACGCTCCGGACCAAACCCTTCGTGGATCAATTCCCGGAATTCGTAGACTTCCATCCCCACGAAGCCAGCCCCCAGTACGAAGGTGACCCACAACCAGGCCTTGAGCTGGCCGAGCCTGTTGTCGTTCATGGCCAGCACGGCCATGCCGTAGGTGAAACTACTGAACAGAAGCAGCATGGTACCGACGAGGATGAACGGAAGGTTAAAAATCTCACTCGGTGTCGGTCCGCCTGCCGTGCCCTTGATTAGCACGGCATAGGTGGCGAACAGCGTCCCGAAGATGATCAGGTCGCTCATCAGGTAGACCCAGAAGCCGAACACCTTCATGCCGCCAGCATCGTGATGGTCGTGTTGATGCGCCTGTACGTCGTGGCCTTGGTCATGCCCGTGCTCGCTCGGCTGAACAATCTGGTTGCCAAGAGTATCGGTAGCCATTACGACTGCCCCCCCATAGTTCCGATCCGCCCATTGCCATGTGCGTCGTGCTTGCTGGCTTCGGCGAGACGCTCATGGTGCGCTCGCTCGATAAGCTCGACTTCCGCAGCAGGTACGTAGTAATCCACGTCATCGTTGAAGATACGCGCCAGGAAGCTGACGAAGACCCCCAGGGCGCTGACGATGGCCAGCCACCAGATGTGCCAGACCAGGGCGAAGCCGAGAATTGTCGCGAATAGGCTGATGATCGGCCCGGCCGCCGTATTCTTGGGCATATGAATATCCTGGTATGGCGGCCTGGAGGTCTCAAACTCGCCGGCCTGCTTCATTTCCCAGAAGGCATCAATGGCCTTCACATTCGGTAGGTGCGCGAAGTTATAGAACGGCGCCGGTGACGAGGTCGACCACTCCAGCGTACGGCCGTCCCACGGATCGCCAGTCACGTCACGCAGTTGCTCACGGTTACGATAACTGACCACAAACTGAATCACGGTGCAGGCAATACCCATCAGGATGATGAGTGCGCCAATCAGCGACACAATCATCAATGGCTGCCACTCGGGGTTGGCATACGACTGCATACGACGCACAGCCCCATAGAAACTCAGGATGTAGAGTGGCGTGAATGTGACGAAGAAACCGATAATCCAGCACCAGAAAGAGCGCTTGCCCCACGTCTCGTCCAGCTTGAAGCCGAACGCCTTGGGGAACCAGAAGGTCAGGCCGGCCAGCATGCCGAACACCACCCCACCGATAATTACATTATGGAAGTGCGCAATGACGAACAGGCTGTTGTGCAGCACGAAGTTGGCCGCCGGCACCGCTAGCATCACTCCGGTCATGCCACCCAGGGTGAAGGTGATGATGAAGCCCAGCGTCCACAGCACCGGCGAAGTGAACTCCAGGCGTCCGCGGTACATGGTGAACAGCCAGTTGAATATCTTCACCCCGGTGGGTATGGCGATGATCATTGTCATGATGCCAAAGAAGGCATTGACGTTGGCGCCCGCTCCCATGGTGAAGAAGTGGTGCAGCCAGACGACGAAGGCCAAAAACGAGATCGCCATCGTTGCCCACACCATGGTGTGGTAGCCGAACAGGCGCTTCTTGCTGAACGTCGAGATGACTTCGGAGAACACACCGAACGCCGGCAGGATCAGGATATACACCTCGGGGTGACCCCAGGCCCAGATGAGGTTGACGTACATCATCTGGTTGCCGCCAAGATCGTTAGTGAAGAAATTCATTCCCAGGTAGCGGTCCAGCGTCAGCATCGCGATGGTCGCCGTCAGGATCGGGAAAGAGGCAATGATCAGGATGTTGGCGCAGAACGACGTCCAGGTGAAGATCGGCATGCGGAACAGGGTCATACCCTTGGTGCGCATCTTGAGGATCGTCACGAAGAAGTTGATACCGGTCAGTGTCGTCCCTATCCCCGATATCTGTAGTGCCCATATCCAGTAATCGACCCCGACCCCGGGACTGTAATCTATCCCCGAGAGCGGCGCATAGGCCAGCCAGCCAGTCTTGGCGAACTCACCGACGAACAGGGACACATTGACCAGGATGACACCGGCGGCGAACAGCCAGAAGCTCAGGTTGTTCAGGAACGGATAGGCCACGTCACGCGCCCCGATCTGTAGCGGCACGACCAGGTTCATCAGGCCAATGACCATGGGCATGGCCACGAAGAAGATCATGATCACGCCATGCGCGGTAAAGATCTGGTCATAGTGCTCGGGCGGCAAATAGCCCTCCGCCCCGCCGACTGCGATGGCTTGCTGGGAACGCATCATGATCGCATCGGCAAAGCCACGGATCAGCATGACCAGGGCGACGAGGAAATACATGATACCGAGCTTCTTGTGATCGACGGAAGTGATCCACTCCTTCCACAAGTACCCCCAGCTCTTGCTATACGTAATCCAGCCCACGAGCCCGGCGATAATCACCGCCATAACGGCGACGACCGACATGATGATCGGCTCGTGATAGGGGATCGATTCCCAATTCAATTTTCCGAACATAATAATTTTACTCCGCTACCGCTGCGTTCGTTGGTTTAGCTTGCCCTTCCGCGGGGGGGGCTTCCGCTGCAGCGTGCTCCTCACCATTTCTATCATTTTGACCCGGCTGGATAACCTTGCCGCTCTTAAAGCTCTGAACGATGTTTTCATAAAGTTCAGGCGATACGTTCGAGTAGTACTCGACCGGATGGCCAATGGTCGGCGCAGCGAGTTCCTCATAGCCTTGCTCGAAAGAGAGCGACTCAGGGGCCTGTCGCACCTTCTCGACCCAGGCTTCGAACTCTTCCGGTGAAGTGACTTGCGCTTCGAAGAGCATCTCCGAGAAGCCGGCACCACTATAGTTGGTGGAGCGACCGGGATAGACACCCTCTTCCTCGGCGATCAGGTTCAGGTCGTTGTCCATGCCGGCCATGGCATACAGCTGACTGCCCAGGCGCGGAATCATGAACGAGTTCATCACCGTGCCGGAGGTGATGTTGAAGTGCACCGGCGTGTCGACCGGAAACGCGACTTCATTGACGCTGGCGATGCCCAGGTCGGGATAGATGAATAGCCATTTCCAGTCGAGCGCGACGACGTCGATTTCCACCGTTTCGACGCCTTCCTCGGTCTCGATAGGCTTGCTTGGGCTGAGCGAATGCGAAGTCTGCCAGGTAATGACCGCCAGAAACGCGATGATCACGAGAGGGATGAACCAGACGATCGACTCAATCACGTTGGAGTGGGCCCAGTTCGGTGTGTACTTGGCCTTGTAATTGGTGTTGCGATAGCGCCAGGCGAACAGGAACGTCATCACGATGACCGGGACGACCACAATCATCATCAGCCAGAAGGCAGTGATGATCAGCGACTTGATCTCACTGCCGACTTCCCCTTTGGGATCCATCAACGCCATGCTGCAGCCACTCAATAGCAGCGGCAGGATCAGCAATGGCAACGTTTTGAAAAAAATGAGGTTTTTTATCCTCATCCTACGGCTTCGTTCAGGCATGGAAGTGGCCATCTAATACACCTTGGCTAAATATTATCAGGCTAATAAGGTGACTAATCAGAGATCGGATGCTGTTCCGCCTTCCTGGCGACACCCGCGCGAGAGTCCACTCGAACGACGCGTCCCGATACGTGAACACGCCTTGGACGAGCCTGCTTCACTACAGAAGGTATGAAGAGGTTGCCAATCGAGAGAGCGGCGAATTGTCGCGTAATCGGTGCGACACAAAAAGGGGCGTTTTGTCGCAGCTACAGAGATAAACCGATCGAGCGCCACATACCAGCAACGTACGCAGACAGCTGTCACTATACTCCCTGTTCTCCAGCCTGATAATTGAGTCGCCGATTCTGCGTTGCCACGGTGTAAGACTCAAATCAGACGGCAAAAGCGTCCCCGCATGAGCCTGAGCTCCCCCAGGCCGCCGGCTTGCGCGCAAGCAGTAATGGTGACAGCATCCCAAGCATCACTTGAAGCCCCCGGATGCAGAAACTCGCTTGTGCCAAGGCGGCCTCAAGCGATGCTAGACGATTTACCTTTACAACTCTCTATCAATATGCCTGAAAGAGGTGCAAAGGCTCAGGATGTCTCTGAAGTGCTCCTAGAAGCACGTACATGCTCTTCGAGCTCGCTAAATGTTGGGCGCTCTGCGGTAAAGAGCGCCTTGCGACCGAACTCGACTGCCAACTGTGGGGCATAGCCATTGAGGCTCGCCATTAAAGTGACACGGATGCAGTGCAGCATTTTAACAGCCTCGGTCACCTGATGGTGAATCTTTGTTGCAACCGGATTAACAAAACCATAGGCTAGCAAAATTCCCAGGAAGGTCCCGATTAGTGCATTGCCAATAAGCATACCCATCTCTTCAGCCCCTTGGTCAGCCGAGCCTAGCGCATGAACGACGCCCATGACAGCGGCTACGATACCGAAGGCAGGCAAGCCGTCTCCTACCGTTTGCAAAGCATTTGCCGGAACTTCTCCTTCTTGCTGAAAGGTCTCGATCTCATGTTCCATGAGAGCGTCAATTTCGAACGGGTCCATGTTTCCGCTAACCATGAGTCGCAAGTAGTCAGTAAGAAACGCCATGATCATTGGGTCTCTGACTATTTTGGGGTAATCGGCAAAGACCTCGCTATTATCAGGATCTTCAATGTCTCGTTCGATGGCCATCATTCCATTGCGTCGAGCCTTTGAGAGAAGCTTGTACTGAAGGGCCATAAGTTCCATGTACATGGCCTTGTTATACTTCTTCGTCCGCTTGAGCTTGGAAAATGAGTAAAGAGTTGCTTTGATAGCCTTACCGCTATTGGATGCTATGAAAGCGCCTACTCCTGCGCCACCAATCATTACGATCTCAGCCGGTTGATAGAGCGTACCGAGGTGCCCACCGATCATTACGTAGCCACCAAATACCGATAGAGTAACTATGATATAGCCAAAAAAAAGTAACATGGGATACAGCCTTCGTTTGCACATCCAAGCCTGTATATCGGCAGAATCCCTTTTGACTGAAGGAAAGGTTGGCGTTTTCAATGACCGAGTGCAACACCTGACCCATCAGGCACTGTGTTGCGTGAACTCACAGTGTTGCCGCAGGCTACGATGCCAGCCTGGCGAGCTATCGGGCACGGCTGGCACGCCATCGGCCCCGTCGGCTGACCTTCACCCCATATCAGGACCGGCTATCAGTAGAAATTCCGGCGATATTTCGCTGCAAGTCTCCGTTCAACAGAGACTTGCAGCGAACTCCTCAGGCGCTAGCCAACCTAAGAAGAATGGGGGTCTGACTTGATTGTAGCCCTGCCGCCAAGTTTCGATTTTCTGCCGGGCATCCAGAGATAGAAACCAATGAGTGTTCAGGCATTCGGCTCGAAACTTGCCGTTGGAGGACTCGACGAAGGCCTTGTCCGTCGGCTTGCCCGGGCGACTGAAGTCCAGCGTGACGCCTTGTTTGTAGGCCCAACAATCCAGTACGCGTGAGATGAATTCCGGACCGTTGTCGACCCGGACTGCGCAGGCTGTCGACCTGTCTCGTTCAAGCGAGTCATGACCTCGACCACATCCGCAGCAACGATCGAGACATTCTCGACTGAACTCGTCGACCAACGTCAGGGCCCGCAGACGCTTACCGTTGAACACTGCATCGCTGACGAAGTCCATGCTCCAGACCTGATCCAGCCCCGTGGCTAGAACGCGTTCGCGCCGAGTGGCGGACATCCGGTGGCGCCTGGGCCGCTTGAGGCGCAGGCTAAGGCCAGCTTGGCGGTACAGCCGGTACACACGCTTGTGGTTGATCTCCCAGCCCTCGCGCTTGAGCAGTTCATGTACCCGTCGATAGCCGTAACGTACACGGGTGGCGGTGATCTCGCGGATCCGCTGCATCAGCGGTCGCTGATCCTGGACCTGACTGCGGTAGTAAAACACCGAGCGCGCCAGGGCGAGGACGCCACAGGCCTGCCGTGTACTGGCACCGAACTGTTCGATCAGGCTCTTGGCCAGTTGCCGCTTGCGCGACGCGCTCAGAGCTTTTTTGATAGGATCCTGAAACATCGTCTTGTCCAGCGAGAGATCAGCAACCAGCTGCTTGAGCTTGCGATTCTCGTCCTCCAACTGCTTCAGGCGGCGTAGCTCCGATGGCCCGAGACCGCCGTACTTCTTGCGCCAGGCGTAGAACGTAGCTCGCTGATGCCCATCTTGCGGCACACCTCTCCGACCCGGGTACCCAGCTCGGCCTGCTTGAGGGCGAAAGCAATCTGCTCCTCGGTGAAACGGGATTTCTTCACGGCACAGTTTCCTAGGAGACTTTCACAGTGTGCCGGAATCTCTCGATATGCCTGTCCAGGATTCGGGGAGAGAGTCATACGGCTACAGCGACACGGCGTATTTCTTTTTGAAGATCCGTGCCGCGTTTCCCGGCAAAGTGCGATGAACCAAAATATTGGCGGTTGTACTCGTTGCAATGAAAGTAAAACGGTGGCGTTTTTTCTTACCTAGGTCCAAGTTAATATTGACTAAGAAAGAATATACATTGACATGGGGCAAGATGAGAATTAACGGCAAGACCACTCAGGAGATATACGACTGCATTCGTGCTCTGGTGCAAAGCGGCAACCTGCTGCCCGGCGATTTACTTCCGCCCGTGCGTGAGTTAGCGGAAACGCTTGAGGTGAATCGCAATACGGTTGCGGCAGCTTACAAGCATCTGTCGAAAGTGGGCATCGCTGTTACTCAGAGGCGCCTGGGCACGACCATCTGTGCGCCGCCCCAGGCAGGCGAGCAGGAGGGATTGAGTCCCGAAACAGCATTGATCGATCTTGCCCACGGCAACCCTAATCCACAGTGGCTGCCCGAGCCGCAGGCGTTGCTCGCCGAGGGGCTGCCTAGGCCGTTTCTGTATGGTGAGGACACGATCCTTCCCGAACTGCGCCAGTTGGGACGCGATTGGTTCAGGCTGGATTGCCCGTCCGATCACGAGTTGGAGCTGACACATGGTGCCGTAGACGCCATTGAGCGCCTAGCGGCTGCGCAACTGCTGCCAGGCGATCAAGTTGCTGTGGAAGATCCTTGCTTTCTGGGCACTATCAACGCGCTGCGCTTGGCCGGCATGCAAACAGTCGGTGTCGTAATCGACGAGGAGGGAATGCGGCCGGAGGCATTGGAGGCGGCCTTGGATAAAGGCGTGCGGGCAGTTCTGGTCACGCCGCGCGCTCACAATCCGACGGGATGCAGTTTGTCCAAGCATCGCGCGGACGCATTGAAGCG
>JACLAD010003334.1_pt1 | contig 13345 bp, 14 predicted proteins | sample 8027901 | NCBI WGS metagenome assembly JACLAD01 (sample SAMN15725071, study PRJNA655200) | protist metagenome | isolation source: fluorescence activated cell sorting (FACS) single amplified genomes of... | place: Spain: Blaines Bay Microbial Observatory, Mediterranean Sea | collected 2016-07-05
ACGCGTTTGATCAAAAAGACATGTTGGGATTTATCGAAAAAGAGCCACGAATTATTCGCCCCTTAAATTTTGCCAAGAACGCGCCGGGGCGCGGAGCGCGTATCTTCAGTGATCTGCGCGGGCGCAAAATTCTGGTGGCGCAGGTTTTGGGGCAAGTGTTTATGAAGCGCCCGTTTGATGATCCTTTCTCGGCGATTGATGCGGTGTTGCGCAGCCATCCATTGGGCGGGCAAATACAGGCCAGCTTGGTTGATATTCATTGCGAGGCAACCTCTGAAAAAATGGGAATGGGGCATTTTTGTGATGGGCGGGCCAGCGTTGTGGTGGGCACCCATACGCATATTCCGACCGCGGATGCGATGATCTTGCCCAAAGGCACCGCTTATCAAAGCGATGCGGGTATGTGCGGCGATTATGACAGCGTGATCGGGATAGAAAAAACCGAACCCTTGCGCCGCTTTGTGACGGGTATGCCAAAAGCAAGGTTTAGCCCGGCAGATGGGCCTGCCACGCTCGCTGGGCTTTATGTGGAAACTGAGGATAGCACTGGAAAAGCGCAGAAATTAAGGATGATCCGCCTAGGCGGTCAATTGCAAGCGGCGTCTTTATGATTAAATAGATTTGGCCGTATTTAGCGGTGTTATGTATTGGGTTTGCTTGGAGCTTAACGATCCCGCTGACAAAAGTAATTGTCTCGGATGGCTATTTGTTTTTTGGCTTGATCTTTTGGCAACAGGTGATTTGCGCCAGCGTTTTGGGCATTGTCTTACTGATCCGGCGCTAACGCTTAATCATCACACCCGGCGCGCTGCGCTTGTTTGCAATTATTGCCTGCGGGGTTTTTGGCGGTGATTATCGCTACTGTGCCCATGTTTGGCTTTCCTATTGCAGTTATGATGGGCAATGAAACCTTTGTGAAATTCTGGCTCTTGAGGCTATTTTTTGGGCTCTGTGGTGTGATGTTACTGGTGCTGCCAGGGGCGCGTTTGCCCGACTCTTCCAAAGTTGGCTTTATTTTCTTAGCGATCATTGCGCCTCTTTGTTATGGGTTTGAGGACAATTATGTCGTACGGTTTGGAACTCAAAACTTAAATCCTGTGGCTACTTTTTTTGGGCCAGCTGTCTTGGAGCGCTTGCAACGCTGCCCTTTGCGCTTCTCAGCGGGCATTGGGTCGACCCGCGCCTGCTATGGGGCGCGCCAGATCTCGCTTTGATGGGTTCGGCAACACTGCATGCTTTTGCGTATACGAGCTATGTGTGGTTGGTGAAACGGGCGGGGCCTGTTTTCGCCTCGCCCTACAGGTCAGTTATGCCGTTACGATTTTTGCCGTTTTCTGAGCGATTATCCTGTTGAATGAGCAACCAAACCTGTTTTTATGGGCGGCATTATCTACCATGATGACTGGTATGTTTCTGGTGCGGCCGCGCCGTTAAGCACGGTCTTAGGCGCGGCTGAATGAGTTTGAAAGGACGCGTATGGTTTTTTTCTTCCAGCCTATGGCCGGCGGGGTCTGCACTTGACATCATGGCGGTGATGCTGGCGATGTTTTGGCAAGAGCGGCTTCTCAGTGAGGTGATTGCTTTAAGCGATGCCGTGCTGTTTTTGGTGACGGGTATTTTACCTTATGAGGTGGCGTTGCAAATGTTTTCAAACCCGGCGTCATGAACGATTGGCCTAGAGCCTGAATATTTCCGCCAGTAAACTTCTTATTCTGCTTTCCTATACAGACATATTGGGCGATACGCTGACCCTGTTGGGGAGTTCGATCAATTTATTGGTGGATGGGGTTGCCCGTGACTTGGGTTTGGCGGGTTTTGGACTTTTTGAAATCACACCTTTGGCTTTAATCTTAGTGGTCTTGGGCGCGGTTTACTTGCAGTTTATCGTATTGTTGCTTTTGCCCGAACGCGCCAGTTTGGCGGATGTATTATCAGATCAAACGCAGAAGAAATTTTTCAGCCAGGTGCTTATCCCGCCTTGCCCAGAGCTCATCGGTAGGCCGATGTCATAAAGTGGGTTTATTTCGCCTTCAAGGGTTTCGGGTGATCGATGTGCTGCGCAAGAACGCCTCGTTGCGTAATAAGTTAGAAGCAAGCCGGTTAAAAAGTAGGTGACCGGTTTGTTTTGCGCTCTCGGATCAGGGAATTGTTCGGGCTACAGCAGAAAAAAACCTTAAGGCGAAGAGGCGCGGTGAATCAGGTTTTTGCCGTGGAAATCACAACCGTTGAAATATTAATTACGCCTGGGTGCTAAATGCTGGGCGCAGGCTAAGCGATCTGCATTTGGGGCGGCGCTTTGGGGTTTATGCGCTGGCTGTGCATCGGCACAATCAGAATATAGCGAAAATTTGTACCTTCTCATTATCATTTTGAGGGATACGTTGCTGCTGGAAGGCGCTGCTGAAGATATTAAACGCTTGGCGCAAGAATTTGCCGTGGTTGATATTTCTTAACCGGCTGTGCAACCGTTCCGTCGCCGTCATGCGCCCATCGCATTTGTGACGATTTTAGGTTTGGTGCTGATGGCTAGTTTTGGCCTTGTACCTCTTTTTGTACTTAGCTTGGTGGCAGCCGCGATATTGTTTGTGACGCGGGCCATTGATGCAGAGGAAGCCTCTGCTTTTGTTCAGGGCTGCTTGTTGGTTCTGATATTTTCAATGTTGACCATAGGCGCGGGGTTGCACCATGCGGGTGCGGTGGCACTGGTGGTTGAGGTTCTGACCGTGATCGCAGGCCTCTTGCCATTCCTGTTGATTTAGTGCTTTTTCTTGCTGAACTCGCTGCTCACAGAAGTGGTGTCAAATAATGCGGTGGCTGTGATCGTAACGCCTTTGGCGGTTGCATTGGCACATGATTTGGGCGCTGATCCCCAGCCGCTAGTTGTGGCGGTTATGGTGGCCGCTTCGGCCAGCTTTGCCACACAGATTGGTTATCAAACCAGTATTTTGGTCTATGGGCCCGGCGGATATCATATCGGTTTTCTGATTTTTTGCGTGTTGGTGTGCCGCTCAATCTGAGTATTGGGCTTCTGTCTGTTTGGCTTATTCCCAAACTATGGCTCTTTTAAAACGGCTAGTCTGATTCTAGGCATTTTAAGCCTGTCATGCCAGGGTATGGCTTTGGGCGATAAACTTTACAGATTTCTGGCTTGCCCCTCGGCGATAGCCTGACCTATATGGGCGCAGGTAAGCAAATTTCGGAGAGAAAAATGGCAGGCCATTCAAAATGGGCGAACATTCAGCATCGTAAAGGGCGCCAAGATGCGGCGCGCTCAAAATTATTTTCGAAGCTTTCCAAAGAAATTACCGTGGCCGCCAAAATGGGCGATCCGAATCCTGAAAAAAACCCGCGTTTGCGCTTGGCCGTTAAGGAAGCTAAATCAAATTCGGTGCCAAAAGATGTGATTGAGCGCGCGATCAAAAAGTCGGTTGCGGGTGATGGGGATGAGTATGAAGAAATCCGTTACGAGGGCTACGGCCCTAATGGTGTGGCGGTGATTGTTGAAACGATGACGGATAACAGAAACCGCACCGCATCGAATGTGCGTTCGACCTTCGGAAAACACGGTGGAAATTTGGGGGAAACTGGTTCGGTGGGGTTTATGTTTGATCGCAAAGGTCAGGTGAGCTACGCCGTATCTGCTGGTGATGATGATAGCGTGATGATTGCGGCGCTGGAAGCGGGCGCAGAAGATGTGCAAAGCTCAGAAGATGGGCATTTTATCTGGTGTGAAGATACCAGCCTGAATGAAGTGGCGCAAATGTTGGAAAATGATTTGGGCGAAAGCCTGTCAACCAAGCTGGTTTGGAAGCCCACAACCACCACAGAGCTTGATCTTGAGGGGACGAAAAAGCTGATGAGGTTTATCGATGCGCTTGAGGATGACGCTGATGTTCAGCGCGTGACAACTAATTTTGAAGCCAGCGACGAGGTCATGATACAATTGGGAGGCTCCAATTAAGTATCTTTTTAATACTTAAAATATCGAGACTTATACACTAATCCGATGAATGATTAGATTTCGACGCGATTCTGTAAAATTGGTTAAATCGCGTTCTAAAATTTTTTTGCGTGACGTTTGATGGCTATTTTCCTTGGCAGAGTGGCCATTGATTATGAAACGATTATTCTTATGATCTTTTTCGCTCAATGTGTAATTTCTTATGTACAGGGTCAAAAATGAGTGACATATCGAGTTTTTTTCTGAACGAATTATATATTCTTTGAGGCATAGATAAACTGGATTTGGTAGTTTTCCCGCAAATTTGGCACGTCCCTACATCGCGCAGAGTAAATGTAAAGATTACCTTAAGTCATTATGATAACTTTTTAATTGACATAATTTTGCATTGAAAGTCAGACAGTTCTTTGTTCGAATTCAGGTATTGTTTTAAGACTTTTTTGGTTCTGGCAATTTGATCGATCAAACAGTCTTCTGGCGTTTGTGATAGTTGAATAATGTCCCAACGATACTTTAAAATGGCGTGAGTGCGCGAGCTCCTATTGGGCCTAGAAGACGAAGTGGGGCTCGGGGCATTGACCCAAAACGAAAAAGATGTGTTCTACGCTTCTTACACAGAAATCTATTTGGCGGGTGGCACTGAAAAATCTGTCGATATCAAGAAGCATGCTTTGTTGATCGGCATGGCGGAGCCAACCTTTCACAGTTGTTTGAAGGCCTTGACCGGGCGTGGCTTGCTGTCTCATGCGCCCAATACAAAGGCGAGCAGTCATACAAGCCCTATCGTTCAGAGGGAAGGCTGTTCTTCGGTTGTGTTGCGCCGTGTTCTATGGATTGTGTTGCGGATGACACTCGTAAGATTTTAATTATGATTGAATCTTTCTTTTTGAGCTTTGGTCTTGGCTTTTCGTTGATCCTTGCGATCGGAGCGCAAAACGCCTTCGTTTTGAAGGCCGCTTTGTTTTGCCGATCGTGTTGCTTTGCGTGGCTTCTGACGCGCTGTTGATTTTTCTGGGGGTATTTGGTTTGGGCACCCTTTTGGAGGCCTTGCCCAATCTTATGAGCTGGATCCGCTTTGCAGGGGCGCTGTTTTTGTTCGTTTACGGCGCACGCAGCATGATATCGGCTTGGTGCGGCAATCAAGCTTTGGATGCAATCGGCGATGTGATGTCTTTGCCGGCGGCCTTGTTCAATTGCCTGACGCTGACCTTTTTAAATCCGCATGTATATCTTGATACGGTGATTTTGGTGGGGGGGTGCCAACTAATTCGAAAGCCCGTTGGGTTTTGGTTTGGGTACTATGCTAGCCAGTTTTACGTTTTTCTTCGGATTGGGCTACGACGCGCGTCTTTTAGCCCCATTTTTTTCCAATCCCCGCGCTTGGCAGATTTTAGATATGGGGATTGCGCTTGTGATGTGGGCAATCGCTTACAGTCTGCTCGCGTCTCATTAGCTCTTGCGCTTTCGATCTATTTAGCTTTTCAGTAACGCCATGACCGAACGCTCTTCTTTATCGACCTTACGCGGCATCAAACGCCAGTTGATGGGTTTTTACATCGTCGGCCGCTAAGGTTTTTGCGGCGCTGGCCAGTTTTCCGGCGTTGCGTCTCTTTAAAACGATTTCAACGCCTGCTGACGCCAGACCTTTTGTCAGTGCAAAGCCGATGCCTTGGTTTAATCCCGTGATTGAGGGGCGCTTCCCAGTAAGATTGAACAATCCAGATGACGTTCGGTTTCTCCTTTTTGGGCCGGAGATTGTTGGGCTTGGTCGCGACGGATTTTATCGCTATTTTTAAACAGCTTGTACAGCAAGGAAAGTCACTTACATCAAAACTTTGCTCGTTAACGGCGCAAAGGACTTGCGTTTAGAAACGCGCGATGCAGAGGCGCCGGGGCCCGGGCAGGTGGCGGTTGCTTTGAAAGCGGGAGGCATTTGTGGGTCCGACCTGCATTATTATAACTACGGTGGATTTGGGCCGATCAAACTTCGTGAACCAATGGTTCTGGGGCATGAGGTTGCAGGTGAAATCGTTGAGCTTAGCCTCGATGTAGCGGGGTTGCGGATTGAGCAATTGGTGGCCATTTCGCCTTCAAGGCCTTGTTATGATTTCTTTTACTTTAGAAGTGGGCAATTGAATCATTGTTTGAATATACGATTTTATGGCAGCGTGATGCCGTTTTCGCATATTCTAGGAGGCCTTTCAGGAATATCTGGTGGTAGAGGCGGATCAATGCGTTGTGGTCGATGGATTAACGGCGGGTGAAGCTGCGATGGCCGAGCCGCTGGCTGTGGCTTTGCATGCCATGAAGTAAGCTGGCAATTTGATAGGGGCCTGTGTGTTGGTCACAGGCAGCGGTCCGATTGGCGCTCTGACCATTTTGGCTGCATGGCGCGCCGGCGCTGCAGAGATAATCGCCACTGACCTTTCGGATTACACGCTTGCAAAAGCAAAAGCTGTTTGGGCAGATCAAACGCATAACATCCTGACAAAGCCACAGGCTTTGGCCCCTTACAGCTTTGATAAAAGGCAGGTCGATGTGCATTTTGAATGTTTGGGGGCAGCTGCTGCGCTGGCGAGCGGCATCTCAGTTTTGCGACCAGCTGGACAATTGATACAGCTTGTCTTGGACGGTGATATGAACTTACCAATGCAGGCGCTGACCACCAAAGAAATTTCTTTTAAGGGCTCTTTTAGGTTTCATTTTGAGTTTAAGGTAGCGATGTCTTTGATGCAAAAAGGCTTGATAGATGTTTCTAATTTGATTACCCAAAACGTGCTGTTGCATGGTGCAATTGCAGGATTTGAAATGGCATCTGATCGGGGAGCTACGCTAAAAGTACAGATTGGGTTCTAATCTATTGTGGCACGGATGCTCTGTCTGCGCGTGAATTGGGCCTGATCCGGCCTGAAAAAGAAGCCGTTTCAATGGCGTGCTCAGTGCCTTGATCTTAATATTATGTTATCTATTTGCCGAGAAGGCGTTGACCTTAGGAGGGGATGCTTTTACTGACATATCAAGCGGATAAAAGTTTAATGGTGTGATTTTAAGATGAGTGAAGGGCTGCAAGATGATGAGATCGATCTGCGTGAATTATTCGCCGCCCTATGGGATGGAAAGCTCCTTATTTTTATCGTGACTTGCGCCGTATTTTTACTCTCGTCGGCATATTTGCATATAGCCGAGCGGAGCTATACTGTGTCGGTCACGTTGCGCCCAACCGAAGAGCAAAGTTCGGGTGGCGGCAATTTGGGCGGGCTTGCATCGCTGGCGGGGTTTCAATTGCCCAGCGGCGGCACCACCGAATTTATCACATTTCAGTCGATGCTGAAGTCTCAAGAAGTGGCATCACGGCTTTTTGCTGATGAAAACTTAATACAGCGGCTCTTCGCAGGCGAATGGGATGAGGACCGTAAAAGCTTTTTGCAGCCCGTTCCTTCAACTTTGGGGAATGTCAAACGTCTGCTCAAGCCTCTTTTAACTGGTGAGGGGCAAAGTGCTTATATTGCGCCCAACGCGGCGCGCTTGGCTCAAACACTATCCACAAATCTATACGTTTCTGAAGATAAAATCAGCGGCATGCTGAAATTGAGTATGGAAAGTACTAATCCAAAATTGGCAAGTGATCTCATGCTGGCGCTTATTCGTAAAACTGATGAATTCCTCAAAGAGCGTTTCGTGATTTCAGGGTCAGAAGCATTGCAGTTCTATCAACAGAAAATTTCTAAAGCGCGCTCGCGGGAACATCGCGAAGCATTGGCGAAACTGATCGCCACTGAGGAGCAAAGATTAATGCTGGCCACGCGGGAAGGGCCTTTTGTGGTTGAAGTTATGATGGGGCCGGATCAATCATTGCAGCCCACATCACCCAAAAGCAGCTTGGTCTTGGCGTTGGGTTTGATGCTGGGGCTATTTCTAGGAGGCGCTGTGGTTTTGCTGCGCAACGTCTTTGGCAGCAATGAAAAGAAAGTATCACAATCATGATGTCATTGGTTCGCAGCTTCATAATGTTGGTTTTGTTTGCAACGCATGGTGCGGCGCAAACCTCGCTGATTGAGCAGTTGCTACAACAGCAATCGCAGTTGCTACAACAGCAATCGCAGGGGCTGCCAGTTAGCAGTGATCTGCAAAATCTAGAGACTCTGTTTTCCGGGCAAGGTTCTGACATTAAGCGTGAAAGCTACAAGGGCGGGCGTAATGCTAAAGAGCCGGTAATCCCGAATGAGCAGAATGTTAAAGTACTGGACCGGCGGTTAACGGCGCAAGAGGGGCAAGCGCTGTCGATGGTCGAAACCTATTACAAAGTGCTTACCGGTGAAAACTTAGACGTGTTCGGAACAGGGAAATCCGCGGCGTTAAATAATATTGCGAATGAACCTGCTAATGAGTTGGTCTTTTTCAACTCTTTAGGCTCAGATTACCGCCTAGCTGCAGGCGATGTTCTTGCCATTTCAGTCCGCGGGTTAAACAGTAGAGATGAAGAAGCCGTGATCGATGGTGAAGGAAAAATTGCGATATCCGGGATGTTGCCCGTCATTGCGGCAGGGCGTTCTATCGCGGATGTGCAGAGTGATATTAAGCAAATCTTGGAAGTCGATGATGCGTTTGCCAACGTGTATGTCAGCCTTGCCGCGGCGCGGTTGGTATCGGTGCAAATTACCGGCGCCATAAGGGCACCGGGTACGGTTGCGGTGCCGGCCTACACGCCTGTAAGCAGAATTTTGCCGCTTGTGGGGGATATCCTGCCTCAGGGCTCGGCCCGCAATATTACCCTTTTTCAAAACGGCGACCGCCAAATTGTTGATCTTTATCAGTCGCTTCTGGGGCTTGACGCTGGCGTTGACCCTTTGGTGGTGAACAATGCACGTTTGCATGTTGGCGATCAAGGCGGCACGGTGGCGGTTGCAGGATTTGTTGGGCGCCCGGCGATTTTTGAATTGGCCGCTGGCCAAACTGAAATTTCCAGCCAAGAGCTGTTTCGCTTGGCAAATATTAGGTTGATGGCTCCGAGCACAAAGTTGGATCTGTTGCGCTTTAACGATCAGGGGGTCCCAGTTTCTGAACCGATTGCTTTTGGAAAAGATCAAATGATTGAGGCCGGTCAAGCGCTTCAAATCCAATTTGTGCAGACCCGAAGCCAATCGGATGTAAAAGTTTTTGGAGCGGTTGAAAAACCGTTCTCGTTGAATGTTGTCAACCCTTTGCCGATCGCCGAGCTGTTACGGAGCGGCGCAGCTTTGACGTCTGATGTATATATGGATTTTGCGCTTATTGCGGGAACTCGCAGCGAAAACGGCGCCGATAGGACAATCAATTTGACCAAAGCATTGCAATTTCCTGATCGGTTTTTGATCCAGCCAGGGGAAACGCTGATCATTTTGAATTTGAGCCAATATCAAACCTTGCTGAAACAATCTTTAACAGAACCGAGCGGCCGAATTTCCCAATTGCTCATCTCTGCAGAGCCGGCCGAGGTATTCCTTGACGGCAGGCGGGTGGCCTTTGTAGCTGCCAGTGAGGGACAAGCTATTTCCGATATTTTTAGAACCCAAATTTCGGTTCCGCAAGATATCGATTATGATTTTAGCTTACTCTTTGACCCAAAAGCGGTGGCGCAAAAACCCAAGGCTTTTCTGCTTTCAGAAGCGTTGACCGCGGCTTCTGACTACGATTTGCGCAGGGGCGCACGCTTGCAGCTTTTCACAACCACATTTTTGCGCGACGTTAATTTGCCAAACTTGAAAAAATTTTCAGTTGATCAAACTGGTCTCAAAAGCACATCAGATAAAAATAAAAAAACGCAAGAAAATATCGGCCTCTTACAACAGGCACAGATCGGTTTGCCAACTGAAATCTTTTCAAAAACTATGCCGCCGGCAAACCAATCGAACAATAACAAAAGTCAGGTTCAAAGGGCAGAGTTAGACGGTCAGAGGGCAGAGTTAGACGGTCAGATCGATTTTGAAGTGCAGCCACGGCTAGATACAATAGGTGATCTCGCCGCGGCGGTGGCGGCGCGCGGTATTTCCGCCTCTGCTCCAACTGTCATATTCGTAAATGGGCAACAATATGGGTTTTTGCCGTCGGATGTCCGGTTTTCTAACACTCGGCTGGCGCGAGAGCTAACGCGGACCGCCGAAATTTATCCGCTTTACGCAGAGGTGGCGACACAAGCGCCTGATGGATATTCTTTTGAAACGCGATCATTTGCTTTGGGGGCTCTTGCAAGCCGGCAATCCACCTTTTCAACCCAAGCCAGCATGAGGTTGGATTTCTATACGCAAGAATTCGTGAGACGGTTTGTTTTGCCCAATAATCCAATAAAAATGACGGAAGATCTTAGCAAAGCTGCAGATACGTTGCGTGCGGCAGGGCGGTTTATCTCCGGGGCTGTACGCCAACCAGGTCAATACCCTGTGGCCGCTGATTTAAGTTTGGATCTTTTCCTGCGCGTTGCGGGAGGGGCGCTCCCAAACGCGGATCTTAAAAATGTTATTCTGCGAACATATGTCGTAAGCAGAAACGGTGAGATCAACCTTCAGCGTTCTAAACGCATCGATTTAACGGCTGTCAGTCCTGCTTCCATCAAGCTATCCGGAAACTACGATATACAGATCCCCACCTTGGTGAATAATGCCTTGTCTGGTGTTGTGGCTCTAAATGGGCAGGTGCAACGGCCAGGGAATTACACTGTCGGCCGAGATGAAACGCTGCATGACATCATTGAGCGCGCAGGCGGGTTTACTGAAGTGGCTTATCCGCTCGGGGCCGTCCTTACGCGGCAGTCCTTGAAAGAAGAGCAAACGCGGGCAAACCTAAGTTTGGCGCGGCAAGTTGAACAATCTATTCTTTCCCTGTCGCAAAATGCCAGCGCAGAACAAATACAACAGATCCCAGCGATTATTGGATTGGCCAATCAGTTGCGCACTTTAAGCGGCTCTGGGCGCCAAATTGTGAATGTAGCTTTGAAAAACGGAGAAAACCCAGTTTTTTTAGAAGATGGGGATTCGCTCTTCATTCCCAAGCGTCCATCTCATGTAAGCGTGATCGGCAGTGTATATAATGAGGTTTCTGCGGTCTATGCCCCCTATAAAACTCCTCGAAATTATATTTCGGAAGCAGGTGGAACCAACAAGATTGCCGATAATAGGAATATATACATGGTTTTGCCCAATGGGCAAAGCGTGACAATTGGACAGATTGATAGCGTAAATGTGATCATTCCACCCGGCGCGGTGCTGATCGTGCCGCCGAAGGTCGATAAATTAAGCCCATTGGGGCTTAGCCGCGTAGTTTCCGATATTTTGAGCAATATCGCAACATCCGTGCTGGCGATCAACGCGGTTCGGTGAGGGGATACGTCTATATTAATGCCGGATCTCAAAGCGTCTTTCTGGTGTGCAAGGCGGTTACATTTTTGATCACGGTGATGTTTGGGCTTGCGTCGCCTGGCTGGTCTCGTTGTGATCTTCAAGGCGCTTTTGCAGAACGAGACATCATCACCTTAGGGATAAACGCTCCTTCTAAATCATTGGTTGAAATCTCAGCAGATGATATCCGGGTGGTGGTTGAGGATCCGAATGATCTAAATCCCTCCGGACAATATGGTTCGCTTATCGAAGTTTATGGGCTTTCTGATGAGGGGCGCCCCATCTTAAAAAAGATCGTCATGGCACCGGTTGGGGATGATATAAAAGCGCTGCAGAGCGCGCTTTCAGGCTCGGCCGATTCAATTGTGTTGACGCAAAAAAATGGATATTTTTTCACTTTGCATGATCAGCCCATTGCGGAAAATGCCATATATGAATGTATATTGCAAAGCTATATATTTCATTACGAAAGTGGTCAGGATTTTGCCATCCACGTGGCGGGGCAGGCGCAGCCCGAGCGCATTGCTAAGCATAAAATTTTGGAACAGTTGCTGCGTGATGAGGGGTCTTTAAACAGCCTGCGCAGCCAAGTGGTTTCTCGTCTGAATTTAGCCCAACTAGAGGATCTTCCGGCGGTTTTAGACAGTTTGACATCTAAGCGCGCGCTTTTGCGCAGTGTTCGGGTTCAGCATGTCAACCGGCGTTTGAGTTTAAGCCAAATAGAAATTCCCTATGCGGCGTTCAGATCAGCGCAACGGTATCAAGACGGAAATGCTTTAGCGTATCTAAGCGATATATCGCGCTTGAATAAATTTGAAATACACCCGTTGCCAAAAACGTATTTTTGGGGTCTGTCGGCGCGTGGTGGAACCCGGCGGGCTGTGCTTGGAATGACCAATGACTTTGAGCGTTATTTATCCACCCGACTCGCGATAAATTTCCAGAAAAACGGCCTTGGTCTGGATCAAGCATCCCTGACGGGTCGGATGTTTGTTGAAAAAAATATTCTGGCTGTCAGCAAAATAGGTCGAATTGATAGTTTTTCAGATGGGTTCCAATTAAGCGGTTATCAGCTAATGCCAGCTGCAGAAGCTTTTTGGGCCGCGCATCTTTACGCAGCATCGCCTAAACGCTGCGAGCAGTGTCGTAACGCCGATTTAACTTTGGAACAAGCGGATTTTAACCGCATTTGGGATATGAGCGTAAGCAAGGCCATTAGGTTTGAAGAGACAGAGCATATTTTGCACCCTTTGTTATTGATAAGCGCGCGCAAACGAATTTCAAAGAAAGTATCATTAGAGGCGTTTTCAGGGCTGCAGCTAAAACGCGACGCTGAAGCCTCGTTTGGCTTTACGCTCGAGTTTCTTGACACAAGACCAAAAGATGGTGCGATGCTTTCACAAATGGAAGGCTTCATTGAAATTTTTTCGAATTCAGCCATTATGCCTTTAACCGAAAAAGATCGAAGCGCATATTTTGAAAATACTCCAAGTTTCTTAAAAAGAACTTGGGCTGACTATATGCGCTTCTAGCCGCTTGTTACCTATCGGTGAGAAGAACGGCTTGTACCAGCATAGTGCTATCTTATTGCAGCTGAAACTGATGGGTTTTGTACATATAGGCATTTATAAATCAAACCGCGAAGACATGCGGAAGCCTTTGTGTGATTTGTGCCATGACCCCCTTGCAGGCTGCCGTAATGCTTACCTGTGGCTATATCTCTAAGTCTTTGAGAGTGTTTCCGTTTTGAATCAATGCCTCTACCCAGCGTGGTTTTCGGCCTCGACCCGTCCATGTTTGGTTTGGATCCTCGGGATTGGAATATTTCGCGGCCACTTTTGATTTTACGGGTGCGATCGCAATAATTTCATTTAAAGAGAAGCCGAGTGATTTCGCCGTTTTTTCTAATTCTTTACGTGCGTTTGCCATCGCACGGCTTTTATATGTATTAATAGCCTGATCGACCTGTTTTTTAATTTTTTTTAACTCTTCCAATGAGTAATCATTTATATTT
>JACLAD010001243.1_pt1 | contig 13329 bp, 12 predicted proteins | sample 8027901 | NCBI WGS metagenome assembly JACLAD01 (sample SAMN15725071, study PRJNA655200) | protist metagenome | isolation source: fluorescence activated cell sorting (FACS) single amplified genomes of... | place: Spain: Blaines Bay Microbial Observatory, Mediterranean Sea | collected 2016-07-05
TGCGGGGTCTCATCAAGGTCCAGCGCGGCATGGCGCTCGGGTCGCGGCTCGCGATGATGGCCTCGCTCGCGTCCTCGGCGACGCGGAGCAGGGGGGTCTCGCCGTCCGCGTCGGCGGCCACCTCCTCGCCGTCGGCGGTGAGGAAGACCGCGGTCCCGCCCTCGACGTCCTCGAGGTCGGCCAGCGCGGCGCGGAAGCGCTCGACGTGCAGCCGCCGGGTGAGGCCGGCCTCGGCCCAGTGCGCCTCGACGTCGTCGAGGAGGCCCTGGGGGCCGCAGGCCCACACCTCGCGCTGGGTCCAGTCCGCGCACAGGTCGGCGAGCTGCTCGGCGGAGAAGTGCCGGTCGTCGGCGGCCGCGCCCTCCCCGAGCTCGCGGGTGTGGACCGGCAGGTAGGTGTAGTGCCGCGGGTACCGCTCGGCGAGGGCCCGCAGCTCGTCGCCGAAGATGACGTCGTACTCGTGCGGCGCGTAGTGGACGTGGACGATGTCGGGGACGTTCCCGACGAGGTCGTAGGTCCGCAGCATGCTCATCACCGGCGTGATGCCGGAGCCGGCGGTGATGAACAGCGGCCGGACGGGCTTCGCGTCGGGCAGGACGAAGTCGCCCTGGGGGACGCCGATCGGGATGTGGTCGCCGACCTCGACGTCGCGGACGAGCACCCCGGACATGCGGCCGCCGGGGTGGCGCTTCACGGTGATGGAGAGGTGGCCGTCGGGGCGCTCGGGCGAGGAGCTGATCGAGTAGGTCCGCGTGTACCGACGGCCCTCGACGTGGAGGCCGATGCGGATGTGCTGGCCGGCGCGGTGGCGCCGCCAGTTCCGCCCGGGCTTGAGCACGAGCGTCCGCGAGTCCGCCGTCTCGTCGCGCACGTCGACGACGCGGGCCTGCAGGCGCCGGGTGCTCCACAGCGGGTTCACGAGCTCGAGGTAGTGCTCGGCCGTCAGCGGCGTCGCGAAGAGGTCGATGAGCGGGCGCACCCGCGGGATGACGCGGGAGAGGACGCCCTCCCCCGCCGGCGGCTGCTCGACCTGCGTCACGGTGCTCCCTCCTGGCGGCTCGGGCGGACCCTACCGCATCCAGGACGACGTCGTATCCGAAATACCCGCGTCCCGAACCACCCCGTACGCTCGGCGTCGATGAGCGCCACCGGGAGGCCCTACGCGGGACAGAGCCCCGACGAGCGCCGTGCCGCGCGCCGCGACGCGCTGCTCGACGCGGCGCTCGAGTGCTACGGCACCGCGGGGTTCGCCGCGACCACGATCGAGGACCTCTGCACCACCGCGCGGGTCGGCCGGCAGGCCTTCTACGAGCACTTCGCCTCGCGCGAGGAGCTGCTCGGCGCGGTCTTCGGCGACGTCATCGCCGAGATCCTCGCGCGCGTCGACGCCGTCCTCGCACCGCTGCCCGTCGACGACGTGCCGCGCCGCGGCCGGGCGGCGATGGGCGAGATCCTCGACGTGCTGCTCGGCGACCCGCGGAAGGGCCGGATCGCCACGTCCGAGACCCTCGTCATCGCCGAGGTCGGCGGCCTGGGCCGCACCGTCGTGCACGCCCTCGCCGACCGCCTCACCGCCGAGGCGAGCCTGCTCGCCGGTCATGGGCTGATCCCCGAGCGGGACCACTCGGTGCTCGCGCTCGCGGCCGTCGGGGGGATCCGCGAGGTCGTGGTCGACCAGCTGCGGGCGGACCCGCCGGCGCCGATCGACCGCGTCGCCGACGACCTCGCGCGGATGCTGGTCGCCCTCGGCTCGGCCTGACCGGTCCGACGGACGGTTTCGGCGGCGCGCGTCGGTGACAGGTCGTGGGGAACGCCACCCACCACGAGGAGCACGACCCCATGGCACACGACCTGACCGGCACGACCGTCGCCCTGCTGGTGTCCCCCCGCGGCACCGAGGAGCCCGAGTTCGTCCAGCCCCGCGACGCCCTCGTCGGGGCCGGCGCGACCGTCCACGTCATCTCGACCGAGACCGGCGAGGCCGAGACGCGCAACTCCGACCTCGACCCCGGCGGCACGTACCCCATCACCCACGCCGTCGCCGACGTCTCCGCGGACGACTACGCCGGCATCGTGGTCCCCGGCGGGACGGTCGGGGCGGACACCCTGCGCGGCGACGACGCGATCGTCGCGTTCGTCCGCGCGTTCGCCGACGCCGGCAAGCCCCTCGCGGCGATCTGCCACGCCCCGTGGGTCCTCGTCGAGGCCGGCGTCGTCGAGGGCCGGACCCTCACCTCCTACCCGACGCTGCGCACGGACATCGAGAACGCGGGCGCCACCTGGGTCGACCGCGAGGTCGTCGTCGACGAGCGGCTGGTCACCAGCCGCAACCCCGGCGACCTCGACGCGTTCTGCGCCGAGGTCCTCGACCAGCTCGCCGCCGCGGGCTAGCCGAGCGCGTCGAGGACCGCCGTGCGGGCCGACCGCGCGTCGGGGGCGGCCCGCGCGATCGCCGCCAGGTCGCCGCAGGCGGCCAGGTCGGTCCGGCCGAGCGACGCCCGCACCTCGGGCAGGGGGGCGGCGGACATCGAGAGGCTGGTGCAGCCCAGCCCGACGAGCACGAGCGCGAGGAGCGGGTCGCTCGCCGCCTCGCCGCACACCCCGACCGGCGTGCCCGCGCGCCGACCCGCCTCGGCGGTCCGCGCGACCAGCTCGAGGACGGCGGGCTGCCAGGGGTCGAGCAGGTCGCCGAGCTCTCCGACCAGCCGGTCGGCCGCGAAGGCGTACTGCGACAGGTCGTTGGTGCCGATCGAGACGAAGTCGACGACCTCCACCAACCGGTCGGCCTGCAGCGCGAGGGAGGGGACCTCGACCATCACCCCCGCCGTCGGCAGGCCGGCGTCGCGGACGCGGTCGACGACGTCCGCGGCCTCCGCCGGCGTCGCGACCATCGGCGCCATCACGCGCACCTCGCACGGGGCGCCCCGGGCGGCCGTGGCGAGGGCGGCCAGCTGGCGGTCCACGACGCCGGGGTCGAGCTGGCGCAGCCGCCAGCCGCGGAGGCCCAGGGCGGGGTTCTCCCCCGGCCCCGGGTCGACGAAGGGGAGGGGCTTGTCGGCGCCCACGTCGAGGGTGCGGACCACGACCGGTCGGCCCCCGAAGGCCTCGAAGACCCGCCGGTAGGCGGCGACCTGCTCCTCCACCGGGGGTTCGGTCGCGCGGTCGAGGAAGAGGAACTCGGTCCGCAGCAGCCCCACGCCCTCCGCGTCGACGTCCGCGGCCGAGGCGTCGTCGGGGCCGCCGAGGTTGAGCAGCAGCGGCACCGCGTGGCCGTCGGCCGTGCGGCCGGGCCCCGAGGAGGCCGCGAGCGCGGCGGCGCGCTCGGCGATGCGCGCGCGGGCGGCGGCGCGCTCGTCGTCGTCGGGGTCGACGAGCACCTGCCCGGCGGACCCGTCGACCACGACCTCGACGCCCTCGTCCAGCTCGAGCACGCCCCGGCACGAGACCACGGCGGGGATGCCGAGGGACTTCGCGATGATCGCGGTGTGGCTGGTGGGACCGCCCCGCGCCGTCACGAGCGCGACGACGCGGGCGGGGTCGAGGTCGACGGTGTCGGCCGGGGCGAGGTCCTCGGCGACGAGCACGAACGGCTCGTCGCGGACGGGCACCCCCGGCATGGGGAGGTGCAGCAGCCTGGCCACGGCGCGGTTGCGCAGGTCGTCGAGGTCCGCGGCGCGCTCGGCCATGTACCCGCCCGCGGCGACGAGCGCGTCGCGGAAGTGCCCGAGGGCCTCCTCGACGGCGTACGCCGCGGGCCGCCCGGCGTCGATCGCCTCGGCGACCATCGACGCGAGGGCGGGGTCGCGCGCCATCAGCACCTGCGCGGCCAGGACGTCGACCGCGGCGCCCTCCGCGCGGTCGCGGCGTCGCTCGAGGTCGGCCGCGACCTCGTCGAGGGCGCGCTCGGCGCGCTCGCGGTCCGCCGCGGGGTCGCCGCGGACCCCCGCGGGCGGCAGCGCGCCGACGGGGGTCCCCATCTGGGCGACCGGGCCGATGCCGAGCCCGGCGCAGACGCCCGTGCCGAGCAGCCGCCCGCCCACGTCAGGCGTCCAGGTCGCTGGCGATGAGGTCGGCGACGGCGTCGACGGACGCCTGGGCACCCTCCCCCGTCGCGCTGACCACCACCTCGTCGCCGTGGCCTGCGCCGAGGGACAGCAGCGACAGCATCGAGCGGGCGTCGACGGGGCCCTTGCCGCCCGCCGCCAGCGTCACCGGGGCGGGCTGGGCCGAGGCGAGGGCGACGACGGCGCCGGCGGGCCTCGCGTGCAGGCCGACGCGCGCCCCCACGGTCACGGTGCGGGTGGCGGTCGGGGCGGTGGTGTCGGTGGACATGGCGTGCTCCTCTCCTACGGCTCGACGACGACCTTGATGGCCTCGCCGGAGATGACCGCCTCGATGGCGGCGTGGACCTCGGTCAGCGGCATGCGGTGGGTGATGAGGTCCGCGACGGGGACCTCCCCGGAGGCGATGAGGTCGAGCGCGCGGCGGTTGTGGTCGGGGCTCGACCCGTTGGCGCCGACGATCGTCAGCTCGCGGTAGTGGACGATGTTCGAGTCGAGGCGGATGAACGGGTCGTCCTTCGGCAGGCCGCCGAAGAAGCTGATGCGACCCTCGGGCGCGGCCATCTGGACCGCGTCCTCCTGGGCCGCCCCGGAGGGGGCGGCGGTGATGACGACGTCGGCACCCCGCCCGTCGGTGAGCTCGCGCACCGCCTCGACCACGTCGGGGCCGGAGCCCTCGATCATCGCGTCGGGCTCCACCCGGTCCGCGGACAGCTTGAGCCGGTCGCCGTTGACGTCGGTGAGGTAGACCGCGGAGGCCCCCCGGGCGCGGGCCAGCCGGACGTGCAGGCAGCCGATCGGCCCGGCGCCCATCACGACGACGACGTCGCCGCGCCCGCGGGTCACGCCCACGCGGGCGAGCTCCTGGGCGTTGAGGGCGCAGGCGAGCGGCTCGGTGACCGCCGCCTCGGCGTCGGGGAGGCCGTCCGGGATGCGGTTCACCCCGCCGACGCGGACGACGCGCTCGGGCACGACCATGTGCTCGGCGAACCCCCCGGGGTACTGGTAGCCCATGGAGGTCTGCTCGGGGCACACCTGCGCGATGCCGGACGTGCACGCCCAGCACGCGCCGCAGGGCACGGCGGCGATCACCTGGACGCGGTCGCCGACGGCGAACCCGGTGGTGCCCTCGCCGAGGGCGGTCACCTCGCCCGCGAGCTCGTGGCCGATGATCTGCGGCGGGTCGAGGCGGGGGTGGCCGTGGCGCCAGATCTTCGCGTCGGTCCCGCACGTCGCCGTCGCGCGCATGCGCAGCAGCAGCTCGCCGGGGCCGGCGGTCGGGGTCGGGACGTCCTCCAGGCGGAGGTCGCCGGGGGCGTGGAAGGTGGCGGCGAGCATCGGGTGGTCTCCTCCGGGGCCGGCCTCAGCCGGCGAGCAGGGTCAGGACGGTGTCGGGGTCGTCGGTGCGGCGGAGCGCGCCGGCCATGGCGGGGTCGAGCAGGATCGTGGCGAGGCGGGACATGACGCCGACGTGCTCGTCGGCCGCCGCGGCGATGGCGATGACGGCCCGCACGTCCTGGCCGTCCCAGTCGATCCCGTCGGGGAACTGCAGGAAGGCGAGGCACGGGCGGTCGACGAGGTCGCGCGCCGCGTCGGTCCCGTGGGGGATGGCGAACCCCTCGCCGACGTAGCTCGAGACGATCGCCTCGCGCTCGTGCATGGCGTCGGCGTAGCCGGGCTGCACGGCCCCGAGCTCGACGAGCAGGGAGCCGGCCCGGGTGATCGCCGCGGCGCGGTCGGTCGGCGCGAGGCCGAGCTGGATCCCGGCCCGCGGGAGCAGGTCCCCCACGGGCCGGGAGGTCGTGTCAGCCACCGAGGACGCCCCCGTCGCGGATCGCGGCCTCGACGGCGTCGAAGGCCGGGTCGCCCATGAAGAGCTGGAAGGGGACCACGACGGTCTCCGGCGCCGACTGGCGGGCGCGGTCGGCGAGCCCCTGGTGGCAGAGGACCACGTCGGCGGTGTCGTCGGTCAGGCGGTTGACGGGGCTGTGGGACACCGCGACGCCGTACGGCTTCAGCTTCGCCCCGAGCTGGGTGGTGAGCAGGACGCTCGACCCCATCCCGGCCTCGCACGCGCCGACCACGGTGCGGATGTCGGAGCCCTCGATGGTCGTCACCTCAGGCCCCCTGCGGCTGGACGCGGACGCCCTTGTTGGCCTTGGACCGCTCGGTCGCGGCGTCGAGGTCGAGCGCCGGCTCCTCGGCGGCGCCGAGCTTGAGCAGGACCACGCCGACGACGGCGGACACGACGGCGGAGAGCGCGATCCCGAGCAGCGTCGGCGACAAAAGCCGATCTCCCCTGACCGCACCAATCCAGCCACGCACAGACATCGGCGTCATCCTTCATCTGGCCATCAACCCGGCCATCGGGGCGGTCCCCGTCTGTGGCGTCCGTCGGTCGGACTGGAGTACCGCTGAGAAAGGTCGTCGGGCGCGCGTCTGTGCCGTGAGTCCTCCCTAAGATCCGAGCCCGTCAAGATCGGCCTTGAAGGCCGTCGCTCCAGGTACATCCAACTCGATCATCCGCTCGGCTAAGTCGCGCAGTAGCGCCGTGGAAGCATTGCCAAGAAGCCTCCGAGCTGTAGTAACAACGTCCGGCCTGTGAAGGAAGCGGGGCGACTCTACGTGTGCTAGAAGGTACAAGAGAAGCTCTGCTACGGCATCGGGGGAGGATTTGTCAACCCAGTCTTCAGCTGCCATTTCGTGAAACGCACCATGGTTGCCGCGGGGCGCACCCATGGTCCTGAGGAATGGAACCATGTCCCCAAGGTGCTCCGGACGATGTACCGCCCACCAGACGAACTGGTCACACTCGCCCGGTAATATAGCAACAGGAACGCCCGTCGCACGCATGTACCAGTATGCCTTACCTACCTCTTCCCAACGGCTGCTTTCGACGTCCTTGGGGAGTCTCCAGAAGATGCGTGCGAGGTCGGCAGTCAACTGGGATGCGTCCAACTGCCGGCTCACTCGGGCCAACAGATCAACAGGGTTCCCGAAGTTGGACCACAGATCCGCCCTGACGGCCACCACGGCTGCCTGCTGCGTAAGCTTTTGTTGCGCCACCTCGCTCAAGGCAGATGCTCGCGGCATGAAAGGAGCAAGCTCCGGACCGATGAGCGCCGAGAGGTCGGGTGACCATTGTCCGAACACCAGCCCTTCCCATGCGTACGGAGCGACCCTTTCATCGGCAAGAACCTTCCGGAGAAGGTCACTGATCATGTCCGGGCAACGAGAAAGCAGGAAGGCTGCGTTCCTGAGGGCGGTTGAGAGCCCCAACAACTGAGGCCGCCCGACATCATTCACAAGGAAATGTTCCACGAACCGGGCCAAGGGTGCCGCTGCACAGTCGAGTTCATCAACCTTGTCCGCCATGTCCACGTGGTGGACGATTACGTCACCAATCATGCCCCACCAACTATAGAGGACGTCATCGACGCTTGGGGACTCCTCGTCTGGTGTGACGGGCGCAGCAGCGGCCCAGATCGGCAGTAGGTCAGCCAGCGCGCCGGCCAGATGCGAATGTGCCTCAGGCGCAGACTTCTCGGCTAGGGACCGGACCGATGCGACGACTTCCCACATAAGTTCTTCGCGATTGGGGTGCTTGTCGAGGCCTGCTGCGACTGTGGACCAACTGTCTTTGAGACCATGGCTCAGGAGCGAGCGAATCAGGGCCTTCCAAAGGTCCAAGGGCCAGAGTTCGCGCTCTACAGCTTCGATGAGCAACGCGCGGCCAAATGCGGCGCGTTGGGCAACCGTGTTCTCAACTCGCCCCAAATTCAGATTAGTACCGTCGTGCTGGTTCTGGATCTGGTCCAGCACGTCCGCCGGCGTCGTCTCAGACGGGAACGGCTCTGGGGGCTCCTCCTGCCCAGACCAAGACGACATGAAGGAGTTGAAGTCGGGGTTCTCCCGTGGCATCCATCCTTGCTCTCCCTCCATGGCTTCCTTGTGTTCAGCGGCAGGCCCAAATTCGGGGTCGACTCCTACTAGCCAGACCGCAAAGTTGTAAAGTTCGTAGTTGTGATCAGGGTCCGAGTGGGTTAGCCATTTTACGGCCAAAGTCCAGAGTCGTTCACGCATGGAGTCACTTGCTTCACGAAACGCTACACGAACGAGTTCGAAAGCCTCGTGCTTATGCAGACCAACATTGAACAGCCCGTGATTGAGAAGAAGGGACAGCTTCTGGTCGGCGGTTCGTTTGTCGTCGTGGGCGGCGACATGAAGGCCAATTCGTTGGAGCAGGATACTGGGTTGCGCGATCAGTTGTGAAGCCACGTCCCGGTCCGGCTGGAGGGCCAGACCTGCATCGCGAACCATGTCGACTACTAGATTGAGTTGGCCACCGTGGGCGTCTTGACTGTGCGTTGCGATGGAGGAACGCTCATAGCTGACCCCGTCCCAACCACTTTGTCCACCACCCAGGGCGCGGCTGCGGACTGTCGCGGCATCGATCGCCGCGACACCCAGCGCCACCGTCTCCTCTGCAAAGGAGGGCAGCACGGGACGAAGTGTGGTCTCCCAATAGTCGCGAATCCAGTACTCTTCACCCATGAGCTCCACGCGCGCGTGAGGTTCCACCTGCATCTCAGGCGTCCACGCGAAGCCCGGCGTCACCTTTAAGAGCGGCTCGAGTAGTACGCGAAGAAGTGCGAACGTCGTCACGGCGTCATCTGGAAGTTGACACACTTTGAGAAGGTAGGAGAGGTGACGGCCCCCATCCGCCGGCCGCAACTCCAAGAGGAGACCAACCCACCTTCCGAATCCGTCGGCGCCAAGCTCGTCTCTGCGATTCGCAACTGCTGCAACAAGGGCCGCCCAGAGGGCCGGAGGCGTGGATCTGCCAGACGCGGCAATTTGGGCTAAATGCTGACGCAGGAGCGAACCCAGTTCGACCACTCCATTCGCGAGCCAGTGTGCAACGGGAGCGCCTGTCTCGACAAGGCCTAGGATTTCCTCCAAGGTGCCATCCGACAGCAGTGTCTCGGCCCACTCCTGAGTATCCGCGGCATCGAGGAACTTTTGCACGAGTTCCGGACGCCGTAAGGCGAACCGTAGGTAGGCTCGGTCGATGTCCGAGATATCCGCGGGACCTTCGCCGGCAAGCCTACGTAGTCGTTCCGCATGCTCTGAGGGTTTCGACGCAACGTACTGGAAGGCCATTTCATGGAGGGCGACCGCCCCGTTCTCATGATCGGCCCCACCAGTCGAGGCGTAGGTCACCGGTTGTATGCCGAGACCCTCCCACCGCTGGACGTCGCCCTCCCCGATCGTGGACGGGAGCAGGGCGAACCGTAGTGCGCCCCCAGTCGGCAACCCCCGGGCAAGGTAACTGACAATGAGATCATCGTGACTATAGCCCACGAACAGTACGGTCTTGCGGGAGTCGGTAAAGAGCGCCAGTAGGAATCGACGTGCCCATCCTTCTGTCAGGTACGCCCGGGAAAAGTCCATGTCGGTCGCGATGACACCGTTGGTGGGTCCATCTACGTGGCCGTGGATGTGCACGATTCCGCCAAAGTCGTTCCCGAGGGGCAGGGCCGGGGCCATGTACACCTCAGCACTCGTCTCCTGATCTGCCGCTGCCTCGGCGAGAAGGTCGTCATAGTTTGTCGTCACAATCAGCGGAGTGCCGCTACCGGAGGCCAGCGGAATGATCGCCCTATGCCAGTCGTTCGGCAGGGCTTCAGGGATCCGGATCGCATCGAGAACCTGCGTGTGGACGTCGATGCCATCGGTCTCGAGCGCACCGAGTTGACGGTCGAAGTCCCAACCCTCTGAGACCGGCCGCTGGACCCTCCGATAGATCTCTCTCACAAGTCCCGCGAAGTCGGGAAGCCCAGCCGGTTCACTGCGAGACGCGCCGGCGCCCACGAAGATGACCAGGCGACCGTCGATCGCAGCAGCTAGCACTTCAGCGGGCAGGAGGCACCCGCCGGGCAAGTGGATGGCACCACCCAACGCTTTGCCCGGCTCTGTCATGGCCGACGAACCAGACAGGCTGGCTCCTCGAGGCCAAGCGCCCGCGTAGCGGAGAGGCGACTGCGGCCGAGCAAGGGACCAGGATGCTGCCGCGCTGGTACGGTCGCGCTAGAAAGGCGAATTGTCATTGGCGTGGGAGCGATTCTCGCGGTGGATGCCGTTGAAGGGCTTGGCGTCCTGCTCCTGATCCAGGAACCGGCCGGTCTTTGTGTCACGCGTGACCCCGTTGTCATTCGGTCTCTGTGTTTGCGAGTAATCTCGCACAGAGCCACGACGTCCGGTCCCCGTGGCAGATCCGTTGTCATGTCTATCCCCTGATGCCAACTCGAACGTGTGATCAGCAAGTGTAGGATGCGGGTGCGACATCCCCGGTCCTGCGAGGCGCCGACACCAAGGGCGAGAGGTCGTGCTCGCCGTCCGGTCCGGCTGGGATGGTGCGATGACGTGGTACTGACCTAGATGGCCGACATGCGAGATCGGCTGCTACCGACCGCTGAGTCGATCTGTGTCATGTATAAGCTAAGCCCCCTCAGGCTCATCGGCCCCCCATTCCGACCTCTCAACCGGCGCCGCGCCGGCTGGGAAGTCTTCGCCCGCGAAGCGACTTTCTGTGCTGGCGCGGCTTGGTCCGCCCGACTTCCAGACGACTGGCGGTCTAGGCGGATGCCTGATCCCGCGTGAAGGTCGCCGCAAGTCGGCTTCACACTTGAAGTTCTCCGAGAGCATGTCGGCCTTGTGCCCATCGCCCGTGCAGTCGTACTCGTAGGCAGCGATCTCGCCAGCGACAAAGACCTGCATCAGGCTCATCCGCTCGGAGAATCGCATTCGACTCCAAAATGGCGACTCCGACCACTCGCCGACTTCTGGGTCGATGCCTATGCGCGGGTTGAACGAGATGTCCATTCCCTCGACCCATGGTGCCACGGTCACGCGTGCGACATCTGCTCTTCCGTCGCGTAGGACGCGCTCTCCCAATTCAAGAGAAACGCTGGACCCGTTAGGAACCTTGAATACGGGATCAATAACGGCTAGGTAGGCGGTGCCGTCGATCAATCGCCGATGACGATCGATACGAGAGAGCCTATTAATCCATCCCAAGTAGTTCGCATCAAGATCGCTATTGAATGGCTGCATGGAATGCAGCATCGTGCGGTGATGGTCCGCGAGTGGCTGCAAACGATAAATGTTGTTGCGCCACGCCTGCTTGGTGTCATAGATCGGGTACTGCAACTGCTCTTGCTTTGGCGGGGGGAGGCGTCCTGTCTCATACACCGCAGTGGCCCAGATCATGTAGTCGAGGGCTGAGCGGAGGTTATATAGCCACTCGCCCATGATCACCGCAAATTCGGGTGGCATAGGGGCTTCTTGCCACACTCGAAGGATGTAGGTGCCGTCGCCTTGGCCATCCAGTGAGAAGTCATACGGATGCTGGGCGATGTAGCCGTTCCAAATCTCGGAAAGGCTGGTCCGGTGTTTGTTCGCTCGATCCCACCGATGCCAGCAGGCCGCAAAGGGAGCTTCGCGCATGATGCGAGTCTGACACGCCGTTCACCCGAAACGCAGTGTGTTCAACGTTCACACGGCGTGCGTCCACGCAAGGAGTGAACCGCGGGGGTTGTAGGGCGGGAGCCAGCCGTCGGGTATCGGCTGATACCTCGATGCAGGGAGACTGAAGCCGCCCGCCGGCGGCGTCCAGCGGTTGCCGATCTGCAAGGGGTTCGTCCAGTGTCAGGGTGAACGCGGCCGTGCGTTTGCTGCAGCACGCGTCGATGCCGGGTAGGGGGTGACGCCGGGCGTTGCGACCACCGGTCCTCCACCACACGTCCTGAACCACGATCCGGTCCTCTGGCGTGTTGGCCGAAGCGAATGCCTGCTTGAGGAGGTCCATAGCGATCGCGTTGCGAGTTGGCTGCCAAGTTCATCGTCCGAGTCGGCGTCCGAAGTCGGCGTCCGTCTGGCAGGCTCTGAGTCCGCGGCACCGGGCATCCGTCCGGCTGCGCGGTGGCCTTGGCCGCTCCGCATGCGCGGGCCGACGATTGTGCGAAAGCCCTGTCCAGGACCCGCCGGTTCTGCAGCATCCAGCGGGCGGCTCGCACCCGCCACGTCACGGCCCACAGCAACTCATCTTCGCCGGTCGCACGACCACCACCGAGCAGCCCGGGCCCGTCCGGCGCGAGGAGCCCGTCGGGACTGACACCTGCGTCTATCGCCTCCTGCGCGGACGTGCGCACGGCGACCTCGATCATCATGTCGACCAGCGACTCCCGCTCCATGCGCACAAGGCCGTAGCCGTCGCAGAACGCCCGCAACCGGCGGGCGCGGCCAACGGCATCGGGCAGGCCGATCCGCTCAGCGATGTCGTCATCGTGCAGCTGCGCGTTGAGCCAGGCGGTCTGTGCGACATCCCATTCGCGACCCATCGGCCCGGCGGTGTCCCGATCCAGCAGCACCAGCGGTCGACCCGCCCTGCTCAGGAAGTTCCAGGGGGCGGCATCACCGTGCCCGATGATCACGTCCGACGACGGCAGGTCCCTCCCCCACCACGTGTCGCCTGCTCTCGTCACGCGCGAGAGCGATCTACCGGGACCATGCGGAGTTCGGCAGGCTGCCTCGCACGGGCACGTCACCGGTCCTCAACGCACTTGGCCGGCCGCATCCACTGCGACGGAGCTGCAATCGGCAACAAGACCCTCAGCGCGAGAGCCCCCCAATGTGCGACCGAACACGGCCTGGCCTGCGGTTATGTGTGGAGCCGGGTCGGGGAATCGAACCCCGGACCTATTCATTACGAGTGAATCGCTCTGCCGACTGAGCTAACCCGGCGGGGGCCCGTCGCGGCGGGCCGGTCCGGGAGTGTACCGCCTCGTCCGCACTCGATCAGGGGGCGAGGTCGTCCAGGCCCAGCGCCCCGAGCTCCGAGGCGAGCGCGCGGCGCAGCCGCCGTCCGCCGCCGTGGTCGTGGACGCGCTCGGCCAGCCGGAGGATCGCGGCCGCGATCATCTCGTCCCGGGGCTCCCGGCCTCGACCGCGGACCTCGTCCAGCCACGCGACGGCGGGGGCGTCCCCCCGCTCGCGGTTGCACCGCCCGCACGCGGCGACCTCGTTCTCGAGCCAGTCCGGCCCGCCGGCCGACCGCGGGATGACGTGCTCGCGCGTCGGCGGGACGTCGTCGTCGAACCCGCGCCCGCACCAGGCGCAGCCGTCGCCGTCGCGCGCGACCAGCGCCCCGAGGCGGGCGCTCGAGGCGGCCGCGTCGCCGCCGGGCGGCGTCCCGTCGCGCGTGGGC
>JACLAD010010693.1_pt1 | contig 13328 bp, 11 predicted proteins | sample 8027901 | NCBI WGS metagenome assembly JACLAD01 (sample SAMN15725071, study PRJNA655200) | protist metagenome | isolation source: fluorescence activated cell sorting (FACS) single amplified genomes of... | place: Spain: Blaines Bay Microbial Observatory, Mediterranean Sea | collected 2016-07-05
CGGCCATCTGCACTCCGGTATTGCCGGCGGCAAAGGGCACTAGGTTAAAGGGCTCATAGAGCTCCCGCCACAGTTCTAACCCACCGCCATAGTGCAGCCAAGCGTTCATTTCCTGAGCATTCAGACCAAAGGGAATGGAAGTAAAGAACACTGACGCTCTGGACTTTCCGGTCCAGTAGTAAGCAGCGCCATGGCCCATTTGCACAGTGCCCTGGGAGACTGCGTCAAACACTTCAAAGGCTGGTATTAGCTGATCGGCACCATAGACCTTTATCTCCAACCGACCATTGCTCATAGCCGCCACTTTTTTGGCAAAGTTCTCTGGAGCAGTACCCAACCCGGGGTAATTCTTAGGCCAAGTGGTGACTAACTTCCACTGATAGGTTTGTTGGGTGGCACCCCCATCAGCTGTGGTCTCTGAGTTCTGGGCACCACACCCAACCAGTAACAGCATCAATGCTGCATAAAACAATTGTCTCATCTGCTATGCCTCTTATCTCTTGCTTTTGTGTTTCTTGTTTCTTATCTGTTATCGGCTGTGACCTATTTATACTGCCTCTAGGTTGGCCGATGACAGAATTAAAATCTTGGTGCCAACCTGTTCAAACCCCACATGTACCCGGGCTCTGGGGCCATTGCCCTCAAAGTTTAAAATCACCCCTTCACCGTAGACATGATGCCTGATCTGCTGCCCCAGTTGGAATCCGGTATCACTGCCTTCATCGCTATTGCGCGGTGCTGCATAGCTGGTGGGGCGGGCGATAGTGTTCTGTAACCTAACCTCTTCGAGTACCTGCTGAGGAATATCCCGAACAAAGCGCGACAAGGGGTTAAAGGACTCGCTGCCATAGGTGGTGCGGCTCTCGGCAAAGGTCAGATAGAGCTTCTGCATAGCGCGAGTCATGCCCACATAGGCGAGGCGTCGTTCCTCTTCCAAACGCCCGGGCTCGTCGATGGACATCTTGTGGGGAAATAAATTTTCCTCCATACCGGCGATAAATACCAGCGGAAATTCCAGCCCTTTGGCGCTGTGCAAAGTCATCAATTGCACCGCATCTTGATGCTCATCGGCCTGTCGATCACCGGCGTCCAGCGCCACCTGATCGAGAAATTGTGGCAGCACCGGTACAGCGCTGTCCTGGGGCTCAAAATTTCTGCAGGCGTTGACCAGTTCCTCGAGGTTCTCAACTCGTGCCTGGCCGCGCTCGCCCTTTTCGCGGCGATGCATCTCAATCAAACCGCTGCGCTGGATCGCGTTTTCCGCCTGTTCCACCAAGGGTAGCTCATCCAGTTGACCGCTCATTTCATTGATTAGCTGGATAAAACCAGCCACTGCATTGGCCGCACGGGCAGTTAGGGTCTGCTCACTGATCTTCTGGGTGGCGGCAGTCCACAGGGAGCTGTCCTGCTGGCGGGCCAACTGGCGGATCTGTTCCAAAGTGCGATCGCCAATCCCTCGGGCCGGCACATTGACTACGCGCTCAAAGGCTACATCGTCGTGGCAGTTCAACATTAGCCGCAGATAGCAGAGGGCATTTTTTATCTCCAAGCGCTCGTAAAAGCGCTGACCACCGTAGATGCGGTAGGGGATATCCGCCTGCAATAGCGCCGCCTCCAGCACCCGGGACTGGGCGTTGGAGCGGTACAGCACCGCGGCATCATCGCGGCGGTTGCCTTCAGCTATCCAAATTGTTAGACGATCGGCTATATAGCGGGATTCGTCGTGTTCATTAAACGCGGCGTAGAGGGCGATGGGCTCTCCCTCACCGGCCTCGGTCCACAACTCCTTGCCCAGCCGGGCACTATTTTTGGCAATTACTGCATTGGCCGCGGTTAGGATATTTGAAGTAGAGCGGTAGTTCTGCTCGAGCTTTACCGTTTGGGTATCCGAAAAGTCGCGCTCGTAGCTAAGGATATTTTCCACCTTGGCACCGCGCCAGCCATAGATCGACTGATCGTCGTCGCCCACTGCAGTGACATCACTGACATCGCCCGCCAGTAGTCTCAACCAGGCGTATTGCACTGCATTGGTATCTTGGAACTCATCGACCAGAATATGTCGAAACCGCTGCTGATAGTGTGCCAGTACCTCGGGATTGTGTTTCCACAATTCCAGTGCCCGCAGTAACAGCTCGGCAAAATCTATTACCCCCAGTTGCTCACAGAGGGTTTCGTATTGGCGGTAAATTGCCAGCAGGGTGGTGACATAAGGATCGCCGGTCTCCTGGATATGGGCCGCTCGCAGACCCTCGTCTTTCTGCCCGTTGATCCACCACTGAGCCTGCTTGGGTGGCCAGCGCTGCTCATCCAGATCCAGAGTGCGCATCACCCGCTTAATCAGTCTGAGCTGATCATCGGAGTCCAGAATCTGGAAGTTCTCCGGCAACTTGGCATCCCGCCAGTGGGCTTTGAGCAGGCGGTGGGCCAAACCGTGAAAAGTCCCCACCCACATACCGCGCAGTGACATGCCCAGCAGGGCGTCAATGCGCTCGCGCATCTCGCGCGCTGCCTTGTTGGTAAAGGTAACTGCCAAGATGCTGTAGGGGGAGAGGTTGTCCACCTGAATCTTCCAGGCGATACGGTGGACTAGCACCCGCGTCTTGCCACTGCCAGCGCCAGCTAGCACTAACAGATGCTGTTGGTCACTGGTAACTGCCTGCTCTTGGGTGGGGTTGAGTTGATTGAGAATTGGGGTTACATCCATAGCGTCTATTCTAGCAAGTCATATCCAAAAAGGGGCGTTTTTCAGCGTCGACTACCCACGAAAGTAACGGGCTAAGGGCTATTTAATAAATCATTTTTTACTACAAAACTGGCTTTTTTGCCGGTTTTCTTGTAAATTTTTTACAAATTTTAACTGTACATTGCCATGAAACCTGCAGAAATCACACAATCTATCAGCGATGCCCTTTCCGATTTGCGTAAATCTGAGCGCAAGGTCGCTGAATTTGTATTGAAAAATCCCCTTAGAGTTATCCATATGCGCATCGTGGATTTGGCCCAACAAGCCACTGTCAGTGAACCCACAGTAGTACGCTTTTGCCGCGCAGTTGGCTGTGAGGGCTTTCAGGATTTTAAGCTGGCGCTGGCTCAGCAGTTGGCATCTAGCCCCAGTTACGGTCAGATCGCTGTCACCGATACCGACTCCACCCGAGAGTATACCCACAAAGTTTTCGACTCCACGGTAGACAGTTTATTAAAAGTGCGCGAACGCCTAGTATTGGAAAACCTCGAGGCCGCGGTGGCAGCCATCTGCGCCGCTAAACGCGTTGAGTTCTATGGCTTTGGCGCTTCAGCGGCCGTGGCCTTTGATGCCCAGCACAAGTTTTTCCGCCTGCAGATTACCTCAGCTGCCTACTCCGATCCCCATCTGCAAAATATGTCGGCCACCTCACTACAGGCCAATGATGTAGTGATCGCTATCTCCCAGTCGGGTCGCACTCAGGCGCTGCTGGATTCTATGGAGTTAGTTAAGGGCGCGGGAGGGATAGTGATTGCACTGGCACCCAGTGATACTCCAGTGGCGCGCAACGCTAGCATTGCTATCGAGATAGATGCCAAAGAGGATATCCAGATTTATACCCCGCTGTCCTCACGGATTGCCCATCTCACGGTGATTGATGTATTGGCAATTGGTGTGGCTCAGAAAAAGGGCCCCCAGTTACAGGAACATCTGCAACAGTTGCAGGTTGGGCTGTCATCACTGCGCAGTCATTAGCACGTAACCGGTTAGTTTATCCGGCTACTGAGGTATTGGATTTAAAATAATTAATAACTGCTAATGTTAAAATAAACAGGATGTTTCCCAGCATATAAAAATTCAAAAGCTGCACAGGTAGTACAGTTTGATCTAATAGGCTAAAGCTAGATATTGATAGCCAGACAGCCAGACTTGAGAACAACAGCACTGCATAGCTGTATCGTTTATTTTCCAACAGTCTTGAATTAAATACGCAAAACCATAGGGTAATTAAAGCAAATACGCCGAGGTCTGATAAGTTCAGGCTATGGGAAAATAGCTCAGCGCTTACCGATACAATGGAAACTGCCAGTATTTGGTAAAAGCCAAATAGCTTTGCATCAATTGAAGAACTTGGATCGTATTTATCCTGTGGCAGATTGTGGTATTTTTGCGGTTTTTCTGACTTCAAATCCTCTGGCTGCCAATAGGTTGGTGCAACCCATATTTTAAACTTATCCTTTATTTTTTTAGTCCTGTAACAGTCTTTTATCATTTTTATAAAAACTTGGAAATTAGCCCAAATCGGGTTGAAACTATTTAATCTTGAGACTGTTCCATACACCGGCTTGACCGTGGGCAGCTCGGCGATATAGGTGCCAAATAATCTGTCCCAGATTATAAAAACCCCCCCGTAGTTTGCATCAATATACTCTTTATTTTTAGCATGATGGACTGAATGGTTCATGGGGGTAACAAAAATCTTTTCCAGAAAACCCAAATGCCCTATATGTTTTGTGTGCACCCAGAATTGATAGACTAAATTGATGCCAGCTACAGAGACAAAAACTTCAACCGGCACCCCGATCAAAATCATCGGCAGATAGAAAATCCATTTCCACAGCCAGCCGGTGCTGGTCTGCCGCAGTGCTGTTGCAAGGTTGAAATCTTCGCCGTGGTGGTGGACGCTGTGGGTTGCCCAGAGGATTTTGATTTCGTGGTGCATTCTATGATTCCAGTAGTAAGAAAAATCATAGAGCACAAAAGCCAGGATCCATGTCATTAAACCGTCTTGGGGTAGCAGCTTTACATCCAAGTTAGTGCTGATATAGAGGAAGACGACACTCTGGAAGCCCAGGTTCAGCAGGGCGGGGTATCGAGAGATCAGCCCGATAAAGATGCTAGTAAGGGCATCATTTAGACGATAGGTATTTTTACCCTTAGCTACGCCGTAGGCATACTCCACGAGTATCAATATAAAGAAAAATGGAATAGCTAGGGAAACTATTGAATATTCATGAGTTGTCGCCACACTAAAACCCTCTATATAAGCATGTTAGTTTCAAGTTCGCGCTGTATTGTCAGGGTTAAGATCCAGTGACAACTGTTGCATTATGCTCCCCTGTCATCACTGAAAAAGTACTTGGTGGAGAAATCGTCTAGGCATCAGTGCGAATGCCCCTGCCACTAGTAGCCCCCCAATATAGACTGCTACCATCGACGCTATATGCGCTATTTTATAGCCTGCTCTGCCTGTCAGTTTAAACTTTCTAATACTCCAAATAGCATAGACCAGCGAGACCACAGTAAATGGGATTAATAAGTGGATTGGAGAGAATTGACCCGGTTTTATTTCCTGAATAAAAACCGCTGAGAGCGAAACCACCATCAAACATATCACCCATACCCATCCCAGAGATTTATGTTTGTAATTACCTTTTGGGCTAACAAGGACAACTAATCCCAACAGGATTGCCGACAGGGCAAATATAATATGTGTGTAGATTACTGTCATAAAATTCCTTTTTTTTATTGCAAACACTCTTTTTGATCTTACTGTTTAAACCACGCCTGCGTCAATATTAGCCTTAGTATAATTTATGGTCTGTAAATATTGACTACCACGACCCCAATAACAATTAGCAATAAACCAACAACCACCTGCCAATTCAGTGCCTGCTTATAGAAAACACAGCTTAGCACTGCGATCGCGAAGACGCCCATACCTGACCAAGATGCATAGACAATGGACAGCGGCAACTTCTGGGAGACCATAGCGAGAAGATAAAATGACACCGCATAGGCGGCGAATAAAACAACTATGGGCAGCGCCTTAGTGAAATTTTGCGACGCGGGAAGTAGCAGGGTGCCCAGCACCTCAAAAGCAATGGCTGCAGTGAGTATCAGGTAGGCATTCATCCACTGATCCTTTTAGTGACTGTAGTCCAGATCATGGCTGCTCATAATTTTCTCTGCAATACTGTGTAAATCTGTGCTAAACCCAGTTTCAAAATCATCGGTTCTCAGATTGACTTGGTACAGACCATTAAGCCACATCAGTGTGCCAGTATAAGCAACAATCTTACCCTGGTGGCCTTTTTCATCGGTAAAAATCCCATTATCAAAGGATCCAAACAGAGAAATATTATCTAATAATAAATTGTTTTTATGCATTTCGGCCAACTCAAAGGTTGCCTGTCCAGTTGGAATCGAGAAAATCTTTGTGGAGGGGAACTCGACGCGCAACTGGTCTATCAAGGTTTTATGGATATAGTCATTAACAAATGGTGCATATAATTCTTCTATGCTTTTGCCATGATCTTGTTCTTTTGTTTGCCAATCGCTAGGAAAATCAAATGGCGGAATAGATATAAACACGGTGATATTGGGATTGTTTTGCAGCGCATAAGCTATCCATTCAGAGAATCCCTGTGTGGGGTTGTCTGGATTGTAATTACCTGTCATGCCAAAAATTTCAATATTGCCCGCATCGAGAATGGCTTTTATTTCGGCGTTGGTATCTGGATTGTTCCACAAACCGACAGGCGTGCCATTCTGACCCCCTCTTGTCACACGCCTGTCTCTGTGCTCTATGTAACCCGCATCAACTGCCAACTCTTGCAGTCTTTCAGCATAGGGTCTGAAAAAGCTATTACCCATCAGCAACATATTTCGTCCGCCCAAACCCTCATCGACATTATTAACCCTGATGACTATTCCCAATGATGAAGAAAGTTGTCCATCTGAGGCAGAGACGGTGATGCTGTAAATATTTTCTTGTTTTTCATCCTGGGGATTCTCGTAATCTGGCGGTGATTGAAAAGCTACGACACCTGAGGAAGCATTTATGGAAAATAGCAGGGCATGCGCGCCGCTAATGGAATAGGTAAGGGCATCTCCCTCAGCATCAGTGGCCTTAAATCTTGCAACTTCGGTGGTATTTTCGTCAATTGCATAGTCTTTTAGAGCAACTAGCTCAGGTGCAGTATTTTGGGGTGCACTGGAGCCACCGCCACAGGCAGTTAAAAGCAAAACAACAATATAGCAATAGGGGTTTTGGGGCATAGGGTTAAGTGTGCACTGCTTTGACACTCATTTGGAGATGCAAATTTATCTAGTTTTAGTTTGCTCGGCCAAAAGCTGGTGAGCAGACTATTCGACGGTTACCGACTTCGCCAAATTGCGAGGCTGATCCACATCAGTACCCTTAAGGATAGCCACATGGTAGGAGAGCAGTTGCAGCGGCAGGGTGTAGATGATGGCCTCAAGGCTGCTGGGCACATGGGGCATATCGATCACGGTTATTCCAGGCTCACTGGCAAATCCAGACTTGCGGTCGGCAAATACAAACAGCTCTCCGCCCCGGGCACGCACTTCGTGGAGATTGGATTTTAATTTTTCCAGCAATTCGTTATTGGGTGCCACGGCGATAACTGGCATATCCTCATCCACCAGCGCCAGCGGCCCGTGCTTAAGTTCGCCGGAAGGGTAGGCTTCAGCATGAATATAAGAAATTTCTTTAAGCTTTAGCGCGCCTTCAAGGGCGATGGGATACTGTTCGCCGCGACCTAAGAACAGCGCGTGGTGTTTATTGGCGAAGTGTTGACTGATCCGTTCAATAATGGGATCCAGCTTTAATACCGCCTCACAGAGTTGAGGCAGTTGATGCAGGCTTTTAACTACCTGTTTTTCCCGCTTGCTATCCAGACCATTGTATTTGGCCACTGCGGTGCTGAGCAACTGTAGGGCGACCAACTGGGTGGTAAAGGCTTTGGTGGATGCCACACCAATCTCGGGGCCAGCCATGGTCATCAACGAGATATCCGACTCCCGCACCAGAGAGCTGTTGGCCACATTGCAGATCGCTAAAAACCCCAGATAGCCACTCTGTTTGGCCTTGTGCAGGGCAGCTAGGGTATCGGCAGTCTCACCAGACTGGGAGATAGTCACAAATAAGGTATTGTCGGGCACGGCGACGCTGCGGTAGCGGTATTCACTGGCCACCTCCACCTGACAGGGCAGACCGGCGTAGTCTTCGAGCCAGTATTTAGCCACCAGACCGGCGTGGTAGCTGGTGCCACAGGCAATAATATGCAGCCCTTTGGCCTGTTGAAAAATCGCCTCGGCTTGATAGCCAAAGATCGCCTTATGAATAGATTCTCTGCCGATTCGCCCCTCGAAGGTATGGGCCAATACCGACGCCTGTTCAAACATCTCCTTCTGCATAAAGTGTCGGTAGCAACCTTTGTGAGCAACCTGATCGCCCTCTGCTAACTCTTCAAGGGATCGCTCTACCGCCTGACCACGCTGATCAAATAGGGCAAAACCCTGATCGGTGATTTCCACCAGATCGCCCTCCTGCAAAAAGATAAAGCGGTCGGTGACCTGCCGCAGCGCCATTTGATCGGAGGCGATAAACTGCTCTTCAATGCCCACCCCGAGAACCAGTGGACTGCCACTGCGTGCGCCAATCAGGGTCTGGGGTTGCAGTTCGCTAATCACGCCCAGGGCATAGGCGCCCTCGAGACGGTCAATGGTGGCTTGCACCGCACTTTTTAGATCCAGTCCCTGTTTGATATAGCTGTGAATAAGGTGAGCAATAACCTCTGTGTCGGTATCGGAGATAAATTGGTAGCCATCACTAATTAATGCCTGTTTGAGTGACTGGTGATTTTCGATAATCCCGTTGTGAACCACCGAGATCGGGCCGGAATTATGAGGGTGGGAATTCTGGGTACTGGGTTTGCCGTGGGTCGCCCAGCGGGTGTGGGCAATCCCAGTGTGGCCGGCAATCTGCTGGGCACTGGCCGCCGCTTCCAATTCGGCCACTTTGCCGGCAGTCTTTACCGTGTCAAGGTTGCCCTGGGCATTGATCAGAGACAGCCCTGCGGAGTCATAGCCGCGGTACGCCAGGCGGTGTAGCCCTTCGATCAGGATTTTAGTGACATTTCTCTGGGCGACTGCGCCGACAATTCCACACATAATTTAGTCCGTTTTTTTTCTGGGTCGCTGCCAACCATTGATATTGCGCTGTTTAGATCTGGCCACTGCTAGAGTCTCGGCATCCACATCCTTGGTGACTGTACTGCCGGCACCGACAAAGCTGTCACTGGCAACCTTGAGCGGCGCTACCAGCGTGCTGTTGGAGCCGATAAAGCTGTTATCGCCAATCTGGGTTGGATGTTTGTTGGCGCCGTCGTAGTTGCAGGTAATGGTGCCAGCACCTATATTCACTCCCTGCCCCAACTGGGCGTCGCCCACATAGCTGAGGTGGTTTACTTTGCTACCACTGTCCAGACTGGATTTTTTGATTTCGACAAAGTTGCCCACTTTGGTATTGGCACCCAACTGGGTGCCGGGGCGAATTCTGGCGAAGGGGCCCACCACCGCGTTGGCACCGATCTGTGCACCCTCAATCAGGCTGTTGGCTTTAATTTCCACACCATCACCAATCACCGCATCGCTGATAATGCAGTTGGGTCCAATGGTAACACCGGAACCCAGTTCTACCTGACCCTCAAAAATACAGTTGATATCGATAAAGTTATCGGTGCCCGCTTTCAGTTCGCCGCGCTGATCGAAACGCTGGGGATCGGCAAGACTGGTGCCGCTGTCCATCAGTGCTTCAGCCTTTTGCAGCTGGTGTGCTCGTTCCAGTTGACTCAATTGTTGTCTATTATTCACGCCCTCTACCTCGGTGGTGGATTGGGGTTGAACCGCTATTACCTCAACAGCCTGTTGCCGCGCGATGGCGATTAAATCGGTCAGGTAGTATTCCCCCTGACCGTTCTGGTTGTCAATCAGCGGCAGCCAGCGCTGCAGTTGATCGCTGGTCAGGGCCATCACACCGGTGTTGACCTCTTTTATCTGCAACTGTTCTGGGCTGGCATCTTTTTGTTCAACAATGGCTTCAATCTGGTTATTGGCATCGCGCACTATACGTCCATAGCCGCTGGGATCAGCCAATTCCACGGTGAGCAATCCCATTTGCTTATCACTAACGGTATACAGCATAAGGTCGATGGTGCGGGCAGTGATCAACGGCACATCACCGTAAAGCACTAGAACTCGTGCATCGTCCCTGAGATGGGGCAGGGCGCATTGCACTGCGTGGGCAGTACCCAGCTGTTGCTGCTGTTTGACGTATTGGTTAGCAGCGTCACCCAGGTTACGCTCCACTTGGTCGGCGCCATGACCAGTGACCACAATAGTTTGAGCATTGGCGACTGTAGTGGTGGCATTGAGGATATGGCTTAACAGCGGGCGGCCCGCCAGTGGATGCAGCCCTTTAGGAAGGGCGGACCGCATACGGGTACCCTTGCCGGCGGCTAGAATCACAATGTCCGTGTTTTGCATAGTATGTATTCCGTTTAGCAACTTTGCGGGCTGGCGCAGCAGCTCTATAAAACAGGCCTAAGTTACTGTTTATTGACCCCGATCTCAAGTGCAACGGGATTTTAAGGCCATAAAAAAGGGCGGCTATGCCACCCTTTAAATGCTATCTGGACTAATCTGTAACCAGCCTCTTGGGGTTGTTAGCCGCCAAACTTTTTGCGCAGAGTTTGCACAGTGCGCAGCTGGGCAGTGGCCTCTGCCAGCATCGTCGCCGCCTTTGAGTATTCGATCTCACCATTCTGATTGGCAAGGTCCTGCTCTGCGGCCTTGACTGCCTCAGCAGCAGCTGCCTCATCGATATCATCGGCGCGCACCGCAGTATCGGCGAGAATGGATATAGAGTTGGGCTGCACTTCTAGATAGCCACCAGAGAGATAATACAGCTCTTCATCACCAGCCTGTTTGACCACCCGCACAGGGCCGGGCTTGAGGTCACTCAACAGCGGTGCGTGGCCGGGGTTTATTCCAAGCTCACCCAGTGAGCCGGTGGCGATCACCATTTCAACCGGACCGGAGAACAGGGACTCATCGGCACTGACGATATCACATTGTACTGTTGTGGCCATACTCTATACCCTTCGATGGTTTACAGGGTTTTTGCTTTTTCGGCGGCTTCCTCGATGGAGCCAACCATGTAGAACGCCTGCTCGGGCAGATGATCGTACTTACCGCTGAGAATACCTTCAAAGCCAGCGATGGTATCCTTAAGTGATACATACTTGCCTGGTGAGCCGGTAAATACCTCAGCAACATGGAAGGGCTGGGACAGGAAGCGTTCAATTTTCCGCGCGCGGGCTACTGCCAGCTTATCTTCTTCGGATAATTCGTCCATTCCCAAAATAGCAATAATATCTTTCAGCTCTTTATAGCGCTGCAGAACTGATTGCACGCCGCGGGCCACTTCATAGTGGGCTTGACCAATAATCAGTGGGTCCAGCTGACGGGAGGTGGAGTCCAAAGGATCTACCGCTGGATAGATACCTTTAGAGGCGATATCACGGCTCAGTACCACGGTTGAGTCCAAGTGAGCAAAAGTGGTTGCTGGCGACGGGTCAGTCAAATCATCAGCGGGAACATAGACCGCCTGAACGGAGGTAATAGATCCGGTTTTAGTGGAGGTGATACGCTCTTGCAGTACCCCCATTTCCTCGGCCAGAGTCGGCTGATAGCCCACCGCGGAGGGCATACGGCCCAGCAGTGCAGATACCTCGGTACCGGCGAGGGTGTAACGGTAGATATTATCCACGAATAGCAGTACATCTTTGCCCTCATCGCGGAATTTCTCTGCCATGGTCAAACCAGTTAGGGCCACGCGCAGTCGGTTTCCAGGTGGCTCGTTCATCTGACCGTAGACCATGGCCACTTTGGACTCGCTGGGGTTCTCAATGTTAACTACCCCAGATTCCTGCATCTCATAGTAGAAGTCGTTACCTTCACGGGTGCGCTCACCCACCCCGGCAAATACTGAGAGCCCAGAGTGCTCGGTGGCAATATTGTTAATTAGCTCCATCATATTAACGGTTTTACCTACCCCGGCACCGCCGAACAGGCCGACCTTACCACCTTTGGCGAAGGGACATACCAAGTCGATTACCTTGATACCGGTTTCCAACAGTTCTTCGGAGGCCGCCAGCTCATCATAGGCGGGGGGCTTGCGGTGGATCGCAGCGCGCTCTTTTCCACCGACTGGGCCCTTCTCGTCGATGGGGTTGCCCAGTACATCCATAATGCGTCCCAGGGTCTCGTTGCCAACCGGCACGGAAATCGGCGCCTTGGTGTTTTCAACGCTCAGCCCGCGACTGATACCCTCAGAGGATCCCATAGCAATGGTGCGTACCACACCGTCGCCGAGCTGCTGTTGAACTTCGAGGGTCAGGCCCTTGTCATCCACCACCAGGGCGTCATACACGCTGGGCACCTCATCCCGTGGAAATTCCACATCGATAACAGCGCCGATAATTTGTACGATTCTTCCACTACTCATTTGCGGTTCCTCTTAACTCAACCTTTTAATTTCATTTAGCCTTAATCTGGGCTCTGATTAGGGCTCTAAACTGCGGCGGCGCCACCGACAATCTCGGACAGCTCTTGGGTAATAGCTGCTTGACGCGCTTTGTTGTAGAGCAATTGAAATTCATCAATTAGCTCACCGGCATTTTCGGTGGCGTTTTTCATGGCGAGCATTCTAGCTGCCTGCTCGCAGGCTTTGTTTTCCACGACACCCTGATAGACCTGAGATTCAACATAGCGAACCAACAGTCCGTCGAGCAGCTCTTGTGCGTCTGGCTCGTAGATATAGTCCCAGTGATGGCTCAGTTGATTGTCTTCACTGGGTTCTAGGGGCAGTAGCTGCTCAACTGTGGGCTGCTGGGTCATGGTGTTGATAAATTGATTGCTGACCACAAACAGTTTATCAATTTGACCCTGATCGAAGGCCTCCAGCATCACTTTAACACCGCCGATAAGATCCTGGATATTGGGCTCATCACCCAGATCCTTGACTGCCGACACCACATTGCCGCCCACTGAGGCGAAAAAACTGGCCGCCTTATTGCCGACCACACAGATATCAACTTCGACCTCTTGATCTGTCCAGTCTTTTATAGACTTGAGTGCGGTTTTAAACAGATTGATGTTAAGGCCGCCACACAGACCGCGATCGGTGGATATTACTATATAGGCGACCCGCGCAACCTCACGCTGCTCCATATATTGATGGCGGTACTCAGAGACCGAGTTGGCCAAGTGGCCAATCACTGCTCTTATACGCTGAGCGTAGGGTTTGCCCAGTGCCATTCTGTCCTGGGCGCGACGCATTTTACTAGCGGCCACCATCTCCATGGCACTAGTGATTTTTTGCGTGCTGCCAATACTAGCAATTTTGGTTTTGACTTCTTTTCCGACTGCCATGTTTTATGCCTGTGCTTTTACAGTGCTGGTATCAGTTATTACCAAGTCTGTGAAGACACAAACT
>JACLAD010016335.1_pt1 | contig 13327 bp, 10 predicted proteins | sample 8027901 | NCBI WGS metagenome assembly JACLAD01 (sample SAMN15725071, study PRJNA655200) | protist metagenome | isolation source: fluorescence activated cell sorting (FACS) single amplified genomes of... | place: Spain: Blaines Bay Microbial Observatory, Mediterranean Sea | collected 2016-07-05
TGGTCGAAAAATGGAGTAAGACGGTATCGCAGTGTTGACGGTGAGTCCATTCTAGTCGATACAACCTTAATTACATGTCGGGCTTATGGCTTTTTGCCCGGGGAGACTGTCCATACACCGAAAGGGGAGATAGTGGTTTTAGGTGTTTGTAACAATGCATTATGGTGGAAAATGTCGAATGACGGTTCTATAGCTTCCTGGAGTCGAAAATCATGTAGAGAATTGCGAATGGCAATGGGCCCAAAAACAAATAATGCCCTATTGAGTAAATCTACCTCTGCATCAACCATAGAAGGCAGTTCACGCATGGGCAATAATAATAATAATAATAATAATAATGGTACTATAGATAGTAACCGTAACGATAATAACAATTTCAATCGATTGGACATATCACAAGTTTTAAAACATGAAGATATTCATGCAATCATTGAAAAACTTATTTCTTCTTCCAGCGAACCATGGTTCATACCTTATGAGTCAGTAGAGGATGAGTATAAACAATTAGCTGCGTTATTGTTGGTGCTTAACTACAAACTTGAGCCGTTATTACCATTGGTAGAGTTATGGCGTGATGGGTGTGCTTTAAGTGCAAGTGGGTATACACCACGCGTAAGTTTAAATGGTTTAAATACAAGCGCACCACCTCCTCAGTGGTCATGTGGTCAAGCAATCTTGCAATTTCGCACACTGATTTTTCCATGGACAAAATACCATTTGCTTTTATCTTTAATCGAGCAGACTAGTACTACTAGTAGTGGGCCTGCAAGTATACCGCCAACGATTCGATTAGCCTTAAGTCATGGAAATTTAAATCTTGAATCAATTTTCCGACAATTGCGATCAATTAAAACTGTTTTATTACGTAATGGCGTAGAATTTGTTGTCGGTAGACCAGGAGATGGCAATGAGCCACAGGCACAAGATTCATGCTTTGACATAATCGTTACTGAGATCAATAAACGTGGCATAAATTTAAGGAATGCGATCTGTGTAGGGATTTTATTAGGTTTGGCTATCCGCACAGGTAATAGTTTTTCCTTAAATATATCGTTGAAGGTTTGGGAATATTTATGTCAACCAGTTGATTCTTTGGCCAATGGAGATGGTACAGGATACGATTATCGCTTAGAAAAACTTGCGTTTTCAATCCGACAAGGTTTGTTATGTATTATTCCAGGGCAAGTTTTGCCATTATTTACGGGGAAAGAATTTAGAGATTTAGTATGTGGAAGTGTGAATTAAAAATGAAAAAAGAATATATATGATGATGTACGTTCGTAATGTGATACGAATCGTTCGTATAATATACTGAGATATTTATGTACATACTTCGTATATGATACGTACTTCGTATTATTATAATACATATAATATATATATATATAAATGTGATACGAAAAATTTATGTGTGCGTTTGATTTTTTATTATATAATCATATCATATATATATTTATATGATATCTCATATACGACGTATGATATGTATTAAATATGATATATATGTATACGTCGTATTATCATATTATAATTTAAAAAATTAAAAATTCTAATAATATGATGGAAGTGTTAAAATCTAAAAGTTATCAAATATATTAATTTAATTTACGCATAATTTATTTTTAATTTACTCATGATAATTCCTACTCTTCAAAAGAATAAAATAACTTAAATAATCTATCTCACACAAGTGTGTTGATATTCTCATTATCGAAAATACCAATGAAGGTAAATAGATAGTATCAACTATGATACTCATAATAGCTGATGATCAAATATATATTATATTACTATTATATTATAATTTTACTTCCCGTGGTAAATAATATGCTAAATACTCAATCTCAGGAATAATATTTCAATAGTGAAGCTCTAATGCACGTCTGCAAACTAATACTCCACAAGCACGCGAGTAAATTTTAATTTTTTTGTTGTCGTCTGACCCCTCCTCTTTCGAATTCATTTATACTAAAAAAAAACCCTCCTTCTTTTACAACTTTGATCCAACTGCTACTTTTTTATTCGTTGCTTTTGCTTCAACTTGATTATTAAATGCAGCAACTGGTGTCTGCATGTATTTATATTTGATATCTCTTGAGATCATAGCATTATAACGAAGGTCCATCCTACCTTCCAAATTCATTGTCATGCCATCACGTTCTACGGTATTATCTAGAATACAATAAAATCTACCATTTTGTGCATGGTTAAATACTTCCGATGCTGCATAATCAGCAGTCATTCCATTATTCCAAATTGCTTGAAACCCTCTTACGGTATTCACGCTTGATTGGTCATTTGTGCGCCCTACTTCTGCTTTTACTTCTCCACCAGTTGCTTGTTCGCCAGATTGTAATAAATCTGTAACTACAATTGCTGGGCATAAAACAACAACTCTTGTCCCGTTAGCTAACGGGTTTGTTGGATATGCTTCCAATTCTCTGTACACTTCTTCCGCTAAACCAAGTGCTGCAAGTTTTGAAGTCCCATATGGACCAGATCCACCAAACATAACGCCAGCACTACTTGCCGTTATTTCAATGATACATGGTTTATCTACTGACGTTGCATTTGCCATATGTGGAACAAATGTACGTAACGTATTTGCCGCGCCAATAACATTCACGTTATATGTAGTTTGCCATTCTTTTTCTGTGCCTGTAGAGCGTAGCGTATAAAAATGAGTGATGTGTTAGAGAGGATATCTTTTATCATGTTTAGGAGAATAGAATTTACTTGCCACTTAAGATGGTACTACCTGTAAAAATCACACCAGCATTTGCTCCTATAAATTGAATTGATTTCCCTGGAAATGCAGTTGTAGTTGATTTCAATAAAGCTTGTAACGATTCTTCCGATGTGACATCACAGATGAAACCTTCAACTCGTCCATTTCCTTTTTCCATTCGCAATGTGCGTATAGCTTTGGATAATGGTTCTTGCCTAACATCACTTAAAACTACATTCATGCCTAATTCTTTTGCTTTTTTCCCCATCGCATAACCCATTCCAGTTGCACTTCCAGTTATAATCGCAACACCATCTTTCAATTTCTTTATATCCATTGGCATTGCAGCTAATTGTTGGGTTTCTGTGTTTAAATACGGTGCAATTTGTCTTGATTTCATTGCTGAATATCGTTGTGCAATTCTCGCATCCATATTATCAGAATAAGTTGAATTTACTCCTTCAATATTCGATAAAATACAATAAAATTTCTCCTCTTCAACATGTTTTAAAACTTGTTGCGCAACCCAATCTGGTGTCATACTTTTTGCCCATCGTGCTTTAAACATCTTTACAGTAAGATCGGATACTTTATCATTATTACGTGCCATTTCAGCTTTCACTTGACCATTTGTAGCTGCTTCACCAGATTGTAATAAATTTGTATTAGTAATTGTAGGACATAATGCTACAACTTGAATTTTACCTATTGCACCTGCTGTCATTAATTCCGTATGCAACGCTTCTGCTATACCTAATGCAGATAATTTTGACAAGTTATATGGTCCATTGCCACCAAAAGCAACACCGGCAGCAGATGCTGTTATTTCAACGACAGACTCTGTATCTTGTGCTATCAAAACTGGTACAAATGTATTTAATGTTAAATAGACACCTTGTACATTAACATCAAATGTTTTTTGCCATTCTGCAGCTGAACCTGAAAATAACGTTGAGCCTGTGAATCTGTGAAACGTAAGGTATGAAAAAATAATGTGTTAGAGAGAATGTCTTTTATATAGGTTTCGGGGAATTGAATTAACTTACATAACACCAGCATTTGCGCCAACAAAACCAATTGGATTGCTTGGAAATGCATTTTGTACTGAAGCTAATAAATTTCGTACTGAATTGCCACTTGTTACATCACATACAAATCCAACTACCTTCGTATTGCTATTTAACGCTTGCACTTGTTTGACTGCATCATTTAAGACATCTTCTCTAATATCTGTCAATACGATATGCATGTTTAATTTTTGACATTCTATTGCTAAGTTTAATCCTAATCCACTTGCCGAACCAGTAATCACAGCTACTTTGTTTTTTAATTTTTTCAAATCAAACATGGTGGGGATGATAATAATAATACTATAACGATGATGTAATAATAATATTCACACAATACTTGATAGCACTGATAATTCTTATTAATGTTCACACGGAATATGTTATACTTTGTTTTGTTGTCTAGTATAATTAAATATATGGTATAACTCGGCGAGTATAAAAATTAATAAATATAAACTCGACGAGTCAGTAAAATGATAAAGTATATATATTAGTGTAGTATATATACAGTATATAATAAAAAAATAATATCTTTTTTTATAGCAACAACTATCTTCTATACTTGTTGTTGAAATACAGCGCCTGTACACTACTGCTGTGTGGGCAAGGCCTACCATAACAAAAGGAAAAATGATGGGTTTGTGACGCTTATACCTTAATTGAATTAATCTTAGTCTTACCTCTCTACCTCTCGTGCAAACTGGCAAAAACTTCGCAAAAACTCAAACTTTTTGTCTGATTTATACTTGTTTGAATATATAATTATGATCCATTTGATAGGGTATATCTTTTTTTGGATTACGCTTTTGATTTCTTTCTTGATGGTTGAAGAAGTGTTTTGCACAGCACACAGCACACCAGGCACACACCACCGGCACATCAGTATTATAGTATCAAAAAATATGTATCTTCCATACCTCCAACAACAGAAATAGAATATTAACATTAGAAGAATTATCATACAGATAGAAAATGTTATTATGTAACATAAACATTCTTGTATTGTTGTAATATATTTAAATATAAAGTTTCCTTGACTAAAGTATTCCAATAGGGTAGATATTGTTATATATATATATATATATGTTTATTTAAAAGAACAGATGGATTTATTACAAGATGTAAAAGTAGTAGAGTTATCTACATTTGTTGCTGGACCAGCTGCTGGTGGCATATTAGCAGATTTTGGTGCGGAAGTCATACGCGTTGAACAAGCATCTGGAGATATCTTCAGAGATGCTTATACGTCGTTAGTCGGTGTAACTTTTAAAGATCCATATTCAAGATCGCCATCGTTCTATGTTGATAATCGTGGTAAAAAATCTATCGTATTAGATTTAAAAAGACAAGATTGCTTAGAAGCTTTTTATAAATTATGTGAATCTGCTGATGTTTTCGTTTCGAACCAACGTGCATCTGTGTTGGATAAACTAGGCTTGAATCCCCGTGACATGCATAAACGTTTTCCACATTTAATCATATGCCCTATCACGGCATATGGTTTGGAAGGGGCTGATGCATCGCGACCTGGTTACGACGTAGGTGCATTTTGGGCAAGGTCTTCTGCTGCATGGACACATACACGTGAAGATGATCAAAATATCACTAGTGGTGCATCTGCTTTTGGTGATCATGCAACTGGCATGGCAAGTGTAACGGGTATATTAGCAGCATTGCATAAACAACGTATTACTGGCAAAGGTGATATTGTTAAAACGAGTTTATTGCGAACTGGTGTTTATTTTAATTCATGGGGAATTGCAAATAATTTGCAACCAAGGATAAATAAGGATTTAGGTGGAAGTGGTCGAGTACCAACCACACCAGGTGGTGCTGGTATCCGTGATAAAGCAGCAAACCCATTGATTAATGTTTACAAAGGCAAAGATCAAAAAAGCTTTTGGTTATTAGGTTATGAAGCCGATAGGCATTGGCCAGGTGTGAAAACGATGATGAATTCAGTTGGTGCTACATACGTAAATGATGAAAAATTTAATTCATTAAGAGGCCGAATGAAAAATAATTTGGAATTGATTAAGTATATGGATACTACATTTCAAACCAAAAATCGTGATGAATGGTTAAAGATATTTGATGAGTTTCAAATATGGTTTCAACCAGTACAAGATACAGCTGAGGTTATACATGATCAACAAATCATAGCAAATAAAATGTTGGCTAAGATTAAACCATCAAAAGATGATATCAAAGGATACGAAACGTTGCCATCTGTTGGTCCACCTGTTGGATTTGAAAGTTCCGGGGATGATTTAGTGTTCAACCATGTCCCAACCGTTGGTGAAAATACATATGAAGTCTTGAAAAGTCTTGGGTATACCGATGAACAAATTGCTAAATTAGGCAATCCAAAAGGTGGCAAGCTGTAATAAATAATACGACAACAGTTTTAAGAGAGAGTTCACGGAGTTTATAGAGAATATCAGAGAGAAGAGAATATTATAAAAAATGTTTATGGAAAAAAATGTTTTGATTGATAGTATATATAAAACAGTAGTAGATTTTTATTTTAAGGTGCAATTGATAAACCAGTTTATTAAGGACAAAAAAAAAAGACCTTCTATTTTAATAATTTATTACTTTATATATACATGTAGGACATATATGTATTATATATAAAAATCAAAATAGACGATCCCTCCAGTAGTATAAATAAAATAGTCTATATATAATTAGAATAATATATATGTAATATCAAAATTAAATAATCAGAGTACATATTAGTACCTACTACAAAATAGATCCCTCGGCAATACATATATATATTATATATAGTAGAAAAAATATACTCTTCGTAAAATTCAAAAGATGACTTCCGGTGATGGCACAATTAATTCAGGCCAGGATATCTATTCGTATTCACAAATTATTCAAGGGATTTTAATATTGCTTTCTTCAATAGTTGCTGTAGGAGGCTATGTAGTTCAATCACGAGCGGCAAAGAAACAACATATACTAGAAAGTAGACTTGAGCATCTACGAAATTTATTGGAAAAATATGTTGGTCCTGCACAGTCACTTGGGTCTACTGCAAATACACTTAGAATGGGTTTGCTGAAGTATGTGTATCATGTTCATAAAGGAAAAAAAGATATGGGATATAGGGAAATGATGGATGATATATACGGGGAAGGTGCACTTTCAGAAGTTATAGCTGGGAATATTTGTGAATATGATAGATTGCTTTCAAAAGAAGTGGAAAATGAAATTGTTGCAAATCCAAATTCAACCTTGGCAAAAATGTATCGACGTACAATGCGATTGATGATATATGAATATATGCAACCATTAGCAAAATTGCTGTCTATTAATATGGGTATTTTCCCTTTGCCTTCTCGGGAAGAGTTTAAAAGACGTTTTCCTGGACATCGCGGTGCAACATTAAGAAAAACTTTTTTATTATGGCAATGTTGCTGGACACAAGAAATGACTAAAATAATTGAAGATGAATGGGACAAAGGTATTTATACCAGTGTTTTTACTACAATGACACCATACCCAACACATTGTAATTCATTGCTAGCAGGGATGTTATCCGATTTGAAGAAAGAGATAGAAACCCTTACTGAAGGATTTATAAAGGCAACAGATAATCTTTCAATGCAAGAGCAAACAAAGCTTTCCCAAAAATTGCATCAATTAAAAAAAAAGGGAGAAAGTGGTGATAAAGAAAATAATAATAAAAAAAAGAACAAAGAAGTTGTTGTTAATATGAATAAAACAACATTAACCAATAATAATGGTAGTAAGAATGCCAGCGCTAGCAAATATGTGGCAAAGTGATATATATTCATATCATATATTTTTTTTTACTGAAGTACGAACTTTGTATGAGATATCACACACACATGTTTTAGGAGTATGGTTTCGTACAAAACAAGTAGAAAATGCTTTATCTTTTTTTTTGTATTATATACATAACAGTTCCATTTTATAAAAACAAAATTTCGTATGATACGATATATATATAGGTTACAAAATTCTTTCTTGTTTCTTTGTCTTTTAGTATGAAATGCATAGTCCAGTAGTCTTCACACACACATAATAGATTACGAACGTATATTTTATTAAAATAAATATCAAAAATAAAATATCTCTCTCTCTCTCTCATCTCCATTTTAACTTTTCATTTTTTCAAACCACTGAAATCATGTTCCAGTTGCATGACAATTTCACAATGGTTTGATTGTGGAAACATATCGACTGATGTTGCACGAATTGGTTTGTATGGAAATCCTCTTACATTTCTTTTCTTTGGTAAACATAATTTATAAATATCCTCAATAAATGAACCTTTTGGATTACATGATACATACACTAAACAATCAATAGCTCTACACGTACGTAAGGCATGAATGACACTTGGATGCAAACCAGCACGTGGAGGATCAACTATTGCAACAACTTTTGTATCATTTTTTACATTATTTCTAATGCTACTGCTACCACTGCTACTATTATCATTACCATCATCTTTCTTCGATGTTGATGTTATTTTCAACAACATTTTCCCCAACACATCTTCTGCTTTAGATGCAATAAATTCAGCATTCGATATGTTATTATGCTTCGCGTTTTCAATCGCATCTTCTACTGCAGATTCACACATTTCTACACCAATTAATTTATTGACTTTATCCCCCAATTTTGACGTTACACAAATACCAATTGTTCCGGTACCACAACATACATCAACTATGGTGACTTTACTATCCTGGTTATTATTATTATCATCTTTTGCATTTTTATCAAAACTGCTAGTGCAAAAATCGGATACGATTGAATATAATTTATTTGCTCCTTCTGTGTTAATTTGAAAGAAAGAATTTGGTGACATTTTGAAATCTAAATTTAAAATAGTATCTGCTATTGTTTTGGTTCCATACAAATGTTCTACTGGATCATTGCTACTAGGTTGTGACGGGCCGGTGTAATATTGTATAAAAAAAGATTTCCAAACGTTTTCATCACCACCATTTTTAAACCATAATTTCAATTTTTCTACTTCTTCCAACCAATGCATTGGAGGATTTGACATATCAATATTAATTTGCAATATGATCATCATGTGCTTCGAGGTAGAACTAAATTTCACCGTCATTTGCCTCCATGTACCTTGGTGCGTCATGTAATCATATGGTGGAAACTTCGATTCGACTAAAAAATTATTAAATAATTCGCATGCTTTTAACACATGTGGTGGGCAAACAGAGCATTCATTTGGTTTTGCAACTACTAATGTATCTCCAAATGAACCCAAACGAAAGCCAACAGTAACTTTTCCATCTTTATCTTTTCCTACTGTAAATTCACATTTATTGCGATAACCATGTTCAACTGGTGATGGGCAAATATCTTTATATTCACAACATCTTCCTTCAAAATCTCTGGATTGCACCCACGTTGGTAATCTATCAAAGGCCTTCATACCAGAGTTTTTTTCATCTTTTTTATAAATTTTTAACAAATCTTTTCTTGTTTTTCGTTTTATTTTTTTCAAAACCGTCATCATTTCTTGATTTTTTTGTTGTAATTGATCGTCATATGACATATTCCAAAGTGGCATAACTTGATTGCGGATATCTTTTGGTTTTCCATCATCTACACGCTGCTTTTTATCAGCGTGTTGTTCCCCATTGTCGTTGCCATCTCGTTGTTGATTCAAATATGCTTCTCGTTTCCTAGATCCTTTTGCACTTTTACTATTACTTAAATTTGTCACCTTATCGCTTACGATTAAATTTTTTCCTTTGTGCACAATTTCTGGAATCTTTAATAGTGCTTGTTGTTTTGACTCTTCATCATCAAAGGTAACAAATCCATATTTTATATGTCGTACTGGTCTCTTTTGACAATTTTTAAATGTTATCTTGTGTTTCTGTAGTAATCTCTTAAAATCTTTACGATTATCAAAATCTCTTAAATTTGTAACAAAAATCTTTAGCGAAGTTTGTCCATAATTATTATTATTATTGCTAGAAGAGGTGGATGAAGAGGAATAAGAAGAGGCATTATTATTATTATTATTATTATTACTATTATCAGCAGCATCCTTAGTAATAACAGTAGTTGTTGTCGCGGTTATATCAATTGCTACATCTTGTTCTGTCTCCATGATAGTATGTTGATAATTCTTCACGTGACTGGCTAGATATAATGTTATCTATACGATCTTAATAGTTTATATATGTGTATGTACATATATATGTATGTGCCTGGTGTATGGAAATATATATGTATATACAAAAATGTATATATAGGCATAATTCTTAAAAAAACTCTCCAACCCGATATAATTTTTACTGTGCCGGCCAGTCGTAAATTTTCGGTACAAATTTTTTATTATACTTAAACACTATATTTACCTATCAAACACACAAATTAATCGGTTTTCAGGTTTTCAATAAATTTCGAGTGTGAGTTTTGGATTAATTTGTGTATTTGATAGGTAAATATAGTGTTTAAGTATAATAACAAATTTGTACCGAAAATTTACGACTGGCCGGCACAGTAACAATTATATCGGGACAAAAAAAAATAATTTTAATGGTGGTGGTGTGTTGGTGTTGCTGTGTTATACTATACTATAATACGAGGAGGTTAAATAGTGAGTCATTTAAGGTATTAATAGGCAGAAAAAAAAAGTGCCGAAAGAGTCTGACGACGCAGACTAAAAGTGCCGTAGCGTTTTAGTTTCCATAACCCTTGTAGACTTCAAAGAAGATAGATCTCCGCGTTGCAATATTATTATTTTTTAAACCTCTTTTTGTTGTTTGTATGCCGTACTTTTTTTTCGTTTTTTGTTCTTTCCAATCATTCTAGAAAAATAACTTTTAATAGACCGTTGTTTTACAGAATTATTATCACAACCACTACCTGATAGAATAATTCCACTTTGTTTCTCACCATCGTAGATTAAATTAAAATTTGTTAATGGAAATCTCTTCCCTAACTTTAATTTTTCTTTTGCATTATTAATAACTTTTACAACATGTTTCCCTTTATAGCGACATAGACATCTATATGCAGGTAGATTTACTTTATTTGCTTCTTCGCAAATATGACTGCCATAATTATGAATACCTGGTGCACCAAACATATATACAAATGAGGTTGCCAAAAAATTGAAAGATACATCACTATCTTTCGTTTTATAAAAAATTTCACCTGCATTTCTTATCGTCTTTAATGCATCCGCTTTATCTTCTTTCTCTAACTTTAAAAATTGTGACAAGGATTTACAATACCTTCTTGCATGATTGTTGGCAAAGCTTTTTATTAACAAATCACGTTGCTGTCGCTCTACAATATATTCTTTCTCTAACTCCATAATTTTATCTTTTTTTTCGTCAGATCTTTTCTTTAACCACACATCAAAAATAAATATAGCTTCTTTCATTGCAGGTGTTTGATGTGGGTGATGTACCGCACGTTCTTTCATTGCTCTTATGGTCCAGTAACTTTTGTATTTACATCCTGGTTGAGTAGCCAATTCGATCGTTTTTGTTGCTACGATAGCATTTTTAAAGCCATTGCCTTTTATAGTTGTTGCCGGGTCGTTATCCGTAAAGAGATTCTTAGGTATTATCGTAGCATTATTATTATTATCTTTTTCTAATATTCCATGGCATCTATCCCATTCTTTTGCTTCCTCCATATATTAATAATAGTCTATATATATATATATAATATGCCGTTGATTTACTCTATTCGTCCTTTCTACAGCTTGCCTTAGCTTGCAACAAATATAATCCGTCAACACGCACATCTATTTATTATATGTTGATAACTGAAATTTCTATTTTCGTTTTTTCTGTTGTTGTTGTTGAACACAATAACATAAACATGATACGTGCATATACCTTATTTTTGCTGGTTGTTTATATTTGGTGTATAGCTTATAGCTTATTATAATCGGAAAGAGTCTGACGACGCAGACTAAGCTTATTATATATATATTTTATGGAAAAATAATAATAAAAAAACAGAATGAATAGGAGATAAATTTGAATAACTAAAGAAGAAACAACAAAAACGAAACGAGGTATATAAGAACGTCATCAATTTCTTTGATGTCAATAATATGGCATATCGTATAACTCATCCTTCGTTGTTTATAAGACGTGGAAGAAGTCGTATCGTTTCATTGCAACCACGACAATCAAAGGCATGTTATTATACAACATTTAATAATAAGATTAATATTTATAATAATAATGTAAATAAATATACAAATTTAATATGGAAAAACAAAGTAAATCATCCTATGCAACCAATACAAAAGCGTAATAAGATACACATATTGCCAGAAGCAAAAGAAGCAGAGATTCATGATAGAAAATTATTGAAACTGGAGCAAGAATGGACGACAGGAAAATTGTATAAATTTAAAGGCAAAATACATATTGTTAAATGTTTAAAAGATGAAAAATGTGCAATGGATGCTTTTCTTGCAGATATTGAAAACTCTTCTATTGTTACGACAGGGGGAACAAAAATGAGTGTCATAGGATTTGATACGGAAACCAAACCTGCTACTGACGAATTACAACCACCTGCTACAGTGCAGATAAGCACAAAAAACCATGCTATTATCTATCATTTAACGCATAGAAATTTTTTGTTTGATGGAAAGTTTCCACCACTATTAAAAGCGGTCTTGGCAAATGATAAAATATTAAAAATTGGAGTTCAAATTGCAACTGATACGGAAGAATTACTATATGCATATGGTGTTACGACATGTGGAGTTTTTGATATAAATATGTTGTTCCCCAAGAAGCAAGATACAAAAGGCCTTCGAAAATTAGCATCTGAATACCTTGATTTAGATCTAGAAAAAAGCAGATCTATTACATGTTCTAATTGGGGTAGAGCAGAGTTAACAGATCTTCAAAAATTGTATGCTGCGTATGATGCAAGTGTGGTACTAGAAGTTTTCGAAAAAATGAAAGAAGTAAATAGTGAAACGTTTCAAGTAGATGAAGATAGAATACTTCATTATTTATTTCGGCCAGATGAATTTATTGGTTTTGAAACAATTACCAGTACAAAACAAACAGAAGACGATGAAGAACAACTAATGAGCGTGCCAATTAATCCACATGTATATGAAAAACGTTTTAAAAAAATTGAAGAGCCTGTGAATGGAAAATATATTATGCCAGGAGGAAGGTATAATACGTATAAACAGAAGACAGTTGCAAAAAGTTTTATTGATTTATATACATCGTATTTATATAGATTTATATTAGAAAAAAAGAACGGTACGCATGACGAATTAGGGGAAGAGGAAGGAAAGGAGCCAGTGTTATTAATACCAATGTTTTTTCCTCCTTCATTACGTTTAATATTCCATAACATTGCAACAAAAAATGATTTGTATTCGATTAGTCGAGGACACCGTGGCGATAATAAAAGGATGTTAGCTATTTGGAAAAGTGAACAAGCATATAGAACAGTTCGTGATACAAAATGCATTTATCCTAGCCCACAAGAATTAGCCGAGAGG
>JACLAD010010913.1_pt1 | contig 13325 bp, 16 predicted proteins | sample 8027901 | NCBI WGS metagenome assembly JACLAD01 (sample SAMN15725071, study PRJNA655200) | protist metagenome | isolation source: fluorescence activated cell sorting (FACS) single amplified genomes of... | place: Spain: Blaines Bay Microbial Observatory, Mediterranean Sea | collected 2016-07-05
TTTTACACATTTATTTTAAAACTAACAAGCCCATCACATCAGCATTATCGTCTTCGGAACGATTGATAAGTGAGAATGCGTTCAATTATCTTTACTCTGTTTTTTGGTGCCGGGCAGGGCATCAAGGTTATTATGGACGGCGCGTTACAGCACGATTTGGAAGAGGAGGCTTCGCAGTTGCGCAATGCAGTGCGAAGCGATGATGTTGATGCCGTGAGGAATTTATTGTCAACCATGTCGCCGGAAGCCTTGAATTTACCGAATGGATATGGGGTGACCGCCCTTTCGAGTGCTGCTGAAAACCGCCAGCCCGACATCTCCGCCGCCATGGTTGAGCTGTTGATCGGAAAGCTGAGTCCGAGGCAGCTTGGACATGGCAATCTTCTTGGTGAAACGGCAATGAAACGGGCAACATTTAAAAAGAATTATTCATCGGCGCGCATGCTTGCGCAGGCGATGTTACCGGAAGACATCGGCAACGATCGAAACTCCATTGGTTCGGTATTGGAGATTCTGCTTTTGCACAGATCTCACGATAACAGGGTTCCTAAGACTGCTGACCTTTTTAATGCGATCGCATCGCGAACAACTCTGCAAGATCTGCTTTCAGCTTTTCAGTTGACTTATCATCGGCATCGAAGGCAGTACAGGGTCGATGTCGAACATTTATACCAAATTGCGCTTGCCAGATTCGGCCCAGCCAGGATCCGCGAGCAGTTGCTGTGCGAAGATGAAGATGTACGTGCGGCCGCTCTTGCACTGGAGAAACTTCATGGATGCGCTACCAACGTGATGCTTGCATCGAAATCTGCATTGGAAAGTAAGTTTGACCCTCTTGGAATCGGCATTTTCGACAAGATTGTCGACCATGTTTCCATTGGCGGGTTGCAAACTCATTTGGAGAAGCAAAGAGGGGAAAGCATTGACAACACCACGGATCATGTCCTTCGTCAGGCGCCAATCGAAGAAGCCGAATCAACCGAATCCGCTCACCAACTCACGAATAATCAGATCGTTCACCATGAAGATGACTGTTGCGCCTGTAAATTCATGTAAAATCACACAGCAATATGGTTGGTACTCCATATTCTTATTCTTCTTTATTTTTGTGCATATTCAAGGAGGTTTTCTCAGAAGTTTGTATTTTTGCTCCGTCACCGAACTGATGTTTCCTCCTCAGGACAAAACTTATTCAACTCATATGATACATGGTTGTGTATGTTGTATGCAATTGAAGATTAGATTCAAGCTAGAAAAGTAGTTGAAAATAATTACTCACTGTCGAATCGTCAATTTTGCGGTGTGAACATATATTGATTCTAAAAATTATTGAACATTAAATTCTAAAATCGAAAGTCTTCATATATTTTTCGTGACACCCAAAAACATTGTGATATATTTGTGCATCAACTTCTTCAAAAACCCAATTTGGTCACCACGTCTACTTTGGATACTTATTTTTTCCAGCAGCTCTAATTATCTTTTGTGCTAACACCAATCAATAGGGGATCTTGATCAAATCATGTTTAAGACATTTTTATTTACGGCATTGGCGAGCAGTGCTTACGCACTTACCATGGAATGTGGGAGTACAATGAAGGTGGTAAAATCTTGTGACGCATGTGGCAAGCAGGGAGGAACGTTTCAAAAATGCGGCCGTTGCAGGAGTGTTCGGTATTGCAGTCCTGAGTGCCAGCGAAGTCATTGGAAAGAACATAAATCAAGTTGCAAAGCTGTACCTGCAAAAAAACAGTCTGCGAATCCATTGGAAGAGATCAAGCAACGCGTGATTCGTTTGGTCGATGAAATTGAAGCACTGTTCCCCTCAATCCTCGATAATCTGCATTTATTACAGGCGAAAATCGATGCATTCACGGAATTAAACGATGAGATGGCTGCATCTGGCGCAAGTGGGGAGAAAGTCGCGGAAATAATGGGACCGGATTTGATTCGGTACGTTTTGGAATCAAAAATGTTTTTCATTTCTGCTAAAATGTTGCATTTATATTATTTTTTAACAGGCGTTCTGCTGATATCGTGACTTATGCGAGTATGATCATTTTCAAATCTTCTACGAAAACTCTTGAAAAGCATGTGAAACACTGGAATACGCAAGCTGAAACAGGTCGGGACGTCTCTGTTGACGCATCCGCAGTTTTAAAGCCTGCGGTTGAATCTGTCGAAAAGTCTTTCCGGCAGCTGCGTAAAGTTGACGGCAACGGAATGACTCGGTAATGTTTTCTTTTTTGATGTAATTTTTCAATTTAACATATTTTTCTCACTAATATTTTTATTTATTTAATAAAGGTCGGAGGATTTTGTTCCGTTCATGAAACAGACAGACGAATTGATCAGTGATGCAGGACGTCTCTGCGCACCGCCGCCATCCCGCCCAGCCAATCCAGAACAATGTGAGGGCTACCAGCAATTTAAGATTGTTGGCAATCGAAATCTTACAATTGAACAACAAATGGACCAGGCGATGACCCAATTGAACAAAATGAATGCACCAAATTCGGAATGGCGTAAACAACATCCTGGTACATTCTTATTTTTTTTTTCAATTAAATTTTTTTTATTTGTTTTTCTCTTTTAAGGCATGAGTCGTCTCGACCTTCGTGGCGTCGTTTTCATGAGCAAGCATGAAGAGCTGAATTGAGAATCATTTTGTCCTGTACGAAAACCATTTCAGGTTTTTGATTTGCAGAAATCGTCGTTTGGTGTGTTGGTTTTAGCTGTTTTGGAAGGAATTAGAGTAGAATTATAGATTTTTAGAATCATCACGTAATTACATAATTAATATCAATACGTCATTTGCGATTATCAAACGTATCCCCCCTCAACATCAACAACCTTTACGTAAAGTATACGGTTTAAGATTTTTCTTTGCAATCAAGGAAATAAATACCAGGAAGGTTAAGGATTATCACTTCACGCGAATAATTTTGATTGGATAATTAAGTCATGCAGTCTTATATCACTGTATTACCAGCTATTGCCGCCCCTTTCCTCCTCGTTGGATGTAAGGACGACGATAAGCCGCCGAAGACTTTCTGTCCAAACTTTGACGCGCAACAATGCAAAGACAATGACCAGTGCAAATGGGTACTTTTTCATCAAACAAAAAGAAAAAAATATTTTTTTGTCACATAAATCTGTATTTTTGTGTACAATATGAATTTTTTGTTTCATTTTGAATTTTTAATTTTTCATGTGTGAGACTGATGGTCATTGGATTGATGCACAGTGTGCGATGAAAAGCAAGGATGAAATTAACAAAGTATTGTCTAACGTTACAGTGAGCCAGGAGAATTGCAACAAGTATGATGCCGTCGCTGTCACTCAATGCACGGACCAGTGTTCCGATCACGTGTTCAAGGTTGGTGATGTCACCAAGTCCGATTTGTTCGTTAAGTGGGATGACATTTATAACAAACCCAATTCTGATCCGGTGTATTCCTCCCAGCCGCTTGTGCGCTTCTCTATGATCAAGAATGCCAATGATACTCACGTGACCCTTGTTGACGACCGTAAATGGGCCGCCCTTTGTACGGGTAGGATCATTAGTTGGACCGACCAAGTTGGTGCCGCTGTAATCACCATCGAAAATCGTAGAAGCTGCGATGTTGCTCCATCCGACTGGATGAATCAGAGGCAGTCTATCAGCGTCAGTAAAGATCAGTGGGATGCGCTGAACGTACGTTACTTCGATCCCGCCAGCAGCTGCCATGAGGATCTCAATTGCGGTATCGACTACGCTTCTGGCAAATGTGTCGAGCTCACGAAATATTGTACACAGAAATATTTCCAGAAGAAGTCCAACCTCCCCACCTGCGACACCACTCAATACGCAAACCAAGAGATCTGCATGGAGGACAGCTCGCATAATCTCAATTTCGTTCTCAAGCAAGGATTAAAGTGCAGTTACAACCATAAAAACGGGTCCTGTAAGGTCAACCCCGCCAGTAATTACATGCCTTGCCACTCCGTTATGGTGCCGATGGGGGAGTCGATCCGCCAACCCAACAATTTCCAAATGGACTGCACAAACACCTACGCCACCAAGGTTAACCAACCTCTTAAGGGTCACTACAACAATGTCTACTACGGTAATCGCAAGTGTGTGAACAAAAAGGACAGTAAACACAACGCCATCACCAAGTGCGTGATGCCCAGCAATTACAAGTGCCCGCTCAACGGGACCAATGTCAAGAACGCTAATTACAAATGCGCCAACACTGAAATCTGTCACTTTGTTGATCGCCACCAAACTGCCGGCAACTGCACCGCTACATCCCCTGCTGATGACGAATGCGCAGTCCAAGAAAAGGATATCAAAAAGATTACCATTTCTGCTTTCAAAATATCATCATTTTTCAAGTTTTTTCCATTGCATTTGTCAAAATTTTGAATTTTGCAACTTTTTAGGTCAACTGCCCAATGAACAACCTCACCATTAGTAATGAAAATTGCGATGTCAAGGTGTGGATCAACGGCAACAAGGCGGAGCAATGTCAGATCAATTATTTGAAGAGCTCGACCGCCATTGACAAGAATTGTTTGACCGCGGACCAACAGAGAGATTTAAGCTGCGATTAATCATTTTTGAAACAAAATTTTAATTTAAAATAATAATAATTACAATAATATCACGTAAATTTTACCATTTTAATAATTTTGAAACAAATTTTTGTGAAGATTTCCAATCGATACAAAAATATATTGTTACACACGATCCTAAACTTTTGATTACCAAACTAATACCATACCTCTTTACCCAGCCTTTCTTGTAGCACGCACGTTTTACTTTTTTTGGACAGTTCTTTTCGATTAGAAGTCAATCACGATGGTGGTAGACTGAAGGTAATAGAGCATGGCTATTAGCATAACAGCGAACCCGCGGTTGTAGGTAAGCAGAGTAGAGTAGGGAGACAATACCATTGGGTTTGTTGTTACCATTTTCTTGTCGGTATGCGTGTGTCGTTGTGAGATCTAGGCCCATGCACGTGTTTAGATGGTAGGAGTGTCATATTTTCAATTATCTTAGTCGTAGAAAATATATTAGCAATTTGTGCACGTTCAATTTCCGTTAGGTGTAGTTCCGATGGTTAGATATGAAATTTCACTAGAAAAACATGTCGTTTTCCATGTGTAAAGCACGCTTTTTGCGAAAAATAGCATAATAGTTTCCGGTTCACGTTCCATGTTTCATCTTTTCATGTATTTTTACCATCATATCGTTTTCATTATAATTATAGATAGATATCATGTCGTTTTCATTATAATTTTAGGTAGAGCATGATGTCGTGTTCATTATAATTATAGATGTCGAGTTCTCGTCGTTTTCTGTGCGATACGCACTTTCCTTGAGAAATACATCAGGATCGTTCATCATCGTTCAATCGTTCATATCAATTAATAGAATTCAATTTTCAAGTCATTGTAATTTTCAATCTTCTTTTAACCTCAGTTTTGCTGAGTCTATTGATATACCGTCACCTTTATTATCCATCTTTTTCTTTTTTTGATTGACAATGGTTAGATATTTCAACCCAAAGTATTGGTTTTTTAAATTAAAGTTGAAATGTTCTGAATCTTTGAGGCGTATGAAAAATAATTAAAGTAGTTTAATTTTAATCATGATTTGTCTTCTGTGTTTTTGTTCACAAATCCTGCAATATGCAGAAAATAGTTCATTGAATCCGGTATGCCGTGTTCTGGTTAGAGAGAAGTATAGTTTTAGCGAGATATATTAGAATTTTAGAGAAGAAAAACATTCTTTATCACGTCGTGTTGACGATTTATTATCAATGTGTAATTATTATAATTTTCCAAAGAAAGCAGTGTTCAATACGTTTTTTCAATATTATATATATTTTCCCAAAAACATCATACGTTCATATCCCCCACGGCTTCAAATACTTCACTTGAAACCTAATTTTAAGGTGTGTGTTTCGCGCTCCTCGCGTAGTACTACTATCATCTATCAATTCTTATCTTTTTACAACTTACATCTGATACAACCCGACCCTTTGTTTCGATATCTTTTCAATAATTAATTGATCAATAATTATGCAGAAGTTTATTTTGGCAGCTATTCCCGCTTTGTTTTTAAGCGGGTGTGAAGACCCTGCGTTGAGACAATGGGCCGATGCAGTCCGCAAAAATGCAGGGGACGACGGAGATCCGAATGCCCTTCCCGCGGGATGGGCAGGACAGAATTGTTCTGCTGCAACGACTAAACAAGGTTGTGATCAATTGCAATGCGTACGTTTTCAACATTCTAAATAAAAAATCATTTTTATGTGCATTATGACTTGTATGATTATTTTTTGTTTGTTTTTGATAGAAATGGACTCCTGGGTCTCCCCAATGCAAAGTTAATTCTGGTTTCTTTGCAAACCAGACCAGTACAACGGGATGCATCGGCGTTGGAGGGTGGATGCAACAGGCATGCACAGATAAATGCGCAGGCCATACATCGACCGACATTCTTGTCAAACCAACAAATTTGAAAACCGAGGAAATTTCATTTGCAATGAGTCCTTCCTGGAAACCGGGCAGTCCGCCTATCACTCTTTTCACGGCTATTTGTACCGGTTTCGTCTTCCCGAGTAGCACGAGTGGTAACATCGCAATTTTCCCTAAGGCTGATAAGTCTGGTACGTTTCAATGTTTTACGGATGGAAAGCAAAGCACAGCTTGGACTCCCACCCCTGAGATCACAGCTGAATTCACAAAAAATGCGGCCGCTTACGCGCAGAAGGCGGTAAAAATTGAGCAAGTTCTCGATTTAAACCAAGATGATTTTGATAAGCTGAAACCGCGCTACAACGCGGCGTACCAGGCATGCACTGGCGATTTGAATTGCGGTCTTAATTTCAACACAGGACTATGTGTCGAGCTGCCAACCTATTGCAGTCAATTTACCAAAGAACAGTGCGATGGTTTTACTTACGCGAATCAAAAGGCCAGTGGTGTTGACGACAAATTACAACTCGCCGACGGTACCAAATGCACGCAAGATGGTGACAAATGCCAACCAGCCGCTGATTTCAAATCTTGCAGTGGCCAGTGGTCCGTTCAAAAAGATGGCACGGCGGTCAGTTGCACCAACTTCATCGGCGCCCAGAACCAGTATACCTCCTTCCTCACCGGCGATCGCAGATGCATCCCCGTTGAAGGTTCTGCTGTCTGCACGGGTGCTGGTGTTACCTGCACGCTTTCCAGTGATTCGAAAAGTTGTACGGATAAGGACAAGTGTATTTTTCTTGGCCCAGACGACACCGGAACGTGCGGCTATGGCACGGATCCGATCATCGATAAAAAGTGAGTTCAAACATTGAATCATTTCAACCACCACATTTGGGATTGTATATTTTTGGGAAGCACTCTTAATTGCTAAGTTAACAAATTTGAAAGATATCTTTTTGGTCATACATGATTTGATTTGTAGTGTTATGTAAATTGTAGTATTGTATTCTAGATGTAAACACACGCAAATTGAAACTCTAACATGGAGTTTTGTCGAGTTCGACTTGGACATCAACTTGGTGTCTTGCGTGAGCTGGCAAAATGTTGCCGCGATTGTAGATTCGTGTCCGGCTAAAGGCGGACATTGGTTGGATGTAGTCAATGTTGCCCGCGAAGCCAGCAACATGCGGCCGAGCGTTCCGTTTTGTAGATGTCGGTGTCTGTGTGAATATCGGACCGTGTTTAGAATGTAGCGCGAGGTCCCAAACAGGCGGCCGAGCGTCTAGTTCGTAGTCAAGCGACGTCTGCCGATGCACAGGCCAGAGAGAGGCCGTGTTTGGGTGGTGGTCGCATGTCTGCCAAAGGTAGTGAAGTGTTCGTTTGCGCGTGGACAGTGTTTAGAGTGTAGTTGCACGTTGAATACGCGTGTACTAGGATGAATGAAGGGTAGATGCATGTTGCAAATAGGTTGTAGGTGTAGATCAGGTAGGGTTTGCATGTTCAAATATGTTCAGATTGTAGATTGGATAGGTTTTGCGTGTAGAAATTTAGTTTAGTGATATTTCAGATGCCGTTGCATGTTAAAAAGAATTTTTAAACGTTAGTGCTCGTAGTTTTAGGCTTCAAATGGTCTCTTGCACGTTCAGTTTGCTTATTTTCAAAACATCTCATGATTAAAAGTACGTAGATATAGATTATTCAAAATTTTAAGCCGGTCAAAATTTTTGCAATTGCTTTTTGCACGTTCAAATTCTTCGGGGAGATGGTGCTGGGAATTTTTGCGTGTGTAATTTGTTTATTCGTCGTCAGAAAATGATGTTTGATAGCGAAACAATTCTAAAATCAAATTTTGAAGAAATTTTGTAGATAGTAGTGCTCGGTCCAAAATCATTGATTAAATTGCAATATTTTCTGAAATTGCTGTGGGATGATGTTGCCTAGATTATTTCTTAGACTAGAATCACGTTCGGAAATTTAAATTATTTACCACGATCTTTCAAAAACTGTACGTTTTCACGATCATCTTGCTTTTTTTGGTCCATATATATTTCATTCAAAAATCAAAACATTTCAAATTATGGAGGAATACTAATATTACTACCGACCGGATAAAGATCCTATCGAAGAAACATTTATCACCACTTCTACTTTCGAGTTTTTTCCAAAAACTAGATTATCAACCACCACTATGACTAAATTTATCGAAGTTGCCGCAGTCTGCGCCGCGACCACCTCCTTGGTGCTCATCGGTTGCAAGGATGACGACACACCGGCCCCTCAGCCCAAGACCCAATGTACATTTTCAAATCATTTTTTAAATTTTTGCCAAAAATTTGATGGTAAATCAAAATATTTTCAATTTTTTGTTGAGGCGCTGACATGAATGAGGATACGTGCAAGTTGGCGAACAGCACTAAGGCTGGATGCAAGTGGAACGACGGCTCTGCCGCTGGCTGCACGGACTCGGACGCTTTCACCACGATGTTGGATGGCAACAAGACCATCTGTGACCGCTTCTCTGGTTCCATGCGTTACCGCCTCGCTGATAAGGATTGCGCTTCCGTTGACCTTACTCCTCTTGCGTGGTCCACTGTCCCAAGTTTGACGAGTACCTCTGAGTACACCATTCTTTTGCCGAAGTTGAAGGCTGATTCGTCAGGCTATGAAGCGACCGTCGATACCGAATTGATTCGTTGTCACGTCACTTTCACCAGCTTGGCCGGCGACACAGCTACGTTCACCGTCTTCAACAACCAAAATGTCGGTGACGATGCTAAGTGCTTGTCCGGTTATCCAGTTGCCATGAACAAGGATCAGTTCGCCAACTTCAAGTTCCTCCACGCCAACTCCCAAAAGTCTTGCACCGACATGAAATGCGTCGTCAACAACTTCGGCACCCCGAAATGCGTGACCCAGCACGCTCTCTGCGATGCCGCGGGACATGATGCCAGCAAGTGCGACACCAAAATTTTGACGTTCTGCGAGTACAGCAAGAACGGTCAGGCCGATCATTCCCAGATGACTTGCGTTGTTAAGGATGACTACATCCCTTGCAACCAGCGTTACTCCACCGATAAAACGAAGGTATGCGCCGCCAACACCGACAAGGATTGCGTCCCTGATTACTGCCAGATCGCCAACGACAAGAAAGGTAACGCCATCACCGAATGCATCGTCCCCGCCAGCGCTCATTGCCAACTCAACGCGAAGAAGGATTCCTGCCAGATCACCGTCAACTCCCAATCCATGGATATGAGTGACGACGCCGATGTCAAGCAAATGTGCACCTTCCACAACAAGGGCGATCAATTCTGCTATGGCAACATCGCGTAAGGTACCCCACCCTTCGTAAAGGATAGGATACCGATTTGAATTTTTGCACACGATCAGTTTATCATACAAAAATATAAATGTGATTTTAACCGACTATACAAAGGAAATCAGCATATTTCACAATTATATTGTAAACTTTTGCACGTACTTACTAGCAGTAATTCTATCCGCTCATAAATATGAAAGGAGATTACTAGTGTAGTTGGATCGTTACAATTTCCAATTGGCATGAAATTTTATTTTTGTCGATTTATTGGAGACGTATTTACCGATCGGATTTTGGGTTGCAATACATTTGGTTTGATTTGATTTGATTTGGTTGATGGAACATCAGATAGATTATTAGACCAGCATCGCTACCATATTTTAAGGTTAATTCTAAAATCAATATCTTGCATTGGATTCGGATGAAATCTGATCAAGTTTTTGATCCAATGATTATGATCGTGTCATGTAATTATTGTGCATTTTTGTAACAGCTGTTACATCGAAATGTTTGCACGTGAATGAGGTGGATCGTCCCTACAGATTCTATTTCGCGATGCAGAGAGTCTGTGTTGCGAATAGAGTTCTAGTTATAGACGACATAGTTTAGATAGGTCGTGAATGTTTCTCTCGATTGAAAGGTATTTATTGCATAAATAAATTATTAATCACATATCAACAATAACTATATTCAACCACTCCCCCCTATTTTTTTCTCCCCCCGAATCAAAACCACTACTTCGTTTTGTCTTTTTTTCTCCCCCACCAAATCAACACTTCGTTTTATCAACAAAATCAAAGGTAAACAGGTCTAACTGATCAATTTCTATCCGAATATTATATTCGAGCTTCTCAATTTTCAAATCTTTTTTTTCAAGTCAATCTACTTATACAGTAATCAATATGGCGAAATTTATTGGAACCAGTGCAGCTATCTGCTCTCTTGTTTTAACCGGCTGCAAGAATAATGGCGACAACCAGCACGAACCGAAGTGTACGATTTTATCATTATTTGTTTTTGAAAATGATATGATTTGTGTAAAGAGAAGTAGCTGTAGATAGATTAGATTAGAATAGATTTTGGAAAACATTTTTCAAAAGTAAATAAATTGTGATTATGCAGGTACGGATTTTGGCACTAAGGAGTTGTGCACAGCTACCAACAACACTGATGCAGGATGCAAGTGGCGCGAACCCAACACGGCCGCGTGCCACAACTCCCCCGACTTTGCCAGCACGCTGAACAACAAGGAGACGTGCGCCAAGTTCAGCGGTGAGTTGAAGTACTCGTTGGAGGACAAGTGCACGAGCACTCCGATTCAAACGGTGAAGTTCTCCGGCGCCGTGGAGATGAAACCAAACGACGAAGTCACCATTCTTCCTTGGAAGTTTCCCATTCGCGATAACAAGCCGGAAGTGCTCAACACCTTCGAACGTTGCCCTGCTATTGCAACGCCTTTCGGCGCCACCTCCACTTGTGGTAAGCATAATCTTTTGATGACATGGTCGGAAGCGCAACACATTCAGTCGGCGGATGTGTCATTCTTTCCGTGGAGTAAGGATGATGGTGCGGATTGCGCTTCCGTTGCGCTTACTCCTCTTGTGTGGTCCAAGGTCTCCAGTTTGAAGGTAAGCGATAATACCGAGTACACCATTCTTTTGCCCAAGATGAAAGCTGATTCATCAGGCTATGAAGCGACCGTCGACACCGATTCGGTTCGTTGTCACGTCTCTTTCACCAGCTCGACCGCAGACACAGCTACGTTCACCGTCTTCAACAACCAAAATGTCAAAGACGATGATAGGTGCTTGTCCGGTTACCCAGTTGTCATGAGCAAGGATCAGTTCGCCAACTTCAAGTTTCTCCAAGGCAAATCCCAAAAGTCTTGCACTGACAAGAAATGCGTCGTCAACAACTTTGGCATCCCGAAGTGCGTGACCCAGCACGCTTTCCGATGCACGGGCACCATCAGTAACAACAAGGACGCGTCTGCTTCCTCCTTGGAAATCGTTGTCACTGGCGGAGATGCCACGCAATGCAAGCAATTGCAGACTGCCAAAGCCAAGTTGCATGTGACGAAGGATACATTTGATCAGTTCAAGGTGAGGAACAACGATGCTGCTAAGGCTTGCTCGAGCTCTGGTTGCGCGATCGATTCTGCCTTTCAATGCGTCGAACCTGCTAAGATTTGCGATGCCGCGAGCCTCTCCCAAAGCGACTGCCCTAAAGATTACTGCACAAAGAACGGATCAATTTGCCTCCCGCAAGATTCCAAGCCGCGTTGCAGCTCCGTCCGCACTGAATCCGTGCCAAAGTATTGCGAGTCCAACCGCCTCGTAAAAACCGCCGTTCAATTCACCATTGACCGCAGCAAGCCTTTGGCAGAGCACTGCAAGGGTATTGACGTCATCGAGTTCGACAGCGAGGAAACGTACAATAAGTTCAAGGTCATGGCCCGTTACGATTCCGATTCCTGCACCAGCAAAAATTGCTTCATCGACTCTAACAAGGCCAAATGCGTCTCACCAGCCCAGTATTGCTACGCCGCCGGTAAGACCCAGGACAACTGCGACAGCTCCATCTGCCAGTTCGAAAGCAAGACTTGCAAGCCTAAGGACGAATACAAGCCATGCACCAGCCGGTACAGCAACGACGGTAAATCCGCTTGCAGCGCTCTCACCGACAAGGACTGCATCCCCAACTACTGCTCCGTTCGCAAGGACAAGGACGGCGCTCCTGAAACCGTGTGCAAGGCACCTCACATGGCATGTGATCTCACCAAGGACAACACGCAATGCTACGTCAAGGCTAACAGCACCGACGTCACCATGAATGCCGACGCGGACGTGAAAAAGATGTGCACCTTCGTCCCTGCTGACAAGAATGATAAGGGCCAGTGCTACGGAACAGTTGAATAAGTTGACTTTTTTTTGGAACATTGTTTTGTAATTTAAATACTTACATTCAATATGATTAATTTTTTAAAAAAATTATTTTTAGAACTATTTTTTGGGGGTGCTGACGGAATTATATTCACATCAGCTTGGGAGCACGTACGAGAGACAGAAACTTTAATTTTTGTTTTGGGCATCATTTCTTTCGTTGCAGTTTTGGATGGTGAGAGAGTAGGTAGTTTAGTTTAGTCTTAGGTTGAAAAAGCACATCATGCTTAAAAGTCCAAAAAGATTTAAAATATCAGTTTGAATATTGTACATGAAGATCTCTATATTAATTTTGTGATACGTGAATTATACGTTTTTGGTTCATCGTCGCTAACTATCTATCTATCTGAATTCAATTTTCAATTCTCAATTCTATTCAAATTCAAATATCAAACCAACCATGATTTTACTATATGATGATCTAACCCCCCTTCGCTATGTTTACCAACGGCGCCCATCAATTCATTTCAATTCTTATTTTTTTTGTCTTCGTTCTTCAAACTTCAGGAAAAAGCTTTCGATCTAACTACTCACTACTTTACAGTGATCACACGCTAACAGTCTAATCTAATTCAATTCAAGATCAAATC
>JACLAD010016336.1_pt1 | contig 13318 bp, 7 predicted proteins | sample 8027901 | NCBI WGS metagenome assembly JACLAD01 (sample SAMN15725071, study PRJNA655200) | protist metagenome | isolation source: fluorescence activated cell sorting (FACS) single amplified genomes of... | place: Spain: Blaines Bay Microbial Observatory, Mediterranean Sea | collected 2016-07-05
ATATACTATTGCTCTTTGTTTGTTTTACTTTTACCTTGTTCCGACTATATTTTTAATCTGTTCATTATTCATTTATTAGTCTTTTTTTTTGTATTTTAAAAATATATAATAATAATAAATAGTGTAAATTGTTTATTAGATCGATGTTGCTGTACTTGATTGTAGTGTTAAATACAATAAATATCCTATACGTAGAAATATTAACAGACAAACTATCCAAAGTGGGATATTTACAAGTTTGTAATAGCTAGCCCTGGGCTAGCCCGGCTATAGCAGGGAATAGCACGGCCAGAGGAAAATTCCTGGAAAAAGAAGTAGTTTAATTGATACTTTATTATTATAGAATTATTAGTTCACTAACTTGTTGCACTCCAGCACTGCGATATTAATACTGTAGCTGCTGTGGCCTTTTTGGGCTGGGAAACGAGATAAAAAAAAATGTGGTGGCGCTAACACAATATTCCAGATTACACAGCATTATTAATATTACTGTATTATAATACCTATTAAAAGTAATGCAGCCTATATTCCAGTCAAAAGAGCAGCAGCACACATTAATAACATATCCCACACATAATAATAATAGTCTATCATCTTCTCATCATCTTCTTGCTTCTCGTATATTATTATTATTAATATATATACACATCAAATAATATATTCGTTTCATAAAATAATAATTTAGTATTACTAGAAAACGTTAAAGTGGGCACACACGTGTTTACAAGCAGCTATACTAAAATTAATACATACCTTACCTTTTTTGTTGTTCGTTACTATATATATATATTTTCAACCCAGTTTCACACGAAATGCAGTCAATATATAATGTACGATTCTGTTTTGGAATGTTACTTTTGTCTTTGTTTTGTCTAGTAATACTTCAATGGCATACTCATAATAGTTATATTTCACTATCACGAAAATCATTACAATATGCTTACAGAAATCTGGATGGATTTTTATCCGAATTTGATAATGAGAAACATGATACAATTATTTTAGGAAAAAAACGTAAAACAAATATTATAGTAAACAAACCAACCTCAACTCAACAATTAAAGTTGGCATCCTCAATAAAATCATTAATTGATATTTTAGAAAAACCAAAAGTAGACATGATAAAAACTAGTAATACAAAGTCGTTCAAAAAACTAAACTTGGCTGGATCAATAAAGGCATTATGGCGTCAACTTGAAAATACCCCAAAGCAGGAAGCACCATCGAAAAAAGAACCACCGAAGAAAATATCTTCAACAAAACCATCATCTGTAAAAAAAATTGCTGCGAAAATATTTGCAAAAATATTGACGAAAAAGAAAAATAAGAATAATAATAGTAATAGCAACAAGAAGCAAGAAAAATCAAAATCATCATCAACCTCTACTAACACGAATAATGACAACACAGTGAATGAAACAAGAGAAACAAAAAAAAATAACAAAAACAATAACGATGATTCAACTACAGTAGAAGATCCATCCGATGAATGCATGTCTGTAGGAAGTACAATGTTGATTGAATCAAAAATTTCAACATTAATCATTGTACCAATTCCTGATGAAGATATAAGAAATGCTGGTAACAATGTGGAGAAGCTTCATAGTGACTTTGCAAAACAGTTTGTAAAGCCTTTAAATGCACATGTCTACCATATAATTTTTATATGGAACTTTGCACTTACTAAAATGAATCCAAAGACATTAAAACTTTTAGATATGTTGAAACATACTGTCACTTCAATACTACTTAATCCTGACAAATATAAAAATGTGCACATAACATTTTTAACATGTACAGAAAAAGATAAATCAAACCATAACACTATAGAAAAAGAAATACGAAACTCGGTACGACCATATTTAAAAACATTTGACTCGTTGAAAAAAAAAATAATTGTCACTTCCGTTCACACAAGATTCATAGAGCATAAACTGGGCAATAGTAATATAAATAATTGTGCTAATGTAAAATCATTTAGTAAACAACATGGGTGCGATTGTTCATGGGCAAAATCCCATAAAAGTTGTATAAACGATAATTCAAATTGTTTCAAAGCATGTTGTTGTAAATATTATGATCCAACAGGATTTGATAGATTGACAAATGGATATCTCATACAACATGAAAAACGTTTTGAACATTTCAACACCATATATGCAATTGGAGGATATAAAATTGGAAAAGATAAAAAAGTAGGTTTACCGTGTTTTACTCACATGCCAAGACAAAAAGAGCAACAATTACCTGAGTTAGTACGTGTGTATAAAAAGAGCATAAATGCTGGGCACATTGATGATGGGAAACATATAAATGGAGAATCATTTGGCATATGCGATTTAGTTGAAATGCCATTAAGTGTAAATCCATACAAGAAAACAGAGGAGACGATTTCCATCCTTGTTTCGGCAGCGTTTACAGGGCATGGCCACCTTGCAGCACCAAAAGCAAGAAAGATGTTAAATACGAAATATTTAGGCCAAAAATCAGGAAGCTTTGGTTTTTTGCCATACTTCACTTCATCTGAAAACAATTTTCAAGTTGATAAATATGTTTCCTTTAAGAATACAGCATACAAATTATGGAAAAAAGATTCATTATGTTTTACTGGAAGAGATGCACGTACACGACCGTCGTTGTTGTATGATGTCTCCAAGACAATAAATGATATTGTATCAACAGAAAACGAATTAACATATGAGAAAAATTCATTTAATGCAGTATACGGTTCGCTATTAACGCCGATGAAGGTAGGAAGCCTGCCGCCATGGGAGTTCGATATGGATTTGGATTTTATAATGGATTTGCCTTTCAGGGAATCTTCGCCATCTAAATTACAAAGTAAATGTAGAAAAATATTCACCCTCGTAAAAGATAGAGGTCCAAAAAGTGGATTTCATATTCATGATATTAAATGTGGAAAAGAAGCTGGTGTTGATTTTAAAAAAAGTAAAGTGAAATGTGTTATGAATGTGAATAGAAAAAAAGATAAAGCAATATTTTTCCCACACTGGAATCAAATATGTGGGGATTTAAAACGTTGTCCTGATTGTTGGGTATTGGATCCTGAAATATGGAAAATTTGCTTAAAACGTATTGAAGATATAACAAGAAACGGGGAAAAAATGAAAGGTTATGAACGTAAGGAAGGTTTAAAATTTGAAATAGCATGTATGGCATCTACGCCACACAATATAAAACTAGTAAAAAATGCTCCAAAAATAGCAATTGCAGACCCAACTGGTTCCGGTGAGACGTTTTTCGTCAAAGTATTTCTTTATCATAATTCAAATGTTTTATCCGAAGAGTCTACATTGCAAGAATTTGGGAACTGGTTGCCAAGTCCATGGCAATGCCCATGGAAGGAAAAATAAACTATTAAAATGTGTCACAGATATTTTACATTATTACATAAATGTTTTACCATCATCGCTACTACTATACACTACATTAATATACTTCGTATATATGTATTATTGTCATAATCCATCGCACACAGAGTCGTCTGAATGAATTCGTCATTGCACCATTTAAGATTCAAGTCGTCAGTCGTGTTTTGAGTACCTCTTCCTCCTATATGTGTATCATTTTACTATACCAGGTACTGTACTATAAATCAGGTATATAAAACAATATTTTCTGGCAGTTAGTTAAAATAAAAAATATATACTGTATATATTTCAAAATATGTTGTTTCTAGGGAAAAAAAGAGAAAAAGAAAACAACGACAAGAGAATTTAAACAATATTATATTGGTTTTTGTTTGTTTAAATCAAATAAAGTACGAAATTCATTATAAGAAGACTCCCAGGACTAAAATTTGAAAATGGAAATATTATCAGAAAGTGGAATACAAGATTCTACACAACATTTAAATACGAAGAAAAATATTGATGTTAATAATAACGTAAAAAATGCTTCAATAAAAAATACTAATAATGCAACGACGACGGTTGATAAAGGTATTGATGATTATGAACGTGATACGGATGTATCTGAAGAATTGTCATCGGCAAAATTGATGGAATTATTATTACCAGATGGATCGTTTCCAGGATCAAATTCAAATAAATCTAATTTCTTTATCGCATATTCAAACAACGCATTATCAGCATGGGTCAAGCAACGGTCACCTGGTTGTGCAGCAGCATCTGTTGCTGGTGCGTGGAATGCATTAGGCGGTTTAAAACGACAAGATAAAGGTGCTAGAACCATGGATGACAATATCAATGTATTGATACAAATACAGAAAGATCGCGTGAATAACACACGCGGTAGAATCGAACGTTTATTGGGTAATTTAAATATTGAACCTGTATTGGATGCAGTGAAAAAAGTCTTAAAAGAGAAGCATGATGGTAAATTTATTGGTGGTGAAAATAAAGCAACTAGTGCAAGTAAAAAATTGATGAAAGACACATTTAAAAAAGTCGTATTTGAATCGTTTCAACTGGAAGGAGATGATGAAAAAACGTATGTTTACGCTGATCCTGTTTTTCAAATATTAAGAGAAGATATGGAAGATCCAGAAGAAGTGAAAAGGCGAAAACAAGAAAAAGTAGAAGCTAGAAAACAACAAGAAGCATTATTAGCAGAGCAAATTATGGAAGGTGGTAATCCATTTGAAACTAAATCTAATATTGGTCAAGATCCAGATTTTACAATACAACCATTTCAATCATCCACAAATAGCAACACGAATGGCAACAGCATGGCAAAAATAACATCTGCTTCTGAAAATGAATTGAACAATGATAGTGATGCAATTCCACGACGAACAGAAGAAGACGAAGAGCAACCAATTATTGTTGAGACGACGGTAAAAGTGAAAACGAAAAAAATAAGTTGGGTAAAAGAATTTAGTGAATTATTTAATCGTATGGGTGGATTACGTAAATTAGAGCGAAAACGACCAAGTACAGCAGCATTTGGTAATTGGGGTATCACATCGCAAGTAAATTGGATATCATCTGAATCATTGGGTTTAATGGATTTGCGTTGTTCTATGTTTATGGGAAAACGAGTACGTGGTTCAAAACTACGTTGTCCATTATCTACAATGGACAAAGAAGAAGATATTTACATGCAATGGTTACAATTACGTGCTATGTTTACCAGAGACGATACTATTTTATTATCACATCATAAAAATCATTATGCATTGATTTATGCAATTCGTGAATGGACGGAAACCGTATCAGTAGAAAACGAGCAACAACAACAAGAAACGTCAAAAGAGGGAGAAGAAAACGCAATGACAAATGTACCGATACCACCAACTACTAAAGTTCATGTTCGTCAAGTATTAACTGCACGTAAAGGACAAAGACCAAGTGCATGGATTGATTGGAAAGAGTTACGATCAACCTATATTGGTTGGGCTGGTTATAAATTGATGACAATACAGCGCAGTAGTAAACAACCAAGTAAAGCTGAATGGGAACAATATGTGAATGATGTATTAAATAAACATGATGTACAGGAGGAGAAGGAGGTAGTAGAAGCAGATGCTACCTCATCTACTAATACTACATCAATTGTTAATGATGATGATGATGCAATGAAAGAAAACAATGATCAACAACAACAATTTCAACATAAATAAGATGATTAATAGTTTTTATACTTGTTACACTATAATCGAAAAAATATTTTTTTTTTAAAATTAAATATAATTTTTTGTTTTTATAAAAATAAAAATAATAATAATATCCATATTTTTCATTTTCAAGATAGTACCCTTATGTAGATAAAGATACATATATATATATATAATATATGTCATCCAACACTATTAGAGTAGTTATATTATCTTTATTACATTAAAAATATTACGTACACAACACGGCATGCCATTATATAGTATAATAGCTGGTATATTTGGTGCATTTGCATCCGTATTTGGTAAATTAGCATTTAGTTCTGATTCGATAGCAGTGAAATATATTAGTACAAAGTGTCATATGCAATTTGAAACAACAACTTCTGGGGAAGTATATTGTTCGTATATAATTTATGCATTTCGAGCATTGATGTTTTTTATTATGATGACTGTTAATGGCATCATGTTGAGTTCTATGGTGCGAGCATTACATTCAGATGGTTCATTGAAATCTACTGTTATGACTACGTCTGTTAATTTTCTAGCTACCGCAATTTTTGCTTATTTATTATTTAATGAACATTTATCAATAACATGGTGGATTGGAGCAGTTTTCATTTTTCTTGGTGTATATTTTGTACAAAAAGGTAAAACAGTGAATAGAGATGTAAGTGATGAGAAGAAGAAGAAGACGGATTAAATGTAGATATTGAATGTCTGCATGTGTATGTTCATGTTTAGAGAGAGGAAGTTAAAAATATTTTGTTTTATAATATTAATAAAAAATGCATAATTTGATACATACGAAAATATCATTCACATTATGATACAATACTTCTTCTATCCTTTACCTTTATATATACATACGATTTTCATTTTTACGGCCACATTTTTACGGGCCACTTTCTTGTTTTTCCTTATTGATTTGTGAGATTGATATACCAGTTGGATCGGAAATGGTTCTTGATTTAGCGGATAACGATGAACGTACCTGACTTTTCCGATTATTACCGTCTACATTATTACCATTACTGCTTTGTTTATTAATTAATAAGATATCATCACTTGTTAATGACCATCTTAACTTTGAATTGATTGATTTTCGACCTTTTGATATTTCAATTGATTCTGAATCATCCTTTCTTAATAATGGTAAATGTACGCTTGTTCTAAAATGCCTACTTAATCGATCGACACGATCATTGCTAGTGCCATCATCATTTAAATTATCTGTATCATCATCATCGTTATTATTTCCATCTTTAAATAATGAACCAGGTTTCATACTTAATATATAAATACCACAAAATGATACAATACAACCAACTGGAAATAGAATCCAATTTGCAGTAGTAAATTCATCAAATTCTTTATAATATAAACCACCACCAATAACGCCAAATATTTGATAAAATGTTATAAAGACAGGTACAATTTTCAATGCTTCGAAATATTTTAATCCTAGATTTAATATATTTGTTTGTGCTACTAATACTAAAATCATTGCAATTAAATAGACATAGAAATCAATATTTGCAAAGCACATATAATCAATACCTTGGTTTTTCCCAAAAAAAGTTACTTTGACTAATTCAATAACTGTTTTTGCAAATATAATAGATTGACCGCCTAATAAACCAGATAAAAAAGAATAACCAAATCGTACAACAGTATAATCATATTCACCTTCTACTAATTCTAAATCTTCATAGGTTTCTTCTTCTTTACCATCATCGTTACTATTACTACTTTTACTTGCAATTAATTGTATATCTTTTGTATTAATTGCATCATCAATTGCATCATCAATTGATGAAAAATCTTTTTCTTTATTTGACATTTTTCGTAATAGTTCAACATTCACATCCAAACAACTTTTTGTTACCGTACGTCGTTTTACAATACTTGTAACATAAAAATAAAATGTGAAAAAAATGACAACAACACATGATTCAAATATAATCATACCAAGTGATGTCCATCGTTGAAAAAAATAATCAGGAGATAAGATTGGTGTTTTTTTCGGTGCAAATACAGTTGCTAATAAACTGCCACTAATTATAATTACAGTTGCAATTAATGATTTTTTATCTAATTTTTCCTTTAATAAACATGGTGCAATAATAACATTATGAACCAAAACTAACGAAGCCAATGGTGCCAACATCGCTGCTGGCGCCATACCAAACGTTAAAACATCTAAAATACCATCTAAAACAATTAAACTCATACCGATGATCCACAATGGCTGGGTATAATAACTACTTGTTCGATCTTTCTGTTGTTCAAGTTTATCATGAGTTAATTTTTGTAGGTTCATCCCTAACGTTGCACAGAAACTACCAATTGATGCTACCAATGCACCTAATATGAAATACGAACAAAATGTTGACGTACCTTCTATTAATTCACCATCAAAGATTGTATTATCTGTATTGTCTTTCTCACCATCTGTTATATACGTATCGCAATTATTATTCTCATTTTTTACGGGTTTATATATTTTTAACTCTTTATATTCAATTAAACTTATTGAAAAACATATAGTTGGTGATATAATAATATAATTACCATTTGATATAAATTTTGAATAGGTTGTTAATGTTGTTATTGGATTAGAGGTGGATGATACATTGAAAAATCCAGGTAATATTAATTCACCATCTTGAAATGTTAATGTTGTTCCAGTAATTATTACTTTTAATTTGTTGTTTGTTGTTGTTGTTGTTGTAAGATATTCACCTTGTATTTCACATTCATTTCCTAAGTCAGTGGATACGGTGATTGAGATGATAGTTAAAAATAGTAATATAATGATGATGGAATATTTCATTTTTGCAGAAAAAAAATTATAATTATTAATATAACATAGACTATAAAATTACTTAGGTTTAAAGGTAAAAGATTGTGACTTTACCGTTGATGATGATTGTGTGTATATATATATATATACATTGATAGATGATATGGTCTAAAAATATATCTAAAAACATAGATCTATATATATAAATTTTGTATTCTTACTATACATAGATACTACTACATACTATGTGCTACTACTATCTGTGAGCGTCGTGTGTTCCGACTAATGTTACTATCATGCTATTACCAAAAATAACCCTACTTGATAACATGAAAATGGAAAAACAGCACGGCTTAAGCTGCCTAAGGTACTCCATTCAGAATTTGACTGACATTTTAGTTGTTTCATTGTTATTAGCTTTCCCGCTTTCAGTTTATGTGCAATTGTGTCAATTGACTTGCAGTTAACAATTCACGTTCTGGGTTGTTCTTACAGTTATTATATATCGTTCCAACATGTCTACCAACTGATTCACCTCCCCTGGTCTGCAAATCCTCCACCAGATAGGTAAACATTTTTCTTCTGATTTCTGTTAGCAGGCTGCCGTTGAAAGCCACAGCTCCACAATTAGCAGCAACAACACTTGGATTGAACCCAGTGTATAACAAATATCCTACAGTGACTGCAGCAATTGCACAATCGATCCCAATTGATGGTACAGCCACATCCAGGTATGTCAACGTTTCTTTTCGAACTGATGGTATCAAATAAAATTCTTTGCCTAAATTTTACAGTGTTTTAATTTTTTCATTATCCAAAGTTCTCTTCAATACCTGCATGCATTCTGCAATGGTCATACATGTGTGTTTGTACAAGCCAAATGTGGTTATTGCTTTAACAGCAAAGACGAGCGGATCAAGGCAGAAGCCAACTGGAATAGCATCAGCTACTGAAATCTACAGCAACAATGCATATGAGAGCTTATCTGAATATGGAGATGAAGAAATGGACATTTGAGCCTTCATAAAATACAACTATACTCCATGGGGTTCATATTAGAAAAACAATATCCAACTTACATTTGGAAAACATAAGAAAGGTATTGAATATAAAACTCTATGTACCTACTGCTGAGAGAAAAAAGTGGATGGGAACAACAAAACGAGTGCAACAAAATGCTGTTACATCTTCTCATTCGAAAGAATAACATTTTCTCATTAAATATGGCAGATAACGAAGTCGGTCGAACAAATTGTAACACTGTGGCTAAAATGGTACAGTTATTGGAAACTTTTGGAAATGTACCGGAAAAATTTTGGAAATGGTGACTTCAACAACCGCCGGGATTGTAAGCAACGGTTCCAAATGCATATGATGAATACTAAGAAAGTCCACGGTGTGACACTACATTACGTGAGCTCTGCCATCAGGAAATGGCAGACAACGTATGGCTTAAGCGAATGGCAGCTCAAGAGGCCGGCATTGTTGCACAGCTTAAATGGCTGCAAACGGCAATACTTTCATGCAGATACAGCAGTGGTCGATGCATACAAAAATATAGGGCTAGCTAGCTAGCCTGGCTGGCTAGCTCTAGTCAACAATGATCTTGTCAAAAGTGTTCTTAATAAACTATAGCATGGAGATAGCATTACCAACTCCTCCGGGAGATCCTGTATACTACCAAGTACAATTTCTCGGAAGGTGAAGTGGTTTGGTTGGCCCAGAAAAGGAGGACGGTTATTTTTTCGAGGAAGAAATCTGGAAATCCGATTCAAAAAAATCAACAGTAACCACAGCACGATAGCATGTAAATAGCATTATTCGAATAAGGTGAAATATGGCGGAAGAGAAAAGACCTTTCTTCGATTGAGTCACAATGCTATTCCCATATTATATGCTGTGGTCAACGCGTAAGTCTACCACGAATTCCACTGGAAAACAGTTCTCAAAACCAAATTTTGTTGGTCGATTTTTGAAAATAACAGGTCAATACCATTGGAAAAGATTTGATTTCGTGCGTAGTCATGAAAATGGATATGCTCGAACATAGAACATACGTAGAATTAGATATGTTGAAGAAACTAAGAGACAACAACGTATATAGTCAGAACAACAACAAAAATAATTTCAGTGTAGAACAGCACGTAGATTTATAAATAATAATATTCGTTTATCATACCCGTTGTAAAACTTTTAAAGTTTAATTGCCATCTATATATATATTTCACTATGTTGATGAAAACAACTGGTAAAATGTCTGGTCATGGCAGTGGAAAAGCTATCAACGGTAGGTGGACAAGAGAGGAACATGAATTGTTTTTAAAAGCATTAAATGAATATGGTAGAGAATGGAAGAAAGTAGCGAAGAAAATCAAGACTAGATCATCTGCACAAATTCGTAGCCATGCACAGAAATATTTTCAAAAACTATCAAAAGAGAGAAAAGCTGGTTTACACGGCGGTGCTGCTGCTTTACATGGTTCTCACGTAGTTCTAGATAAAAGTAATAAGAAAAAAGCATCTAATACGGGAGATAAGACTTTGATAAAGAAGAAACGAAAAATGAAAGGAAAGAGCTTGAACGCTGCATATTCGAAGAAGCAAAAGCAAAGGCCGGTATCGCCAAACTTTGTATCAAAACCTGTTAATACATATGGAGGAGGAAGATTTTCACCTGTACAAAAAACACGAGCAAGTCCAAAAGTTATGGATGCTTCTTTGTCCTTACACTCAGCATATGGTGATGCGACTGCTATTATATCATCTCCATCGCGAACGTCAACCTCTTCATTCACATCACCTTTCGTGACACGAAACTTTGTACAAACAATAGCAACTAAAAAGAAACTAGTTCAATCATGGGAGCAGAAACTTCGAACGTTACTAAGTAAACGGAAAAAAGTATCTGGTTTTACAAAAGGCGCTAATTTAGAGATGACGGCCAACACAACAACAAACCCGTTTCCAACTAGTACAACAGGAGTTGCACCACATGATGATTTAGTCGTGACACCACGTTTATCGCCTTTGAACATACCAGAAAACGAACGTGAAGTATCACGTATACGCGAACGTTTAAATCGACGAGATGAGTTAATCAAAGTCGATAAAAAAATTATAGATGTCATTGATTCAGCATGTACTGCACCATGTATTTGTGGAGAACCAAAATTAATTTTTCATTGTAGAAATCAACAAGAGAAAGAAGTAGGAAATGGTAACAGTTACATATGTTTAACTGTTCGTCAAAAGATGTTGAATATATTTCAACGCTCGTATGAGAAAAATGGGCAATATTCAACACCACAAAGCACGGTTCTTTTAAAAAATTGGAAGAGAATCAATTTAGAAGTTGCTAATGCAAAAGCGGCAGAGTTAAGTTATCAAAATGCAGAAATGTTATATATGGCCTTATCACCAATTGCACGTGAAAATTTGAGTATATTAGATAATGAAGAATTGTCAGCTGTGCAAGTTTTAATTGGGAGCATGATGGGTATTCGACCGAGGAAAACGAAAGGTGGTAAAAAGAAGACACAACAACTTTCCATTACAACAACTACTACAACAAAAACGACTATTAATTATGATGATGATGAAGAAGAAGATGATGCAAGTGAATCAGAATCGGATGAAGAAGAAGAATCCAGTTCGGAGGAGGAAGATACAGATGATGATGATGATGATGAATCTGAATCAGATGATAGTGAAAGTGACGAGGAAGAATAAGTCACGCAATTTTATAGAGAAACATAGATGTACGTATGTATATACATACATACATTCAATGTCATTAATGTGTACAAAAACAAAAAGTTAGAGAAATAATAGCATGCCAAATATATGCGTGCCATGTACATAATATTTAAAATTTTCAAAAAAAAAAAAAAAGAAAAAAAAAAATTACCAAAAAAAAAGTAAAAATTACACAAAAAATAATACGTGTGTCGAAAGAGAGATGTGGAACATAGGGGAACATAATCTCTTTTGTTGTGATTTAGAGTGTGATAATAAAAGAAACAGAGCAAGAAGGTATAAAATATTTATAAAAAATTTGTTTAATATTTTGAAATATATTATATATTTATCATTAAATAAAATTATTATGTGCACAATAAAAAAAGAATGCGTTTGGTTCTTTGTTGCGTGTGTACTCTCCACATACATACTCGTACTTTACCTCTTCTTTTAATTTATACGCGTTTTTTTTTATTTAAATAAGCAGTTATGCATTAATTAAATATCATAATATATTTTAAATAAGCAGAGATATGCATATCTCATATATATATTCATTTAAAAAATATATATATGATGTATATATATCATATACAACACTACAAACCCTCAGGAAATTGATTCACAACTACCATTTCTGTAATATTATTCCCACCGACACTAAATTGAACTTTACATTTCATTGCAATCTTCTTTTTACCTTGTGCAGCATTAATTAAATTCAATACTTGCGTTGCATTACCACCCATAGAAACGACGGTACTACTTGCTGGCTGAATATTTAATTTTAAAAATTTAGGGACAGCAACTTGAAAAGATAAATTTGAAATATCTCCACTATTGCTTTCATTATAAAAGGTCGCAGTCACACGTGTTTGCTCTGGCGAACCTGGCTTATCAAAAGAAAAATTTATACGCAATCCATTTTTTTGGAATGCTGTTATATCTGGGAATGATGGTGAGCTATTATCGTCCCCAAAAAGTCCTAAGATATTATCATTCGAATTGTTATTTTGCGGAGCTGGTGGATTGTTGCCACCTCCACCACCAAAGATATCTAGTATATCGTTATTGTTACTATTGTTATTATTGTTGTTACTATTGTTGCCATTTGCTTGTTGCTGACCACCACCACCACCACCAGAGCCAAAAATATCAGCTAAATCTAATAAATC
>JACLAD010005692.1_pt1 | contig 13310 bp, 11 predicted proteins | sample 8027901 | NCBI WGS metagenome assembly JACLAD01 (sample SAMN15725071, study PRJNA655200) | protist metagenome | isolation source: fluorescence activated cell sorting (FACS) single amplified genomes of... | place: Spain: Blaines Bay Microbial Observatory, Mediterranean Sea | collected 2016-07-05
GGTGGACTTGAACCACCGACACCTCGATTATGAGCCGAGTGCTCTAACCCCTGAGCTACGCCGCCGTGCATGTAGGCGCCGCGGGCGCCGTTGGAGCCCCCCAACGGAATCGAACCGTTGACCTTCTCCTTACCATGGAGACGCTCTGCCGACTGAGCTAGGGGGGCGCGGACGCACGAGTATCCGCGTACACGGCGGACTCCGCAACCCGGGACCGGGGTGTCCGGTGGACCGGTGCGGGCAGGGGTCCCGGGATGGCTACGGTCGCGGGACGGGAACCACGGGAGGAACGGGCATGCTCACGGTCATCGGCGCGGCGGTCGTCGCGTTCAGCCTGGCGGGCGCGGGGGTGTCGGGCGACACCGCCTACCTCGCCACCAGGAACCAGGAGCCGTCCCGGCTCGAGGTCGTCGACCTCGCCGGCGACGCGCTCGTCGACTCCGCGCCGCTCGGCGAGGGGGACGGCGCGTGGGCGGTCACGCCGTCGGCGGACGGCGTCGTCGTGGGCACCTTCGGCGCCCCGGGGCTGCCGAACGTGCTGCGGTACGCCGCCGGGGCGGTCGCGACGCTCGGGGCGGTCGGCAGCACCTACACCTGGGACGTCGACGCCGGGACCGCGGGGGAGGTGTCCGGCGTGCTGGGCGTCCCGGGCGGGTCCTTCGAGGTCGCCCCGGGCGCGGACGCGATCACGCCGACGGACCTGATCGCCCCCGCCGAGACGGGGCGCGCCACCGCCGTGGTCGGCGGTCTGGCGGTGGCCGGCGGCCGCCTGGGCGACACCGCGCTGCTCGTCGTCGAGGACCCCACCGCCCCCGACGGGCGGCGCTCGATCCTGCCGTCGTCCCTCGCGGGCGACGAGATCGTCTACGACGTCGAGCCGGCGGGCGACGACCGGGTGGTCGTCGGCACGATCGGCGCCGACCGCGGCGACCCCGCCGTGGCCCTGATCGACCCCGCGGACCCCGAGGGCGCCTTCACGACCCGGATCCCCGGCGAGGACGTCGTCGACCAGGTCGTCGTCGACCGGGGCGCGGTGTACGCCACCGCCCGCCCCTCGGGCGCGCTGTACCGCATCGCCCCCGGTCGCGGTCGCACCCCCGTCCGCATCGCGGTGCCGCGGCAGGGCTCGGAGACGCGCAGCCTCGACGTCCGCGGCGGGCGGCTGCTCGGCACGTCCGCGGAGGGGACCGTGTGGGAGGTCGATCCTCAGACCGGCGCGGTCGACCTGCGCACCCCCGAGGACCTCGGGCTGACGGCGGACGCCCAGCTGGCGCAGTCGATCGCCGTCGGCGGGGGCGTCGTGTACGGCGCCGGCAGCTTCGCGCTCATGACGAGGGACCTGGCGACCGGCGCGACCCGGACGAGCTTCGTCCCGGGCGAGGCGAAGGCGATGGAGGTCGTCGACGGCACCGCCTACCTCGCGATCTACCCGGTGGGCGAGGTGTGGGCCGTGGACGGTGCGGCCGGCGAGCCGCGGCGCGTGGCGGAGCTGCCCGACGACCAGCTGCGACCCCAGGACCTCGCCGTCCTGCCCGACGGCCGCCTGGCGGTCACGACGACCGACGACTTCGGCGGCGGGGCGATCCACCTCGTCGACCCGACCGACGGCGCGGTGACGAGCGTCGTCGATCCCCTGGGCCCGGGGCGCATCCCCACCGGGCTCGCCGTCGACGGCGACGACCTGCTGGTCGGCTCGACCAGCACCCCCGCCGTCGTCGCCCGCCTGGACGGCGCGACGCTCGCCGAGGAGTGGGTCGCCGAGGACGCCCTGCCGGGCGGCGGGTTCGCCGTCGGCGTCGCCGTCACAGCCGACGGACGGGTCGTCGCCACCACGTCCCGCGGCGAGATCGCGGTGCTCGACGCGGCGACGGGCGCGGTGACGGCGACGAGCGCGCTCGACGGCGTCGTGCTGGGCGAGGCGACGGCGGGCCCCGACGGGGTCGTCGTGGCCGGCTACGACGCGACGTACCGGATCGACCCGGCGACCGCGACGCCGACGGCCATCGCGACGGGCCTGGCCGCGGAGGTCTTCGGCTACCCCCACCTGGCCGCCGACGAGGGCGGGGCGGTGTACACGATCGCCGGCCGCGACGTCGTGCAGGTCGACCCGACGGCGACCGCCGCGCCGACGGCGGGCCCCCAGGCCGCGCGGCCGGAGGGCCAGGCGGACCGCCCGGGCGGCCCCCTCCCCTACTGACAGAGGACGCCACGCGTGGTGGTGGGTGGAGGATTTGAACCTCCGTAGGCGAAGCCGTCTGGTTTACAGCCAGATCCCTTTGGCCACTCGGGCAACCCACCGGGGAGCGGAGATGGTAGCACCGGTACCCTGCTGCGCATGGCAGAGAACAGCTTCGACGTCGTGGCCGAGGTCGACCGCCAGGAGGTCGACAACGCCGTCAACCAGGCGTCCAAGGAGCTCGCGCAGCGCTTCGACTTCAAGGGGACCGACGCGTCCATCCGCTGGTCGGGCGAGCAGATCGTCATCGAGGCGAACTCCGAGGAGCGCGTGATGGCCGCCCTCGACGTCCTCCAGACGCGGATGATCAAGCGCAAGCTCTCCCAGAAGGCGCTCGAGGTCGGCGAGGTGAAGCCGTCCGCGAAGGGCCACAGCCGCCTCGAGATCTCCCTCGTCGCCGGGATCCCCGCCGACAAGGCGAAGTCGATGGTCAAGCTCATCAAGGCCCAGAAGCTGAAGGTCACGCCGTCGGTGCAGGACGACCAGCTGCGGATCTCCTCGAAGTCCCGCGATGCCCTGCAGGAGGTCCAGGCTCTGCTCAAGGCCAACGACCACGACCTGCCCCTGCGGTTCACCAACTACAAGTAGGGCCTTACACCCAGGGACCTGAGGCCCGATGTACATGTCCTAACGGGACATAGGCCCTTAGTTGGACTGCGCCATGACGGGTACAGTCCTGGTCGGACAGCCACGACCCCGACCCAGGAGGTGAGCCCCCGTGCTCCCGAGCAGCTTCGACGCCACCTTCAGCGACCTGCTGAAGGCCTTCAAGACCCACCAGGACAACCGCGCGCACGGCGCCGACGTGGCGACCCTCGCGCGCTCGAGCTACGAGCTCCACCGCGCCCGCATGGCCGTGCACCACGCCCAGCGGTAGCCGGCGGTCCCACGTCGACGGCCCCGGTCCGATGGACCGGGGCCGTCGTCGTGCGCGCGGACGACTAGGCGATCTGACCCATCCGCCGGGCGATGTCGTGGAGCTTCGCGACCCGGTCCTCGGTCTTGGGGTGGGTGCGGAAGAGGTTCCCCGCACCACCCAGGCCGCCGAAGGGCGCGGAGATGTAGAGCGACTGGAACGCGCTCGACGTCTCCGCCGGGGTGCCGCCCACGCCCCGCTGGGCGAGGACCTTCCCGCCGCGCTCGAGCTTCTGCAGCGCGCTCGCGAGGGCGAGGGGCTTGCCGGACAGCTCCGCGCCGGACGCGTCGGCCTGGGTCTCGCGGCTGCGGGTCACCGCGAACTGCAGCAGCGCCGCGGCGACGGGCGCGAGGATCAGCATCGCCAGGCCGCCGAGCGGACCGCGGTCGCGGTCACCCCCGCCGAACCAGAACCCGAGCCGCGCGACGAAGGTGATGGCGGTCGCGATCGTGGCCGCGACCGAGCCGATGAGGATGTCCCGGTTGTAGACGTGGGACAGCTCGTGGGCGATGACGCCCTCCATCTCCTCGCGGTCGAGCAGGTCGATGAGGCCCTGGTTGACGCAGACCGCGGCGTGCTGGGGGTTCCGGCCGGTGGCGAAGGCGTTCGGCTGGGGCGACGGCGAGATGTACAGCGTCGGGGCGGGCTGGCCGGCCTTCGCCGACAGCCGGTTGACCATCTCGTGGTACCAGGGGTAGCTCGCCTCGGGGGCCGGGACGGCGCGGGCCATCTTGATCGCGAGCTTGTCGCTGAACCAGTACGTCCCGACGTTCATCGCGACGGAGATGACGAGGGCGATGCCGAGCCCGCCGGTGCCGCCGAAGGACTGCCCGACGAAGAGGAGCAGGCCCGACAGACCCGCCAGGATGACGAAGGTCTTGAAGGACGTGAACATGCCCGGAAGGGTAGGTCCGCCTGCGGCTCGGGGCGGCCCGCAGGAGGTAAAGGACCCGCCAAGCGGGCGGCCGGATCAGCCGCCCGCGGCCACCAGGGTCGACATCTCCGCGAAGCCCGCGAAGGCCTGCGGCAGCACGCCCAGCACGAGCGCCGCGACGGCCAGGCCGCCGATGGCCACGCCGAGGGGGATGCCCGGGCGGACCGTGAAGTCGGCGTCCACCGGGTCGTCCATCCACATCGTGCGCGCGAGGCGCAGGTAGTAGAAGGCGCCCACGACGGAGTTGATGACGATGGCGACCGCGAGGACGATGCCGAGCGCGTTCGCCGGCTGGACGACCGCGGCGAGCGTCACGAACTTCGCGTACCAGCCGACGAGCGGCGGGATCCCGGTCAGGGCGACGAGGAACATGGTCAGCGCGACGGCGAGGGCCGGTTGGGTGTGCCCCAGCCCGGCGAAGTCGCTGATCTGCTTCTTCGGCCGGTGGCGCGCCATCGCGGTGATGACGGCGAAGGCGCCGAGGTTCATGACGCTGTAGACGAGCAGGTAGACCATGACGGCCTGGAAGGCCTGGGAGTTGATCTCCGCCGCGCCGGTCTGGACGATCCCGAACGGCACGAGGATGAACCCGCCGGTCGAGACCGAGGAGTACGCGAGCAGGCGCACCACCGAGGACTGCTGCAGCGCGGTGAGGTTCCCGAGCGTCATGGTGACGATCGCGATGATCCCGAGCACCGGCGCCCACACGTCGGCGAGCGGCTCGAAGGCGATGAAGCAGACCTGCAGCAGCCCCGCCATGCCGGCCGCCTTGGACAGCACCGACAGGAACGCCGTCACGGGGATCGGCGCCCCCTCGTAGGTGTCCGGCGCCCAGAAGTGGAACGGGACCGCCGAGATCTTGAAGCCGAACCCGACGATCACGAACAGCATCGAGCCGAGGACGAGCGGCTCGGTCGCGAAGCCCTCGAGCGCCGCGCCCATGGCGACGAGGTCGGTCGTGCCGGTGAAGCCGTACAGGACGCTGGTGCCGAACAGCAGCACCGCGATGGACAGCACGCCGATCAGGAAGAACTTCAGCGCGCCCTCGTTCGAGCGCAGGTCGAACTTGCGCAGCCCCGCCATGACGAAGCCGGGGACCGACACGATCTCGAGGGCGATGAACACCATCACGAGGTCGCGGGCGGAGGGCATGAGGAGCATCCCGACGAAGGAGCCCATCAGCAGGAAGTAGTACTCGCCCTGGTAGGTCCGGACCTCCTGGAAGTACCGCCAGGAGATCAGCAGGATCAGCGCGCCCGAGGCCAGGAAGAAGCCCTTGAACAGCAGGGCGTAGTTGTCGACGACGAACATGTTCCCGAACGACGCGCGCTCGGTCCCGTCGACGGCGAGGGCCACGACGGCCGCGAGCGACCCGAGGACGCCGACGAGGGCGATCGGGTTCACGATCCACACGCGGTCGCGCGGGACGAACGGCTCGACGAGGAGGACGCCGAAGGTGGCGGCCAGCAGGATCAGCTCGGGAGCGAGGCTGACCCAGTCGATGGTGGTGGGGTCGCTCAGCACGGGGTCACCCGGTGAAGTAGGTCAGGAGCGCGTTGACGTCCGGTGTGGTGATGCCCCACACGAGGAACGGCAGGACGCCGAGGAGGAGGGTCATCGCGAGCAGCGGCATCCAGGTGCCCCACTCGATCGCCGAGACGTCGGCGAGCCCTGCGGACTTCCAGCGGTCGGGCGCGGAGCCCATGTTGATGCGCTGGAGCATGTAGAGGAAGTAGCCGGCGGTCAGCACCGTGCCGAACGCCGCGAGCACCATCAGGACCCGGTAGAGGGTCAGCAGCCCGGCGTCGGCCAGGCCGGGGGCGGGCTGGAAGGCGCTGAGCAGGGCCCCGAACTCGCCGGGGAAGCCGGCGAGGCCGGGCAGGCCGAGCGACGCGATCGAGACGTAGGTGAAGATCACGGCCATCTTCGGCATGACCTGCAGCGCGCCGCCGCCGATCTCGGCGATGTCGCGGGTGTGGTAGCGCTCCTTCATCGAGCCGACGACGAAGAACAGCATCCCGGTGATGACGCCGTGGGCGATCATGCCGAAGATCGCCGCGTTGATGCCGACGGGCGTGAGGGTCGCGATGCCGAGCATCACGAAGCCCATGTGACCGACGGAGCTGAAGGCGATGAGCCGCTTGAGGTCGGTCTGGGCCATGCAGCACAGCGCGCCGTAGATGATCGCGATGACGCTGAGCACCGCGATGATCGGCGCGAAGTCCATCGCGCCGTCCGGGAGGATCGGGATCGCGATCCGGACGAACCCGTAGGTGCCCATCTTCAGCAGGATGCCGGCCAGCAGGACCGACCCGACCGTCGGCGCCTCGGTGTGGGCGTCCGGCAGCCAGGTGTGGAACGGCCACATGGGGACCTTGATCGCGAAGCCGAGGAAGATCCCGAGGAACGCGAGGCGCTGGAAGGTCAGGCCGAACGCGCCCGCCTGGCCCATGCTCGCCAGCTCGACCATGTCGAAGGTCCCGGCGGTGAACCGCAGCGCCAGGAAGGCGACGAGCATGAACACCGAGCCGAAGAGGGTGTAGAGGAAGAACTTGACCGCGGCGTACTCGCGACGGGGGCCGCCCCAGACCCCGATCATGAAGTACATCGGGACGAGGACGAGCTCCCAGAAGATGAAGAACAGGATCAGGTCGAAGGCGATGAACGTCCCGGCCATCCCGGTCTGCAGCAGCAGCATGAGCGAGAGGAACGCCTTCGGCTTCCCCGGCGACTCGATGTGGTGGTACGCGTAGACGCTGCAGAGGAACGTCAGCAGGTAGCTGAGGACGAACAGCGGGAGGGAGATCCCGTCGATCCCGATGTGGTACCGCGCGCCGACCGCGTCGATCCAGGGGATGTCGACCTCGTACTGCAGCCCGGAGGCGCCGAAGTCGAAGCCCGCCATGATGCCGAGGCTCAGCGCGAACCCGATGACGCTGACGACGAGCGCGACCGGCTTGGCGCTCTCCTCGCTCTTCGCGGGGATGAGCGCGATGGCGATCGCGCCGATCAGCGGCGTGAAGAGCGTGAGGGTGATCGCCCAGTCAGACCAGAACATCGTTGAGAACCCTTTGTCGTGTGGTTGGTCGCGGCGATCAGGCCGCGGCGGCGAAGAGGACGGCGAAGACGAAGACGCCGATGAACATGGCGCCCGCGTAGAACTGCACGTTGCCGGACTGGGCGAACTTCACGAGCCCGCCGGTCCAGGAGGCACCGGTCCCGGCGCCGTTGACGGCGCCGTCGATGCCCTTCTGGTCGACGACGCGGTACAGGAACCCGCCGGCGCCGCGCGTGGCGAGCCCGGCGAGGTAGACCACCCGGTCGATGACGTGGTCGTTGACCCAGTACGCCGCGGGCGCGACGCGGTCGCGGACCGTGTGCATGACGACGCCGGAGTAGAGGTCGTCGAGGAAGTACTTGCGCTGCAGCGTCGTGGAGACGAGCCCGAGGTTGTTCATCGGGTCGTCCGCGGGGGCCTTGTAGGTCCGGTACATCGCGTAGCCGAGGCCGAGGCCCAGCAGCGACAGCACCGTCGAGCCGCCCGCGAGGGAGATGAAGAACAGCGCCGGGTGGGTCTCGAAGTACTCGAGGGAGAACATCGTCCACGCGGCGAAGCCGTAGGGGTGGGCGAAGTCGAACGGGAGGTTGATGAACCCGACGCCGGCCGCGAGCACCGCCAGGGCGATCAGCGGGTACTTCATCGACGGCGGCGACTCGTGCGGCGTGCCGTGGCCGCGGTAGGTCCCGAAGAACGTCATCGTCGTGGCGCGCGCCATGTAGAACGCGGTGATGAAGCCACCGAGCCCGCCGAGGATCCACACCAGGTTCCCGGTGTAGCCGCCGGAGTCGAAGGCCCCGGCGAGGACCTCGTCCTTCGACCAGAACCCGGCCAGGGGGAAGACCGCCGCGAGGGCGAGCGTGCCGACGACCCAGGTCCAGAACGTGACCGGCATGGTCTTGCGCAGGCCGCCCATGTCCTTCATGTCGTTCGAGTGGACCGCGTGGATGACCGACCCGGACCCGAGGAAGAGCAGCGCCTTGAAGAAGCCGTGGGTGAAGAGGTGGAAGATGCCCGCGGTGTAGCTGAAGGCGAGCGCCGCGACCATGTAGCCCAGCTGGGAGACCGTCGAGTAGGCCAGCACGCGCTTGATGTCGTCCTGGACGAGGGCGATGAAGCCCATCGAGAACAGCGTGATGACGCCGACGATCGCGATGACCGCCAGGGCGGTGCTGCTCAGCCGGTAGACCGGGTAGATCCGCGCGATGAGGAACACGCCGGCGGTGACCATCGTCGCGGCGTGGATCAGGGCCGAGACGGGCGTCGGACCGGCCATCGCGTCGGGCAGCCAGGTCTGGAGGGGGAACTGCGCGGACTTGCCGATGGCGCCGACGAACAGCGCGATGAGCCCGAAGGTGAGCAGCCCCTCGTCGAGCGGCGCCCCGCCGGCCTGGGTGCCGTGGGTCGCGTCGTCGATGATCGTGGCGATGTTGAAGGTGCCGAACTGCGCCCAGAGGCTGACCACGCCGACCATCAGCCCGACGTCGCCGAACTTGGTCGTGAGGAACGCCTTCTGGGCGGCCGACTGGTTCTTGCGGCCCTCCCAGTAGAAGCCGATCAGCAGGAAGCTGCAGACGCCGACGAGCTCCCACCCCACGAGCAGCTGCAGCATGTTGTTGCCGATGACCATGATCAGCATCGACATGGTGAACAGGCTGAGCAGCGTGAAGTAGTAGGTGTAGCGGGGCTCGCCCTTCATGTAGCCCGTCGAGTAGATGTGGACCATGAGGGACACGAAGGTCACCAGCAGGAACATCATCGCGGCGAGCCCGTCGACGCGCTGGCCGGCCTCGAGCTCGAACCCGCCGCCCAGGGAGCCGAGGGACACCGAGTCGTCGTTGACGAAGGACGACACGCCCTCGGGGATGACGACCTCCTCGTCCGCCTCGGCGGCGAGCGGCATCGCCTCGACCCCGCCGATCGCGACGGCGACGCCGTCGAGGAACGAGGTCTCCTCGCCCTCGGCGTGGCCCTCCTCCTCGTGCGCCTCCTCGACCGCGGCGACCGCGTCGACGTTGGCGCTGAAGACCTCGTAGGCGACGAAGCCGCTCAGGATGAAGGCGAAGACGAGGGCGGTGATGCCGAACTCCGCGCCCTTGCCCTTGAGGTGCTTGCCGAACAGCATCGTCAGCACCGCGGACACGGCGGGGAGGGCGGGGATCACCCATGCGTAGTCGGAGATCATGGCGTGGAGGCCCCTAGTACTTCAGGAGGTCGGCGTCGTCGATGTTGACGGTCGCGCGGTTGCGGTAGAGCAGCAGGATGATGGCGAGGCCGACGCCGACCTCGGCCGCGCCGATCGCGATCACGAACAGGGCGAAGATCTGACCCGTGAAGATCGCGTCGCCGGCGCCCTGGGCGAGCGCGCCGAAGGTGACGAGGTTCACCGTGACCGCGGCGAGCATCATCTCGACGCTCATGAGGACGAGCACCGCGTTCGAGCGGGCCAGCACCCCGTAGATGCCGGCGCAGAACAGCAGCGCGGAGAAGGTCAGCGGGAAGAGGATGTCCACGGCCTAGCCCTCCGCCTTCGCGCTCACGCCGGGGCGGGTCGACTGGGGACCCGTGTAGCCCGGCTCGGCGTAGGAGTCGCCCGCGCGGGCCGGGCCGGCCTCCTCGCGGTCGGTGAAGTCGTCGTCGTCGGGCAGCGGACCCTCCCCCTCCTCCTGGCGGGCGATGATCACCGCGCCGACGAGGGAGAGGGTCAGCAGGAAGCCCATCGCGAGCAGCGGCAGCGCCCACTCGACGTAGAGGAACTCCGCGATCGAGACCGTCGCGGTGGGGGTCAGCGCCAGCCGCGTCTCGTCGACGCCGAAGGACCCGACGATCAGGGTCATGAGGAACCCGAACAGGGCGAGCGAGACGACGAGGGCCAGGCGGTCGTTGTCGGAGTCGTCGCGGACCGGACCGATCGGCGCGCGGGTCAGCATCAGGCCGAAGAGGATCAGCACGATGACCGCGCCGGCGTAGACGAGCACCTGGGTCCAGGCGAGGAACTCCGCGCCGAGGAGCAGGAACGTCCCCGCGACGCCGAGCATCACGACGACGAGCGCGAGGGCCGAGTGGACGACGTTCTTCGCCGTGACGACGAAGACCGCGCAGGCGCCGGCGAGGACCAGCACCCCGAGCATGAACAGGTCGGCGATCTCCACGGGGCTACCCCTCGTCCTTCTGCTGCTCGGCCAGCCGGCGCTTCTTCTCCGCCCGGACGTACGCGGCCTTCGCCTTGGCGCGGGCGACGCGCTCGGACTTGCCCTCGGCGACCAGCGCGTCGAAGACCTCTTGGTCGATCTGGGCCTCGACGTGGATGTCGTCCTCGGGGCGCTTCTTCGGCGAGGGCGTGTCGGCGGAACCGGCCTCGGCCGCCTGCTCGGTCGCGGCGGGGGCCGCGGCCGCGGTGGCGGCGGCGCGCTGGGCGGCCTTCTTCCGCGCGGCGTCGAGGCCCTGGGTGATCTCCTTCGGGAGCTCCGCGCCGTACTCGAGCTCCGGCGGCGGCGGGACGGTGTCCATCCACTTGCGGAGCTGCTCCTTCTCGTGGGTCAGCTCCTGGATGGTGACCGTCGAGTACTCGAACTCGGGGCTCCAGAACAGCGCGTCGAAGGGGCAGACCTCCACGCAGATCCCGCAGTACATGCACAGCGAGAAGTCGATCGCGAAGCGGTCGAGGACGTTCCGGGTGCGGGCGCGGCCGCCGTCCTTCGGCGGCACCGTCTCCTTGTGGGAGTCGATGTAGATGCACCAGTCGGGGCACTCGCGGCTGCAGAGCATGCAGACGGTGCAGTTCTCCTCCATCAGCGCGATCACCCCGCGGGTGCGCGGCGGGAGGGACGGCTTGACCTCGGGGTACTGCTGGGTGGTCGGCTTGCTGAGCATGGTCTTCAGCGTGACGCCGAGGCCCTTCAGCAGGCCGAGCTGGGGTGCGGTGCGGGAGCTCATGGGATCAGGCGACCACCTTGAAGATGGCGACGACGACCAGCTGGAGGATCGCCAGCGGGATGAGGATGGTCCAGGAGAACCGCTGCAGCTGGTCCTCGCGGAGGCGGGGGTAGCTGGAGCGGAGCCAGGTCATCACGAACACGAGGCCGAGGATCTTCGCCATGGAGATCACGAAGCCGAGGACGTTCGCGAGCAGCGCGTTGTCCGGCAGCGGCACGCCGGGCCAGAGGTACCAGCCGCCGAGGAACAGCACGGTGATGAGGGCCGAGTAGACGACCATGCCGCCGAACTCGGTGAGGAGGAAGAACGCGAAGCGCAGGCCCGAGTACTCCGTCATGTGGCCGGCGATGACCTCGGAGTCCGCGATCGGCATGTCGAACGGCGGCCGGTTCAGCTCCGCGAGCGACGCGATCGCGAACAGCAGCAGGCCGATGGCCTGCGGCACCGCGAAGGGGACGGGGACGCCGAAGGCGGTGTAGGAGTACTGCGCCTCGACGATCCCGACCAGCGACATCGTCCCGGCCTGCATCACCACCGCGGCGGCGGCGATGAAGAGCGGGATCTCGTAGGCGATCAGCTGCGCCGCCTCGCGGATCCCGCCGATCAGGGAGTACTTCGACGCCGACGCCCAGGCGGCCATCATCACGCCGACGACCGAGACGCTCGAGACGGCGAGCGCGAGGAAGATGCCGACGTCGAAGGCCTCGGCGAACCCGCCGGGGCTGAGCGGCAGCACGACGATCATGATGAGCGTCGGGATCAGGACGACGCCGGGTGCCGCGGCGAAGACCTTCCGGTCGGCCGCCGCGGGGATGATGTCCTCCTTCTGGATGAACTTGATCCCGTCGGCGACGAGCTGCAGCGAGCCGAAGGGGCCCGCGTGCATCGGGCCGAGGCGGTCCTGCATGAACGCCATGACCTTGTGCTCCTGGTAGCCCGCGACGAGCGGGGCGACCAGGAAGAACGCCACGACGGCGAGGAGCTTGAGGAGCAGCGACAGCCAGAAGCTGTCGAGCGCGAAGAGGGACTCGGTCACCGGTCGATCCTGTCCGCGACCGTCACCGGTCGACATCCCCGACGACGAAGAAGACCGATCCGAGGATCGCGATCATGTCCGCCATCAGCTGGTCCTCGAGCAGGTACGGGATGGCCTGCACGTTCGAGAAGCTCGGGGTGCGCATCTTGAGGCGCCACGGGGTCTTCTGGCCGTCGGACACGAGGTAGTAGCCGCCCTGGCCGAGGGGGTTCTCGGTCCGGACGTAGATCGCGCCCTCGGGGGCCTTGACGATCTTCGGCAGCTTCACGTTGACCGGCCCGGCGGGGATGTTGTCGTGGACCTGCTCGATGATGTCGACCGAGGCCTTCATGCGCTCGAGCAGGCAGTAGAAGCGGTCGTAGGAGTCGCCGTTCGTGCCCACGGGGACCCGGACGTCCACCTTGTCGTAGGCGGCGTAGGGCTCGGAGACGCGGACGTCCTCGGTGATGCCCGTCGCGTGGAGCGCGCAGCCGGTGACGCCGTAGTCGAGCGCGACGTCCTGGGGCAGCGAGCCGACGCCCTTGGTGCGGGCGATGAAGATCTCGTTGCCGAACAGCAGGTCCTCGTACTGGCGGATGCAGCCCTTCATCCGGGCGGCCATGTCGGCGGAGGCCTGGAGGAACCCGCGGGGCAGGTCCTCCTTCAGGCCGCCGACGCGGCAGTAGGTGAAGTGGAGGCGGCCGCCGGTCGCGGACTCGAGGATGTTCTGGATGTCCTCGCGCTCGCGGACGCTGTAGAACATCGGCGTCAGCGCGCCGAGCTCGAGGGCGTAGGAGCCGAGCAGCAGCAGGTGGTTGAGGATCCGGTTCCACTCCGCCATCAGGACGCGGATCCACTGGGCCCGGTCGGGGACCTCGAGCTCCATCATCCGCTCGACGGCGACGGCGACGCCGATCTCGTTGCAGAACGCGCTCAGCCAGTCGTGGCGGTTGACCAGCGCGATGATCTGGCGGTAGTCGCGGTCCTCGGCGAGCTTCTCGAACCCGCGGTGCATGTAGCCGATGACCGGCTGGGCCCGCGTGATCTTCTCCCCGTCGAGGTCGACGACGAGCCGGAGCACGCCGTGGGTCGCCGGGTGCGCGGGCCCGACGTTGAGGTTCATCGACGTGGTGTCGATCTCCCCGCCGTTGCGGACCTCGACGAGCATGCCCTCCTGGGGGCCGCCCGGGAGCACCGGGGCGTCGGGACGTGCGA
>JACLAD010017041.1_pt1 | contig 13310 bp, 13 predicted proteins | sample 8027901 | NCBI WGS metagenome assembly JACLAD01 (sample SAMN15725071, study PRJNA655200) | protist metagenome | isolation source: fluorescence activated cell sorting (FACS) single amplified genomes of... | place: Spain: Blaines Bay Microbial Observatory, Mediterranean Sea | collected 2016-07-05
TTTGCCTCTCGGCAGGCGAGAAGCACCTACCTCGCGGATTCCCAGACACTGGTCAAGACACGGCACTCAACACACACGCAGTACGATGCAATCCCCGAGGCGCTAGAGGCGATCCGCACGCTCACTGCCGATGTTTCTCGCCTAGGTGAGCAAAAGGTGGCAGCTGCAACTGAAATGTATGACCTGCTCGACCAGACGATTGCCACGGTCGACGAGGAGGTGCGACTCCAGCACGGCGAGGCTCTGGCACTGCGAAAGGCGCCAGAGGAAACGCTTCCCGCAGCCCTCCAGGCGACTCGAGTCCAGCAGCACAGGTGGGACGCACGCGTCGCCGCCGCCGCCGCCGCCGCCGCCGCCGCCGTCAGAGCTGGCGCAACGCCTGGCGATCGCAGCGCTGCTGCATCTGCTGCTGGCGCCTTGGAACCGGGAAAGCCACACAGCTCCGGCTCTGGTAGCGCAGGAACAAGCACGAACGGGACCGGCGCCACCAGCGCCAGCGCGAGCGGCGTCTCCACGAGTGGCAAAGGCGGGAGCAGCGCGCGAGATCGAAAGCGGCGACGCAAGTCATCCTCCAAGCGGTCGCGAAGTGGGGCAGGTTCTCGCGGAGACAGTGACGCCGCGCCTGGCGACGTTAGGGGGGGGAGAGGGGAGCGGTTGGTTTTTTTCCCCTTCTTCATCATCATCATCATCATCTTCTTCTTCTTTTATCTTACTTGCGCTCTCTCTCTCTCTCTCTCTCCCTTGTTCTCGCCTTGCCTTTCTCACCCTGCCACTCATCTTCTCTGCCGTCGTCGTCTCCCCCGTACTGTACTGTACTATACTCTACTGTTGTGTTGTCATGCCTTGCGTTGTGTTGTGTCGCGTTGCGTTTTGTTGTGCTATCTTCCAACTTGAAAGATCCTTTGTTTCTCGCAAGCAAAGGATGGAAGCTCTGCTGACCACGGCAGAGGCCAGCGCCGTGGCTCATCTCGACGTCGCCACGATCTCGGAAAACTGGCAGGAAGATCGCTTGCGCGCGGCGTCGTGCGAGGGTGGTGACGCGAGCGCCGCCGCAGCCGCCACAGCAGCAACAGCAATGGCTGCAAGACGGTCGCGGGGCCCAGTCTACTGCTTCTGCCGACGCCCAGCTTTCGGGGAGGTACGAGTTCGCGTGGAGTTCACAGTGGCAGCGACCTGTGAGTTGTCCTGTAAAGTTCCGCGTGGCAGAGGCGAGGGAGCTGACACGCACAATCTTGAGCCTCGCACTCTTCTCCGCAAACTCCGTGTCAAGGGTCTGGATTTCCCTCAACAGCTCCGAGACGCGGGACGGCACGTTAGCGAGTGCAGCGTGCGATTCCGCGAAGGCAAGCCTCTCCTGCGCGCCTTGAACCTTCTCCATCAGAGACGGTTCGCGGGGTTGTGCCGGTTCGCATGTCGCTGCGGAGACCTCTCGATCCTCTTGCGCTTGCGCGGGAAGAGAGGCGGCAAGCAAGTTGGGGGGTGGCGGGGCAGCGGGATCGGCCGCCCTTGTTCCGTTCGCAGTTCCCAGGGTCGCAGACGGTCCCACGCCGCCACTGCCAGTACTCCCTGATGCAAGGGCGGCCGTGCCTTGTGGCAACGTAACTCCCGGGTCGATAGACGTCATTATTAAATGAAGGAATAAAATGCCTATGCTACGGTCTGCGCTTTGCTCGTGAACTTGACTTGAGACTCCCTATGGCAAACGGGACTGAGGGATTGGGGGCGTGGCTGTCTTTCGCTGTGCAACTCCTCGTCGCCACCGCGTCCTCGTTCGGCAATCCTCGGTTGGCCGCACTCGTCTCTACTGCCCCGTCGGGGACACCGCTGGCGATGCTCGCAGCTGACGCGCGCAACGCAGAGGCTGGTATCGGCCTGGAAGAGAGGCAAGAGAAGCTCTTGCTCTTTGTCGAGGATACCGCTAGAGGTCTCGCTGCTACTGCAGCGTTTGTCTCGGCTTGTTGGCTTGCTGCGCGAGCTGGGTGTGGAGTGTGGACCGTGCTCGGCTCTGGCTTCGCGGCCTACTTCCTCTGGACGAGCAGCACCGAGGCCAGAGAGCTCCAGCTCGCGTGTGTGCTGTCACTCGTGATGGTTACTGCGTGGGTCGTTGCCGTGATCGAACGTCCAAGAGCTTCGTCGTCAACGTTATAGCCTACTCGCGTGCTCCCTCCTTTTTCCTCACCAGGCAGCGCCCCTCGCATCCTCGGCCCGCCCCGCCTTGCTCACTTGCGTACGTGCGTGTGAGATGCCAGCATCATTGTGCAGCAGCTTCTGCCAAACTCTTCTCCATCGCGATGAGGCCTTCCGCCGTGACGAGCGCCCCTCCGCAAACCTCAACCACAACTGGCATTGTTTCCGCAGCCGCAGCCGCAGCAGCCTCAGCATCAGCATCATCTGTCCCTGCCCCTGTCCCTGCCCCTGCCCCCGTGCCGACAACGTCGGCTTCCTCCCCAATTCCAAGTGCGCGACGCGCGTTGTTCACACACTGCTGAAGTGGCAGCGCTCGCTCGTAAACGGCGGCGAGGCCCGCTCCGCACGCGGGCTCGACCAGCATGCGATGGTCCTCCGCAAAGCGAAGGCACGCGCGCACGGCGTCAAGGTCGTCTAGCACTACAGAGTGAACGCTGTTGCTGTTGATCTGGTTTTCGTGGCCAGTGGCGGTACTGATGCCGTCGCCCTCAAGGTCCGCTCTCCTCGCCATCGCTTCCACGAACACAGTTGGGGACACGGTAGCTGCGCCAAGACTCTTGGCCACGCTAGTGATACCAGGGAGCGTCACCAACTCGCCAGCGAGCAGGGACTGGGAAAGAGAGTCGGCGCCGTACGTTTCTACAGCGACGACAGGGACTCTCCTAAACGCATCCGCCTGTGGCGGACGGCGGCGGCCTGCTTTAGGTGTGCCCGCGACCTTGTCCAGGCCGCGCAAAATGCCCAGGAGGAGCCCACCACCTCCGACGACAGTGACGATGGCGGCTGGCGCGCCAGGGTGTATATCAGACGCGATCTCCTCGACCACACTTCCGTGCCCGTCCCAAGTGGTCTCGCCCTCAAAAGGATGCACGAGTGCGGCATATCCTTCCGGAAGCGACCTCACTATATCCTCTGCGTGCGCGTGGGCCTCATCCCAAACGCTGCCGTGCCACTGTGTGTCAGCGCCAAATTGCTCGAGTCGCTTCGCCGCGATCTTCGGTGTCGACTCCGGAAGGACTACGGTGCACTCCAGACCGAGTGCCCTCGCCGCATAGGCGGTTGCAAAGCCAGCGTTGCCTCCCGAGGACGATACCACTTTCTTGACTCCGTCTCGTGCAGCTTTAGCCACAGTCTTCCCAATGCCACGCAACTTGAAGCTCCCCGGTGGCTGCAGGTTATCGAGTTTCAGAACTACAGGCCATCCTAGAGCACGAGACAGCGACGGACTTCGAAGCAGAGGAGTCCAGGAGTGCAGTGAAGACGCCATCACCAACGTGGAAACGCGAGACCTCTCAATCAGTGCGCATGCAGCAAAATTGAAATTTTATTTTGTGCTCACTGGAATTTGTTCAAAACGCTCCCAACGTTTATGAGCCGCCCTGCTGTGTAGGAACAGTTTGCGGCACTCCCCCTTGCGGGGCTGTCGCAGCAGCGGCGGCACTAGCTCGTGGCGGAGAATGAGTCGCATGACCGCCAGCGCCAGCACCCGGTGCTCCAGAGGGGGACTGAATCGCTGCAGGTGCGACGCCCTGCGCCACATGCGATGGGGCAGAGACTGGAGCTGGTCCTGGCGGCGAGGCTGACGCTGCCGGTTGGACTGAGACTGAGGCGGCGGCTGGGGCCGCTCCTGGGGCTGAAATAGTAGAAGCGGCTTTCGCAACGGCTTGCTTCGCGTGAGAGGGCGCAGCTACCGACGCCCTCCGTCCAAAGAATGCGGCGAGAGCATTCGTCACTCTGCCCATACTCGGTCTAGACAAAAGTAAATTGTGGGTAAATTAAGATGCAGGAAAGGATGCAGGAGGGCGGAAGGTTTGGCAATGGAGCTCCAATACGTACCTCTTCTTTGGATCTTGTCTCCAGCATTCTTGCATGAGCGCGATGATCTTCTTGGAGAGCGTGCTCGTGCTCCTTTCTGGGGACGGAAGCTTTGGCCTGATTTTGCCGAGCTGTACCTGTTTAAGTAGCTTAAACTTTCCCAGCTTTCTTAGCTTTTCGAGGTACGGGTACTTGCTCTCGTGGCATTCCCACAACAGGACTCCAAAAGCATACACATCAACGGTCTAGCGCGTTTTGCGCGGTGCCACAGGTTGGGATGGTGGTTGAGCGTGAACAAAAAGAAAGCGCGGAAGGGGGGAAGGGGTGGGGGTGGAGGCTAGGTGGAGCACTCACCTCGTCGTACGGCCCGCCTCTTAGGAGCTCTGGGGCCTCCCAGACCGGCGAGCCAACGTGCTGAGTCATTTCAAGATCCAAGCCGAGCTCCTTGGACATACCACAGTCTGCAAGCCGTCCTTCGAATGCCTCATTAACAAGGATGTTGTCTGATTTGATATCACGGTGGATAATCGGGTTCGGCTGCCAAGAGTGCATATAGAGGACTGCCAAAGCGGCATGATAGCATACGCGTACACCTATGTCTAGCTTGTAGTGTCCCCTTTTTCCCCTGTACACATCGCGGAGGTCTCCATTAGACGCAATCTCAACGATCATACACAACGGTTTCCATATCCAGCCGAAGATCTTGATTATATACGGATGCTTGAGCTTGCACATCATCCGGATTTCGCGCTGAAGTGAAAGTGGCACAGATATGGTTTAAAAATTAGCAAGAAAATTATGCAACAGCGTTGCATCAGTCTGCCTCCTTCTCAACCGCTCACCTGGATCAGCCTTAAGAACCGTTGCTCTCGCGGCCCATTCCCATTGAAGAGATGTGGCTTGAAAACCTTGAGCGCACAGTCCCAATTTGTGAAACGGCACGAAAATACCTCCGCAAAGGAACCCTTGCCGAGGAGATCCCCCCTGTGTACCATGGAACGATCAACTTTCAAATGCAGCAAATTGAAGTTCTCAACGCGCTTCTCGATGGACATGCCTTGCTTTCTATTGCGAGCAGCGGCCAGGACTTCTCTCTGTTTGTGCAAAAAAGATCGTCCGCCGAGCATTCTCTCGAATTCGTCCACAATCTCACAGAAAGTAGGCCTCTTTCTGGGGTTGCTGTGCCAGCATCGCTGTATCATGTTCTTGCATGCGGGATCCATGTCTTCGGGGATGGACGGCCGGAGGCCCTTGATAATCTCTCTCCCAAGGACCATGCCACGCAGTTTGCCATTGCTGTATGGAGGCTTTCTCGATACTGTTTGTCATTCAGGTTTGCACAAACACAAGGTTGAGTTGGCACCCTGCGCTGGAGACCAGTAGACATAAACCACACAAAAAGACGTAATCGGCTCAAATCATTCACGGAAATAAGCAAGGCTCTCCGCCCTAAACAATGAATAACAGAACTTACGCGATTCACACATCACAACGGCGAAGGCATAGACGTCCACGGACTCGTCGTATTTCTTGCTTGACAGCATCTCGGGAGCCATCCACGCCATTGTGCCCACTTGTGTCATCTCCGCACCATTGATCGCCTTCCGTCGAGCGGCCCCGCAATCTGCAACCTTTCCCGTCCACGTTTCGTCGATGAAAATGCTATCGGATTTAAGATCGCGATGAATGATCCTGTGTAGGTTCGTTGCATGAAAATCAGTGAGAACCAGAGCGTTCGTGTTTCTGTCCTTCGCACTCCTCTCACAGCAAGTAACTCACGGCTGGGGCTTCCACGAGTGCAAATAGTCCATACCGAGTGCAGTGTGGAAGAGGATCAGCATGACCCGCTCGCGTGTGTAAAGCGATTTGTCTGTTGACTTGTATAACTGGAGCAAGGTACCCCTAGAGCATAGCTCGCAGACAATGCCAAGTGGCTTTTCCGTCCATCCAATGATTGAGATGATGTAGGGGTGCGAAAGCTGGCTCAGCATCTTGATTTCTTCAATAAAGGCTGTTCGGAGTTTGCTAGTCTGTTCCGCACTGGTCTTGAGTTCTCCAAACACCTTATAAGCCACCTCAAACGTAGATGTATCGCCGTTCTGCACCGGCATAAACATGTTGCACTTGTACACTGAGGCGGTTGATCCCCGCCCGAGTTTGCCCACGCGCTGCAAATTGGTAAATGGAATCAACATCCGCTGCCACGTGTCGCCAGGGACGTATGGAGTGGATGAAGTAATCGTACGATTAGCCAGAAATGTGAAATCCCCTTCACTGTATTCCTTGTGGCCCTTCATATTTTGCAGTGTTGCAACCGAGCTCGCGTTAGTGGTGGCACGTGTGTTTGCACTCTCCAAGGTTTGCATGCTTGCGAGTGTATTCTTGGCGTCAAAATCGGTAGATTTGCCGATTGAAAAATTGTTTGGTGCTGCCTTGATGCCTACGACATCGCTTGTCTTCTTCCACTCTCTTTGAGACGATATCCGCGAGCTTGTGAGCTCGTCTGTGTTTACAGCCAGCTCAGCACCTCCAAGGAGCACTTTTCCATCGCGCATATGGAGAGGGGCTGCGGCAAACATGCCTTGCATGAGGGCGCCGCCAAATCCTCCAACAGGCTTTTCAAAAGCAGGAGCTTGCACTTTTGGATCCATAATCACAAGCCCGTTCTTACCGATCCCAACATTCGTCATTGCGGGAGTGCTGCAGAAGCGCGGGTTTCACATGTCCGTAAGTTGATCGAAAGAAAAGTTGTGTGAAGACTTGAGGGGGCGACAGGGATATGCCACACAATGCAAGGGAGAGAAGTGAAAGAACAAAAATCCCGAGAAGGAAATTGAACGAGATTGAACCCATACTCAACATTCAATCCACTACGACAAAACGCAGTATTTTCGGGTTCAATTCTTCGGCTCACAAGGTCCAAGATTCGAGCCAACAAATTGCAATCTTCTTCACCAACGTCGGCTTTGCCATGGGCCCGAGGCGCCGGGCTATTCGCAAACTCTTCCTCGTTAGCAAACAAAACAACACTCATCGTTGACAGCCTGGAGATCAGCGGAAACACGCTTCAGGAAGGACTCTGGAATTTTTCAGGCTTTTATTTGCAGGGCAACGCTTCCGACTTTACTTTGTCTTGGACAGGAACCAACAAAATTCAGGGTTGCGGATTCGGTGAATATTGGGCAGGACGAGAGCTTACGGCTGCCGGAGAGCTCCTCTGCGATCAAGTCTGTGCCGCCGGCCGCTACGGTAGAGGAGTCGACGAGAATTGCGCTGGAAAGTGCGCTCCCGGAAAATTTAGTGCTCTTGGGAGCAAAGCGATATCTTGCACGAACTGTTCAGCTGGCAAGTTTACGCCTTGGGAGGGAGCGAGAATTTGCCCCGAGTGCGATGCGGGAACGTTCACTGCTATTGCCGGTGCAAGTGGCTGCACGAACTGCCCACAAGGAAAGTGGAACAAAAAAGGGAACACCAACTGCAATGAGTGTGCAGAAGCTGGCTACGGCGTTCAGACTGGGTCAGTGTGTTCCAAGTGCCCGATGGGCACTTACTCGACGGGAGGAATATGCAAGGACTGCACAGGAGGCCGCTACAGCGACACGGAGGGTACGGACTCTAGTTGCAAACCCTGCGATGCCGGACGTTTCGGAGGTCTACGCAACACGAATGCGCAATGCTCTGGCCCTTGTCCCAAGGGAAGGTACAGCGAGAACGGAGATATCTCTTATGGGAAATGCACAGAGTGCGGGTACGGGAGATATGGCGACGTGACTGGGCTACAGAACCTCTTGTGCTCGGGAATTTGTCCAGGGGCCCCCAAGGCAAGCACAACATGCGACAGTCTGCCCACTCCCGCAAGCTCTCCTACACCCACCAGTCCGACTCCTGCTCCGACAACGGACGGAAACACGATCCTGCTCGCCGTTATTGCCATCGTCTCTGGATTCTTTATTTGCGCAGTCGGTGGTTGTGTGTACTTTACCTTTTTCAGCCGTGGCACAGACAGAACTCGCGTGGCGGCATCCGAGTCGTCAAGTGCTGTGAGCGAGGGCGCCCCGAAAAAGATGCAGAGCCAATTCGGAAAAAACAACGGGATGGCAGTGGTACAGCCAGGACGGTCCGAGTTTCTATCGAGAGCACCGGTGCAGGTAAAAAGCTCTGTGAACCCTTCTCTATTGGCCAGTGCAGATTTGGGCAGGGCGGGAATGATTCCCAGGATACACGGAAGCTCTGCGAACCCCTCTCCATTGGCCAGTGCGAATTTGGGCAGTGCGGGAATGATTCCCAGGGTAAGCGGAGACCGCAAAGTCACAGGCTTCAATCAACACATGGGCTATGCTTCGCTCGCAAGCCTTGCTGGTGGCGCCCAGAACTTTGCGACACAAGCTAGTGGGACTCTTGGGAATGGCCAAAGCAATCGCCCGGTGGAAGGAATGTCTCTTGCCTCACTCAGCAACGGTGCAGCTTTCAACGGTGCCCAGCTTGCCTCTAGTAGGCCCGCTTTCACAGGAAACGTGGCTAACGCTGCCATGAATGCAAGTGGCATGTCTCTCGCCACAGGATATATGGCAAGCGGTGGTGTGGCTCAGATAACGCCGCTCGCGACGCAACAGCTACTGCTACAGCAGCTTGCGACGGGTAAAAGAGAAAGTGGATCAAGCCTCGCATCGTATCACCCACAGAATTCCTGGCAAATGAGTCAATCTTCAGGCATGCTAAGCGCTGGTGCACTAAATGCAGAGATTGGCGGGACGGCAAACCTCGGCACGGGACAACTCTCGCAATATGGCGTGTATGCAACTGACAACGACCAAGGTGCGTATGCGGAGAAAGACGTGCTGAAGCTCTGGACCCGCTTTCAAGTTCGTCAGGAAGAAGTTGTGATTGGTGACAGGCTTGGGCGCGGAGCGTTTGGATCCGTCTACAAGTGCATATTCCGTGGTGATGACAAATGCGCAATCAAGCGGCTGGACATGACTCTCAACACGAAAGCCAGGACATCCTTTTTGAAGGAGATCAAGATCATGTGCACGCTCAGCCACCCATGCACGGTACGGCTCTACGCATGGACGCCGCAGCCGCTAGCAGTGATCATGGAGCTTGCTGCCTGCGATCTGTCACAATACTACAAGAAGAAGAAGCTGCAGCCATACTCTCTCGAGAAGGCTCTTCGCGTCTGCATTGATGCTGCCAAGGGGATGATGTACATTCATTCGACTGGCCTCATACATAGAGACCTCAAGTCCATGAACATTATGATTACGGAAGATGTGAGTTGTTTGTTGGCATTAGCAGGCGATCTGGAGGTTTATGGCACGCGCAGGTTGCCTTGGGAGTTCAGGAAACCACTCACCAATACTTGCTGCATCTCTTTTGACTGTAAAAGATGCACGGCAAAGTCGCCGATTATGGCGAGTCCAGAGAGCAGGATTCCAACAATACCATGACAAGTACTGGGACGGCCTTGTGGATGGCCCCCGAGGTGTCGCTGGGAGAGAGGTATAACCACCGGGCCGACAGCTTTAGCTTTGCCATAATTCTCTACGAGGTTATGGACGAGCAGCTCCCTTTTGCCGACGTGAAGGGACTTTCAGGAGTCGGCTTGGCTGTCAAGGTTGCGATGGACGGTCTTCGCCCATCCCTGGAAGGTCCTGGGGGCAATCCCGACAGACCTCGTGACGAATGGGACGCTCGAATCAAGGCTCTGATCAAGCGGTGCTGGGACCAGAAGGCTAAGCACCGAGCAGATTTTTCAGAGATCATTGTCGAGCTGGACGCTGTGGTCGACTCTATATTTGGCTCGAAAGAAGGCGACAATGGAAAAGCAATGGAAGACTCTGAAGTCGAGGGCGACAGTGAGAACGCTAGCAAGGACGAGAACATTGCTAATGAAAAGGGAAAGAAAGACAAAGAGGAAGAGAAAGGCGGAGCAAAGGACGAGCTATGGCGCTTGATCCAGACCGATGTAAACCGTCTCCGCAAGGGAGACCGATTGGGAAAGGGGTAAGTTTGCCGGGCGCATTTGTCCGCACATGGTGCAATATCTTGCCTTGCGCAATCTGTTTTGGTGTGACCTATCTTCTAAGACGACACCTCGATTCGTAATACCAATTCTACAGCGCATCTGCCGAAGTCTTCAAAGCGACTTTCATGGGGCAGCAGGTTGCTGTAAAGTTCTTCCACGCAACGCTCAATCCAGAGAATGCTTTTAAAGAAATTAAGGTCATGTTCGAGCTGCGACACCCGTACATTGTGGGCATCGCTGGTTGGTTCATGCAGGCGCAGGGAAATCGCGTTGGCATCATCATCGAGCTATGCGAAAAGGGCGAGCTCCTCACCTGCTACAAACAGGACTGGTTTACCAACCTTATTGGCATCGACATACTCTCTGGCTGCGCCTTGGCCCTTTCCTACATGCACTCTTTTCCAAAGCCAATTGTTCACCGTGATCTAAAGACTACCAATATACTGGTCACTGGGGAACTAACAGGCAAAATCGCAGACTGTGGCGAGTCTCGCCGAGTGACGACCGACTACACGATGACACAAGTTGGAACCCCACTCTACGCTGCCCCCGAGATCCTGAGAGGGGACCGTTACGACGAGAGCGTGGATGTGTATTCTTTCGGGGTTGTGCTTTCGGAAGTCATGTCGAGAGAGCTGCCGTTCTCGGACATACCAAAAAAGGACAGGACAGGCTTCAACTCAAAACTCTTCAGGCGGATAAAAAGCGGGGAGCAAAAGATTCGCAACGATAAGGAATGGGACAAACGTATTCGGGCACTCATTAAAAGGTGCACGAAGTTCCACCCAAGAAAACGGCCCGCTTTCCCAAAGGTTGCAGGCGAACTTCTCTCAATAGTCAAGAAAAAGAAGCAGAAGGTCGAGGGAGAAGATGGCACGGGTAAAGAGACAGAATCAGGGGATGGCACTGATGGCGCTGATGCTGATGCTGATGCTAATGCTGATGCTGATGCTGATGCAAATAGTGCTGGTGATGGTGCTGATGATGGTGCTGATGCCATTAGTTCTGATGCTGATAGTGCTGATGCTGATACTGATACTGTTACTGGTGCTAGTGGAGAAGATTCTAAAGATAAAAAGGGAGAGCTTGAGGGAGACGCAGATGCTGGGCAGGAAGCCAAAGAGAACGACGATGAAGAAGGCGCGAAGGCGAAGGCGGAGAAGGCGGAGGAACGTGGCAATGACAAGGAAAACAGCGGCGTGGAAATGCAGGGCACTGCAGAAAAAGGCGATGCGGACGATGTTCGTGGTAGCAACGTTCCTGCCGGCGAATATAGCGCAGAAGCGAGTGCAGCGAAATTGGATGACGAGGGAGGCCCTGCTGCAGGAAGGCACGGGGATGGCGAATCCTTGATATCGAACGGTGAAGGCGATGATCAAGCTGCAGCTGCGCCCGCTCCTGAATCTTCTGTCGGAGATATGGGCAGCAGCCCGAATATAGAGAGAGAAGCTTCTGAGACCAAAGTCGTGGGCGACGTGCCGATATCGCATGATGATGCAGCAGAGACTGGCCAGGATGAGGCCGTCATCGAGGGGGGCGAGGAGGCCATTGAGGACTCCACAGCGGTGCAGGGAACAGACCACGACAAAAAGGAAGTTGAGGCGATGGAGGGAAACTGTGGAGGGGAATACGAAGAAGACGATTCTGCGTCGACGGGTAACATTGTGTCAGCCGAGGCAAGCGACGAGGACGGAAGAGCCAGCGTGGAGCAAGGTGCCGAGGCAGAGAGCGAGGAGAAGGAGGCAAATAGTGGAAAGGCGCAGGCCCAAGCTCGAGCGGCGGAGCCTCTGGAACCGTGAATATATAATTCTGTCTCTCTGTCTGTATCTCTCTTTCCCTTCCCTTCTCGCGCTCCCCTCTTTTCAGCTGCACCTCTATCACTTTCCGGCCGGGCGTCGGTAAGGGTGCGACCTTGCGCCGTCCCCGGAGCCGACAACGAGGCCGACGAAACGGCGGCGAGCGGCTGCCGTGGTGACAGCCCTCCCTTTGCCCGCCTTGCCAGGTCCCGATCCGCCAGCGCCCGCACTCCCAACCGCCGCCGCTGCTGCCGCCGCCGCTGCTGCCACTGCGCTGCCTCGCTTCGCGTTGGTGACGCTGGATTTGTCTGCCAGGATCTTCTCCACGGCTGATGGAGGCGCACTCTCGTGCGCCGTGACGGCGGAGAGTGTTGCCCTGCTCTGAGACGCCTGTTTGTGGGTGAGGAGTGTGGAGCGTTGAGTATGCAGTGTCCGTGAGGTGTGACAACCAAGGCCTTCGTCAAAGCTCGATTCGACGAGCAAGCGAAAGGCGCCATTGACCATCCTCAAGATGTCTCAAAGGGTATGGCTGCGCCGAAAACGTACCGCCGCCGGCAGCCGGCGTCGCAGCGCTGCAGCCGTTGACGCTACTCGCACGAGCGAGGACTCGAGCTTCGCGAGCGCGGGTTCGGCCATGACCTTCTCCACTGCCGTCGCCCCAGAGTTCCGCTCTGCCTCAGCTTGTGCGGCAACGAGCAAACGTGCCTCGTTCTCCTCCTCCTCTGTCGCCTTCAAAACCTCGTCAACGCCGACGCTGCGCTCGATCGCGATCCCCTTTGGGAGCTCTTCCCTGTAGCGCAGGACCTGCTTGACGAGCTCCGCGAGCTGACTTTCTGCAACTGACACTCTTTGTGCCAGCTTGCGGTCCAGAGGCTCCATGACCTCTGCCGCCTTGCGTTCCTGGCCGATGGCGAACGCGCTCCTTTCGCCGTCCTCAAACTCCCAGTCCTCCTCGCAGCCGAAACGGCAGCGCGCGGCCACCTTTTCGAAAACGCTCTCGACCATCTCAGATAGCTTGCCACGGAGCACCTTGCACTGAGCCACACTCAGATCAGCGCATCGCTTTTTTGTAGACCGCTTTTTACAGATCGCCAGAAACGCATCCTTGATCTCGGTGAGATCCTCCTTTCGCGGAACGAAGACCCTGCGGCTGGCCGCGGCTTCACTCGACGCAGACGTTGTTGCTGTCGCCATGGCTGACCGGATCAAGGGTGACGAGCCGCTAGGATCTGTCGTCGAGGGCTGCAAGGGTTTTTGCGGCCTCGTTTTTGTGCTTGGCCGTTGCGACAATGGTTGCCTGTATAAAATATGTGGCCTGGGCGTGAGGGTCTTGCTGGAGTGTGTTGAGGGCAGGGCGACTAGGTTGTCTAGGCGCAATAACGTCTGTTCTGTAAAACGCTGATGTTTCTCTTCCTTCGTTTCCCTCGAGCGAGCGGGAGCTTTAAGAGCTTTGTTGGCTGGCTGCCTGCTGAACCTCCTGAACCTGA
>JACLAD010010389.1_pt1 | contig 13297 bp, 10 predicted proteins | sample 8027901 | NCBI WGS metagenome assembly JACLAD01 (sample SAMN15725071, study PRJNA655200) | protist metagenome | isolation source: fluorescence activated cell sorting (FACS) single amplified genomes of... | place: Spain: Blaines Bay Microbial Observatory, Mediterranean Sea | collected 2016-07-05
CTTTGTAAAATTAATAATGAATTACGTACAATTCCTGGATCATCAATGAGTATTCGTGTGCTAGTTGAAGCAGAAGCAAATGATAATTCTTTAGTTTGTTGTTTAAAATATTCATATATAGCTGGAAGGGTAAGTGTATCACTTCGTAAAAGAAGAGAAGTAACTTCAGCTACCAAGGGTCCAAAATGCTCTTTAATGATATCAATGGCCAAACGTACTTTAAAACTATGATAGGCTGATGATGTTGAATAGGAAGGAGATATAGTAGTGGTGGTGGTGGTGGTGGTGGTGTTGGAAGAAGATGATGAAGTTGTTGCCATTGTAGCTTAATTCATATGAAGATTTGTATATGTAGAGGGCACAACTCTTTTTCCTTCTGCTATGTCCTGTATCGTGCCGTGAGAACGAAAGACTAGAAGGATTCCCAGTAATAACTTTTGACACTAGTAATATACAGCTGCAAATCTATGAGTAGTAGGCAGTACTTTCTTGACAAGGTGATGTGTAATGTGTTTATACCAGTAGCAGACACACACAAGAGAAACTGATTGAACCTGGAGACGTAGTTCGTAGTCTATGGAGAAGGACGAAGGAGGCTTGCTTGACGAGATGCAAAGATAAATAAGGGCGGGAGGTGGGTGCGGTGGTCAAAAATGTACTGCCCTCTTTTTCAGAATTCGTAGTTTTATTAGAGTTTTTTTCCCAAAACGTTCAATGCATCGTTTAAAGCAAAATATATCTCATAAAACTACGAATTGCAAAATCAAAAAGTTTTTTTTTCTTTTTTTTCCTTCTTTGTGGGATCGCTCAATGGGCGGTGGGAAAAAAATCAAAAATCAAACTCACCAAGCATGACAACAAGTAAATGGCCACAGCAGAGTAGCGATGAGACCTTCATGCATATTGGATATGCATATATTATACTACTTCGGCAGACAAGTGATTTTGAGAAACAAATCTTAATTGTGGGAAAGAAGATGGCAAGCAGCAGTAGTGGTAGTGGTAATGGAAAACTGGCTGAAATTCATATTCCACTCCGCAATGCTCAAGACACACAGATATCTACTATCCACGCTATGCCTTTCAATACAGATTTCAATGGCCATGTTCCTATGAAAGCATTTTTTAATAGTACTATATGTACATCAGATACATCTGAAAAAGATACCAGTAAGGAGATGATATCTATGGTACGGGGTAGAGAATTGAAAGGAATGACTTATCCTGTCCCAGTAGGTATGGTGGGTACAATAATTAGAAAAGATGCTGAGACTGGTAAGTAATGATGATTATGATATCCCTCATAATTTCAATAGATGATACTTGTTGTTATATTATCTATTGTTTTACTGTTGCCCTCATTTTGCTATGTTTTTGTGTCTATTAATACAGGGTATGTATCCAGTGATGTATTCAAGGAGATTCATGTTTGGGAGCATGATGTATCCCCAGAAGCATCAATTGCTCGCTTACATGAACTTGCTGATTTTGTAGAGATTTCAAAATGTATACATGAAGATGTAGAGAATGATGATGACATATGAACATATACCTATTACCTATGCTTGAAAGCATATGTAGATAGAAGTATGTACATAGAACAGAAAGCAGAAAACAGAAATAATTGAAAGTAGAAGTACATGCTTAGCTCTAGCTACTCGCTATATCGTTCATAGATATCACAATGCATACTTCTAGTTACAATCTCTATACCTGATACGCTAGCAGCTATCAGACTTCAGACTATCAGCTGCCTATCAGCTATCAGTCAAAAGTACAAAGGCAGTACGAAGTGAGGACAAAACCACTTCAGACTTCGCTTAGAAGACTTAAACTTAATCAAACTTAAAAGTTAAAAGGAATAGCTAGTGAATGGTGAATGGGGGTGGATGGGTGGATGAGTGGCATGCATCAATGTATCAAGTATCAATGTAAGTATCAATTAGAAGTTAGAAGTAAGTATTACAGTGTTTTACTAGTAAAAGTTGTAACTTTTCATATTCAATAAATATATATCAGAATATTAGATATTAGCCACAATGATTCATGAAGCTTGTAGGTACTTGGTACTTGTACTACTGACTACTGATCCGGTGGCTGGCTGGTGTATTGTAGGATGGGCTGGTGTATCAATCATCAATATGCATCATGCATCGCCAACAAGAAGCCCAGGCGCACCCAACAATGACCATCCAACCCAGCATCCAGCCAGTCATATCATATATCATACACAACATCATTTGTACTCATGTGTCTATTCATATACTTCAATTTTTATACATGACTTATGTGGTCCTTTTCTTCATTGCTTCATAGAAGTGGTTTCATAATCAATCATCGCTGTCTTACAATTCTCCTTCTTTTAACCTTGAATAATTACAGTCATAGTATTAGGTACATACTTGATAGCAGGTGTACCTGATTCTAACACCTCTTTGACTGCTTCATCTAATTCATTATTCGATATCTGATGATCACTATCTTTTGTTATAATACTACGAAGTTGTGCCATTGTAAGCCTTTGACCTTTATTATTATTAAATATTTCCCTTAAACGTTCAGCTAGCATATCTACCATTTCACGATCTACGGCAGTACGTCCAGTTGTAATCATATCCATATCAATGGTACCTGTACGTGGATCAGTAGCAGCTGCCTGTGTTGCTACTTTCATCAATCGTATTGCTTCTTCTACATCATACCTGGTAACTTCCTTAGCCAATCGCATCTTTGCGAAAGCTTGTGATAATCGAATTAATGACTCTAATTGTCGAGGAGTAGCAGTAATTGTCTTAGATCCTCTACCTCCTAATGATCTCATAGATAAATAACCTTCAATTAATGCCTTTTCTGCAGCATCAGTAATCTCTGGAGCAATATTAGAACGTGCATACATAATATAGTCTTTTAAAAATTCTTGATCACAATATTCTTTTCTGGGTATTGCCTCATAATCATCATAATATAATGATACTAAATGTTGTGCTAATCTACGATCATTTTCTTTATTTGGTTTATCAAGAATCAAATAGATTAAATCAAATCTACTTAATAACGTTGGTGGTAACTTTATATTTTCTACTACACTAAGACGGGCATTATATCTACTTTCCACTGGATTTGCTGAAGCTAAAATAGAAGTTCTTGCATTTAAAGTCGCAATAATACCTGCTTTTGTAATTGAAACTGTTTGTTGTTCCATGGCTTCATGTAGAATAGCACGTGTTGAATCATTCATCTTATCAAATTCATCTATACAACATATACCATTATCACTCAAAACTAAAGCACCAGATTCAAGAACATTATCTTTTGTCTCTGGATCTCTGACAACTGATGCAGTTAATCCTACAGATGAACTACCTTTTCCACTCGTATAGATACCTCTAGGTGTCATTTTATGGACATAACTTAGTAATTGACTTTTTGAAGTACCTGGATCTCCACATAAAAGAACATTAATATCACTACGCTGATGCATACTTTGTGTCTCTTCATGTTGAGGAGTATTTGGTTGATAACTCATAATATCACTGCTGCTATGATCATTATTATTACTATTACCATCATTATTCATATTAGTTTCTATATCTTCAACAGTATCAAAATCAAATACACCTTGACCCATTAATCCTGCTGCTGTACCACCTCCTCTTGTTCGATCTATACCTTGTTTACTATTACTATTTCCTGTTTTACTTTTACGAACTTTTTCACGTGCATTTCCTGTAGTGCCACCAAATAATTGACAGAGTACACCCCTTTTGACATCATCTAATTCCCAGATTGAAGGAGCAAAAGACTGTATTAACTTATCATAAACTGTTGTATTGCCAACAGGCTTAGCAAAATTTTCAAATTCTAAGATTCTTTCTGCAGAAAATTGTTTACATATTGCATCCCCACCACCACCACCACTTGATTCAGTTCCTTCATTAGTATTGTTACCATGATCATCTTCACTAAATCCACTCATTGATGTTTCATTCATATCTATTCTTCTAAAGTGAATACAATCTATATGAGTCTTATATACTGCTCGTACTGTCCTCATACGAGGATTAATACGATGAGGATGTGCCTTAAAAATTCCAGTGATCTCAATCCGATCTCCTGGGCGTACAGTATCCACAAGGTCATCATAAGCAAATAATGACACAGTAAAAGGTGTTTCACCTTCTGGTACTTCATCAGGGGTTTCTTGTAGTCTAATTAATTGTTTATCGGAGAAGAGGCTTCTATTATGAATCATTTCCATACTACCTAAAGTCATACATTTTGAACAAGTCGTTGGCTCGTCGATACGACCTCTGTCAATTAATACTTCAACAGACTCACTACATACAAAACAACGGAAAAAAGCTTGTTTTAGCTCTGGTATGATCACAGAGCATCTAATAACCATTCCTTTAATACATAATAATTGATCAATATGAGTGGGCTCAAGATCACGTACACGTTCAAACTTCAATAAACCAAATGTGCGAACTTGAATACGTTGCATACTCATTGGTTCACCAAATTGACGTGTATATTCTTCAGTTAATACCATATCTAGAATAGGTAACACTTCTTGAGGATATAGTTCTAATTGTTTATAAAATCTTTTTGTACGTGTATATTCATTTAAATGACTACAATTTAAATTCATAATCAAATTTTGTGTTCTATGCATTATTGTTAATTGTCTTAAATAATATGGCTCAAAATCATTACCAAGAGTGAAATTATTTAAAAAATCACGAAATATTTCAACACATTGCTTAACATCAACTGATGTACCCCATATGACTGTACCCCCTTGTGCACGCATATAGTCATCATTGTCTACATCATTGTCATCATCACCATCGTTTGATCCTGAGTATGATAATAATAATGATAATAATGAGAATGATAATAATGATGATAACGACGAGAATGATGATAATAATAATAACAATAATAGCGATAATGATAATGATAATAATGATGATAATGATACTCATGATAATAATAATAATAATAATAATACTAATGATGATAGTAATTGTAATAGCAACAGTGACAGCCATTAATGATGATAATGATACAAATAATAATGAAAATGATAATGATAATGATAATAATAGACAATAAGACTCGTTCACTACCAGGTGATGAATCTCCAGGTGAAGATGGTGCATTGCTATTAGGAGTTGATTGATATCTTTGACTACTAGTACGATGATTATGTCCAAATTCACCTCTTGGCAAAAATGGTTGTGAATGATGATATGGTGAACGACTATATGATGGTAATAAACCCCCATTACTGTTACTACCCTGTGGTGTTCTTCTTGTTGGTGTTCTAGGTGTACCCATAATCGTAGGTGTTTGTTGACTTAATTTGCCACCACGTCTAGAGGATGCAACAGAGGATGGAGTATTCATGACAGAATTTGATCGACCATTACTACTACTACTGTTAACTATTCCTCCTTGAGAGAATCGATTGCTTACATGGCTTCCATAAGATTGTGTAGATTGTTGTGATCTTTGGCTAGCAAGTGATCTTTGGCTAGTGACTGAGGCAGGAGTGCCAGGCACTGACAAGGGATATGTCTGCTGCTCACTTTCTTCGACATCTTCATCTCGATTCCTACCCCCAACTTCTCTTCGAAGAGGTGTCATTTGTTGTGTTTGAGTTTCAGTATCATCTTCGATAGGATAAGTTTCCTCTTCGCCATTGCGATCCCCATTTACGCTACTACTGCCATCATCTTCATGCATTTCTACTTTCTACTTCTTTCCCTCTCGCATGAAAATGCAGTCTATAAGGGACGTTTAAGAAAATAATCCGTGAGTAACCACTACAGGTGACTAATGATCAAATATATGAGACTAACTTCAGTAGTCACTCTCTACTTCCTTTTCATCCATCCATGCACGGGGCATGCTTGCTTGGATACATTTATTCAGCTCACTGCTGTGCCGTGCATTGATTTGACTGTAAAACCATCGTTATTCGTAGTTTTGGTAGATGAAATTATTCAAGTTTTCAAATTTAAATTGATGCGATGCCCTTTTTTTTTGGATTTTGTAATTCGTAGTTTTATTAGATATTTTGCCCAAACGATGTATTGAACCTTTAAGAAAACATATCTAATAAAACTACGAATTATAAGGGCCCAATAAAATGAGAGAGGCGCGGCGGGTCAAAAATCAAAAGCGGAGAGGCGAGTGAGCGAATGAGGACGGACGGACTCTCTCAAGCCAAGCCAATACTGTTGCATTATTTACCGGATAGAAAAAACGCTTGTATTGAGCAAGCCGTCATGAATGCATACTAGAAACCTTTTGTATCGATTCTGATAGTTTGTATATTCCTTCTTGTGCCGTAAGTAGATGGGAAAGAAAGGCAAGAAGAAGGGAGCTGTCAATACAGCCCAGCAGCAAAAGACCAGTAGCGATGAAGGGATACAACAGGCTACGACAAATCAGGAAGATGATCAAGCAGTACTAGAGGATGCAGTTCAAACTACATCTGAGGATCAACAGATGCAGATACAACCTCTAGATACATGCAAAGCTGAGGTAGAGTCATTGTCACTGCTACCGTCCGAGGTGTCACCACCAATAGCACCCCTTGAAGATACAAATGAACCAATAAACAAAAAGCAAGGAAACATGAAAGAGAAGGAAGTGATAATAACAAAGGAAGTAGAGGAGGAGGATACAAGAATAACAACAACAAGTTCTACAGTATCTGATCCCATCGTACCTACTGTTCATGGAAATAGTGACAATGATAAATGCGATAGCACCGAGGGGATACAAGACAAAGATCAGATAGAAAAAGAAGAAGAAAATAATGATGATAATGATGATGGAGATGACGAATGGGAGTGGGAAGAAAGTACTATCAACCCTCATAGACAAAAATCAAATGAGGAGAATATGTTTAAAGACCAAATTAATGAAATTGAAGTGTTGTTAAAGGAATTTTTACTGAATTTAGCTGACTCCAATGTTCGTGATTATGTAAATTCAGAGCTTTCACATACAAGTTATCGGCAATTTATGGATTATTACTTACAACATGATGATCGAATGTTAGGGGAATATAGTATTAAAGCTGAGCTTAATCGTATGGATTTTGAAGTCATATTTGAAGGGAAGAAAACTTGTGATAAATTGGAAATAATGACAATATATGAGGCATGTCCTTTACATGATTTATGGAAGCTTGCTAATCAAAGCATTTACTCAGAAATTATTACAGTTTTACAGAGAATTTTTGGTGATCCAAGTCTATCTATACGTATTGCCTCTACTAGTAGTAAATTTTATATTAATTTGGATGAAAATTGTATCGCTGCTGAAAGTAATTTTGAGTTTTTGACGTTACAAGACTTAACTTTTCGTCCTTTGAATAAAAAACCAACAGATAGATTAGTATTAGCATCTATGAAAGGATGTATTCATGTAGATATGAAGAATAGACGAGCCAGTCAGATTGTTGATATACCTGAAATAAGTATTATTTTTGATGATGAATTGAGAGCTGCAGCAAAATGTATTTTGTTATATAGACAAGCAGAGGATAACACTGAAGTAGATCACACATTAGCTGTCATAGATAGACAATTGGAAGAAACTACAGAGAAAGCAGCACAATTGTTTAGCAAAGCAACGCAAGTTGGTTCGAAAGCTTTAGGGAATATGGTGGGCGCTGTAGGTAGACTCATACGATCTGTTGATGAGGACACATCAATAGACATCAGTAAAGTTAAAAAGGATATATCCAGCAATGATGATACTCATAAAGACAGTCCAACCATAAGTTTTGATGACTTTATGAATAATGCCGGTGATAATAGCACTAATGAAAATATTGGCAATACTAGTAGTAGTAGTAATACCGCTGACGATAACAATAATGATAATAATAATGCTAGTAGTAGTGGAAGAGGAGGATGGTTTTCATCGGCTGCCGAAGGGATTGTTGGATCTATAGGTAAGTTATTACAGGTTGATAAGGCGGAAGGCATTACTCGTGAAGGTAACAAGAACTCTGGAGCCAACCAACGACCCAAGAATATTTTTGTTCGTGATGATATCTGACACAGAGCCAGCCATGCACATGCGTGTGTGGTAACTAGTGTTAGGAGTGGTGCTTCATGCGTCTGTTTCCTAATTCTATTTTCCGAGGCAGCTAATGCTAACTCTAAATAAATGATATGCAAATGATATAATATGCATATTATAGCTTTTATTAGTATTAGACTTCGTAGTGATGTAGTAGAAAGTAGTTGACTGTGTCGTAACTACATACCATATATAGACCATAGACCTGCTACCATCTACCATAAATCAATACTTTCAATGAAGAATAACGACATAGCAGAATGCAACATCATGAAATAAAAGATAAAAGCACGTGAGACGTGAGACGGCGCGCTGTTGGCTGTTGGCGCGCACTCAAAAAACAATACAAGTACAACTTGAAGATACAAGTAGGTACAAGTACAAGCAAGCAAACGAGTACTAACCGAGTAGGAGTAGTGCGTCTAAGTCTAGCTACGTTTTATTTTCATTTTTATTGAAATTAAAATTTAAAATGTGTGTCATAGTCATAAAGTAGCTGAAGTATATGCAATTTACAATCATTGATATTGATACCATATACAATTTGAAACTAGTAGCTAAGCAAAAGGTTATAGATCGTCTACTTGAATTTTGATATTCAATAAATTTCATCGACCATTACCTACTTAATCTATATCGGCGAAGTCAGTTTTTACCTGTTCCTCTGTTTGGTTAGAACTTAAAACATTAATTTCAGGCTTTTCTAGCGATAACGCGACACCATTACCAGATACTTCAACACCACCCTCCTCCTCTTCTTCATCTTCTTCCTCAATGTCCACATTTTGAGGTGGTACCACTGATGATGGTGATTCTGGAGAGTTACTATCATGATGATGATGATTATAATTATTACTATCATTGACAACATGGTCTCTCTCCTCATTTTGCTGCTGCTGCTGTTGTTGTTGTTGTTGAAGCTCATGCTCTTGGCCATGTACTGACATCTCAGCTTCCCTTTCCTTTTCCATTTGTAATATAGCTTCCTCATAATAAGCTTTTTCCTCATCTGAAAGCATATCCCATTGTCGTTTCATCTCTTCTTCTACATCAGCTTCATCAACATCTAATTTCTCTACAGTTTTCGCTTTAGTCCTACCTTCATTGAAATACTGATCATCGTTATTGTTATTATTATGTACAGGAAACCCTTCTTTCTCATCATTAGTGTTACTGGCTGTATCTGCACCCAGTGCCTCTTCCTGTTGTTGCTTAGAGGCATATGCATAATCATAGGTATCATTACTATCACCAGTCTGTTCATTTTTAGCTTCTTCACCACTATCATTATTACTTTTATGAGGCATATTTGAATCCATGTATTCAATTTCATCATCAAGACTCTTCAAATGCACATATTCCTCTTTTCCAGTGTCATGAGTAACGACTTCATCATTAAATTTCTCTAAGAGTTCATGATTGGTTGTTTCCCTATGAGCAAATTCACCAGTTTCTTTACATTCCATATGTAAAATTTCAGTCTGAGTTGTTTCTTTTTCCATAAGTTCTTGTGTAATACCATCTACATCAACTGTAGTATAATATACTGATTTTTCTTGTCGAACTACCTCTCTTTTCCGCCATAATGGTTTTGAGGGTACAATATTTTCTTCTTCGTTTCCTTTTTTCATAGTAATAAGAGCATATTTATCTGTGTTAGCTAACATATATTCTATGGTTTCTATAACTTCAGGATATACTCCAGAAGTACTATTTCCTTTGGTTGATGAAGAGGAAGGAGAAGATGATGACGATGAAGGAGATTGATTCGGTGGTTTTGGTGGATGTTGAAGTTGTTTCCTCTTTCTTTGTTCCTCTTCTTCTACTATCTTATTTCTTTCCAATAAAGCTGATAAGGATGGAGCAGATGATGAAGTTGATAGATTGATAATAGGGACTTGTTGCTCATCTTGCAATTGTTGTGATTGTATGGTTGGTTTGCCTGGAAATACACTAAAAGGAGGAGATACATTATTCGCAACATTTACATTTGCAGCAACAGCATCTTTTAAAGCCTTTTTCTTTTTACTCATTTTTAATGGTGATGATGATGATGATGATGACGATGATGATGATGATGATGAGACAGGTACCACAGTTGATGGTGATTTGCCTGTTTCAAGGAAATCAATAAAATCTTGAAACTCCATATCAATACAGTTGGAAGTACCTAAGAGCTGTCGGAATAAATCATCAATCCATTTCAATTTGCCATTATCATTCATAACATTCCTTACATCATCTAAAGATATATATACTTTAGGATTTGTCTCTGTTGCTTCATCATCATCCTTTTTGGTAAATGTATATTGCTCAAATTGCTCTTCTAGCGTCTGATCCTTATCCCTGTCAAGGTAATAAATGAAATGAGACCAATTAAATGAACAAGTAGATTGAATATGAATTGTAAAGAATGGAATTAAATCCCAGTCATCTCCTCTCCTGAGACATTTGCGACATGATATACATACTTGTCAAAGGCAGGAATCTAGCTAGATAGATCGATGAATTTACCTGAGGTTAAAAGCACGTATGACCAGAGCTTTCCGCAATCTGACTAAAGATGACACTCCAGCTCCCATTCTGATTAGTCTAAGCCTTACTGTCCTCCTTAATAGGATCTCCTTTCACTAGTTATGACCCAGTAGGTTGGTTGATGAATTCCTCTCTCAGCTAGCAGCAATCCCCTTGCAACAATAATCATCACATAAGTATAAAAGTAATTAGCGAGCGATTGATGCTTGCTGTGTGAGTGATGTGCCTTTTATGCAACGAACATATTTTGTATGTATTTATTTGGTATTCATATTATTGTTAGATCAATCAATCAATCAGCAGCAGCAGACAAACAGTCTTGCAAGTCTCATCTCAGTAGGTAGTCGTCAAAATGTCTTCATCTTATTTTCAGCGGATCATATCACTGCTGAAGATACCCATGACATCCAACCTTCATTCTTGGTAGTATCGGCACTCTGCTGTCCTCATTTACTTTTGTATTTGAGCAGTAGCGTGTGTGTGCGTGTTTCTCTGTGTGTGTGTTTCTCTGTATGTTTGTACCAGTGTGATTGAAGCGGTAGTTACTCTGTTGTTTGTCCAGTGGGAAGTACTAGTCAATTGCAACTCGCAACTCATCTTCACATCAAACCAACCACTGGTCTCATAGAACAACATTATGACGAGCTTTCAAAGCAGCCCGTATTCTCACAACTCTAACTATTCCAACTTTCCTTCTTCACCAACATTTCCATCTTCATCATCGCACTCTCCTGTGCGCTTTGATAGACCCATCTACACTGAGGAGATACCAAGTTCTCCTGCATATATAGAGTCATTAGAGACAGCTGAACTTACTCTTGTACAACATTTAAAGACAGCAGGTCTTCGTAAACAAAGGGAGCTAGCACTTATTGATGAAGTAATGAATATAAGAACTGAGCGAAAAAAGATCTTCACAGCTCTCAATAAAATACTTAGTAGGCAAAAGGCTGAGTGTTCACGAGTAGGTAAATAAACTTTTTTGGCATTTTTATACAATATCTTATTTTCTTACCTGCTAATTCTTGTTTTTTGTTTTCTCTTGTTTATCCTTCTCCTTTCCTTCCTTCTTTCTCTCTTTCTTTCTTTCTTTCTTTCTTTCTTCCAGTGGCCATGCTGGAAAGCGAAAAGATTGACTGGGAGAGTATCGTTGCTGATAAGGATAAAGAGATTGCCATCTTAAAGTCTTCACTTGCTGAAGAAATCAAAGAAGCTCAATCAAGAGCAGAACTGGAAAAAAACTTTGAAATTAAAGGATTAACTGAAAAGTATGAGAGTCAACTACGTGTATTGGAGACTACTGTTTCTGAGGTAGTGTCTAAGGACAAGTCTAGTAAAGAAAGAGAGATTCAAAAGGCAGCCCATACATTAATGAAATCAACACGAGATGAAATGGAACAAGAATTTGAAGAAAGAGTATATAAATATAAAGAAGCTTTACGTAAAGTGACTGAAAGAGAAAAGGATCTTTTACAAAAAAAAACTAATCTAGAAGAGGATATGAATATATTACTACGAGAAAAGAAAAAACATTTACAAAAAATGACAGAAATTGAAAAATATATTAATACTATGAAAGAAAAGATTAAAATTGAAACAGATCGTAGTTTAGAATATGAAGAGAAATGTGTAAGATTGGAAAATATGATAGAAAAGAATCGTTTACAACATCAAAGAGAAATGGAGTTAAGAGAGCATGAAAACCAAACACAACATCGAAATGCTCTTGATGCTATAGATGAGAAAGTACGTAAAGCATTGACAGTAAAAGATGAAAAAGTTAAATCATTGATACAACAATTACGAGATAGTGAGAGAAAACGACAGGAAACTGAAGAAATGATTAGAGGTATGCAAGATGAGCTAGGAATATAATAAGATATAAGATATAGATATAGACTAAAAGACTAAAAGACTAAAAGCTAAAAGCTAGAGTCAGGGTCCAAATTAAGGTTAATAGGTAGAAGTACTTCACCTACTTTAACCACTGTTACCTCTAGCCCTAGCCACCAGTTTATGAGCTAGATATCACTTCAAGAAGTGAATGAGTCACGTGTGTTTTTTTTTTAATCTTTTACGCACGTAGAGATGTAGAGATCAACTAGAAGCTAGAAGTAGATGAAGTTGAAGTCAAGCTAGATGCTAGATGCTAGCTAGATGCTAGATGTGTCTAGAATATGATATATCTATTGAGCACTGCTAGTCTGCTAGTGCGAAAGGCCAAATTAATCGTAATCGGTAATCCATTTGGCCACCCCTGAGTGCGCTAAACACGCTTCAGAGGCAGAGGTTGAGAAGCGTGTTTGGGGAGTTCAGGAAAGTGAGAAGAAAGATGATATCGAAGGAAAAGGCATTAAAGCCAAGAGCTAAGGCACATACGCGGAAGGCCCCCGTACTTTTTTCTGTCCTCTTTCAGTTCATTTGCTACTAAATATGATTCCAAGTTGGCTGGTTGCCCAACTCTTTTCTCCGCGTAGTTATTATCGAAGTCTGGATCTTTTTTCTACCAAGCTATACTCCTCATAAGCCATAGTAAAGACGAAAACTGAATGCAAATTTTGGACAATTCCTCTTTATTCGTTTCTTATGTACAGCACTTTAGACTCGAAGTTAAACACAAGAAGTACGTTACGTTACAACTGCAACGGCCAGT
>JACLAD010015405.1_pt1 | contig 13297 bp, 9 predicted proteins | sample 8027901 | NCBI WGS metagenome assembly JACLAD01 (sample SAMN15725071, study PRJNA655200) | protist metagenome | isolation source: fluorescence activated cell sorting (FACS) single amplified genomes of... | place: Spain: Blaines Bay Microbial Observatory, Mediterranean Sea | collected 2016-07-05
ACAGAACCAGCCCCAGGGAGGAGCTTGGTTGAAGGCGGGACACAAGGGATCGAAGGGGCGATCGAAGCATGAGGCGAGGTGTTCCGTGGGGGCCAACCCGAAAGCCGCGAAAATATTGCATTCCGCGTCCGCCACAGACAAAAAAGCCAGCGCATCCATGCGTTGTCGACCATCTTTGTGGTGGACATGGCCGAGCGCAAGACCCCAAACTCTAACCGAAGCGGATCCCCGTCCGACCGCAAATTCCGCCTCATCCTTCAGGAGGAAGGAACGTTTGCTGAGCGTTGGTCCATGCGGATTCAGCCGGGCCAGATCCGCGCCCTCGCCGCCATGTCCGTCCTGCTCGTTGCCGCATTGACCTACGCCTTGGTGGCCTTGACCCCACTGCGGGAGACCGCTGTTCCGGGCTACGTGTCCACCGAAACCCGGGCCATGCAGGAGGAAGCGATGCACACCGCAGATTCGCTCTCACAGGTTCTGGCCATGCAAGGCCGTTACATCCAAAATCTAAGAGCCGTGCTCATGGGGAAGCTGCCCGCTGGCGCCCTTAAAACAATCGCTGACGTCGCCCCAAACCCCAACACCCCAGCGCCCACCCTCTCCCCACAATCTGGAGAGGCCTTGGAGGACCTGCGGAACCGAGTTGAAGAAGAAGATGCTTTTGCCATCGGCTCACCCAGCAGCCTGGATGAATCCGGGCTTTGGATCCCCCCTGTCGATGGGCGGATTTCCGCACCATGGAATCCTGGAATTGACCACTTGGGCGTGGACATGGTCGCACCAGAAAACAGTCCGGTCAAGGCTGTGGGCGATGGCACGGTCATCTTCTCCGGCTTCACCGCAGGCGGCGGACACACCGTGCTGATTCAACATCCCGGAGACCGCATCTCCGTGTACATGCACAACAGCCGCATCGAAGTGGCCGCTGGAGACCGGGTTCGCCAGGGCGAAATGGTGGCTGTGATCGGAGACAGTGGAGACCACAGTACGGGACCCCATCTCCATTTCGAATGGTGGGAGTCCGGCGTGGCCATTGACCCGCAACTGCGGGTTTCCTTGGACTGAGCGCGCCTCGAATCAGGCCTCGACACCCGCCCCGTTCCAATCCATCATCCGGCGGAATTCTGCGATGCGGGCGTCCAATGCCTCACGCGTGACCGCGCGAATGCCTTCTGTTCCGAACGCTTCACAGGTGAAGCTGGCCAACGCACTGCCCACTACGATGCCCTGCTTCAGCGTCTCGAAATCAGTGCTGCCTGTGCGTGCCACGTGGGCAATGAAACCTCCGGCAAACGTGTCCCCAGCGCCCGTCGGGTCCACCACGTCCTCCAAGGGGAGGGCCGGACAGAAAAAATACTGCAGCTTTCCTCCTTCCTCGTGGAAGAGCAACGCTCCATGCTCCCCCTTCTTGATGACGAGGTAACGCGGACCCATGGCGAGAATCGCACGGGCCGCCTTGATCAAGCTCCGCTCACCGCTGAGCTGACGGGCTTCTTCATCATTGATGGTCAACACATCCACGCGGGCAATCACCGCCTTCAGCGGCTCCATTGCGATGTCCATCCAGAAGTTCATGGTGTCCAACACCACCAGTTCCGGGCGCTCGGTCATTTGGTCGAGGACGGATGCCTGCAGGTTCGGGTCAATGTTGCCCAGCATCAGGTATTTCGCACCGCGCCATGCCGCTGGAATTTCAGGGTTGAAATCCGCCAGCACATTGAGTTCCGTCTCCAGCGTATCCCGACCGTTCATGTCCATGTGGTACGACCCTGCCCAGAAAAAGCTCTTCCCCCCTACTGGACGGTCAATGCCTTCCAATGCCATACCCGCTTGCGACATCAGGTCGAGTTCGGATTGCTGGAAGTCTTCTCCGATCACGCTGACCAAACCTGTTCCCACCCCAAGGCGGCTGGCTGACCAGCCGATGTAGGTGCCCGCACCCCCGACGATGCGCGCGCGTTCGCCAAAAGGCGTCTTGATGGAATCAAAGGCGACGGTGCCCACCACCACCACAGAAGAGTCTGTCCAGCTCATGAAGAAGAAATTTGCGAGCGCGAAGGTAGGGGCCTCAGGAAGGCGGTGGGGCCGTTGCACCAAATGGGAACAACTCGTATCTTTGCGCACCCTTTGAGAGAAGGTATGAGCATTCCCCTATAGCTCAGCTGGTTAGAGCGACTGACTGTTAATCAGTAGGTCCCTGGTTCAAGTCCAGGTGGGGGAGCAACAAAAAACCCCGGGTTCGTCCCGGGGTTTTTCGTTATCCAACGTGCTCGGCTTCACAGCAGGTTGATGCGGCTGGCCAAAATGTCCTTGTAACTACCGCCAATCGGAATCTCCTTCTCCATGCCCTTCACTTGGATCATGGAGTACTTGATGCTGTGGATGGCGTCGAGGTTGACGATGTAGCTGCGGTGAACCCGCATGAAGCGGCGCTCGTTGAGCTTGTTCTCCACGTCCTTCATCGTGCTGTGAATCGTGAAGCTCTGCTCCGGCGTATGGACGACCACGTAGTCCTTCAGCGCCTCGATAAAGAGCAATTCATCATAATCCACTTTCATCAGCCGGCTGCGGTTCTTGACGAACAAGTATTCCGCCGTGTCCTTGTGCTCAGCCATATTCCGGAGGAACTCATTCTCAAGTCGGGCTTCCTGCTCCTTGGAGAATTTGTGCATCGCCATTTCGATGCTCGTCTGAAGGTCGACATCCTTGAACGGCTTGAGGATGTACCCGTGCGGCTCGGCCAGCTTCGCCTCGCCCAGCGTGCTCCGGTCAGCATAAGCCGTCAGGAAAATGATCGGCACATCCAAGGTGCGCTTGATTTCCTCTGCTGCTGCAATGCCATTCATATCGCCTTTCAGCATGATGTCCATCAGGACCACATCCGGGCGGTGGCGGACGGCCAGGTCGATGGCGTCTTCACCATTGTCAGCGGTGGCCACAACGTTGTAGCCGATTTTTTCAAGGGTTTGCTCAATGTCCTTGCGGACAATGCTTTCGTCCTCGGTAACAAGAATGTTGATGGCCATGGTGTCTACAGGTTCAGGTGTTGCTTGAGGGTCTAATCCTCAGAATCGTTCGATGGATGTCAAGGCTTCATCCGTCAAACAGGTTTTTTGGTCGCCTAAACTTAACCAAAAACTGCGTGCCTTTGTCGCTTTCCGCCGACAACTCCGCATCCAACTGTTCGGCCAGCGCTTGAACGAGGTACAATCCAAGCGAATCTCGTCCGCCCCAATCGAAGCCTTCAGGCAAGCCCACTCCGTCGTCCCGCACCTCAATTTGAATCTCCTCCTCCTCCGGGGAGTCCTCCGGCATGATGCACCGCAAACTCACCGTAATGGTCCCGCGTTCCCTTTCGGGAAACGCGTATTTCATCGCATTGGACACCCACTCATTCAAGATCAGTCCGCATGGAATGGCTTGATCCAGAGGAGCTTGGATGTTCTCCAGTTCCGTGATCAACTCCACCTGGGTCTCAGATTGATACCCCTGAATGATGTTGCCTGCGATGCGGGTCAAGTAGGACGGGAAACCGATGCTGGAGACGTCGGTGTTCTGATACAACGTCTCGTGGATGATGCTCATCGTGGAAACCCGGTTCTGGATTTCTTCCAACCCAGTGATTGCGGCCTCATCCTTGACAAACTTCTTCTGAAGGTTCAAGATGGAGTTGATAATCTGCAGATTGTTCTTCACCCGGTGGTGCACTTCCTGCAACAAGATTTCCTTCTCCTTCAACGCGTTTCGAATGGCGCGGTCAATGCGCTTCCTATCGGTGATATCGTAGGCGATCGCACTGATTTCCCGATCTCCTTCCGCGTTGTCGATGGGGTTCAAGAAGAGCTGCAACCAGCGCTTGCCGTCCTCATTCTTCTCCTCAGTCAACGCCCACTCAAAACGCTGGGGGCGTCCACTCAAAGCGCGCTCGAACCGGTCGCCCAGATCAAACCCATTGACCTCCTGACTCTCGGACACCTGACTTGACAAGGCTTGCGTCACGTCTTCCAGTTTCGCGGATGAATCGACATTGAGCCACAGGCGACAGTTGTGGTTGAGGCTGGTCAATTCGTGTCCAGACTTGGCCGTCCAAATGATGAAGTCCTCACCCGATTCGACAATGCTGCGAAGCTTGGCCGTGGCGCTGCGCAACGCCGCCTCCGCTGCAATTCTTTGCTCAATCTCCAGCGTCAATTGTTCGTTGGCCCCCTCCGCCATTTCAGCGCGGATGCGCTCTTGCATCAAGGCGTGGCGGTCCGTCACATCCGACAGGCTGACCTGGACGGCGGGCTGGCCATCAAAAATGGTCAGGCGCCATTGCAATGTCCAACGCGCCCCTTCTGGCAACTCGACCTCCAATTCCTCGACCTTTTTTCCATTGCGCGTGTCCTGGATGTTCTGCGCCAATTGAGCGGTGAGCGAAACGGGAAACAACGATGGAAACCGTTCGCCCTCCAGGCCTCGATCCAGCCCAAAACCTTGTTCTGCAACCGGGTTGGCAAAGCGAATGACGTCGTCCACCAAAATAATAATGCCGTTAGGTGAACTCTGAACAAGCAGTCGAAATCGCTCGCGCTCCTGAATCAAGTCGTGCTCGATGCGCTTCCGATCACTGATGTCATACATCATCCAGACCTCACTTCCATCTTCCAAACGGCCCTTGCCGATGTCGAGGTGAAGCAGCTCACCATTGCGGTTGTTCAGAATCCAATCTCCCCGATCGAAGACACCGCTTCCTTCGATGGGCTCCAGGTTGCCCATCCGCCGAAGTCCAAGTTGTCCAATGGGGTCTCCAATGATTTCCTCGGGGTATTCCACCCCCATCATCGCCAAGAACCTGGAGTTGACATCCAAAATGACGTCGTCCTTCACCTGAACAATGGCCTCTTGAGCGGTGTCTGTCAATCGGCGGTAATGTGCCTCCCGATCCTGAAGGGCCTGCTGCCGGAATTGCTGCTCGCTGATGTCCGAGAGTTGAAGAATGTCCAACCCATCTTCTGGGCCACAGGACATCCGAATTTCAACCGGGAAACGCTTTCCTCCCTCCCGTTCCGCAACCAATTCCATGCGAAGGGGTGTCCTGTGCTCCCGAGTGACTTCCCGCCAGCGCAAATCGAAATACGACCGGTCCTCTTCTTTCCAATGGAGCCACGAGCCTTGGTCCAGTCTCAATCCCTTTGGAAACGCCGTTTGCTCCCAGCCAAACAAAAAGCAGGCTCGGGCATTGGCGAGAATCACGTCCTCACCACGGATCAAGAACAGGGCAGATGGCACCGCGTCCATCCACTCCATCGACCATCCAGCCGATTCACCTTCCCGTCCATGGATACTCATCGGTCCGTTTTGGCTCCGTTCACTTTTACAATGCGGCCGGCCTTGTATTGCCGAATCAGCTGCACCACACCATTCTCATCGAAATATCGCCAGATCCCGTCGCGCAATCCGCCCCGGTACGATCCAACCGATGCACGCCGCCCTGTTGGCCAGAACGTGGTGTGTTCTCCAGTTGGAATTCCAGCCACATACGCCCCTTCAAATCGAATCCACCCTTCTCCATCCGTGTGGATCCATCGGCCATCCAAATCTCCATCGAGGTAGACCCCTTCCCTGCGGTCATCGCGCACATGCTCCACCCATGGCCCAACTTTCCTCCCGCGCTCGTAGGATCCCATGGCCAGCGTATCTCCAGCTGCACCCAATTCCAGGAAATCGCCATCCTCTCGGCCTTTGCGATACCGCTCATCGCGGTGCACCTGGCCATTGGGATGGTACCATGTCCATCGACCGTGCCATTGGTCCATGCGGAACCCACCTTCTTGTTCCAAGCGGCCATCCCGGGCATAGAATTGCCAATCTCCATCGCGCTTGCCTTCGAGATAGGAGCCCACCGCCTTAGGTGTTCCGTCAGGCCAGAATTCCGTCCACGGACCGGATCTGCGACCCATGCTGTCAAGCATTCCGGATGTCTGAAGCACACCAAATCGAAACACCTTGACCTCGACGAGGTGTCCCTCTTCATCGAAAAACCGGTGGGTGCCCATCGGTGTGTCTTCCCGCCAGGGCCCCTCTCGAGACACTTCACCATTGGGATGAAAGGCCTTGCGAAGGTCCAAGACCACCGCCTCTGGGGCGTCCTCCACTTCCTCGCCCCGATGGAAGGTCACAGTGCGCTCCAGGTCTCCCCTTCTGGAAAAGTATTTGAACACCCCTTCTTCCAGCCCCCGCTCATAAAGGCCTTCCTGCCTAACCTGGCCATTGGGCCAAAAAGTCATCCACTTGCCCGTTTTTCGATTCTGATCATCCAATCGATTCACCTCTTCCACCCAACGGAGCAAATCCTCTCGAAACCCCCTTCGCCGAAGGATGCGCCCTTGCTTCCCCTCTTCCACTGCATAATCCAGCGCCACCCCTTCCTTTTCCCCTCCAGACCAAGGAATCCTCGATCGAATCACACCGTCTGCATCATAACCTTCTTCCCAGCCTTGCAAGGTGTCCTGCACCCATGGCAACGTTCGAAGGCGAATCCCGGTCGTATCCCATTGGGTTTCGATGCCATCCTTGAGCCCAGATGCGTAGAAAAGCGTGGTTTGCACCCGGCCCTTTTCATCGTAAAACACCCATTCTCCCTCCAGCTGGCCTTGCCGCCAATTTCCTTCGCTCTTCCGCGTCCCGTCGGGAAAATAGGACACCCAATACCCCTCGGGAAGTCCATTCAAAAGCTGACCTTCACTGCTGATTGTGCCATCGGGATATCGGTATTGCACTTGGCTCGAGTCTTGAGCGCTCAGGCCGTGAACACCTGCCCAGCAGAGTCCCATCCAAACGCACATCCGAAACCGAGTCAGCATGACTGCAAGTTGCCACACCCAAGTGAACGACCACATCGGGTTTTTGGGTTTTTACCCGCACCATCTATTCTTTCTTCTTTCTAAAAAGAGATAGTAGATGTCATAGGTCTGTTGAAACTGGGGAAAATGCGTGGCGTCAAAATTTGGAGGCCATGGCCATCCACGGTCTTTGGGAATTCGTTCACCGTTCGTCCACAACCGTCAGATGCTGGAAATCAAGGAGAAAGCAGGGTTCTCCACAGTCAGGGTGCGATTGAGGACAAGGCACTTCTGGAGGAACTCGTGTCGCTGATGGCTGTTGGCATCCTCCATTTTGATGTGGGGAGGTATGGGAGAATTGGACCAGAAAACATGGCGATGGATTGGGGGTTTTGTACAAGCCTCCAAGAGGAGCAAATGCGCAAATCTTTTTTTGTCTGCGTTACCCACATGTTTTCGTGCGAATTCACAATCTGATGTGCATTCAGATTTCAGCCAGTTCGGCAGAACTTGTGACCATGCGGATACACTTGGCAAACGACCACGCAGCTGGTGACTTGCGGGCAGCTTTGATCTCCTGGCTTGAAGAGCGAAACATGGAAGTGGTGGACCACGGAACGCCGGATGGCAACAGCGTGGATTACCCGGATCACGCACACCCTCTGGCAGCTGGAGTCGCAGAGTCAGGGGACTTGGGCATCTTGATTTGCGGGTCGGCCAATGGCGTGGCCATGACGGCCAACAAGCACGAATCGATTCGGGCTGCCATTGCTTGGCGTCCAGATATCGCCCGCCTGGCTCGCGAACACAATGACGCCAACGTCCTCTGTTTGCCAGCCCGTTTCATTGCGGTGCCGGATGCACTGGACTGTGTGGACGTCTTCATTTACACCGAATTCGAAGGTGGCCGCCACGCGCGTCGCGTCGGTAAAATTGCCTGCTCATGAAACGCACGCTCTTCACTTGGACCATTTTGGCCCTGCCCCTTCTTGGATGGGGCCAAACCTTGGTGTACACCGATTCAGGTTTGACATGGGCCAACACGATCACGGCGGAAGACCTCAGTGATCACTTGTACGTCTTGGCAGCGGACAGCATGGAAGGTCGGGAGACCGGAAAGGAAGGTCAGCGAAAAGCTGCGGCCTACATCGCGTCGCATTTCGAAGCAGCAGGTTTGGAACCTGTGCAGGGGTCCTATTTCCAAGACGTACCCCTGAAGGTCAGTCAGTTGAAAGGAGGCATTCTCACCTGGGGTGGATCAAAATTGCTCTTCAAGAACGATTGGGTTCCTTACCCGGGCATTGAAGCATCGAATGTCGAGGGAGATGTGGTGTTTGCAGGGTACGGCATTCAAGATGAAGGTTGGGATGACTATGCAGGCCTGGATGTTCGGGGCCGCATGGTGGTGATGCTCGCTGGAGAGCCCGGAGATGAAGAGCGCGGTTTTGAATTGACCGGAACGGACCGCCCCAGCCGTTGGAGTCAGGATCGCAACGCGAAGCGTGAGCTGGCGGACAGTTTGGGGGCGTCCGCAGTATTGGTTGTGACCGAGGAATATGATGTTCTCAAGAGCCGGTTGGTGCCGTGGCTCAGCCGGGAGCGCATGCGGTTGGACGTGGACCGTGAAGGCGAGGGAACGGATTTGCCCACCTTGCTGATTTCTCAAGAAGCTCTTTTGGCCGTATCCGGTTGGAAGTCCACGAAGGTGGTGGAGAAGAAATGGCCGAAGCGAAAGCTGAAAAACACGATGTGGCCGGACGGAAAACTGTCGATTGCCCGCATGGATGACAAGGTCATGGCCACCAATGTCTGGGGATTGTTGCCGGGTACGGACAGCACCTTGGCCGATGAGATTGTCGTCCTCACGAGCCACTACGATCACGTCGGGGTGGATGCAGAAGGCCTCATATACAACGGTGCCGACGACGATGGCAGTGGAACCGTTTCCTTGCTGGAGAATGTGGAAGCTTGGACGGAGGCCTATCGCGCAGGCCAAGGCCCCCGGCGCTCCGTTCTGTTCATGGCGTTTGTGGGCGAGGAGAAAGGGTTGTTGGGATCAGAATGGTACAGCGACCACCCCGCATTTCCGTTGGAACAGCATGTCTGCGACCTCAACATGGACATGGTCGGCCGAGTGGATGAAGCCCATGTGGACGATGACCGGTACATCTACTTGATCGGCAGCGACAAATTGTCCAGCGAGTTGCACGCCATCAGCGAAGCCGTCAACGAGGCCCATGTCGGAATTGCGCTGGACTACACGTTCAATGCACCGGACGACCCCAACCGGTTCTACTACCGGAGCGACCACTACAACTTCGCCAAGCACAACATCCCGGTGATCTTTTATTTCAGCGGGGTGCACGAGGACTACCACGGTCCAGGGGACACGCCGGACAAGATCCTCTACCCCAAGATGGCCGAGATCGGAAGGTTGGTGTTCCTGACCTCATGGGAGGTGGCCAACCGGGATGGAAAGTTGTCTGTGGATCAGGTCAACGACTTTCCGTCGAACCGCTGACAGCAGCGGCAAACCGGGCGACCTCCAAGTCGTGGGCCGGTCCCATGGCCGGTCCGTTGAACCCGCTGTGAATCCAGGGCGCCCCTCCCCCACCGACGACAATGGTGGTTGGGAAACTGACCACGCGGTCGAGGAACGGCAAGGCGGCTTGAGCACGGGTTTTAGACGCCGGGCCGGTGAGAACAACGTGCCAACGATCGCCGAACCGGTCGAGGCCCATGTGATCGGAGTAGCGGGCCAACCTGTCCAAAGCCCGTTGCGTTCCACCTTCTTTGTCGAGTCCACGCTCAAAGGCGAGGGTGTGGACGTGCAGGGTCGGGTGCTGCTCCATCAGGGTGGCGAGCAGGCGGTGTTCATCCATGCAGTTTGGACACCACGACCCCATGATGCTGAGCACGTGAAGGTGGTCGGCGTTGCTGGCTTCCCAAGATGTGGAGTCGCCATCCAGCGCGATGCCGGCATAGAACACGGGCAACCCCGTCCATTCGGCCTTGGGCGCGGCTTCCAGAGCCGTGGTACCAGCATCCAATGGGGTGCCGTAAAAGGAGGTGGCATAATGGGTGCCGCTCCAGAAGGTGCCCGCTGAAAGGGAGCCATCGTCACCGAGGTTGGCAGCAAAACAGAAGAGGTGCGCGCCGTCGAATGTCTGCAGACGCAGGGTTCCATCGCCCTCAATGGAGCCGTGGAGGTAACGGAAGTCTCCTGTGGCGGTGGCGATGCTGCCCCGACAGGATGTGCCGCTTTGCTGAAGGAACAACTGGCCATACCACGGGTCATCTGCGCCAAATGTCAAGGCCCAGGACAGGGTATCTCCCGTCCAAGCAGGTGTGGTTTCGGCTTGTGTTTCCGCCTGCCATCGGACGGGGACGCGGTAGGTTCCGGGCCGGAGGACGTCCTGCCAGAAACCAGTGTCACTCTGCAGAGTCAAACGGCCGTCAAATACAGGAATCGCCCAGGTGGGGTCCAGAGAATCAGAGGGCTTCAGGGTCAAGGTCTCGTTGCTGTTGCGAAGAATCAGGGTGTCGCCCTGCCAAACGCCGGGAATGCGAACCTGTGTGGTGTCGTTCAACGAGAAGGTGAGGGTGCCGGTTGGGACGCGCTCCGAAGGGGCGTGCGACGGAGTCGAACAGGCGGAAAGCAGAATGACCATGACAGCCGAGGCCACCATGCTCATTCCAGAAGTGCAGTTCCGAAGCATCAAAGGTCGAACTTGATGCCTTGGGCGAGCGGAAGCTCCGTGCTGTAGTTGATCGTGTTGGTTTGCCGGCGCATGTACGACCTCCACGCGTCGCTGCCGGACTCTCGGCCGCCGCCGGTCTCCTTTTCACCACCAAAGGCACCGCCAATTTCAGCACCGCTCGTTCCGATGTTGACGTTGGCAATGCCACAATCGCTGCCCGCGGCGGACAGGAACAGCTCGGCGCTGCGGAGGTTGGTGGTCATGATGGCGGAGGACAACCCCTGCACCACTCCATTTTGCATGGCGATGGCCTCGTCGAGGGTGTCGTACTTCATGACGTACAGGATGGGGGCAAACGTCTCGTGCTGGACGATGGCCATGTCGTTGGTGGCCTCCGCAATGGCGGGCTTGACGTAACACCCGGACTCGTAGCCTTCTCCAGACAAGACGCCTCCTTCGACCAGGACGCGGCCACCTTGTTCCACCACCTGTTCGAGTGCGGATTGGTACATCTTGACGGCGTCGTGGTCGATGAGCGGCCCAACGTGGTTGTTCTCATCCAGCGGGTCTCCAATGCGCAATTGTCCGTACGCCTTGGTGATGGCGGCCACCACCTTGTCATAAATGCTGCTGTGAATGATGAGTCGACGGGTGGAGGTGCACCGCTGTCCGCAGGTTCCAACCGCACCGAACACCGTACCGGGAACCACCATTTTGAGGTCGGCATCGGGCTCGACAATGATGGCGTTGTTGCCGCCCAATTCGAGGAGGCTTTTGCCGAGTCGCGCCGCCACGGCCTGGGCGACGATCTTGCCCATGCGAATGGATCCGGTGGCCGAAATCAAGGCCACGCGCTTGTCGTGGGTCATCATTTCGCCGACGTCGTAGTCGCCTTGAATGATGCAGGACAGGCCCTCCGGAACGTGGTCCATGTCCCGGGTCACTTCATTCCAGATGTTCTGACATGCCACGGCAGTCAATGGCGTCTTTTCGGACGGCTTCCAGATGCAGGCGTTGCCGCAAACCCAAGCAAGGGCGGTGTTCCAGTTCCACACGGCGACCGGGAAGTTGAAGGCGCTGATGATGCCGACCACACCCAGGGGGTGCCACTGCTCGTACATGCGGTGTCCGGGACGCTCGGAGTGCATGGTCAGGCCGTAGAGCTGACGGGAAAGACCGACTGCGAAATCGCAGATGTCGATCATTTCCTGCACCTCGCCCAGGCCTTCCTGGAGGCTTTTGCCCATCTCATAGGAGACGAGGGCTCCGAGGGCGTCCTTGTGCTTCCGGAGCGCTTCACCGTAGAGGCGAACCACTTCACCGCGCTGGGGGGCGGGAACGTGCCGCCATGCCTGTCCTGCCTTGGTGGCAGCGGCAATGACTTGCTCATATGCCTCCGCATTGCAAACACCGGTGGCGCCAATCGTGGAACCATCCACGGGGCTGGTGCTGACAATGGCGTTGCCGAGTGCAGATTGAGTTTGACCGATTTGGACGCCGGCGTTTTCAGCCGAGAGTCCGAGTTGGTCGAAGTGGGGCTTCATGTTCATGATGGCAAAAATTCGTCGCGAAGGTACGGGGCGGCATCACGGAACACGAAGATTTGGTTAACTCTTTGATTTTTAGTTGTTTGTGTTTTTGGGGTTTCTCGGAAAACCGAGGGCAACACCTCCTCGTGAAGAGAACGTCGAAATTTGGGCCTCTCAGAGGCTGACTCAGTGTTCCACGTGGAACATGCGTTACCGGCCGAGGTAGACCATCAGCACAGAGAGGTCAGAGGCGGAGACGCCGCTGATGTTGCGCGCGGCCCCAAGGGTACCTGGTTTGTGCTCGGCAAGTTTCGTTCTGCCTTCCATGCTGAGGGATGTCATTCTGGCGTATTCCAAATCGGGGGGCAGAGTGAGTCCTTCCATTTCTCGCATTCGGTCAGCTTGTGCTTGCTCCTTCTCGATGTAACCCTTGTATTTGATCTGGGTCTCGGTCAGGTCGTACCAGGGAGCTGGGTGATGGCGGTTGTTGTTGAGGAGCTCTTGGTCGGTGTTCATGAGGTCCTGCAGGTGAATGTGGGGCCGGGACAGCAGTTGGTTCCAGCGGGTCTTCTGGCGAATGGGGCTGCTCCCGGCAGATTCGAGGGTGGCGTTGATGGAGTCTGGGGTGGCGGAGGAGGACTCGAGCTCCTTGGTCATGGATCGGATGGTGGCTTGTTTGTGCTCGAAATGCGCCCAATCCGAGTCGCCAATCAATCCCAAATCTCTGCCTTTTGGGGTCAGGCGTTGATCGGCGTTGTCTTGGCGCAGCAGGATGCGGTATTCAGCGCGACTGGTGAACATGCGGTAGGGCTCGTCGGTGCCCTTGGTCACGAGGTCATCAATGAGGACGCCGATGTAGGCTTCGTCTCTTCCAAGGGCAAACGGTGGTTTGTCTTGATTGGCGTGTGCGGCATTGATGCCTGCGATGAGGCCCTGACAGGCCGCTTCTTCGTATCCGGTAGTACCGTTGATTTGTCCTGCGAAATAGAGGTTGGGGAGGGCGCGGGTCTCAAGGGTATGGTGAAGCTGAGTGGGTGGGAAATAGTCGTATTCCACAGCATAGCCTGGTCGAAACATGCGGGCGTTTTGAAGCCCCGGAATCAATCGCATGGCGGCGAGTTGGGCCTCTTTGGGTAGTGACGTCGAAAAGCCGTTGAGGTAGGTTTCGACGGTGTGTCTGCCTTCCGGTTCAATGAAGATTTGGTGACGCTCTTTGTCTGCGAAGCGGTGAATTTTGTCTTCG
>JACLAD010009954.1_pt1 | contig 13294 bp, 5 predicted proteins | sample 8027901 | NCBI WGS metagenome assembly JACLAD01 (sample SAMN15725071, study PRJNA655200) | protist metagenome | isolation source: fluorescence activated cell sorting (FACS) single amplified genomes of... | place: Spain: Blaines Bay Microbial Observatory, Mediterranean Sea | collected 2016-07-05
AAGAAGAAGAAGAAGAGAAGAGAACGAAAATGAATGAGGAAGTTAGGTGGCGAAACGAAACCCATATACTCACTCTACTCAGAGTGGAAAAAGGAGAAAGGGAAAAGGGGCAGTTGTTTTTTTTGCATAGCTATTGTGTGTTAAATATTATTACGAAAAATTTACTACAGACAATACACTTGCTTAATTAATTTCTAAAAATGAATCAAGAATGATGATATGATGGACTTTCGTTCGCAGACCATCGAGTCGCTTTGGCCACAGCATGTGGACGTGGACTATTGGAGAAAGCTTTGCCCGGGCTTGACGATAGGCAATACAGAGGATCATGCCACTTCCACCACTGAGGCGTTCAGTGGTGCTCAGAAAGAACGACAGCAGTTTGTCAGGGAAGGACGAGAAAGGTTGGTTCGAGATGGCTACTTTCAACTCTCTCCCAATGACATGGGGCTTGCAGTTAGTCCGGATGTGCTGGCGGAGGGGATGCGCATTCTTCGAAGGAATGGATGGCCTGTCATATTTATCTTAATGTATGATGAGGCTTGGCAAATAATCCAGAAGATCGACTCGATCATGAGAGACTCCACGGGCTGCTCCTGCAACTTTGACATCCTCGCCTGGTACGTCGATCCATCGGCTGGGGAGAGCGGATTTAGCCCACATCGCGACCGTCAGCCAGAGGATGTGCCGTCATCCTTTCGGGAAAATGGCACACCCCGCTATGCCACGTGCTGGCTGGCACTGACCAAGGCCTGCCCTGATAATTCATGCCTGTACATGTTACCGGCGTGGGCTGATCCAGGCTACATGTCAGGAGATCTTGATGATAAGGACCCTCTCGAGAGAGCTTTGAGCGAAAAGGAAAAGTATATGAATATTCGCTGCCTCCCGACCGATCCTGCCGGCGCGTGCATCTTTACCCACCGCATCATACACTGGGGATCTCAAGGGCGGCAGGAATACACGGAGCCGCGGCTCGCCCTGGCCGTCGCCTGTTCGGACTACGGATTTGAGCCAAGCTATCTCTCCACGGAATACTTGAAGAACACTATTCCGACACTAGAGGAGAGGATGACCCTTTGCGCAAGCCAAGTGATCGTCTATCAAGATCGGTTTCTTCCAGACAAGGCAGCGATGAACCTCTTTGTAAAGCTTCACACTCAGGGGCTGCAATATCTAAGCAAGTTCTACAGGCAAAAAGTCAGCCTTGAGATTGTCGCAGGATTTAAGAGGCTTGGAGATGACAGTGACTCGGATGATGATGAGTTTGCAGACGCAGCACTTGAAGCGATGCTGGAGGCAGACGCAGCCGGCGAATATCAAGAGGACGATTTTGATAATGGCATAGACGCGCCCTCCGAAAATGATGCTGGCTCGGAAGAAGTGCCCCCGCAGAAACGACAAAAGGTTGCCGTAGATAGTTAAATTTAATGATTGTTACTAATTTTGTGGGAAGAATGCCTCCGATACCACATTGTCACAGTACCTGCTTAGCTTGGATCGACCACGCACAGCGCGAATGTCTTCGAGGTGCTGCAGAATCTTTCTTCTGTGCAAAGATGATGATACGCCAAGTTCGTGCTTAAAATCATCATCTGTCAGCGTCTGCAGCATTCTTCCATCAATAGACGCCTTGCGAATTTTCTCCACATATTGAGGCAGTTCAATGTTGGTAAGAAACTCTGCCACGTCCTCCACCAGCCAATGCGAGACACCATCTTTCAATGAGCATACGCTGAGGAATGGCGAGTCACCGTAGCTGCGATGTGAAAAAACAGATGCAGGAACAACGGGGCTGAGAGAAAACTGAGCGGGGGTGGCTCCTTGCGCCCGATCTGAGTAGAGTGTTCCCCGAAGTGTCAAGCCTCCAGACTTTACATCCCTGGGAGAAAGACCAGCAATAGGCGAATCCTCGACGCTTGCAGAGGACGGACTCTCGTCAGAGGGTAAGTTCTCAGTACAACCATTGCTCTGGGGCGATAGTCCCACGTCTGCAGGCGGCTGCGTTATGTCTGCGCACGAGGACTCTTTGTCAACATGTGTCCCCAATGGAGCCATTTCTGCCACATCTGCCTCGGAGTTGAACCACAGGTCCCATTCCTCAGACCACCCGACGAAGGTCACTTGCAAATCCTTTCCACCCTTTGGCGGCAGTGCATCCTTCATTCTAATGATTTCCGCTACATACCATCTCCTGTCCCTGTCTCGTGCCTCAACACGGTCACCAATCTTGAGACTGTTCCACCAGGAAGGAGTGCCATGCCCACATATGACTGTTTCACGTTCATGAGCACGAGGGGCAAATCTCTCCTGATTGTCGATGTCTATATTTCGTTGGACAGTGAGCTGCAAATTTGGCCCGTTTGCATGAGCCCTCTCAGAATTTTCCTTTGGACGCGGATTGCGCTGCAAACCTTGCTCCCCTTGGCCTTCCGTCGCATTGGCACTTTTCGTGCTCGAAGTGCCTGCTCTCCGCAGAATCTGTTCAAGATCTGAAATGCTGGATGCAATATTGGAAATTGCATCGACCACGACAGGGCGCAAAGTTTCGACGACCGATGATGAGTTTGGCATTGATGATGATAGTGTTCCCCGCGGTAGCGAGCTCTGCGCACTTCCATTCGTGCCCGAAAATCGGGAGCTTCGCAAGGACTCGTTTTCTTCTTGGAGTATGCTCAATTTTTCATTGCTTTCTCTGAGCTGGCGCTGCAGTTCTGCAAGCTTTTTCACAAGCATTGCACCTTCTGGAAGCCGAAAGCTCTCATCTTCCGAGAGTGTTGAGAATTCTTCTCGAAGAGGACGTGTCACAGAGGTTGGCGTGTCTAGAGATGAGAATGACCTCGTCAAAGGGTTTGGGCGCCTCCCACCTCGCTTACGCAGATGGCTCCGACACGGTGTCTTTGGCCCAAGCGATTTTGAAAGATTCACAGACTCATCATCATGACCATCACCACCACCACCACCACCACCACCATCATCATCATGATCACGATGGTCCCTCTCCATTCTTTGCTTCTCCATCTCCTGCAACAGCAGCTCGAGTGGGCTCGGTTCCGATGCTCTGCTTTGCACTTGATAAATAATCGATGGCAATATCAGTGCCACTTTTAATTTAATGCAGAAGAAGTCAATTGCTAATTGGATTTCGATATCGATTGGATTCGTGCAACGATGGTTTCTTCTTTCTTGTTGTTTCTTCTTGATGTTTCTTGTTCTTGTTCTTGTTTCTTGTTTCTTGTTTCTTGCTCTGTTCTTGATTAATAAATATAAATTAGAGAGAGTCAACGTTCTTCTGCATTCTCTGCAGTTCACTTTCAGAGGTGCGCGCGCTCCCTCTCCTGACTTTGAAAAAACAAAGAACAAAACAAAACAAAACAAAACAAAACAAAAGAAAACAAAAGAAGAAGAAAAAATCTGTGAAAAATAATGATTGAAGGCACACACAATGGAAATGCAATTAATGGCGCGAAAAACAAAAAAACTGTGCGACGTTGAGAGAGTTGTGTGGAGGATTTTTGGAGAGGATCTTTCCAAAACAAAAAAAACACAACAGACAACAGAAAGAAGAAGAAAGGAAGGAAAGAAAGGAAGGAAGCAAGAAAGAAAGAAAGAAAGAAAGCGTGAAAAGGATCCTGTCCAAGACGGGAAGGGGAAAACAGCACCTGACAGGAGTAGCACCATCACCACAAATACGATCATCGTTCACACCACTGCATACTATCAACATTCACACCACCGCATACATACTACCGCACAAAACTACGCACCGGAACAAAGGGGTACGCTCAAAACTCATTGACCTAGAAAAACGAGGTATGCCATCAGCAAGCTTCTTTCCACGTTCCCCTTCTTCCCATCATGGAGACGAAAGTGAAGAAGAAGAAGAACAGCAACAGCAGCAACAACGACTACTACTGCTACGACAACAATTGGAAGAAGGAGAAGAAGGAGAAGAAGGAGGAGAAGGAGAAGAAGCAGACGACGTTGAAGGAATGATGGATCTTGCGGCTATGAGAACGCCGGAAAGCCACAGACTAGAGGTCGTTGCGCGTTTTGGCCTATTGGATACCAATGGGCTGGAAGAGATTGTAGCTCCGAGATCCCAGCAAGGGCGAAAGAAGAGGAAATATATCGAGGACAAAACACCACTCTCTACACAGAGCGTCGCTCCTTTGACCAAAACATTCTGGTGCATGTTTGACGACATCATTATGCGCAAATCACACATTGAGCTTCTCAACGTCCGGCCGTCGACAACAGGCCACAGATTGATATCGATGCTTGTTGAAGACTCGGATAATATTTGCAGAGAAGAGGCAAGAATGAAATTTTCAAAAGTTGTTGGGATGGCAGAGGGAGTGAAAAGCGAAACTTTGTCGTCTCCACCAAGCACTCCAGAGGGAAGAATCAGACTCTCCTCAATATTTTGTGGCAATCAGGGACGAGCAGTCGCTGCGGGTATGCGAGCAAGAGAGTCCCGCCGTCGAATTGCTGCTGCGCGCAAGACAGGCAGGGGCATGGAAGGAGGATGTGCGCCTTTACCATCCTCAGCTTTTTTTGCGAGCTTTTTTGCAATCGAAGATCTTGACACTGTGTGGTCCAGCATCGTTGCCCAAGCATTCTTCTCTGGTGCCAATGCTGCGACACTAATGACATTGCATACTGCTGTGGACATGGACCACGATGGTAAAGACGTTGGCTTCGACACGCTATGTAGGCGTGGTATGCAGCCGAAGCCAAGTGCATATCAAGAGAGGCGATGCGCCGTGACTGCTCCTTGTGAAGTAGATCACATCAGTGTGCGCAAGGTTGGATTTGAGCTCATGAGTGCTCTGCCACCGAAATTGGCACAGAGAGGGCTATACTGCCGTCCTCTGAAGGATCAGAAATTCATCGAGCAACACATTTCTAGCGAGGAGGTGCATGTTGAGAAAAGCAAGTTCAAGTTCATCTGCCGCAAAATCTCCTGCCTTGCGGAGACGGGACACCGGCCAGGGGCGACACCCACGATCATTGCAAAAAAAAGGAAAAGGCGAAGGACAGATTCTCCAATCGTTGAACCAGTGCGTCTCAAGTATGAGCTGAAGGAGCTTCGAGGAATTACTTGGATTGGGGTCGATGAGGACTAACGTTTGCTGCTCGGAAGGGTTTGACAACCATGGGCCGGTGGGACCTTTTGCCCAGCGTTTTTCAATGCTTATTTAATCTTATTTTTACTGCGGATGATGACATAAAAATTTTTAAATGAATATCAATTAACTTTTTTTGCCTGCCTGGTAAATGGATATGATGCTGTCAGTGGCACCTGCGGCAAGAATGACCTTGTTTGGATGGAACGATAGGCATGACACAGGGCCAATACGCATCGCCAGAAAGCCATCGTGATATCGGATCGTATTTAGCGTCGTGCCACCAACAGTTTCTATAATCTTTATGTACTGATTGTGAGAGCCACATGCCAAGAGCGGGGCATGATTGTTCACTGCAAGCGCAGTCATGTTCTTCCGATGAGCTTCGACCGTTCGAAGAGGCATATTCCCTGCCCTCAAGTCCCAAAAGTCGATTGAGCCTGATACTGTCCCCGTGATGAGCTCATGGTTCGCATGTGGATCGCTATGCACGTTGACGATCCATGAAGGATGTCCGTAGAGAGTCCTCACAGTTGCATTGGCCTTGGGTAGCCTCTCATCAAACATTCTGAGAGAACCGTCACCAAAGCCGGCCAAGACACAGTTTGATGACCGCTCACGCGCCATTGCTGTGATGCATGTCTCTGGCGATGCCGTGATGGCAGAGATGCACTTCTGGCACTCAATGTCCCAAAGCCGAAGCAAGCTGCTCATCCCACCTGCATAGAGAAGGCCCTTTTCTTGGCACCACTCTAAAATTAGGCCTGATCCACGCGCACCCGATGATAAATCTGGAACAGCACGCCAGGCTGCAGCCATCTCGACCGGCTCTTTGTGAGGTCTCTCTAGTGATTCAGAGGATGTCGAGCGCTTCGATGGAGATGAGGGGGCGACGGCGGCGGATGATGATGATGATGATGATGATGATGATGATGATGAAGCAGTTGCAGAAGCAGTCGCAGAAGCAGAAGAAGTGGGGACATTCCCTTCAAGGAGTCCAGTTCTCTGCAACGAATTTAGGACTCGATCCGTCTCTTCATTCGGAAGCCGTTGAACATTACGCTGGTACCGAAGAGCGGCCACGGCGTCGTTGACACTTCCTGGCATACCCTGTGTACCTCGCCAAATTCGCACGGCGCCATCATCGGATCCGGTCAACAGCAGCGAGTCTGCGTCGGGATTTACCCATTCCATCGCAGTGATTCTGCTCCCTGGTTGGTTCTTGTTCGAGAATACTGCAGTGCGCTGGCCCACCTCATAGTTCCAAACTGTAATGCCGTCCCGAGCATCTGCAACAACGAGAACAGTTTCATAAGGATGAAACAGTAGATGCGACGACATCTCTGACTCATTGTCAAGAATTGCACTTTGCTCGAGCTTCAGCCTCTTGACCACACTCGAATCGAGGGAGCGTCTGACTGTTCCCAGCGTTTCCCGTTCACCAGCATTCCACTCTGATACGGCAGCATATTCGATATCTCTGTTGCGTTCCTGCCGCCATACCTGGGCGACGCGATCTGGATCCAACGGATCAGGCACAGTCTTGCTGGAGTCGTCGACATCGAGGCGTATTTCCACGGAATTTTCACCCAGCCTCTGATGCGGGTTGGTCATTGGCTTCGAGAATCTCAATGCGCTGTTGTAGTAAACAATATCTGGCTTCAGGTCCAGTGCGATCAGAGTAGAGGATACCGAGGGGGCTGATCGCGAGGGCAAGTCTTCAGCGTGGCCTCCCTGGCGCCGCCCTTTCGGCAGCGCAGTAGTACCTCCGATCAACCTTGATTTGACTCCTTCGTCCACTGCCGCCCCACGCCATTCAACATCGCTAAAGTTTGCGGAAGATTTTGAACGGCCAAGAGTTTCCGTTACGCGGCTGATATGACTGCGCCGCGGAGAGCGCGAGAGCACTGATGATTTGCCCGCCAGTGCTTCCCTTTCCTTCGCCCTTCCAGGGGATCGAGGGGTCCCAATTGGGACGTTGCCAACTTTTAGAATGCCGGCATGAATCTCGTGCACAAGGACTCCGGCTAGTCGAGACGCTGAGGGCAGCGGCTCCGTGAGCTGCACCTGTCGGACAGTCTGCCACAGCAATATGTAGCCCGAGGAGAGTGTGTCATCTCCAATCTCCCTCTTTATGGTGGCTACAGCCTCAGCTGCAGCACTGCGATCACTACCAGGACCGGCAGCATGGCCTACCGCTGAAGTGGACCTCTGCGAAACATCCTCAGCACCATCCGCCCTAGATACGGTTCCGTGCATACCAGCTTCCTGGGCATCTAATCCAATGATGGCGCTACCATCGCTGCTTCCACTGCTTCTATCGCTTTTGTCACTGTACCCAGCAGCATCATTGCTGGATGATTTACCTTTCATCTTTGGAGTTGAAGCTCCATCGACCGAACCACCCCGCCTATGCTGGCGCTCTATGTTCGTGAGGCTCTGAGCAACCGTCTGCAGGGCTTTGGAGTGGTGCGGCATAAAGAAGATCCGCGCCATGGCCAACAGTACGTTGTAGCGCACTTCTGTACTGCAATCCTTCTTTGATCGGCGCAAGATTTCCTGAATGATCGATATATCCCGAGTTCCCTGATGGTCTGACGATGCTCCAAATAGCGTGCTGAGAGCATAGATGGCTGATGCCCTGACATCGGGCGATGCGTCCTCGAGAAGAGGATAGAGAGCCTCGGGAATTCTGTCGCGTAGGGCAGCATTCTTCGCCTCATCAAAGTCATTGCACAGATTTCCAAGGCAGAGGCAAAGCCACTGCCGCAGCAACGCATTCTCATGCATCAGCAGCGCCGCAATGGTCATGTGCAAATTGTGCTGAAAACATGCGATCTGCCCGTCTCGGTGGCAGTCCATGATCGCGCTGAGGACGCCACAGGCCATCACCTTTTGAAAGGCACCCTGATGTCTCTTCCACTCCGGCACCGCAGAGGTTCGAGGCTGAAGCTTCTCTGCTGATGCTGATGCAGAGCTAGAGCGCTTCAGCTGAGGAAACTCTCGGCGAAGGTGTCTGATGAAATATACGTGCCCGTTGTCCTTGACAATATCTGCCTGACAGCTTCGATCCAGCGAAAGAATCTTAAGCCATATGAAGACGAGAAGCTCACAGAGATCTTCTGCATGGCTCTGAAGCAGCCGAAGGACGTAGGGAAAAATGCCCACCGAGAGCGCCTGATTCACTGCCCATGGCCCGAGGTCTAGAAAGCGAAGGAGAAGCACAAGCGCTCGCACACGGTGAACCTGGCTGAGCAGAACTTGCAGCACAATGGGCAGCTGCTCTGGAGGACCAGCATCTTCGGATGCGAATTTGAGCCAGACCTCAAATGCCGTCAGCTGCTCGCTGAAGAACGAGCTTCTCTCAAAGACGACAGACGTGTACGGGCTTGGCGCTGCTGACATGCGAACTCCGGCAACGATTTTCTTCAGACTCTCTCTGGCTTCCGCTTGCGCTGCACCGCCCGAGACCAGGGCCGGCAGCTTTGACAGACATGTCTCTGTAGCAAGATCCCAAGCGTCCCACAGAGGGTGCTGGCTTATCGCTGGCAGTGCTGGGCGCGATACAGGCGTGCAGTGGACGGATTGCATAACTCTCTCTGCGAGAAGAAAATTCCTGAACAGGCTGGCGACGAGCATGTCCTGGCGAAACAGCCGCTGAAACTGATCAGTGGTAAGGCTGTTCCATGCAATTGTATCCGTAATTGCTGTAAAGACCCAATTGAGTTCGCCCAGCATTGTCTTGCGATCGTTCAGGCGACCAGGAATATTCTCCAGCTGCTCGGCAGTAATGTGATGCGTCGAGAGGGGGTTTCGAGTCATGAACCAGCGCACTGCAACCTTCACGGGCGTCGTCAAGCAGGCCGTAAAGATGTCCGCAGGAAAGTCGGCAGTGCTTGGTAGAGTGCCATCACTGTCCGTCGCGCAAAGCACGATGCAGTCTCGCAGCCTTCTGCGCTTACTCTTCCCATTTGATCTTTTTTTGCTCTTTCCCGCCTTTGAGCGCCTGCGTTGTCGTTGAGCAGGCTCTGGTATGTCATCAATGTTGTGCGATTCCTGCTGCGCCTCTGCAAACATGATCTCTGCCTCTCTCTGATCAATGTAGGACTGAAAGAAAGGCAGGAGCAGCGCCGCCCCTGAGCAGTCCAAAATGTATATGGAAGGATACTCCAGCCAACTCTGAATATCATACAGGCTGAGAGGAATGTATTGGGTGAAATTCTTGTTAAAGACCCATATTTCTCCATTTGTAGTTGGGCGAGGGACACCGTGGCCATTGTAGTGGAAGAGAACTCTCTCATCCCGCGCATTCCGCCGCTGCGCCTGGCACAGTCTCTTGACATCTGCCACAGTGGGATCCAATGCCGACCGGTATCGGGCACGAGGCTGCCAGCGCTCATACTGCTTCTGTAGCGGTAGTATGTATGCGGTGGTGTGAATGTTGATAGTATGCAGTGGTGTGAACGATGATCGTATTTGTGGTGATGGTGCTACTCCTGTCAGGTGCTGTTTTCCCCTTCCCGTCTTGGACAGGATCCTTTTCACGCTTTCTTTCTTTCTTTCTTTCTTGCTTCCTTCCTTTCTTTCCTTCCTTTCTTCTTCTTTCTGTTGTCTGTTGTGTTTTTTTTGTTTTGGAAAGATCCTCTCCAAAAATCCTCCACACAACTCTCTCAACGTCGCACAGTTTTTTTGTTTTTCGCGCCATTAATTGCATTTCCATTGTGTGTGCCTTCAATCATTATTTTTCACAGATTTTTTCTTCTTCTTTTGTTTTCTTTTGTTTTGTTTTGTTTTGTTTTGTTTTGTTCTTTGTTTTTTCAAAGTCAGGAGAGGGAGCGCGCGCACCTCTGAAAGTGAACTGCAGAGAATGCAGAAGAACGTTGACTCTCTCTAATTTATATTTATTAATCAAGAACAGAGCAAGAAACAAGAAACAAGAAACAAGAACAAGAACAAGAAACATCAAGAAGAAACAACAAGAAAGAAGAAACCATCGTTGCACGAATCCAATCGATATCGAAATCCAATTAGCAATTGACTTCTTCTGCATTAAATTAAAAGTGGCACTGATATTGCCATCGATTATTTATCAAGTGCAAAGCAGAGCATCGGAACCGAGCCCACTCGAGCTGCTGTTGCAGGAGATGGAGAAGCAAAGAATGGAGAGGGACCATCGTGATCATGATGATGATGGTGGTGGTGGTGGTGGTGGTGGTGATGGTCATGATGATGAGTCTGTGAATCTTTCAAAATCGCTTGGGCCAAAGACACCGTGTCGGAGCCATCTGCGTAAGCGAGGTGGGAGGCGCCCAAACCCTTTGACGAGGTCATTCTCATCTCTAGACACGCCAACCTCTGTGACACGTCCTCTTCGAGAAGAATTCTCAACACTCTCGGAAGATGAGAGCTTTCGGCTTCCAGAAGGTGCAATGCTTGTGAAAAAGCTTGCAGAACTGCAGCGCCAGCTCAGAGAAAGCAATGAAAAATTGAGCATACTCCAAGAAGAAAACGAGTCCTTGCGAAGCTCCCGATTTTCGGGCACGAATGGAAGTGCGCAGAGCTCGCTACCGCGGGGAACACTATCATCATCAATGCCAAACTCATCATCGGTCGTCGAAACTTTGCGCCCTGTCGTGGTCGATGCAATTTCCAATATTGCATCCAGCATTTCAGATCTTGAACAGATTCTGCGGAGAGCAGGCACTTCGAGCACGAAAAGTGCCAATGCGACGGAAGGCCAAGGGGAGCAAGGTTTGCAGCGCAATCCGCGTCCAAAGGAAAATTCTGAGAGGGCTCATGCAAACGGGCCAAATTTGCAGCTCACTGTCCAACGAAATATAGACATCGACAATCAGGAGAGATTTGCCCCTCGTGCTCATGAACGTGAAACAGTCATATGTGGGCATGGCACTCCTTCCTGGTGGAACAGTCTCAAGATTGGTGACCGTGTTGAGGCACGAGACAGGGACAGGAGATGGTATGTAGCGGAAATCATTAGAATGAAGGATGCACTGCCGCCAAAGGGTGGAAAGGATTTGCAAGTGACCTTCGTCGGGTGGTCTGAGGAATGGGACCTGTGGTTCAACTCCGAGGCAGATGTGGCAGAAATGGCTCCATTGGGGACACATGTTGACAAAGAGTCCTCGTGCGCAGACATAACGCAGCCGCCTGCAGACGTGGGACTATCGCCCCAGAGCAATGGTTGTACTGAGAACTTACCCTCTGACGAGAGTCCGTCCTCTGCAAGCGTCGAGGATTCGCCTATTGCTGGTCTTTCTCCCAGGGATGTAAAGTCTGGAGGCTTGACACTTCGGGGAACACTCTACTCAGATCGGGCGCAAGGAGCCACCCCCGCTCAGTTTTCTCTCAGCCCCGTTGTTCCTGCATCTGTTTTTTCACATCGCAGCTACGGTGACTCGCCATTCCTCAGCGTATGCTCATTGAAAGATGGTGTCTCGCATTGGCTGGTGGAGGACGTGGCAGAGTTTCTTACCAACATTGAACTGCCTCAATATGTGGAGAAAATTCGCAAGGCGTCTATTGATGGAAGAATGCTGCAGACGCTGACAGATGATGATTTTAAGCACGAACTTGGCGTATCATCATCTTTGCACAGAAGAAAGATTCTGCAGCACCTCGAAGACATTCGCGCTGTGCGTGGTCGATCCAAGCTAAGCAGGTACTGTGACAATGTGGTATCGGAGGCATTCTTCCCACAAAATTAGTAACAATCATTAAATTTAACTATCTACGGCAACCTTTTGTCGTTTCTGCGGGGGCACTTCTTCCGAGCCAGCATCATTTTCGGAGGGCGCGTCTATGCCATTATCAAAATCGTCCTCTTGATATTCGCCGGCTGCGTCTGCCTCCAGCATCGCTTCAAGTGCTGCGTCTGCAAACTCATCATCATCCGAGTCACTGTCATCTCCAAGCCTCTTAAATCCTGCGACAATCTCAAGGCTGACTTTTTGCCTGTAGAACTTGCTTAGATATTGCAGCCCCTGAGTGTGAAGCTTTACAAAGAGGTTCATCGCTGCCTTGTCTGGAAGAAACCGATCTTGATAGACGATCACTTGGCTTGCGCAAAGGGTCATCCTCTCCTCTAGTGTCGGAATAGTGTTCTTCAAGTATTCCGTGGAGAGATAGCTTGGCTCAAATCCGTAGTCCGAACAGGCGACGGCCAGGGCGAGCCGCGGCTCCGTGTATTCCTGCCGCCCTTGAGATCCCCAGTGTATGATGCGGTGGGTAAAGATGCACGCGCCGGCAGGATCGGTCGGGAGGCAGCGAATATTCATATACTTTTCCTTTTCGCTCAAAGCTCTCTCGAGAGGGTCCTTATCATCAAGATCTCCTGACATGTAGCCTGGATCAGCCCACGCCGGTAACATGTACAGGCATGAATTATCAGGGCAGGCCTTGGTCAGTGCCAGCCAGCACGTGGCATAGCGGGGTGTGCCATTTTCCCGAAAGGATGACGGCACATCCTCTGGCTGACGGTCGCGATGTGGGCTAAATCCGCTCTCCCCAGCCGATGGATCGACGTACCAGGCGAGGATGTCAAAGTTGCAGGAGCAGCCCGTGGAGTCTCTCATGATCGAGTCGATCTTCTGGATTATTTGCCAAGCCTCATCATACATTAAGATAAATATGACAGGCCATCCATTCCTTCGAAGAATGCGCATCCCCTCCGCCAGCACATCCGGACTAACTGCAAGCCCCATGTCATTGGGAGAGAGTTGAAAGTAGCCATCTCGAACCAACCTTTCTCGTCCTTCCCTGACAAACTGCTGTCGTTCTTTCTGAGCACCACTGAACGCCTCAGTGGTGGAAGTGGCATGATCCTCTGTATTGCCTATCGTCAAGCCCGGGCAAAGCTTTCTCCAATAGTCCACGTCCACATGCTGTGGCCAAAGCGACTCGATGGTCTGCGAACGAAAGTCCATCATATCATCATTCTTGATTCATTTTTAGAAATTAATTAAGCAAGTGTATTGTCTGTAGTAAATTTTTCGTAATAATATTTAACACACAATAGCTATGCAAAAAAAACAACTGCCCCTTTTCCCTTTCTCCTTTTTCCACTCTGAGTAGAGTGAGTATATGGGTTTCGTTTCGCCACCTAACTTCCTCATTCATTTTCGTTCTCTTCTCTTCTTCTTCTTCTT
>JACLAD010003888.1_pt1 | contig 13289 bp, 15 predicted proteins | sample 8027901 | NCBI WGS metagenome assembly JACLAD01 (sample SAMN15725071, study PRJNA655200) | protist metagenome | isolation source: fluorescence activated cell sorting (FACS) single amplified genomes of... | place: Spain: Blaines Bay Microbial Observatory, Mediterranean Sea | collected 2016-07-05
TAAGTACTACATGCTTTCATTCCGCACGCTGAAATTTTTACTGTGTAGGACCCATTTCACGTCACCAACCACGCTGCTTCTGCTTACCTATTGATGTAGTGGTGGCACTGTTCACTTAGTTCTGAGAACTGTGCTGCCAGATCTGAATGTGCGCCACGCTCTCTCATCCTCTCCGCATAGTAGTGCAGCTTGCTGGCACAGACGGCTACTGTAGATACACTGGGTTGGGCACGTTTAAACCTGACTGTACGCAGATAGCACTCACTCCTCGCCAGCCAATCCCTGCTGAACTCAGATTCACTCTCCACCAGTCCCTGCTCTCTCAGAAAGCAAAACACACGATGTAATACCGATTTCTCCATGTTTTTTCCTCAAGTTGATAAATAACTGTGTAGGCGAACGAAAGTCCTACACAGTTATTTATCTGCACATAGTGCTACTACCAAAGACATTGAGCTTGCCAACTGTAAGGGTTGAGGTCAGCAGATCTTGTCAGCACAGCGTGTCTAGCAGATGCACGCACACAGCGGCAGCTCCACAGTCGCTGATAAACAAAACAAGGAGCACGATAAGCCCAGTTGAGGTGAAAAGCTGGGTGCATCAACAGACTGCCGTGTAGGTCAGTTGGTGTAGCGTTGGAAATACTTTCGCAAGTAGATGGGGACAGCCCAACCGCTCCAAAGCTCAGTTTACAAAAGAACACTGAGAAGGCTTGCTTACACGGTGGCTGATGTAGCAACTCGAAAGAAAAGTTGTTTTTCAGAGAAGTAAGGAGGCTCGGATAGCCTCCTTATGACTAAACACAATCTGAAAGAGTCCCATCCGATAACGGAGAAGGAAACTACGAAGGTGTGTTTGAGCGGGAGCGAGGGAAACGAGCGAATGGCGCAAACACACGGAGTAGATTGGATGCCAGTCCAATCTCATGTGATGCAGAACGATACTGTAGGAGTGGAAAAATTCCTGTTTTGTGATTCAGCTAAAGCAGTACACAGCAAAACCAGAAACAGCAGTTCATCCATTGACAATGACTGAGAAAGCTCTGACTGCTATCTCAGAATAAATCTAAGAAAATACTGAAAATCTTACATTTCACTATAACCACTTGAAATCACTGAGAATCATTGTCTCATCAAATCGGTTGCCCAAGATAAATGTCAGATATTATTATGTTTATATGAAAACATTACATTTATTGAGGAGAACACATGGCACAGGCAAAGACGCTCACCAAGCAAGAACTGAAACGACTACTGGACGTGACACGTGGCGGCAGCAGGTATGTGGAGAGAGATGTTACGATGCTGCTGCTGACACACTGGTGTGGACTGCGTGTTGGAGAAGTAGCAGCACTGCGGATTGGGGATGTGGTGGATGAGAGAGGTGCAGTCAAATCTGAAATAGTTCTGGCAGCAGCAATGACAAAATCCAAACGAGCACGACGAATCTTCGTACCCAAAACCATGCAGCAGCAGTTAAAGAGATATGTATCAGAGCTTTGCCAGATCAGCAGAGAACACTACCTGTTCAGCACACAGAAGAACTCACACTTCACAGCCAATACAGCAACCCAGCACCTACAGAGACTGTATGCAAGAGCAGGCATAGTGGGTGCGACCAGTCACAGTGGTAGGAGAACCTGGTTAACAGAACTCAGTTCGAAGGGAGTAGGAGTTAGGGTACTAGCGGAGATGGCAGGACATGCCAGCATTCAGACTACCCAACGCTATATTGATGTGAATGATGAGCAGATGAGACGAGCGGCTGAGTTGATATGAGGGTGAATCGTGTTAACACGATTCAATTCAGGTGAAATCGAAAAGGATTAGATTATTTCAGTGGCCTTAAGCAGAATATATTATGCATTGAGATGCAAAAAAAACTTTGAAGGAGTAGAAATGCGACTAATCTTTATATTATGTATAACACTTTTATGCATAGGATGTGCGGATAAAAGAGCAGGAATATCAGCAGGAATTATGTCTTCTGCAAAATATGGTGATAACGATAAAAAAGATGTATCCATAAAAAATAAATCATGGGGATTAGAATATATTACTTTTGATAGAAGAGGTGCTGGTAGGCTTGGTTTAGAATATCGTAATATAGATGGTGAAAGTGATGTGCTAGACAATGTGAAACTTTACCATTCAGCTGAAGAAATTTTGGGGGTAATAGGCTATGCACTCCACGGTGAAAGAATTGGGAGCACTTCTGTAGTAGCAAAACTTTTTGGTGGGATTGGAGTTAACAAATTTTACTTCTATAATACTTATGAGAGTAGAAAATCAAAGCAAACAGAAGAGAAAAAATTAGAGGAATTCGAGGTAAACAATTATCCTTATGGATGGGAAGTAGCCGCCGAAATACTTTACGAAACCCCTTACTTAGAATTTGGAATGAGAGGTTATGAATCGAATTATGAAATAAAATACTTAAATGCTGATATTGGAAAAATAAAACAAGATATTTCTTATTTCGCAAAATTGGGAATTAAATGGAGATAAAGATAATGAGAATATTTCATGTGATAAAAGAAATATTTAGGTTTCAACTTTTTCCATTATTACTCTTTCTATTCGCTTGTGGAGGAGATGAATCATCTAAAATTGATGAAAATCCACCATGGACTCCTCAAGGAATAAATCTTGAGAAAATATCAAACAGTTTGTCTGTGGAGAGTCCAGGTACTTTCAATGTAAAACTAAATACTAATCCTGGAAAAAACATTACAATCACACCAACACTCACAAAAGTTTCAGACAATTCAGAAATTTCACCTTCCTCAATAGTTTTGGATGAAAATACTTGGAATTCTGGAAAAAAATTCACAATTTCAGGTATTTGTGATGATTCACCATCAAATGCAGTTTTCAGTATATTACTCAGTACAAGCAACAATTATGCAGATAATATCACCAATTTCGATGCAACCTACAAAGATGGAAATAATTTAAACTTAGAAGTTAATACTGCTTCAGGTGTAATTAGTGGAGAAATTGCAGAAAGTGCTGATGTACAAACAAGTTATACTCAAGGATATACGACTGAGAGCGGAGGATCCTTCAAACTATATGTTCAATTGTGTACCGCTCCAAGTAGTACTGTAACAGTAACTGCAGCAATTACAAAAAATCCTGATGAAGTAACTGTTACACCAACTAGTTATGCTTTCGATAGTAGCAATTGGAATATAGAACAGCCTTTTACTATTACAGGAGCAGATGATAGTGTAACAGATGGAAACGAAAAATTTACTGTATTGATTGATGCTTCAGGTTATTTAGATTCTGGCAAGACATTTGAATTTTTGAACTACGATAACGAGACAGCTAGCATAATAGTAGAAAATAAAACGATATCAACATCTGAGACTGGAACATCTGATAATTTTACAGTAGTTTTAAGCCAGCAACCATCCGCAGATGTAAATGTGCCAATTCGTTTAACTGATGTAGATGGAATAACTGTCTCTGACGAAGCAACAGCAAATACATCTAATTTAGTATTTACAAGTGGTAATTGGAATACGGCTCAGACAGTGACGATTACTGGAAGCGATGATAGCGATAATGATAGTGATATGAATTACTATATCTATGTTGGTGGAGTAGATCCTTCAAATCCTACTGGCTATCAAAATCTACCTGCACAAACACTTAATGGCATCAATGTTGACAACGAATAAGTTCTTGTTATTTAAAATTTGTTTTTGATAAATTAATTTTGAGATTTAACAAATTTTTTCTGAACAGTAGCATTCTGCGTTGCACTTGACTCAGACTGAGTCAACGAGCGCTGGTCAGTAAATCGTGTCAACACGATTCCCCATCACAGTTCAAACCACACGATTTGTCCCATCCTCTTCCACTCTACAGTCAGCCACTGCATTGGTAAGGCGTATTGCGTCATTCAAATGTTAGTAGGACTACTCAACTTGGGTGATGCTGGTACGACACATGTGGGTAATTTTCCAAAACACCACTTATTTACTGTTTCTGGTGTTTAGAGGAATCGCATAAGTGAGCAGCAAGAAGGAAGGGTATGCAAGTGTAGCTAGCAGATCTGAGTACGCAGACTAGGGCAGCTTCTGTTGATTTGATGGGATTGCCAGAATCTGGCGCAGTGGTGGGTTGAGATTGAGTGAATCGTGTTAACACGATTTATAGACGCTAGATGGCTTCAATCGTCCCATCCTCACGTCGCCTGAAGTCAGCGACAGCATTGGTACGACGTAGGGTGTAGGTAGTCTTCTAAACTGAAAGGTAGTGGAGTAGCTGCACGAAGACTGATTGCGTTGAGAATTCAATTACTCTGACAACACAACGTTATATTGAAGTAAACGATGAGCAGATGCGCTGTGCTGCTGAATTGATTTGAGGAGAATAATTTTAATTTGGCTCCAATATGAATTCATCTTTCTGTAAGTTAAACGTTGTCATTGCTTTTTCTCTAGCACCCTTAAAATCCTCCTCATTTGGTTCACTAAACTGAATCACCCAACAGTAACCACCATATAACCAAAAAGTATACATGCACCAATCACCATCATCTTCATTAACATATCTTACTTCTCCAATTCTTTCTGGACTTTCTACATTTACTTTCACAACCCTAAACGATTTATCATTTGATCGTAATGACACTATCAACTTTTCATACTCATTTGAAGCATACTCTTTGGGAATGTAGAAAGAAATCTCAGCAGATGTTCCACTTGCTACAATCTGATCTGGGACTGCCTGTTGTGCGAATAATTTTCTAGTTTCACCAGGCACTACTCTCGAGCTTACTCCATTTTGAACGATTGCACTTTTCTCGTATTCAACAAATAAATCATCTTTTGTCTCGTTCTTCAGAATGAAATGATTTCCCAGATTTGTTTCAACAAGCTTTACTCCATCAGGAATCTTATTTTCTTGTAATGCGAGTTCATTTGCTTCAACACGTTTTTGTAGTGTCGGAGAACCTGGTTGCAAAACGACATCGAATGTATGAGAGCAGCCAAAAGCAAATAATGTTATAAGGACAATTAGAAGTGCTTTCATTGTTGAGCTCCTGTTTTTAAGTGCTTAAAATAGTTTATTATTTTTTGATAAACTATTGTAAATGAAACCGCTAATACATCAATTGCACTTCTTTTTTCAAGCAAATTCTTCAAATTTTTCATAATGCTTTTCTGCATAATCATTTTTAAACAAACCTTCAATTGAGCAGCAAGGGAGTGGGGGTGCGTGTACTAGCGGAGATGGCAGGGCATGCGAGCATACAGACAACACAGCGTTATATTGACGTTAACGATGAGCAGATGCGCTGTGCTGCTGAATTGATTTGAGGAAAAGTGTGTTAACACGTTTTGTGGGAGCGAATTCTGATTTGTTTTGAGAGTAATTTTTCGCTTGGTTTGGAATCATTCAAAAGAGCATTTTTGCCACCATAGCTCTAGCATATCATGATTACTATTAATTGGTTATCTAGCAAATTTACAGAGCTCGATACAGCGCTACCATTTCTTCTAACGTTTTCACACTTTGATCATCAATCCCTTCGGCATCTAAATCTGGATAATCTACGGTGATTTCACCGTTGGTGTCTTTCACTGTTAGTTGTATAAAAAATCCTTTTCTTTCGCTATTCATCCTATTTGGATCTTTTGGCAGACTAGCATGGAAATTTAGAGCCATCTTCTCACCAACCTGCCACTCTACATTTACTAGGAATTGGTTTTCACCTGATAACTTTATTAATTCTTCTTTTTCCTCTTCTTCCAAAAACTTCAGATAGTCCTTACTGTCTTTGCTCAACAGATCAAATGTCTCTTGAAACTGCTCTCCTTCTTGGTAACTACTTATTAACTTACGCTTAACTGCAACGCACAGCAGAGAAATCTTTTCATCAAGTCTGGATTTTTCCATCCAATATCTTGACAGGAACTGGATTGCCTCACTCAGTCTCTCACTCTTTTCCATATCAACTTTCTATATCACTTCAATCGTCCCATCTTCCCTGCGTATGTAATCTGCCATTGCTGCTGTCTTCCGCATTTCATCATTCAAGTGCCAATATGTCTTCTCAATCATGGCGATACTCGTTCCACACATGTCAGCAACCTGCCTGAAACTCAATCCTGCCATAATCCTCTGCGTGATCATAAAGTGCCTTAAGCTGTAAGGAACTATTCCTCTTTCTGCATAATCATTTATCTTCGCCTCTATTAGCATTGCATTGAAATGCTTATATATATTTGTGTTTTTTAATTTCTCTTTTCCATTCATACTAAAGATTAAATCTTCTTTTTTTCTATTTTCAAATATATCAGCAAGTCTCTCAAAGTACTGTCCATTTCTACACAGAACTGTCCTGCTTTTTCTGACTTTGCTTGTTTCTGCTCGTACATTTATCCGAGCCAGTTTTATCTCACTCCCTTTTTTATCCTTATGTCTTTCAATTACAACATCATCCCATTTCAGCTGTTTTAGCTCACCAATCCTCAATCCACTGTTAGTAGCAATCAGCACAAAGTGTTGAACTAATTTTCTACAGCGCAGTTCATCTTCATCAATCTTTTTGTTTGTTCTTGAACAGTACGTTCGCATTGCTCTATACAATCTCTCGTACTCTTCATTTGATAGTGTTTGTCTTCTTACTGCATCAACTCTATCATCAATCTTTTTGATTTTTTTAAATTCAAATCCATCAATACTTGTTTCTCCTTCTTTATATAGCCACCGCATACAGGCATTTATGCTTACTTGCTCCCCTTCAACTGTTGTTTGCCTAATTTTTCCTGCTGTCTTTTTCATTCTAAACTCATAATACTCCTCACAATCTGTCCTTCTCAATTCTCTCAATTTCTTCTTTTTTCCAACATACTCCACCCAGTGCTTAATATGTGTTTGCAAAGCTAAATATCTTTCGCGCACTATGTTACCGATTTCCCAATCCTTTCTTCTCGCTTCCAAATATTTTTCTGCACCCTCTTTTGCTGTGATACTAAAGAATGTTTTTCCCTGCCTCAGGGTTGCATAGAAATCTAGGTAAGTATCTTTTGCTAATTCTACTGCTGTAGCTCTACTTGTAGTCTTTAGACTTCTTCTTACATAGCGCTTCTCTTTAGCCAACCACATTCGAAAATGCCAATATTCACCTCGCTTGTATATGCAAGCATCCTCAAATATAGCTATTTCATTTTCGCTAAAGTTCTTTTTCTTTAGTGCCATTCCGCCTCAAAAACTTGTAGAATTCAGCAATCAACGTTTTGTGTGACTTTCTGTGCAAGTCTAACTAATTTCTCTAATAAATTCAGCTATAATTGTTAATGTGTAAGTTTTGTGAATTATTTTTAACATTTAAAATCAATTATTTATAGATTATAAATTGTATTGGCTATACAAATAAAAGATTTAACCCACTGAGTTCAATTGTCCCTACCTTGCCTCAGACCCATTCATGATGCTGATTCATAGAGCTAAGAATGGGAAGCATTATCTCTGTACAACGAAGCTTTGCCTATAAACAAAAATGAAGGAACAGATTCAAGAGTTGCTTAACGACCTGCGCTCCTGGCGCTTCTGGTACACTTTGCTGATGATGGTGATTGGCTGTGCCATCTTCGGCGCTGTGGTGAACGCAATTCTTGTCCCCCAGAATTATTTCGCTGGCGGTGCAACTGGTCTGGCCCTGTTGATTTATTCGCTCACTGACCAGATATCTTTAGGAATTCTATATGCCTTGATCAACATTCCAATCTTCATTGTTGGCTTTAGAGAGTTTTCCCTGCGCTATATTGTGCTAAGTCTCTGCGGAATGCTGATCTATTCTCTGGCACTAGAGTGGATTCATGTACCCATTGAGGCGAAGGATCCCTTGACAGCCGCAATCTTGGCGGGTGTTCTCAGTGGGGTCGGAGCCGGAATCTATTTGCGACTCGGTGGGTCCATTGGAGGAATGGATATTCTCGGCACAGTTCTAAAAAAACGTTTCGCCATCCCAATTGGTACAACCTTCAATGTGATCAACCTGACCGTTCTGAGCGCCAATGCAGTACTCTATAATTTGGACATTGCGCTCTACACCGGAATCTACATGTTTGTATTTTCCTGGGTCATGCAGCGTGTACTGACGGGCTTTTCACAGCGTAAGTCGGTCTTCATCATCACAGAACATCCTGAAGAGGTTGTGCACCAAGCCATTCGTAAGATTGACCGAGGAGCCACCTACTTCCTGGCTGAAGGATCGCATTCTCACGCTTCAAAACGAGTTGTTTACACTGTAATCAATTTATTGGAACTTGGGCGTCTCAAGCAACATCTCTTCGAAACAGATCCCGATGCCTTCGTCGTCGTGAATGATACCGCGGAAGTGATTGGGACTCGCTTCCTGACCTGGGAAGATGAAGGTTTCAAACGTCGTCCCTGAAGGATGCCACCAATCACAATGCACTGAAGAGCAACCTTCCACCCATCCCCAGTAGAGCGAGATGACTGATATCGTAAAAGATCTGGTCACTCATGTTCTGATTTAGCCACCTGCCAATCAACACACCCACCGGAATCACTAGCACCAGCCACAAAGAGATCTGAATCGTCTCTCCTGTGAAGATGCCAATTTCCATGTAAAAGGGGATCTTGGCGATATTGATTACAAAAAAATAGACGCTCAATGTACCAACAAACGCTTGCCGAACTAGTCCATGAGGTAACAGAAAGATCTGGGCAGGGATCCCACCGGAAAGCGATACAAAGCTAGAGACCCCCGACAGACCACACCAAACAAACCCTCTTTGCCAGATTCTCTGTGCTACCAGTGCAGCAATCTCGGCCGAAGTACGCTTACCCGGTCGTACACGACGCCAGCCATAGTTCATCGCCGTGATGATAGCAATCAGTCCAATCAGCGACGTCAGTAGGCGATCACTCAGGTAATCAAAAAGTAGCCAACCAAGCAACTGTCCGAGAAGGCCAAAGCCACACATGATCATCAGAATTCGACGATCCAACATGTGGCGCCAAATGTACACTACCCATACATCTGTAATCAAAAACAAAGGTAGCAAAACACCCAGAGCGATCTTGGGAGGTAAAACAAAAAGGAGCAGCGGTAAACTTAGGGATCCGAAAGCTCCCCCAAAGCCAGACTTGGAGATGGTCACCGCCAACACTGCTAGCCCAGCCATGACCTAAAAGAACACCGGTGAGGATACTAAAATCTCAAAACCATCAATGGAGTTCATACCGTACTCGGATAAGGTAAATCGTCACTTCGGAGCTTGGGCATCACTTACTCTGATTTTTGATCAAGAATCCTAAGGTTGGACTTGTTGTACGGCAAGAGAAGAAATGGTCGTTGGAGAGAAATCTCAGATCAATTCTAGTATCATGTATTAATTAAAAAATATATTTTTATTAAAATTTAATAATTTTTTACAATTATTACAAATAATAACAGTATTTTATAATTATTTTTCATAAAAATATTAATTTTATGTTGACAGATAGCATCATTTTTTGTAACTTTAAAGTCACTAAATAACGAAGCGGATTCCAAACTGCTCCAAAAACATTCTCCTCAAAGAGAATTGAATCACTAATTCATAACGAGAAAATCAAATGAAAACAGCACTCACCGTCTTCTTACTGGGACTAGCAGTCATTGGCTATGTGGTCCCAAGCAAAGGTTTTCAGGTCAACCCTTGTGCAGTCACCGAAAAGAAAGTCGTCAGCCAGCTCAAACGCACGGACAAAGAGGCTTTCTTCAAGCTAGAGGTCGATGCGCGTTTACAGGGATATCGGCTTGGGGACGGTACAGTTACTAGTAGGGGAGTAGAGGTGCGCAATCCAAGCTTACCCCCACAACTAAGTTGTACTGCCGATTTCTGGGAGTTTGCCTGGAACAAATACCGACCGGAGATGATCTGAGCTGGAAGGGTAATTTATTAATCAAAAATTCATTAATCTGACAAATTTTAAAGAGGTAGCATGAACAGTCCACTAAACAGTGTCAACAAAATCGAGGGTCTCTTAGAAAATCAGTATATTGGACAATCCCCTGCCGCATTGTTAGCGGACATCATCCATTACACTGAAAACCAGGAAGGACTAGACTTTGACAGCGTCCTCCGACAGGCAAGAAGCATTGCTGTGCGGGAGCGTGTGGCTATCATCAATCGCTTCGGGGAGATGATTTACAACCCTACTCCACAAGAGCGCCGACGCAGCCGACGTATGGTTGAACTTTCTATGGCGAGCTAAAACAAATCGAGGTTGCTCTCTGATCCAATCTCCTCAAAGAACAACCTCAATTCTCACACAGCGTCCTGATCTTCTACTACTTCTCCTTTCTGTAAACTCTGTTCTGATCAAAACATCTAAAGCACCTTTCTGAAGCTAGTTTGAACCTCCCAACTTTCAGACAGCCAAGGCAGAACTTCCATCTGCTTTGAACACTCTTGGTTTAGATGCGCGAGTTTTGGGAGCGAATTCCACAGAGCAGCTAGCCCATTGCAGTCCGGCTCCCAACAAAATCAATGAGCCACCCAAGCCAGCCACCAAGACTGCTACAGCCAACCCCAATTGAAGAGTAGACGCGGTGACAGTGCCGACTCCAAGTTCAGCAATCAGGCCATGGGCCACTCCACTCCATGCCATCTCACGAACCTTCCCATCCAGCGGATGCATTCGATCAAAACCAGTCCACGCCCATTCACAGGAACCTCATAAGATCCTGCCGGATAGACTTTACCCTTGTACTCTTGATCTTCTGTCAGAACAACTTCGTGGTTGCCATGGAGCACGTGGTAGCCAATCACTGCCATCTGGTACATGTACTCAGAGGCAGTATTCACCAGCGGATCATTCGGATCCAGCTCTGATTCGACCACCGGATAGCCCCAGTCCTCAGTAAGAAGACGCATGATCTTCTGGGCTGCTTCAGGTTTTCCACGATCGAGCAATTGTCCCTACTCGTTATACTTCAAGACAACATTCTGAGCTGCACTGAAGGCTTGTAGCGAATCATATCCCTCCTAGATCTTGTAGAGCGCAAAACCAGCTCCCAAGACAAACGGAATTCCCATCGCAACCATCAGTTTGCCCAACTGGTTGAAACGTGTCATTTGGACCTCCTTGGATTCAGTTGCAGGAAACGCAAACTCTGGAGTCTTGCTTTGAGATCAGTATATGTGCTGGAAGAATCGATTTAATTGACGAGAGTCAAATCTAGCAATAAATTTTAAAGCATCCGGCATGGTTTTTCTGGAGATTCTTCTGGCTCTATGAAAAAGCATCCGCTAAGACGATTTCCAAAGTGCTGCTTTGCCAAAAAAGAACAGTTCATTTACCGAAGAAACTTGATTTCTATTGACTCAATGGTGAGAAAAAGCCTTTTTGATAGTCAGCTTGAAAAGGTCTAATGATCAGCAAGAGGAGTTTTCTGGAAAGGGGTGGATCTCTATCTAGAAATTGAATTGAGGCTATCTGAATATTATGTCGATAGTTTATTCTGAGAACACTACACGGAGAAGGAGAGCAAAATGTCCTACGTTACAATTTCACTTTGGAATGCAACGGAATGGAGCGATGAAATGGAAACTCTAGCGCGTGAGAAGTATGTTCCTCTGGTGATGTCCATGGGAGCATCTTCTGTCAAGATGGTGCAGACGGGAGAATTGAGCTTTGCAGTAATCACTACCTACGATAGCGAAGAGACTGCAACAGCAGCACAACAGCGTACTGCTGAGATCCGGGCACAAGCTGCGACGGAAATGCCCATGAAAATGGAATCCTCCATGCAGGGTGGAGTGTTCGCAAGTTCCTAAAATTGCAGGACTTCCCTAGGAATTTAGTCTGTAGAATTAAGATAGTACCTAAGCTCCATCACCATGATGACGGAGCTTAGGTGTAAGGAATCAGGATGTGGCAAAAAGCACTTTGTTCTACTATCAAAAATATTTCAATAGCGATAGGCCTCAACAAAAGCTCCATTTTCAAAATTCAACTTCAAATAACCTGCATGTCCCTCAATATCAGTCCCTAAAACCATTATTTCTTTGGGATTTTCTTCCCAATCCTCAAAGTATCCCAAGAGATAAGCGACAAGGCGACTGACTTCCTTCATTGAGTACCACTCTCTCAACTGCAATTTAGCAACTGACGCTGCAATTTCAGAATTTGAATAGTAAAAAAATGGTATTTGATATTGTTCTTTAACAAGTTGAAGGTGTCCAAATCTACCATTTTCTCCAACAGATTGCCCATGATCAGGAATAAACACTAAATGATACTTACCTTGGATTTTCTCTTCTAGAACTGAAATCAACTCTTTGATAAAAAAATCAATTAAATGGACTGAGTTATCATAAGTCCTAATTCTTTTTTCCTCCCATGTTTCCTCAGATTTCGCCCTGAAGATCTCTAGTTCACTTGGATAATTCTCATCATATGGAGAATGAGCCGAACGCATTTGCAACACAACGAATTTGTTTTTCTGACTCCAATCAAGATTTTCGACAAGTGGGATCAGTTTCAAATCATTTGCATTTGCATCGTAATTCTGACTTTGTGAACTACCATCTTGATAATTATGAATAGATCCAGGGCATAGATAATTATAAATTCCTTTTAATTCTTGGCCTGATTGAGAAGTAAAAAAACTTACCTGATAGCTATTTTTATTTGCTAATTTCATTAAACAAGAATTCCCAGAAATAATCTGAGGCATAACATCTATTCCACATGTCTGGTGCACAAGCATTGGAATTGCCACATCTGTACTTACGCCACAGCCAATTGCTTTCCGAGCGATAAGTTTCTGATCTTTGTGTAATGAATCAAGGAATGGTGTAGTCTTTTTTGAATATCCAAAGAGTGACATGTGCCGAAAACTTAGACTTTCACCTATTACAAAAATTACAGGTTCTGAAGGATTCCTTTTTGGAACAGGAGACGGTCTTATCTCACCAGCCAATTGCTGATCAAAGATAATTTTTGGCAACAAGTTCACGAAAAAATAACTAAGTGTTGAATAACTATTATAGAATGTTGAAGCGTTTGCGTCAGCTCTTCTTCCAAATGAATCATTGAACACAATAATTTTATACGGACCATAAATTAAAATTAGTAAAAAAACTACTGTTAAGATATGAGATTGACACCTCTTTTCATTTAGTTTTTTATAAATTATTAATTTTATAAATACACAAAATGATAAAACAAAAAATGGATATACAATAACTTTCCCCCAATCTTGAATACTATTTGTTATTTCATGCAATTGGTTGAAAAACAAAAAGT
>JACLAD010000060.1_pt1 | contig 13278 bp, 7 predicted proteins | sample 8027901 | NCBI WGS metagenome assembly JACLAD01 (sample SAMN15725071, study PRJNA655200) | protist metagenome | isolation source: fluorescence activated cell sorting (FACS) single amplified genomes of... | place: Spain: Blaines Bay Microbial Observatory, Mediterranean Sea | collected 2016-07-05
TAAAAAACCAAACAAAATCGTTAAAAAACCAAAAAAATCGTTAAACAACCAAAAAAATCGTTAAACAACCAAAAAAATCGTTAAAAACTATTCGTTTTAACTAAAAAAATCGTTAAAAACTATCGTAAAAAATAGTTTTTGAGTTTTTTTGTTAGGTAGAAAAAAATCGTACTACTCAGGAGAGGACGCCATCGCTAATTCTAGTTGTTTTTAAGGTTTTTAGAAGCTACTGTGTTTGACCAAGTCTGTACAAATGTTCCTTGCTTGTGAATATTATATCTAAAGATCGCTTACTGGTGTCTTGTCTGTCTGCGTTCGCCATTACCAGATCCATACCATTCACCGCATTGTTTTCACATTTTTTGTTAGTTGACATTTTTCGAAAATTTGTAGACAACAATTTTTTAGTAGAATTTTTGTTAACAATTTTTTGGCATGATGGTAGAATTTTGCAATGGATGGAAAATGTTTTATGATGATCAGGACATGTGGTGAATATGGATTGGTTAGTACGCGCATTCACAACAATTTGTTCACACTAAACTAGACGTCAATTTTTCTTTCTACTGGCTGCACAACAAAAACATTCTGAGTTCGGACGGCGGCGCTTGCGGAGCCATTCATAGCACTATACATCACAACAACTTACACAGGAAAACATACGACATACAACTTACGACATAGTTACATACTAAAATTTTGTTTTTGGTTTTTACATGATGATGTATGGCTACAAAAATTTGTGTGATTTATGCCGTGTATTTTGTATTGTTACAACTGACATGCAGAGACCATACCAGTCGAGGTGCCCCAGGAAAGTTCGCCGTGCCAGGCGAGGCATGTAATAGGGGCACCTAGTTGTTTCGATTCTATAATCGGCCCTACACTTCCTAATACCGCTCCACCTTTGATTTATCAAAACAAAACATGCGAAATTACAATTAAAAACACGTAAAAACACAAACAATTTTAGAATTTTGTAGTAGGAATTTTTGTGTACCTGCGATACCCGAAGGAGTGGCTTGTGTGTGCGCTAGTGATCCATCATAACCCGCAGAGAGAAGAGCCTCGCCATTAAACGTTTTCTTACATAAAATCGACGACACTGCTGCCGACCCATGAGGTGCTACGGTAAGTAATGGCGCGGAGGCATTGCGCCAATCCCAGATCACAACTTTGCCATCGCCTGTACCGGCTGCTACTTGGTGAGAATGCTCTACATCAGGCTGTGTACAACAAAAATTAAAAAATCAAAAATATTTTATACTAATACGTATCAACAATTTTAGTTTTGCTTAAAATTTTAAATAGTTTTAGACTAATTATGTTAAATAAAATTTGTTGGGTATGTTTTTTTTTTGTATTGTACCTCTACGCATGGGAAACCGCATAAAGGTAAATTTTGTAGACAACAAACAGTCGTCTCTTTACTCCTTAAATCATGCAGGAATAGGGAGCCAGATCCGATAACGACTAGCTCGGGGTGGGCGGATTTGTAACGTACACATTGGACTGGGCCAAACCTACTCACATCATGCCTGTAATTTTTTATACATGACAACACATAAACAATAATCTTACATTAAAAACTTCAAAGAGATTGTTAGTAGAAAAGTAGAAAATGTTACTCGCTCTTGAAAGCAGGCATGGATAAGGGGCCATTCTGGCTAGCATCAAAAACAGACAGAAACCCGTTCTCAGTCAACACCGACAGCTTGCCTTGATGCAGGTCAGCATCGACTATTGGCACGCCGTCACAGTTCTCTTCAAACGGCAAATCCACAGCTATTTTTCAACAAAAAAAATATCAAGAGCAAACATTTTTATTACAACTTGTAAATAAATGTTTGATTAACACTGAAAAAGATTTTGTTTATGGGATACCTTGATGTTTATCAAAATGATCATCAGAACCAAGACCGCCAGTAGCGACTACATTATAAGATCCTAAGACACCCTCCCTGGTGACGTACTGATTCGACAACGCTAGACCTTAATCAAAGCAAAATTTTACATAACAAAAGCAATCAAAATACAAAACTTGAAATGTTTTTGAAATTTGTGTATACTTCTAACAACAGCGCCTTTTGCAACTAGACAATCGCGCTCTGTCAAGGGGCCACCGCCGTGCCTTGCTCTATTCAACAACACCTTAAACCAACAAAATAGTTGTACACGCTTGAAAACTTATAATTAGTACCAAATTTGCTGTACACTTTTGTAGGTTTTGTATTTTGTAATACAAAAAGTTAAAATATTACGATGTTGTGTTCGTCATGCGCACCGCGGGTCGTAGCTAGCAACGACTTGCTCTGCCCCTCAACATGCCAATCCACCGCTACGACAGGGTCGCCTACCGCTAGCCGTGATATGCCCTCATTGGGACTCGCTACATGCCTTCCCATCCCCATGTTTTTCGACTACAATCAGCACTTACTTTTGTTAGCTTACGTTTTTGTTTTCAATTTGTTTTTTTGACTTGTATGTTTTTGTATTGAACTTGTTGATTGATCTGTTTTGTTTGAAGAAGGATGTAAAAATGAGATGTGGAAGAAATGGACCAAAACATACACGCTTTCAAGTTTCAACTGTTTTACTACTACGACACGACATGTTTGAAAGGTTTTCTCAAAATTCAAAACATGTTTTTATACACTGCACTAATTAAGAAATTTTACACAACTTCCACAAATTTACTATCTAATTGCGTATTAGCAAGATACGCCAGTGTATGTAGTAATGTAGATCGGAAAATTATGTAGAAAATCTAGAGCTGGGTGATCTTGAACTGGAATTGCTTGTTTCGCACGGCAGGCCCAAGACAGAGGCGGATGTACTTCGAACTCTGATCGGAAACCAAAACAAAAGATCATTGGTTTTGATTCAGAAATCTAATTTTTTGAGTGCTTTTTATTTTCAGGTTTTGTTTTAGAGAATAGATGAAGTACCTTTTTTTGACAAGGAGCGGTTGCGGGGCGCCCACACCCAAAAGTCCATGTCGGCTTTGGTGGAGGAACTTCCTCATGATACTCTTCTTCCTATAATTATAGTATAATATTGCATCAAACGCATACAAAAATAATTTATACTATTGTAGAATCACACAAAATGTTGTAGAAAAAGTACTGGCGGTAGTGCGGGCAACTTGGGCGGTTTGACTAGTGGCTTGGTGGCGTACTTAATTGCGATCGCATCCAAAAAAGCTCGCTACCATTGTTGTTTTACATCCAAAACGTTTTAAAAATACTTCTATATCCTACGACATTATTACAGGAAGAAATAAAATGTAAGTTTTGAAAAAAGAAAAGGTACGGAGGGTTCCGGTAGGTGGGTCTGGGATACCTTGTAGACCCCACGACATCTTTCCGACACTTCAAAACCTATTAACAAAAACAAACATTTTATACAAACAACATTGTTTACTGTTTTTTCAAAATTAGTTTAACAGCAAATATGTGGTGAATACGCGCGTTGACAGAATAGCCCTCTTTTTGAACAGGAGGCCGTGCGAGGAATTCATCATATGGTTGCGACGCGCTAAACCAAAAAAATGTTTGCTCACATTGCTTTACTTGTTTACATCAAATAGTAATACGTATATTACCTTATAAAATGTGTTTTTGTGGTGGGTGTGAAAATGACCCCGCGTCGAGAATCTGAAAATCGCTCCACCAACATAACGGCCTTGACAAATAATATTAGAAAAAGTTAAAACATGTCTAACAATGGAACAATGTTGACACGTATGTATGTTATAAAAATTGTATGCAAGAAGATACACCAAAGGGAATGGCGCACGCCTAAAAAATATATCCGCGGCGATGGTCTGGATAGCTACATTCCTGATCAGGAACCTATACAATTTGTGGTTGTCGGTGAGTAAAACGGTTGGTAGCCTGGTGGTAGACACGTCCGTTCCATCCCTTGCATACTTGCTAGCTAGACATATCACGTGAAGGTCGTACTTCAACTCCTCATGGGGGTATTGTAGGTTTTGCAGCGCTTGGTAGGACGTTCTATTGTTAACAAGCTCCTGATAGACAATATCTGCCGTTTGTTCGCACTGGTAATCTGCCGTGGCCTCTACGACCTATACACAAAAGTCGAACACCTTCCAAATTGCTTTAACTTCAAAATTTGATGAGAAAACAAATATCAAACGATACATTTTGATATTATTATGTTTAGTTATTACTAGTAACTTGGTTATTAATAAAAAAATGTTGTAAGTACCTGAGGGCGTTTTTTGGTGCGGATGCAATGGAGGAACATCGCATGGTTGTTATGCTGCGGATGAAAAACCAAATTAAAAAAAAACTGAAACTAAATAAAAAACGCACAAAACGTGTAGTTTCCACTTTGTTTTGTTAAGTTTCCGCTTTTTAATTTTGGTTCCAAATCTAGACGACGTACTTGGAAAAAAAAAATGCAAAAAAAATACAAAAAGTCGAAATCGCGATTTAGAACATCGAAAAAAGTTTTTTGACGATTTTTTGATCCGATTTCTTTGTTTTTTAATGTTTTTTCACGAAAATTTAATGTTTTGTTAATTTTGGTTTCAAATCTAGACGACGTACCTTGCTATAAATCAACACCTTCTGTGGCGACTGATCCATAATCGAAAAAAGTCCTTACCGCTAGATGACGTGACCAAATGAATTTCCTTTGTATTGGGTTAGAAATTGTGTTTCAGTTTTGTGAATTTCAACCAAAAAATGCAAAAATTAAAATGGTAATTTCAAAATTGAGAAAAATGGAGACATGAAAATAAAATCGGTAATTACTACATCTACGCGGATCGACAATTTCATGTTTCGTGGTACAGAGAACAGTGCAAGATTCGTACAGAATTAGTGTGTGATCCTCGTTTGACAAATGATTTTGGTGAAAACTTCATAATTTGGAGTTTTGCGAACGATTCGGTGCTGTCAGAATTCGAACCCTAAAATCAAAATTTTTGGAATCACATACCTTGGAGTCGAAAATCGCGTTTTAAATTCGTAATTGTATCCGAAACCTAGCATCGCATACTAACATTATCGCAGACTACTTGGGAAATTCTTATAGTTTCTCTGTACTGATTGGGTTTAGATGTGTGGGGAGAAAAAAGATTCAAAAACATTTTCATTTTCCTTTGAAACGATGTCGTATTTTGTACAACTCACATACCACTTACCGTACAAAACATATACACAACCACAGCGCTGACAACGTTTTCCACAAAATGTTTTAGTCAAACCACGTCTTTTTTCGTTTTCTATGTGATTTTCGAGGCCCAAAATGATGTTCTATTGCGTGGTTTGATCTTGACTAAGCTAATATTGTATTTTTCGTTTAAATTCTGTAAAATATTTATTTTGGTACTAGAATTTCGTGGGCTTGAACATTCATTGAAATGAAATAGAATCAAATGTGGGAACACTCGAAACTTACTCCATAAAAATAATTCATTAATACTCCTTTATACTTATTTAAAACGCTTGATTTCATACATCAATTGCGGATATACAACGAAGAAAAAAACCCGTACCCAACATATTGAAAATGTAAAATGTCGTTTTGGCTAAATATGATAATGCCTTGAAGAACTTTGCAACTAAATTAAATGTAATTATCCTGCAGAGATGTCAAAATCTCTGCAGATATCTTCTGTCCGTGTTTCATATGGTAAATTATGTACTATTGCTAAAAAATTATCCTGGAGAGATGTCAAAATCTCAACAGAGATCTTCTGTCCGTGTTTCGTGTATAGGATTGTTGATTGACTGAAAATAAGAAACAAACAATGCCGCTTCTTACTTTCAAAAAGGAGGTAACGTGGGGGTCACCAAAAACATGCATAGGGGTTATTAATTAAAGATTGCCACGTTCGACGTAAACCATTGCAAATTGATAAACACGTCTGTGGCATCGAAAAATGCACGGGACGAATCCCGACACACAAAAGTGCGTATAAAAGTGAAGTTTAAATCAAAAACTAATTAATAGCATAAATCGTCGAACAACCTTGGAGAAGATTGAACGACGCATAAATACATGGTTAATGCTGGTTTGTCGTTGTTGGTTACTCTTAGGTAGCCGTGATGGCAAACTGATACAAGCACAACAACGTTGACTTAGTAAACCAACCCGTGATGTGCCGTAGAACAATGAACATGCATGGGTGGGCTATATAAGTGTGAAAAATGCACTGAAATGTGTTTTGTGAAATCTATCAAGATTAATTAGACGTCAGCAAAAAATGGAATACTGACTGACGCGAAAAATGTTGTTTTAAATTTCTTTTTTTTCTAATTTTTGTTTTATGTGAAAAAATAGTGTTAATTAATGTGTCGATCGAATTTCAAACGTTCACGCTGGATGCGCGAATGAAAGAAAGACAATCGACACATGGTTTTGTATGCAAATACCTTAACAACTAAAGCAATCGTAGTGAAAGATAGTCGTTTTGGCATCTTAATAAAATCATTTTTTTGTTTTTTTTTATTTTCTGATTTTTTTTGGGTTTTTTGGTTTTTTTATGTGAAAAAATAGTGTTAATTAATGTGTCGATAAAATTTCAAACGTTCACGCTGGATGCGCGAGTGAAAGAAAGACAATCGACACGTGTTTTTGTATGCAATGTGCCAACAACTACTGAGAGCGGATGACGACAACTTTTGGTTTTGATAACCTTTCCAGACCGCGTTGCACGTTAATGTCGGCAAAACAATTTACAAAAAAAAATCTAAGCTTAAATAAATATTTAATATATGCAATACAAAACATTTTGCCACGGAATTGTTTAGTCGAAATCATGTTTTGCTCGTACAAAACGTTTTGAAATTTCAATTGTTTTGAAGCGCGAAATGTTGCGCATATAATGTATTTTGAATAGCGATTTGAAAAATAATGAATGACATCGTTTTCGAGCTTGTCACAAAAATCAAATTCTGAAAATCGTACTGAATAAAATGCCAGACAAGATGATTACAACAAAAATTCAAACATCGACTTGAACGTAAATTGTTCGCTCGCAAAACGTTTCAAAATTCGGATGCAGACAGCCTCTATAACGTTCGTAAATTATTCAACATCCATACCTTTCCGGAGTGTTGGTTGTTTCATCACGAATCAGATGACAACTCGTAGTTGCAGAAATCCTGTTTGTAATCATGATTCCAGTCGTCGATATCGCAACAACGAATCTATAGTGTAACATTCAAATGTCGTAATGACGTAATATAAGAAAAAAGCGTGAACCCACTGTTACGAAGCGAGATCATTCTAGTTACCTTAGAATGTACAAACGACCTCGAACTGAAAATCACAAAAACGGCTGATTTTGTATTGGACCAAAATGACAAAAAACAACTTGTGTTTTCGAAAAATTCTGAAACGGTGGCGCCTTTGGCATTACGAGCAAACTTTCAAAACCAGATTTTCAAATTCGAACTCAAATTTCACTCTGTTATCATAATGTAAACTTGAAACCATAACACCAATACCATTACCACTATTTAACTATAGACTGTCTCAACACCATCTACATGCAAATTAAAATATAATTTTGTTGAATTCCTTTGCTCAAACAAACGAGAACTCAGCGACCCATTGAAGATCTGCACAGTGCAACTTGCCGTAGGAGTCACAAGCAGGAGGGTCTTGCTGCGACAGTTGGATCCGGAACAAAATTTTTAGAAAAATATCTAATAATTTCAAATTCGAAATAATCTATCATATGATATTTAATATATTTCAAATTTTGAAAATATTGGATATTTAAATTTTATGGAAATTTTACATATTGATAATAAATTGAAATGATTCGTACACTCCAATACTCATAAAATGAGTCGGCCATGGCACTGCAAAGAGCATGACGATCCCAACGAACGATCTCGGATCCAACTAAAGAAAATCAAAAACAAAACATTTGATGTCAAATTTAAATGATTAATTACATACTTTTTTTTCCAAAGTTTTTCTGCACTTTGTCTTGGTTTTAGGCTGAAAAAGTGCTATTAAATACTTTCGTGGTCCAAGCATAGAACATCTTCTTTGTACTTTTTTTGTGTTCCAGTGCTGCAGCTTGCACCTTCGACTCCAACGTCATCGCAGACGTATATCGATGCAGAAGAAGGAAGCACGTCAAGATCGAAATCGCAGCATTTCAGCGAAGGAAAATCACGTACCATCGATTGCAATGTATCCACGTTCTGTTGACTCCGCGACTCCTCGTCGGTTACCCAGTAATGACCTTGTCGACTGTCAAAAGAACCTTTCCATGCTTGGACCACATAATGGCAAACGTTTTTACGGTCTTTGAAGCCTGCATACTCAACTGGATAGGAGTTAATACAAGATTGATCTTTGTCATCAAATCCGGATCGTAGGCAGTCATAGAGCGGGCACTGCCAATACCTGTGGCCAACTCTTTCACAGAACTCCTCTCGAATCACCGGGGGCGCCTTTATGTATGCCGTTCGGCAAGCTCCCCATTCCTCAAATTACATAAAAAATGACAAATGATAAAAATACAAATTTATTTCAAAAATGAGTTTCTGATCAACACAAATCTCATTCGTTGCGGGTTTGTTACAACAACATTTGAATAATGATCATGAAAACATGTGGTTAGTACTCCCGACTCGCATTGGCTTAGGTCTTTGGCGACGCATTGCAACGCCCACCAACCGTCGGTCCGCCAGGAGGATTCATCGCAAACATCGGTGTCGAATCCATCCTGATGGTTTTGGAGTTAGAAATTCGTGTCCGATAAATGGTTACAAAAAACAAAAAATTAATTATTGAAGATTGATTTTCAAGAAAAAATGATCGACAATCATTTTGTAGCACTCGAAATATTTTGTTGAAACCGATCGTTGACGAAATGAAAATTTGAAAATCTTGGACCATAACATCCTTTTCGGGCTTTGCACAAAATTTGAATGCCTGAAATTTTCCCTAGCATCAAAATTTGATTATAAATTTATATTATAATGAAAAACTAATTTCGAAATCGACTTCAGCGTAAAAAATTACAACAAGTTCCCTGTTAACAATTCAAAATTCGTTTTTGGACAACCCTTTTTGCGTTTTCTTGGGGAACTCGAACACGATGGTTTTGGATCCATTTTGCACAACCCCACCCATGGGTTCCTGGACAATTGGTTTCTCCATCGGCGCCGCCAGCCTTAGGCTGCGAATAAAGCGCTTCGCAATCGCGGCCCGCTGAGATTTCGGGTAATACACAATGACAAAATAAAAATTTGTTGGCGCAACACTTGATAAGGCAAACAAATCGCGAAAAAACTTTGATGCAAACGAGAATGACTTGCTTCGTTAAATCTGATCTTAAATTCTCATCAATATTTGTTAACTTTTTTGTTTTTCTTGATTCATGATTTGCTTACGGCCATCTCCAGAGGTTAGGCAGGACTCCGACCAAGTTGCTTGTAATTGTACAGACCGAACGCCAACAAAGGCTGCAGAAGATAAGGCGAGCTTGGAAAACATGTGTTTAGTGGACAACATCTTGATGATAGGGTAAGGTAAGGGGTAGGGGAGGATTAGGGAAGTAGTTGTTGTTGTTGCGGAAGAAAATAGTCCGTCTTGCGACAAACGATTTGTATATCCTGAATAATTACATAACAAAAACATCGAGAGAAACTATTCGAAATTCAAATTTTGTAAAATATTTGTTGCTTGTAATCTATTATACAAAATTTTTAAAAATGAAAATAAATACCCGTGAAAAGTAAAGGGTAGGTAGAGGAAGGTGTTGGTGAACGCGAGGTCCACGAAAATTGTGCAGATCGTTGGAAATCTTGCGAAAAACCGTATACTCCACGAATAGCATCGTTTTTGTTTTGATTACCATCCGATATCGCGGGAAAAAATGTATAATATTGGTTTACAAAGAATTATTTTCCAAAAAACAAAAAACGCAGGATGATATATTTTTGTCAAAATTATCAAAACGAAAAAGATTCAAGAAGATTGAAAAAGTTCAACAAGCAAAAAAATATGGTTTGGTATTGGTTTGTGAAAACATTTGAAAATCGAAAATACAAATTTTGTGTAATATTGGTTTGGTGTTTGTTTGTTGGTGGTTTTGGTATTTTGTTGTTTTTTTCAAGGGGTCCAGATTGGGTTGGGGTTGGGGAGAAAAACAAGATGATGAGTACTGACTGATTGTTTTTTTCTTAGCACGCACGTTACAGAAAACACTTTTCCTTTTTATCTATTTCTGTTTTACTTTTAAACTTTTAAACCACTTTGATTTTGTCTTTCAACTTTTTTGACTAAACTATTTTCTTGCACAAACTTACTAATCTACCAAAACACATCACAACCTACTAACGATCGCTTGCCCAAACGAACCACAACAAAATATTCGTATAACGACAAAACACAAATGACAAATGAGAGATTATACTGCTTCAAATTTCAAAATATTTGATATTATGTCTTGGCGCCCCCCTCGCGAAAAAACAGAGGAGGACCCAAGAATGGTTTGATGTATATACACACGAAACAGCCAACCACACCATGCTTTTACTTCTTAGAATAATATTTCGAAAACGTATAGACTTCAAATCATTGAAGTATTCGTTCAATCAAGAAGTAAAAAGTAATGATATCTTGGCTAACGACGTGGACAAAAAAATTGAGTGGTACGTATTTGAACATCATCATTCAGACTAATACGCGATATATGCCCCTTGAAAATACATTTATAGTATCGTATCAAAATAATGAAATCGCCGCTCACTGCTTGGTGATTCATTTTGGTTTCAACATAAAATTGCTATATTTATAGTAATATTTATGTTTTTTAGTGTCTTCATCTGTTTTGGAATGTTTGGGTATTTGACAAGCACCTAGTAGGTTTGTGTTGTATGACTTTGAAAATAGCACTTGCAAAAATAGTTTTGGGATTTTGTGGTTTGTATTTTAGTTTCTACATTTTGTTGCTTGTAGGAACTATTGTGTGAGTGGATATTTGTAAAACAAATTGTACAGGAAAAAAGTTCGTGATAGAAAATAATTTATGTCGTATGGACGCATACCAGGCAAATATTTTAGATTAGTGCGGACCACAAAATTGGATAATTTTGTATTATTAATTTGTTTAATAGTACTAGCGAAACAATTTTTTCTGTCATTGATTAATTGATAATAATTTGAACCACTAGAAAAGAATTCAAAACAGTAGGTTTTAGTAGCCTCCGTATTGCCCCCCTTTCGCGCGTTTTGGGTCGTAACCGCCTTGCTGACCGTACGCCGCCTGACAACATAATAATTTTCAAAAAACGAAATTTCATAAACGATACATTTTAAATTTAAAATTAGATTGATGAAGAAAGTTGAAAGATGTTTTGCGATTTGTTTTGGTTTTCGCACCTGGGAAGGGGGCGCCTGATAGGGTCTCTTGTATCCTCCCTGGTACCCGCCCTGCTGTTGATAACCACCCTTGTATCCACCACCCTTATAACCTATAAAAACAATGTTTTTACAATCAAATTATTGATCAATGTTAAACTAAAAATAATTTTGGATGAAATGTTTTCAAATGTTTGGTACTTTAAATAAAATTTTTAATTTTGATTCTTAAAATACCTCCTTTGTAACCGCCCTTATAGCCACCTTTGTAGCCGCCCTTCGTCGTCGAAGTATCTGTAGCGCCGCCAGAACGCGATGAATGCACGGTACGACCCGTATTATCGATATGGTGACTGCCGGCGTGCTTGTCAAATTGGCTCGCAGCTATTTGTAAAAAAAAAACATTTTTTGAAAACATGAAAAACATCGTATATGCTATTGAAATTTTCGGAAAAAGAAAATTTGAAATTTTTGTTTGTTTTCAAAAAATATGTACTAGCTTTAGCTTTTGCATCGGCCACGTGCTTAGGAACCGCGAAGTTCAGTTTAGCACTTTCGTCACCTGCAGCGATGGCTTTGACACGATCACGCCTCGCCTCTTCCGCTGCCTACAAAATACAACGAAAAACAAACAATTTTTTTGAAATTTGTCAACAAATTTATTATGAAACATAAAATCTTTGTGAAATTTTCAAAACCAAATTGTTGTAAAATTTTTGTTTTACCTTGACAAAGACGTCGAGAGGGACGTCGATACCGTCATGCTGTGGCTCGAGTATGTTGCTCTCCGCATTAAGCTAAAAGTTTTATTTACAAAAATATCAATCTGTTAAAATAGTTGAGAAATATGTTACATTCTACTGTGAATATGATGTTTTTGATGTTTAGATTTTGGTTTTTAATTTTTGTAGAATTTGATTTTGGTGAAGTACCTGGATGGTGTCAGAGATGCTCTCCCAAAGCGTGCTGTCCTTAGTGCAACCACCCCAGCAAGGTGCCCAGACCTTATCGAAATATTTTTGAAAATACTCGGGGAATGTAGTGGTTGTGATACCGGGGTGATCATCATCATGGACATCCTAAAATTTTTCCACAACACAAAAAATACATACAACAAAATTTTCAATTTCCTTAAAAATATGTTTACAACAAATTTGTTTTGTGTTTTGAAATGTTTTTGTAATTTCAAAAATACCTTCTTGAACGCGAAAAACATAGCGTTCATATCATGCCGGAACTGCGCCATCCTCCAATCATCATCCGTCCACACTGTTTTAAAATTAATGATGTCGACAAAAAAAAACATAAAATATTTTTTTGTTTGACATGTTTGTTAAAAAAGATTGAAAAAACGTTATAAAACAAGTACATGCATAGAGGGGCGTGTCCTCGCCGATGCACTTGTCCATCTCAACAACACTCCATGGATCAATATTGTCGAGTTGCTGTACACAAATTTTAAAGACATACTTTTACCAACAAAAACGCTTTAAGATATATTAAAACGAATCAAAAAAATTATTTTGATGTTGAAAAGTTTTGTTAAGATAAAAAAAATGCAAACCTGCTCGAGAGGAATCTCGGCTTCATCCTTGGTTTTTTTCGCATCCTCCGCTTTCCATACCCTACAATAAAAAATTTGTTTTTAATCGAAAACAGAATCCAAAACAACAAAACCGTTGATTTTGTACGTATATTTGCGTGTTTTTCTTTTTTCCATTTTGAAAAAAAAGTTTTGAAATTTGTTGGTGAATACTTTTGTTTATCTTTCCACTCTTTCATCTGAGCCTGCCAGAGTTTGAGCTGGTTCGCGAAAATGTCGGACTTCTTGATAACCATCGCGTACTCCTTCTTTTTTGCGGTGCACCAATCCTTGAGATAACTGTTTTTTGGTTTCACAAACACAAATCA
>JACLAD010010914.1_pt1 | contig 13270 bp, 9 predicted proteins | sample 8027901 | NCBI WGS metagenome assembly JACLAD01 (sample SAMN15725071, study PRJNA655200) | protist metagenome | isolation source: fluorescence activated cell sorting (FACS) single amplified genomes of... | place: Spain: Blaines Bay Microbial Observatory, Mediterranean Sea | collected 2016-07-05
TTTTTTGGATGGCAAAATCTGAATGTTGTTTGTTCGAGAAACTAAAACTATTTTAGAGATAGTCTTCCACATATCCCAAAGATCAGACTGAAATGAATTAGATCTTTAAGTGCAACTGTAACCTAGTCGAAATCGGACATTTAAATCCGATTGCTCGGAAATATTGTCGCCATGATAAACGACAGAGCCGCCGAATTCGATTCTGCACCACCCGTGTAATAAATTACGCAACGTTGTTTGGTTTGCTTTTTCTCGATCAGGCTAATCCCGAATGATGAAGGTTGACGAGCTCATTACGCGCCGCCTGAGGAGTGTGCCGGGGCACACTTTCTGGTCTGGCTGATGAAAGCAACGACGCAATATGTCAAAAGATTTTTGTAAAATTCAAACACTCAAAATAATAATATCCCTTCAAATTACTTTTCACTGGTTCTTCTTGTTTTGGGGCATCTTCAGAACCGCTGGCAGGCTCCTCCGCAACTTCCTCTTTCTTGTGCTTATTCTTACCCATATTGTTGATAATGTACTATAAATATTACTAAAATTGAAACGTGGTGGTGGACCAAATACCGTCAATGCAAACACATAAGAAATCAAACTAAACTTTATTCATCTAAAATACATCTACTACAATCTCACAAAGGCTTACATGACACAAAGGTAAACCGATCTCATGCGTGCCCATCAGGCCGCTCCTTCTCTCTCACATTCCCACCTTTTTTCAACAGATCCATCAACAATATTTTTCTTGACCGCGCAACTTCTGAATCAGGGATCGACACGGCCGACCGCAAACGCCGCCATCTCCAATGTGGTATGGAAATTGTATTCTGTACCTAGAAAATTAATTTTTGATCAAAGAATAATCAGAAATTGCAGAAAAAAATATGCAAAATCAATGTGAAAATGTAATACTGGGGTCCAGCTGGGGCAAAGGGTCATCCAGCGGAGATCATATTGACCTTGTGCCACCCATTCAATCTCGATTGGTTCTGTGGAGTGTTCTTGTAATGGATCTGATCTTGGTTTTTTTACTGTGAAGTCAGTGCTTGGATTGGTTTTGACCCGTTTTAGATAGTCCGCGTATGCCTGCTTCCATCTTGGTAGGTTGCTGGTTTCATCTTTCGGTTCATGATTTTCCTGAATCGGGGGAGGGGGGACGGAACCTCAAGAAAAAACAAATCGATGAAAGAAAAAAAACGTGAAATGCATATGAATTTGATTAAAAATCAACAGTGAAATCAAAAAATCCAAGTTTGAATCTTTTAAAAAATTGTTTTTCAACATTACCTCTTGTGAGGTGCCGATGTCGGAGAATGTTTGGTGGATCTCCCATAATTTCAACGTCGACTGCAAATTTAATCGATGAATCACTATCATTCTTGCTAACAAAATTACATGTATACGGCCCCACCTCACTTTGCGTATTCCAATCTGCCACAAACCGTTCCGTTGACCCCTCCGGCGCGGCCGCCAGCTCAACCAATTGCTGATGAACCTAAAAATCAACCAAAAATTTGATGAAAAAACAAATTTTATATCGTCATAATCCGTTTCAAGGACCTCTCGGACAGAGCCTGGTGGGGGTGCGCAGGGGGCTGCTTGTAATGCGAGCTTCCACTCCTTTGTCATCGGCGCGGCGGTCAGATCAAACGCTCGCCAGTTTAATCGGACGTCGACCAGCACTTCCTTAGTCATACGGATGAGAACCCTCGACTTTGGCGGCGGGCGGGACAGCAACATCTGCAGTAACTGCTGCAAGACATCATTTGCTTCAATCACTTCTAGCGCGCATAACGCCCACGCCGCCCGCACGACCGCACCCGCATATCTCTCATTCCACTGCTTCACCAGGTCGCTAGAACCATGATGAGGCAACCGATGAATTAATAACGCTGCAATCCTTGCGATCCTATCCGGGCTCATCGGATGTTGGATGCACCCCAAGCTATACAATATCTGGCCGAGCATGACACTTGACACCTTACTACTCTTCACATGTGAGGAAATTGGCGTGGAGGCGTGCACGCGTGGTAGTAGCACGTCAAGAACGGAATCGGCATTTGATATTGATAGGGAATGCAGGTCCGCAAGGGACTGAAGGTAAAGTGAAAGCTGGCCCGGAGAAAAGTAGGAAGGAGATGTTTCAACGATTTGCACAAGCCTTCGCACGAGAAAGCCTCGCGGCATCTTCAGCCTTGCCATTGCTTCCAGCGTGATGGTGACATCTAGCGGTTGAAATCGATCAATTAAATCATACATCTTTTCAAATACATTAGATAAAAAATCACGATCCCGGGCTTCTGCTACCAAACCCCAACGGGACCAAGCTTCTAATAGCCTCGCCAGCTCTTTTGGTTCCAACAGCCCATCACCCACAATCTTGTCCAATTCCAATCGCAACCAGTTTGGCGGCGCCTCTTTCCTTGCGAGTGCCAAGCCTAGCGTAAGCCTGCACAATTGCGCTGGGTCAAAATGTTGGCCGTTACTATGAATCTGCTCCCCCTGCGCTAGCAAAACCGATAACACATTCTGCACCCTCTCCTGACTGCTTAAATTTGGCCGGTGTAACCATCCAATCCCATTGATCATCCGGCTAACATCCTCAGTGGTATTTACCTGCGGCGCGATCTGCCGTACAACACTCACAAAATGATCAAAACCATCATACTGCAACACCGTCGCATCCGCCACAACCTCAGCACTACCCTCCTGGAAATCAAAATTATTACCCTGATTGGAGGAGCCCACACTACTTCGACCCGCGCTGGTAGCGCGGTGTAATAATTGCCTGCACATTGTCGGCGTCGTGCTGCTTGGGTTTAAGGCCTGCATTTCAGCGAATACCGCTGATATGCATTCCTTACATCGTGCTCGCGCCAACTTCATTATAACGAAACTCAAAATATAACTGAACCAGAATTAAAATTTGCGAACGGTTCAATTTTCATCATTAATTACATCAAAAACGACAACATACTATCAAACGACAATGATTTTCACAAAAAGTAAAATATTTATATCGGCCTCAAACTAGTTGGCGGCAGCCAAAATCTCAAGTAGCGACCATAACCATGGTTCTCGCTAACTCAAGACTTAATTCAAAAATACAAGTATATCAAGTGCACCCCAATTACATAAGTAGGTAATGTATTACGTAGTAATCAAAAATTATTAACAATCAGGGTTTATATATAAAACGCGTCCTCTGGACGCATATTGCTTCCTGAAGCAAAGTTGGTGATGAAACAAAAGATACACACCAGTGAAACTGTACAGAAAAATAATGATCGACCTTCAGCTGAATATCAGTCGATATATTGCTAGAATTACAAAAAAAAGAGTTAAGAAAGACGTGTTTAGAAAATTGAAAGACAGCATTAGATTGTGTGGGAAAATTTTGTGATTTACAACGATGTGTGGTCAAATCACGGTAATGTGAGAAACGGTTAGTCGTAAACGGTATTGGAATCATTCATAGCTTTGAAGAATTTGTAGATCCTCCACCCTTCAAATTTGCTTTTCATGGCATTTTCCTCGAAATCATCGAGAAAATTGAAGTCAACGAACTCACGCGGGTGGATCATGATATACGGGTAGAAATCGATCAAATCGGTGAAGGGGTCGGTGAGAATCTTGATCACCCATTGGAATCCACGTAACCATCCGAAACGATGGCAAATCTCAGAGAAATGCGGCATGATGGTCAGAAGCGCGGAACAGAAGCAGAGCTGATCCTTACTGACGTAGTTGGCCAGAAGCGCGATCTGGTCTTTGTACACGCACATTGCAATGCATGCTGCAACACCAAGGCATGCCTTCTTTTTGCTCCCGTCCTTATGTCCAAATTTCAACTTCTCCGCATCGCGATCCTGACGCTCATAAAAGAAATGCCCCGCCTGCCTCAACGCGTGCGTAAGAAGAAACATCAAACTTCCCAAAGCGAATCTCCCGGTGAACATCGCGGGGTAGGCGAAGAAAATCATGCCGATACTTGACCAGAAATGACCGAACTTGTTGAATGGGTGATTATGCGAGACGTCGATATCGATGTGTTTGTCTAACATAATCTGCTTGTAACAATTCTTGAAGTAATTAAACACAAAGGAGAGAAGAATCGGCATGAACCAGAACTTACTCGTCTTCGGCTCGAAGAATCCATATCCCTGCATCTTCTCCGCAGCAGCAACCAACTTTTCAGACAGCTCGATCAGCGCTTCCTCGCTATACTCATCGCTTAGATTGAATTTGCCGGTGGATTGGTTCGAAAAGTAAATCCCCTCGGCCATCAAAAACTGCGGGTACATGCTGTTGTATAAGGAGTCAACCATGTAATCGATGGTGAATGCATTTGCAAAGTTAACAATGCGGACAGGGAGGTTACGCTTTAACAAGTTCTTGTTGGTACGTTCAACAAACTTGTTAAACTTGCTGTTCGCACGGTCAAACTCGGCAACACCTTGCGCTTCAACCTTGTCCAGGAAGACGTTGCTCGCGATGATACCGCCTTCCCATGCGCTGAATGTTCCGACGGATTTGTTGACCTTCAAGACGAAGCTGCGATCGTAGCGATTCATAAACGGACTCTTACCGCAGACAACAGACAAGGGAAACCCACCAGCTACACCCTTACCAAGAATCACAAGATCGGGTTCAAGCTCCTTCTTCCCCTCGCCATCGGGGATGGAGAAGAATTTGAAGGAGAATAAATCGCTAGTGCGGAAGCCAAAGTAGATATCATCCATAATAAACGCCACAGGGGTCAAATACTTCGATACATACTTACACTTCGCGTTCAACTTATGCAACCACTGCGCGTATTCCTCCTTGGTCACTCGCTTCTTCATCCTAGCGCCAGCAGTGAGCTTTTCTCCAGGGGGAGACAAATTGTTTGGACCGGAAAGGAATTGCATGGGGTTGACGATGACAGCTGCGATTTTGAAATGGTGCTTTTCAATAAAATCAAGCGAGGCTTGGGACATCTCATCCAAATAAATCTGATCGGGGGAGTCGTTGGAGACGCCGCTGACATGCCCGTGGTATGCGTTCTTGAAACGAATGATCTTCTTCTTCCCGGTGGACATCTTCACGTCTTTGAACGCAACCTAAATAATTATCATCGCATGGGTCAAAACTGAAAAAAACTATAATTCATTCCTTCGCACAAAACCGAAAAAACAAAAACCCAAGAAAGAATCCGGGCCGGGAAAATCGCTGGGCCGCTTGTCCTTCTTTCGGTAAAAAATAGGGTCGACAGCGTCCAGCCACTCGCCTTGAGAACCGCGAGGTTTCCACCCGATGCAACTCCTCGTCGACATCATTTGGACCATCCACATTTTCAGCTGGAATATCAATCAGCGACTCGTGCTCTGTTAATGAAGATTCGGCGGTGTTCTGACTTTTCGGAGAGTGGCAGGTGCAATGTCAGTGCCAGCGCGTGCGACCGTTCGTCGGCGCGACCAACACATTGAAATCTATATCGGAATGCTCGTTTCTAAAATAACGGGAAAATAGCGATGCGCTTGAACTGCTTTTAGCTGCGAGGCACACGTTTCAATAAGACAACCCAAAAGCCTGACATCAACGGCTTCCGAACCGCTCAAGCAGTAGCGGACTTCATCGGTCTTTGTCAACTTCGCGATACGCTCGGAATGACGCATGAGCTCCGGTGTAAGGGATGTGAAAGAGTACTGCGTCGTGTTGGTTTCAAGCTTTTTGAAAACTTCTGCGTTTAATTCATTATGGAACTTCTGATTGAAAAAGTGCACCGCGTCGCAACCGACGTGAAATCGCTTGCTGTCATCATCAAGGACGACCTGATGTGATTCAATCTTCTTGATGAAATTCGGCGTTGGCAATTCCAACTCACGAAGCAAGGGAAACAAGACCTTGATCTTTTTGAAGCGGCAGTCGGTCATGTTGCAATTCTTGACTGTGGCAGCGGCGCGGTTCAAAATATCAGCGAGGTAATCAACACCCTTCAAGCGTAATTTATAAACCTTCTCATCGTCATTTCCATCTAGCGTCAGCGTCTGTTTCAAACCAAATTTACCAAGGTAGATATAATTTGACATAAACAACGCCACACGATACTTGATCCCTCCCTTCACAAAAAAGCGTAAGCGCGTACTGCAGAAATGCCATACATAGAAGGATAGTACTACCACCGCGATGTACCACGCGAAGCAAAACTGCTCTGGGACTAATTTGATTGTGATCTCCATGGTTGATTAGTGTTACAATTAGATTGAAATAAAAGAAATATATTTGTTTTCACCGGTTTTGGTCAGATTCCTGAGGTGTATCGACAGATTCTGTCAAGGTCTATGAAACTTCAAAGTAGATGTATGTATATATGTTTATGATTTAATCAAATCATAATAATTTAAGTGATTCCTCCGTCTATTCAATGTGTATTCTGTATATATGTGTAGCGTAGAAAAATATTTTGTGGATATGCTGCCTGTAAATTTGGGTAGGGCAAAAGCCAAGAAACACAAATAAAAATATACTTTCTGTGGTACGTAAATAGAAATATTGGCTCTTTTTGCCGTATCTGAATTCAAAATTAGAGCCAAGAACGAATATACACGACAACTTCAACACATTGAGAAGGATGGGTCAAAAGCTTAAAATAAGTCATATAATTTGCGCAAAAGATTGATCAATTTAATAAAATTTGGTACCAGTGTATCAATCGGTCAATCAAAATGTGAATTCACTTCGGTTTCGTGGTGGGGGTGGGGGAGCCTGTGCCCATGTTAGTATTGAATTTGCAGCCGTCTTTGATCAACCAAGACACGATCCTCGCTATATTTCTCGAATCATCTATACCTAAAAGATTTAATGATTTTTTCGAGAAAAAAATGCACTTTCTCTCAATTTTGTAGTCGAAATTCAAATGCGTACCGCTATGCTCCCTGCCTTCGAATTTTAGACCGCACATGCTGAGCATCGTGTTGACGTTGGCTTGTTTCTCAAGCTGCTTATAATTCGCCTGTTTAGAGCGAAAAGAGACAAAATATGCGCATCCAAAACTATCATATTTCATTTCCCGAGTATTCTTGAAACCAAAAAAAGAAAGAGCGCAAAATAGGCCTTGCGCGATGGCAGCGGGGCGTTCTCGCGGCGATGGCCGAAAAAAACGTAATATCTAGCATGAAGTCTATTTTTCAAGCGACGTCCTTACTGGTGGCGTTGAAGTAGCTTCAACATTTTTGCCGTTTGCGATTTGACAATGCAAAAAAGCACCCTTTAGTGCTCGCCGAGAGGACACGTCCTCGAAAACGGCGGCCATAGAACCCCATTTGGTGCTCGACAGCGCCCGTCACTGTGGCTGTTGGAGCCCCTGGCCGAGTGATGGTGCTGCACTAATTCGTTGCGCACCGCATTACGAACGCCGGCAGCAAAAAAATAGCAATCTGTAACAGAATGGGCGCCCCCTACATTTCAAGCGCGCTTACGCGCGAGGGACATTTGCGGAAGCATCGCGGGCCGCATCTCCTGCACGCCACACTTTCATTTCCTGGGCAACTGACTCACAAACAAACGCATACTGAAAAACCACGCAGAATGAAGGCTGCGCACCGGCGGGAAGAAAGCACGACCAACGTATGCTGGAAAAAAAAAATTAAAAATCCGTTGCATGTGGGATGTTGGCAGACCCCGTCACTCCTGGCGTGGATGTTGTTTTCGTTGAAACGTCTAGAAGAGCGTCCGACTCGTCGAGGCGCTGCGCCAGCACTAGGTTCGCCGCCGCCTCAAGCCTGTTTCGGGCTTGTTCCAGCTCGTGACGCGGGCGCAGCGTCGGCTGGTGTTCCGGGTACGCGGCCGCCAGGGGCACGCATTTTTAACCACGAATAAATTGTACATGAGCCCGCGAACTAAGCCCCGGGACGCGAGCCAGCAAGCCAGCGGTCGCGCATGCTCGCTTCGCCGCCAATAATTTTTTCCTCCTCGAGCTTGCACTCGATGCCGCTACTTTACATAGCAAAAACGTACGAAATGGGCTCGAACATTACACCAGCGCTTCCAATACCTCTCAAACGGCAGCCGTTTCCGCCCGCACTCCGGCTTCAAAAATCGCGTTATATCCCAAGGTCCATCCGTAGAAATCGCAAATAATGGCCGATCCGGCGCTCGCCTCACAAAAAATACGATACCATGAGCAAAAATGAATGGTTTTTGATCCTATTAAATGAAATGGTACTCGTCTTCTCGCGTGACCAGCTTCTTGTCTCTGATAAATTTATCAAACTCTTTCAAAACCTCTCTCAGCGGTGCAGCCTCAAAATAAGAAACAATCATCACAAAAATAAAAATGATTAAAAAATTGAAATCTATGAATGAAAACGTACGTTATCAACTTGCTCTTGCTTGATCCCCGTCAAATTCTTGCAAAAATCAGATAAGATCGGATTTTGCGTCGGTCGCACAAACCGTCTGAATTCAAAATCGACCTTATGTGTTCGGCTATTCAAAAATACAACTGGGAACCTAAGAAAATTTTAAATACATGATAAAATCATTTCAAATTTGATTGAAATTCATGATTTTTTACACCCCAAATACAAACTCTATTATTTCATGCTCCCAGCCTGTGTTGTCGCTTTGGCATGTGCACTCAAAATCGACAACGGCATAATAGTCGTATTTTATCTTGCTATTCGTTGCTGGTGTTGGTTGTGCTGACGCTGCACTTTTCTCCGGTGGTGCCTTCGGGCTGGTTTTACTTATGGGATGGTTTTTTGGATGTGTTTTGGGAGGGGTATTGGGTTGATCTAATGACGGATCCGGTTCGGCTGCTAGTAATTGCTGCAGCTGTTTTTGCAATATTTCAGCGCTAGTAAAAGGTGGCTTACTCCATTCCTTCCGTGATCCGTATTGATCGTTATCATAGTACGATTTCTGCGGACTCTTATAACTGAAGTCAAAGATGACTCCGCCTCCACTACTACTCTCCGATTTCTGACTAACCGGGCTGGGTTTATCGGAGCTGCTGCTACCACCACTTTGCCGGAGCACACTCCGTGGCATAATAATTTAAATGCAAAAGAATGATTGTATGTGTGTAATTATGTCATCAGCTTCGCTATAAAGCACTGCAAAAAAGAAGAGCCTTAATTAATGTTGATTATATCAATATCAGAATAAGAAAAAGTGAAAGAAAGAATGTGATAATAGTGTAAAAGAAGAAGTTTAAGTTTTTGTGGTGTTTTAAGCCCAAAACTGCAAGTATAATAAGCCAAATAAATATACGTAATTACAAGCAAAATCTAACAAACACTGACGACACAACCATCTCAACCATGGAAAAGTGACCTACCGATTTGAATTTTGTTGTCAAATTGAAAATTACTAAAAATTGCTTTTATACTTCTTCGTGCACAGAGTTTTCACTGATTTTGCCTACTGTGATCTTCTGTTGGATGCTGACAGTTTTATCATGATCATCGCCATCTCGATGTTCATAATCAATATGAACAAAGCATCGCTCACATTCAGGCAGCAATTCGATACGATGCTGTAATAGCATACCCACATCATGTGATTGCTGTAGCGGGGTGTTTTTGTTCATTACAAGTTCGATCTCAACGATAAATTTGGGACCGAAGTGATAAGCTCGCACAACATCTAACATTGCGCTTGGATCGTGGGTCTCCGCAATCTCCCTAACATAGCTCAGAAAATCCGGGTCCGCCGCTTTCCCGACCAGCATATTGACCTGTTGAATAAGAAAAAAGTTTGACTTCTTAACATTTTACACGATTTGGTAGTTTTTTGACAACTTTTTGTTTTTGTTTTACTTGTTCAGTAGCGGTTTCAATCCATGTCCAGACAATATAAACAGAAATCAGAATCGCGCCGACCGGATCCGCCCACCAGAGCGAAGAGGAGAACTTTGCGATATACGCGGAGATTAACGCAGCTGTATTGGATAAAACATCGTTTTGATTGTCTAGCCCAATCGCTTCCAAACTAACATTATTACACTTCGCACTCGCCCAAATACACCACCTCCACAGTGCGACTTTCAGAATAATAACTACAAAAATCAATGCTCCTGTATCCTCACCAAAATTCATGGGCGGGGCCGTGCCTGTTCCGACGTACTGAAATAACGTCTGCATACTCTTTCGAACCACCTCCACACTGGCAAGCACCATCAACACCGCGCAAATTACAACACCAAGCGGCTCAACCCTCGCTACGCCGGCGGGGTAGATTTCACTCGCCTGGCGACTACTTCCATGCGCCATGGCATGGCTCGCCATGAGCGTGCCCTGCGCGAGCAAGTCGATAGTTGAATCTACAAGGGAAGCCAGCACCGCCAATGACCCAGTGGATAGAAATGCATAGATTTTGGCTACAAATAAGATAATATTGACGCCCAGCGAACATCTAATGATCATCCCAGAAAGCTCTGGATCGTCCTCATCATCTCCGCTATCTCTGTCAAATTTTCCTGTCCTCGCAATCAAACTACCCAATTTGCTCATGCGACTATTGATCGAAATCTTACTTAACGCCTTACTTGCTATCTCATCCTTAGAATCTCGCTGGGGTACGGTCAATAACGGCTTTCGTAGGATATCAGAGCTGGCACTGCCACCGCCTAGAAGCTGTGATGTGCTCATGCCTTGGACTAAACAATGGGATACACTTGGGATTTGTTGTCTAACCTGTCCTCTGCTTCGGTTTGGAGTTGTCGCCTCGACCATTTATACTTATTAGAAAATGAACCAATTTCAACTAATTATGTTAAAATTGTTAAGTAAAGGAATAATAATAGTAGTATGAAGTGTGTTTAGTATCAAATATATGTCTGAACCGAATCATATACACAAACGCAATAAATACAAAATGTTACAATAATCTACTACTACACTGCCAAAAGATGAATCTGTGAAAAAAGCATGGTAACGTCCATCTCGTCCAATGATGAAAACATTTTTCATAAAGGGCCACCATGATTCACTATTATAATTCTGCTTGGGAAAAAAAGTAAGGAGAAGAAGCTGCTTTGGAAAATGTGTGGAAAAAAGAAGATATCGGATCCGTAGTAACAAATGGATGAGATAAAGAAGAGAAGTAAATAAAGTTGGTTTATATCTGCGTGAGTAAGATGATTATATGTAAAATAAGTAAGAACATAAAATCGATCAAGAAACCACAATATTGTGGTTAAGCAGTAGTAGGACCTGCCGTGAACATCAAGTAAATAGTAATATATAAATTTATATGAAGAGAAATATATTAAGATTTGTCTAAATATCCACGCATTAAATCAGACAAATATTTACATCAATACCAAAAAGGAAATGTTTACATCCAACCAGCAACTGGTCGAAAAATTCCCTTAGGCAAGTCATAAGAGGCATAATAATAAGAATCTAGAAAGAATTATTATTGAAAGGGGTTTTAAATCGCTATAGTTTGAGCGGGACAAATAAGTAAATAGGAAGAGATATCAATAGATCTACGACGGAAATATTATGTATAGTGAATGTGAATTTGTTTTGCATTAATTCTACTATGTTCATTTCTGGAGACATCAAAACGTCAAAATATCATATGTATTCATTAATACTCCATATAAAATTCATTTGAGGTGAGTATGTTTTCACTGGCGGCCGGTGAGCTTTTCTAAAAAGCGTCGGACTGCAAGCTCATTGATTGGGAGCGGATCCGTTGGGGATGATCGGCTGTGGTCCTCGTACTCGCCCATTTCGTTGATGCTGTTGTCGCCCTCCGAGCGGGTACTCTCTTCGAAGGTGATACTGCGAGCTAGATCTTGAAGCTGGCGTTCCACACCAGGCAACCAGATTGATAAATCCTCTGGGGTGAAGTTGGCTCCCTTGTGTCCGCTAGACGCGAGAGAACGGATGATGGTTTGCGCAAAGCTATGCACGCCAGGGTGGTTGGCGTAGCTTGGTCGGAACCATAGATGCGGCTGCGCCAGCAAGACTGCGATCAAACCGGTGTAGGAGACATCGTCCAAGACGTCAAATTCCTGCGCGTCACTTGGCGCGATACTCCTTTGGTTCAATAATGCCTCGGCTACCTGCCCAGCAGACCCACTATACCCCGCGCCATCCTTATCCAAACGATGGAAGAGCATAAACGCCTCGGGAATGTCACCATCATCAATGACCGTCGCCATGGCTTGCAATGCTAACTGCGACAAGGGATCCAACACACGCCAGGCGCGGATACTAGCACGGATGTTGTTCAACTCATAATTCTGCTGTCGATTGACACTGAAAAAGGGATGGTTCAGTGCATCCTGGATGGTTAACCGCTTATCAATGCTAATCACAAGTAACCGTTGAACGAAATCTTTAGCCACCGGGTCCAGATTGCACCATGTCTGCCTGGTATAATTCGCCTGTCCAGTAGTTACTAATTGCATGGTCGCCTGCTCACCGACATGACTTGGCTGCGGGAACGGCATCGATCCAACCAACGTTGCGTAACTTACAACACCAAACGACCAGCTATCACCGCGTGGATTCCAGCCTTGGCCCAGCCAAACTTCTGGAGGGAGATAGGAAGGGGATCCACCACGGGAGCGAGACATCTGACCGTTGATGCGAACGGCACTACCAAAGTCACCAACCTTGACAATGATCTTTTTCAATGTTTCTTCAATATTCTTACCCGCTGACAAACAAAACATAAAAATTAAATAACACAAAATTGCGTCATCAAAATGGGTTTATCAGGTACGTTTGACTGGGTGAAGGAAGAAGATGTTTTCGAGTTTCAAATCACGGTGCACCCAGCCTCGACTTTGCATGTGTCTAACCGCGCATACCTACAATGAACACATCGTCACCAAAAACAAAAGAACACTTTCAAAAACCATTAAAATGCATACTATTTGCCAGATCACATGACGAGCAACATCAATAGGGATTCCTTGCGGGTTCTGGACTACAGTCTCGAGGAGATCACCACCACGACAGAGCTCCATCACAACGGCACATTCAACAATGTTGCCCTGCTCTCGGTGTTCAAATGTCTCGTAGATATTGACCAAATTGGGATGATCAATGCTACGCAAAACATCCACTTCACTTTGATACGCTCGCAACGCCTTATCACGCCAGGAGGAGACAGGCTGTCCGTTTTCCATCTTGTTCATATGGAAGACTTTGATTGCAACATGCGAATTCTTTGGGCGTGCGCACAACGGCGGGGATTTGTCATCGTCGGCGCGTTCTTTCGCAGAGGCTTCATACACGGTGCCGAAGCTGCCGGAACCTAA
>JACLAD010013742.1_pt1 | contig 13265 bp, 8 predicted proteins | sample 8027901 | NCBI WGS metagenome assembly JACLAD01 (sample SAMN15725071, study PRJNA655200) | protist metagenome | isolation source: fluorescence activated cell sorting (FACS) single amplified genomes of... | place: Spain: Blaines Bay Microbial Observatory, Mediterranean Sea | collected 2016-07-05
TTCATCAAAGCCTCGACCCGACTTCGGACGTGATAGCCGGTCCATCGCTTCCACAACATCTGGGCCAAGCGCCGGGTGGCCCGCAGGATCTCATTTCGCGCAGTAGCAGCGGGGTGAGCGATACTTGAACCGCGACTCCACGATGGGTTCAGGGTAGGGCGCTCACGTCCTCTTCTCCAGCATCTTGGCCCGGAACACCCCGGCGGGGGTCTTCCACCCGAGGCATTTGCGGGGCGTGGCGTTCAGCCGGTCGGAGATCTCGCGGATGTCGTGGTCGGAGAGTTGGCCGATGTCGCGCTCCCGGGGCAGCCAGCGGCGGGCACGGCGCAGAGGGGTCACAGAACCATGTCTTCGTGCCGATCTCGGCTTGCAGGTGCAGCTCCGAGACGAACTCGGTGCCACGGTCGAACGTGATCGATCGGCGCGCCGGGTGCGGCAGGGCACGGATCGCGATGACCTTGTCCATCACCGGACGGGTCCGCTCGTTGCCGTTCTTCAGCAGCACGGTGAACCGGCTGACGCGTTCGACGAGCGAGGTCACGTTGGCGGAGCCCAACCGCTGACGGAACAGCATCAAGTCTGCCTTCCAATGGCCGAACTGGGAGCGATGCGCGACAGCTTCGGGCCGGAACAGGGTGCTGACATCGAGATGGAATTTCGGCGCGCGGCGATCGCTGGTTCTCAGCTGCGCGGTCATGGCGAAGTAGCCTACAACCTTAGGCATGCAGGGGTCCTGGAAATGATTGCGCCTGAGCTCGCGGAAAATGGTCGAGCGGTGACGCTGCAATACCCGCGCCATCTCGTTCACGGACACTTTGGCGTGGCGCATCTACGTCCGCATCGACCCGCTACTCTGACCTGACTGGAAGCCCCCTACCCTGCTCCGATTCGAGACCCACACTCTTCGTGGCCATAACCAGCCTGGGAGTCGTCATAGAAAAGAGTAAATTTCTTAGAAAATCCACTTAGTTTCGCGCCTAGCGTGCAGCCTGCATTTCGCAATACGTGTCATATTAGCAACGGTTTCGCGCGTTCTTCGAGGAAAATTCACCCATGGAAGCGGCCCCAAGGCCCACGGATGCCGATGCCGTAAGGCTTCGTGGTCCTCTCAGATTAATGCGAGGTTTTAGGAGCCGGTTTTTATGATTGCTTATGCTTCTGCACTCATGCAGTGATGGTGCCAACGCGGCAGAACTAGCGAGGCAAGATGCAGTAATCCATGCCCTAGACGAGACAAGAGCCCAGACCGGCTGCAACCGATCTGAGCTCTTCTAGTGTCCCAGGCTCTATGAAGAGAACCCGCTTTTCACCCTCTTCATAGCAGCGCTCCCAAACCCTCGGCAAGTCAATTTGACTGACCGAGCCTGAAAAAGTGCGCTCAAATGCAGCTCGAACTCGATGCCACACGCGGGTATGCCGCAATCCCTGACTCAATTCACCACATCAAGATGAGTGATGGAGCGTACCGGCTCCTTATCATCCTGTGCGCTCACGCCTCCCACGCAACAGGCCTTTGCGACCCTTCACACGCCTACCTCGCGGACCTGATGGGTAAGTGCAAAGCGAGCATCACGAACCATATGAAAGAGCTGCGGGGGCTGGGTTTGATCGAGACGACCAGCAAGCCGGGGCGCGGTGGCGGCAACGGCCATCTCAGCATTCTTGTGACCTTCTGGGCAGCGTGGCGGAAGGCGGTTCGGGCTGCCGGCGAGGCACGGCAGAAGGCGAAGGCGGGAAGTGACCGCGTTCAACAGGATGAATGCGTAGGCGTTCAGCCTGTTGAACGCGTAAGTAAGAACCATACGAATCTTAACCATACACCCCCTACCCCCGTGAGACCTCAGGTCGAGGAGATGCCTGTCGAGCAGGCTTCGCCGCAAGTAAAGTGTGTAGTTGAGAAGCTCGTTGAGGAGTGGGGTGCTGCGAAAGGCAAAGAGCAATACCCTCGCTTCGAGCGCGCTCCATCGCCCGATCTCATCGCAGCGACAGAAGATCTGCTGAGACGACACAAGGCACCGAGCACTGACACCGCACTGATACCGGCCGGTATCAAGACTGAGATCAGCGGCCTCTGGGCGTCCCTTGGCGTTACAGTCGATGCCGAGACGCTGGCAGTGCAGGAGAAGGCGATACAGTCGACCCCTGCTCCGGCGAGCTATCTCCGCCAGTTCATCACCGTGGTGAGGTCGACGTGGAAGGATTATTGGAGGCAGCCTCCGAACAAGGGGCACCTGGCGCAGATGCTGAACGCCGCCGGACGCGCGATCCAGGCAACTCCCGACGTCCTCGTGCGGCTCCTGAGCACAGACATGAAGCGATACCGGAGATGCATGGCCGACGGATTACTCCCGGCTTGAGCGTTGACTGATACCGGGCGGTATCAAGCCAAGACGCAGAACCGTGACCGATCGACAACAACAACCACTCTGATACCGGTCGGTATCACATACCGAGATCGGCCAGAGTGGAAGAAACAGGGTAACGATGATGCAGGACAACACCGCCCTGATCGGTGCCGAGAACTAAGCGGAGAGCGTCCCATGACACTCAAGGAATTCATCTATCGGCTCGCATCCGGCATGGAAGTGGCAGAGAGCCGTCTCCAGCGCGAACTGACGCAGCGCAAGCGGGTGGAACGACGCTTCTCTCTGCGAGAAGTCGGAGAACTCTTCGGCGTCAGCGAAAAATACATGGGCGCGGTCGCACAGATGCCTGAAACCGAGCAGACCTTCCCTGCCCCCGAGATCGTGGGTGGCTCTGGAGGCCGGACCTACGCCCTTCAGGATCTGCTGCTCATGCGCGCTCACTTGCAGACGCAGCAGTATCGGAAGCGGCCATATCTCTACTGGCGGCAGCCAGGTGATCCGCTCCGGGTGGTGACGTTCGGTGCGCAGAAAGGGGGGACCGGCAAGTCACTCAGCGCGTCCCATTTTGCGCAATACCTAACCCTGAACTACGGGCTGAGAGTAGGTGTAATCGACTGCGATCCGCAGGCCACAGCGACGCTCTATTTCGCTGACGCCGACAGTGAAATCCACACCGACGAGGCTCACACCGTCGCCCACTTCATGGGTGTAGATGACCCATCGAACCTCGAGGACATCGAGCGTCCCGTCGAGGAAATGGACGCAATGTGGCAGAAGACCCAGTGGCCGGGCCTCCGCTTCATTCCTGGCGGCGGCGATATTCCATACGGCGATGTGAGCCTGTTCATGCTGTCGAAGAAAGGCGTCGCAGTTCCCACGATCTTGAGAGATGCCATCCGCAGGTGGGACGAGGCATATGGGCCCCGGACCACCTACATGGACCTTCGGCGGGAGGATGGCAGCTTTGATACCGATCGGTATCAAGAGGCCCTGACTGAGACTGTCGACGTGATCATCATTGACCAGCAGCCCTCGCTCTCTTTCATGCAACTCAACGGTCTGGTAGCTGCGACGTCGCTGATCGTGCCGCAAACGATGAAGTCGTTCGACCTGAGCACGCTCTCGTCATACGCCGACAATATCCGCGAGTATCTTGATCTGATGCCTTTTGATGAGGGGGAGCCACTCGGCCGGCACGCGGTTCTCCCAACGATCGTTCAGGAAGCCAACGACCGAGATGTGAGGCAGATTGCAGATCTCTGGTCGCGGGAACCGGACCTGTTCACCCAAGTCTGGTATAGCCGCTCGGACGCCGTGGCCAACGCGGCCGATGAGTTCAAATCGATCTATGAGTATGATCCCCCGAGGGAGCGCCGGGCATCTGCTCGCAGCTTCATGAAGACGGCGAACGCAGTGAACGACGCGCTCGTTGATCTGGCCTGGAATGGGGCACTGCCGAGCAAGGGCCACGCACAGAAGTTCATCGAGGAGAAGTGGTAATGGGAAAGAGGTTCAGCATGCCGACGGCTCCCATGACTGAGGAAGCAAAACAGGCAGAACTCGCTGAGATCGAGCGGCTGGGTATCAAGAAGAAACCGACCAAGGCTGGAGCCACTGCTCAGGAACTGCTCAAAGCCGAACTCCAGAAGACTGGACAGGAGCGGGATCAAGCGATGAAAGAAGTCGCGAAGCTCAGGGCTGAGCTTGAGTCCGGGCAGGGGGGTAGTGAGCAGAGTAGTCGTCTAGAGGATGCAGAGAAGCGCCTCAAAGAAGCGACTTTAAAGCTCGATACTCATTCACAGGCGACAGCTGAGCGCATCCTCTCTGGCATGATGCCGTTCGGTATCAACCCCGACCAGATCATCGATGAGGTCAATTCTGACCGATTGGATGGGTGGCTCGAAGACCGGGAGTTCGCGGCTCTCCGGGAGAACATCCGCCTGCGCGGCCAAACCCAACCCATTCGAGTGCGGCCTGTCGACGCCGGCTGGCAGCCCAACTCCTCGTCGCCTGACGCTATCGGCACAGAGGACAAATTCGTCGTCCAATCCGGGCGACGTCGCCTGGCTGTCTGCAAGGAACTTGGTATCCCGGTGCTCGCCGTTATCGCGACCGATGCGGCGTCAGTACTCAGTGGTGACGGGGTAACCCTCAGCACCCGGGCCGCTGACCTCGAAGAGCGGTTCGCCGAAAACACGATGAGGAAGGATCTTTCCACGCTCGAGGAACTCTTCTCGATCGGGGAGATTGCCAATCAACTCCGTGAGGAGGGCATCGAACTGAGCCAGCGGGCGCTGGCCGAGCGCCTTGGGGTCACCCAGCCGAAAGTCTCCCATGCTCACCGGTGCCTTGCGAACCGGGAGAATATCCTCGCAGACCTCGGGCGGGAGGCCACTTGGGATCAGGTGAGAGAATGGTGCGCAAACCAGCAGAAGGAAGCTGGGGCCGCGAAGGGTAGGGCGCCCGAGAAGACCCAGGTGGCGGATAAGCGCACCCCGATCAGATTCAACCTCCCGGGCGCTGGTCCCGTTGTGGTCGCCCACAAAGGGAAGAAGATGACTGTGGCTGCAAGGGGTGTCCACGTCCCGCCACACCGAGAGGCGGAATTCCAGGAGCGGCTTCAAGGTCTCCTCGCGGACTATATCGGCAACCCCGAAGCGGAGTGATACCGGCCGGTATCTCCGGAATATCCCCACGGGGATATTCTCACCCCACCATGCCCAAGGTTAACCCCTCACTGCTATCCTTGGGTTTGATTTATAAAGTAAAATCAAAGGCTTGCACGCGAATTTTCTGTGATCTCTGACTCGAAACCTGCGACCCGGGGGACTCTATACTCTCTGATAAGGGAGCAGTGCGAGGGACGGAGCGATCGAGATCTACGAAGTGGAAGGTAGCGGGGCAGGGGGCCTGGCAGTATTCGAGCAAGCAAAGAAGAGCAGCGCCGGGCCTCTCGAGGGGGGAGCCAGGATGGAGCAGAAGGCAGATCGCCACGCTGCTAACTTGCTGCCTGTGATCCGGGAGATCGCGGCCGACGGCGCATCACTGCGTCAGATCGCGGCGGAATTGAACGCGAGGGGCATAAAAGCCGCAACGCTGAGATCGATTTCCGGGCCAAGAAGCGTTCGAACGCCACCCATGTCTCGACCACCGATCCGGACGCCCGGCTCTACAAGAAGTCACCCGGCACCGGAGCGATGCTGTGCTTCATCGGCCATGCTCTGATGGAGAACCGCAGCGGCCTGATCGTCCAGGGTGATCTGACCGAAGCGGACGGCCATGCTGAACGGCGTGCCGCACTCGGCATGGTTCATCGCCACTTCTCGGGATCGACCCGCAAGCTGACTCTCGGGCGGACAAGGGATATGACGCCGCCGAGTTCGTTGCGGACCTACGCCAAGCCTACGTGACACCGCATGTCGCACAGAAATCGCGTTATTCAGCGATTGATGGGCGCACTACCCGACACAAGGGCTACGAGCTGTCCCTCAAGCACCGAAAGCGGAAGAAATCCAGATCCGCATCGCCATCATGAACCGCTTCTCGGCCCTTGGCAGGGCCGAGATCGAAGCCGTCCGTTGAAAAAGACGGGAAAGGGTGCCGTCATGATCGAGGTGATTTGCGCAACACCGACAATTACTTATAGAACAAGAAGGAGAAGCGCGCGGATGAAAGGGATGTACGAGTGACCCCGGCCCCATACACCCTTTCCTTCACCGTGGGGGGGCTGTTCCTTTTCGAGGGGATCGAGCTCGCGCGCCTACGTGCCAGCTGCGCCTCTTGGGAGGAAGTCCGACAGACCGTGCCTTCCGAGATCTTCGTCGCGAAAGGTCGCGCCAGCTCCTTCAAGCGGATCCGGAACGAGGTCATCCGCCGTCTCGCCACTCTTTCCCCCGAAGAGATCGATCATCTCGCCTCTGCGGGGATGAAGGACGCGCGCGCGCTGATGTGGATCGCCGCCTGCCGGACGTACCGTATCCTCGCCGAGTTCGCCGTCGAGGTGCTCGACGAGCGGCTGCGCTCCTTCCAGCCCGAGATCAGGGTGACCGATTTCGACGCCCTGCTCGACGCAAAAGGAGTGAATGCGGTGGAGATCGCCCGGCTCGCTCCCAGCACCCGCGCGAGGCTCCGAAGCGTCGCGTTCCGGATGCTGCGGGAAGCGGAGCTCATCGACCCGGAGAACCGGGTCTGGGCGCCCTCCCTGAGCCAGCCCCTGCGTGACATGCTCGCCCGGAAACCCCGGTCCGGGCTCGACCTGATCCCGGGAAGGGGCTGAGATGGACCTGAGCTTCGTTGTAGACCAAGGCGCTATGGCCCGGGTCGGGCCCGAGCTGCGCGTGCATCTCCGCCGGATCATCACTAGCCCGCGCGTGCTGCGCGCGACCGGGCCCGGCAACGAGATTCCGTTCTACATCTGCCCCTTCGCCCCGGAGGACCAAGTCCGGATGAACGAGGAATGCGCGCTGCTGACGAGTGAGCTCGAGGCGGACGGCGTTTCGGTCCTGGAAATCAACCTCTACGACCTGATGGTCGGACTCCTGCGCGAGCTTCTCGACTGGGAGGAGCTCGCCGCTTTCGAGCGCGACGAGCGCAAGGACGTTTTCCTTCAGGAGTTGCAGAGCACGCTCAACCTCAACGAGGTCCTGATCCCGCGGATCAGGGAGCTGACCGCGGCGCAGCCCTTCCGCGTCCTCTTCCTGACGGGGGTCGGCGAGGCATTCCCGGTGATCCGGTCCCACCTAATCCTGAACACCCTCCAGAGCGTCCTGAAGGACGCGCCAACCGTCATTTTCTTCCCGGGCCGCTACGCCCACGGCTTCGCAAACGGATCCTCGCTGCAAGTCCTGTGCCGGCTCGAGGAGGACCACTATTACCGCGCTCACAACCTGCTGCACATGAGGGAGACCACATGACCGTTCCCCTGAAGGACATCTTCCTCAAGGACATCAATCGCCACATCGACGGGGTCATCAAGGCCGATGACACCGAACGGCTCGGCGTCGAGCTCGAGGAGTACGTGGTCACAAATGAAGTGTCCAAGCGGCTCCAAACCTTCCTCGACGCCTACAATGAAGGCCGGAGCGGCAACGGGGTCTGGATCTCCGGCTTTTTCGGGTCCGGCAAGTCGCACCTGCTGAAGATGCTCGCGCTCCTGCTGGAGAACGGGGAAGCGGGTGGGCGCACGCCGCTGTCGTTCTTCGAGGAGAAGTTCGCGGACGACAAGTTCCTGCTGGAGGATCTGCGAAAGGCCGCCCTGATCCCGTCGCAGTCGATCCTGTTCAACATCGACCAGCAGGCAAACGTCGTCGCCAAGGACCAGGCGGACGCGCTCTTGTCCGTCTTCGTCAAGGTGTTCGACGACATGCAGGGCTATTATGGCCAGATGCCGCATGTCGCCGACTTCGAGCGGGACCTCGACACGGACGGGCATCTGGGCGCGTTCCGCGACGCCTTCGAACGCCTCTCCAGCAAAGCCTGGGAGGTCGGGCGGCGCTCGGCCAACATGAACGCCAAGGCGATCACCGACGCGTTCACCGAAGCGACCGGCAAGCCGGTCACGTCCGGGAACATCCTGCGCGATTACCGCGAGGACCGGACCCTCTCGATCGATGAGTTCGCCGAACGGGTTCGCGCCTATATTGAGCGTCGGGAAACCGAGACCCCCGGCTTCCGGCTGAACTTTTTCGTCGATGAGGTAGGCCAGTACATCGCCGACAACGTTCGGCTGATGACGAATCTTCAGACGATCGCAGAGACCCTGATGACCCGCTGCAAGGGGCGAGCTTGGATCGTCGTGACCGCCCAGCAGGAGATGGATACGATCATCGGGGAGATGAACCGGTCAGCGACGGGCGACTTCTCGAAGATCATGGGCCGATTCGACGTCAAGCTGCCGCTCAACGCGGCCGACGTGGCCGAGGTGATCCAGCGCCGCCTCTTGCAGAAGACCCCAAGCGTGGAGACGGATCTCGGGCTGATCTACGACGATCACGCGGACAACCTGCGGACCCTCTTCGAGTTCGGGGACGGGACCCAGACGATGCGCGGGTTCCGTGACCGGGACCATTTCATCCGGTCCTACCCGTTCCATCCCTACCAGTACGAGCTGTTCCAGAAGGCGATCCGGACCCTGTCGGATCAGAACGCCTTTGAGGGCCGCCACACTTCCACCGGCGAGCGGTCCATGCTGGGCGCGTTCCAGGAGGTGGGCCGGGCGATGATGGACGCACCGCTCGGCACGCTGGCCACGTTCGATTTGATGTTCGAGGGGGTGCGTGCGGTCCTGAAGGCCTCCGCCCAACACGCGGTGCTGAGCGCCGAGCGCCAGCTCGGCAACCTGTTCGCGGTCCGCGTCCTCAAGGCGCTCTTCCTCGTAAAATACGTGGAAGAGTTCAAGCCGACCGCCCGGAACGTGGCGATCTTGATGCGCGACCGGCTCGACCTCGACCCCACGCAGCACAAGCGGGAGGTGGAGGCGGCGCTCGGTCTTCTCGAGCAGGAATCCTACGTCCAGCGTAATGGGGACCTCTACGAGTTCCTGACCGACGAGGAAAAGGACATCGAGCAGAAGATCAAGGCGATCGGGCTCGACGCGTCGGACGTTACCCGGGAGCTGAGCGAGATGCTCTTCGGAGAGATCATGGGGACCCGCAAGGCGATCACCCATGAGGCCTCGGGCCAGACCTTTCCGTTCTCCCAGCGGATCCACCACTCCCTGATCGGCCGGGAGCACCCGCTCTCGATCAATCTCGTTACCCCCTACATGCCCCCGGCCGAGCGCAGCGATGCGGCGCTCGCCTCCCGCTCCATGACCCAGAACGAGCTCTTGATCGTGCTAGGCGAGGAGAGCTGGCTCGTGGACGAGCTGGCCATGTTCCTGCGCACGAAGCGCTACCTGACCCGGGAGACGTCTACGGACCACCGCGAGGGGGTCACGGCGATTCTGCGCGGGAAAGGAGCGAACAACGACCAGCGCCGCCGCCGCCTCGTCGCCGCGCTGCGCGAGCGGGTCTCCGAGGCGGACCTGATGGTGCGCGGGGATGTGCTCGACCTGCGGACCTCCGATCCGAAGGGGCGGATCGAGGCCGGTTTCCAGACCTTGGTGGAGCGGGTCTTCACTTCGCTGCGGATGCTGCGCGGGGTAGTCTACAAGGAGGCGGATCTAGACCGGCATCTCGAGATGATCGATGACGGCCAGCTCACTGAGGGGGAGGCCGAGATCCTGAACCGGATCGCTGCGAACCGGAAGAACGCGTTACGTAGCACGGCGAAGGGGCTGATCGAGTCGTTCGAGAAGGCCCCCTACGGCTGGCCCGAGGCGGCGATCCTCTGCCTGATCGGGGCCCTGATCGGCCGCGGCCGGCTTGAGGCCTCCCTCGGCGGAGACCCGCTCGAGGGGGACGCGCTGCGCGCCGCCCTCTTGAACGGGACGGTCCGACCGAACCTCAACCTCGAGCCCGTCGACGCATTCAGCGCCTCCGACGTGATGAAGCTTCGCCAGCTCTATCAGGACCTGTTCGGCCGCACCCCCGCCTCGAGCGATGGAAAGGGTCTTGGCCGGGAGACTGGCGCGGCGATCGAGGCGATGGCGGCCTCCGTGGAGACGCATCTCGCCGCCGAGCGGGATTACCCGTTCGTCACCGCGCTCACCCCGTTCCGGGACGCGCTCGAGGGGCTGCGCGGAAAGCCTGGTAGCTGGTACGTCACGAACCTCGCAGGCCAAGCCGGAGATGACCTCGCGGACCTCAAGGAGGAGGTCTACGACCCGATCGACAGCTTCCTGCGCGGCCCGCAGCGGGAGATCCTCGACGGAACCCGGCGGCTCCTTCTCGAGGAGGCCGCGAACCTCGATTTCGTCGACGAGGAACTCGTCGCCCGGATCCGAACCGCCGTGGAGTCCGAAGATGTCTACCGCGGCAATAAGGTCCAGGCGATCAAGTCCGATCTGGACCGGCTCAAGGTCGACATCCGCGGCCTCGTGGCCGGGGAGCGGGACGCAGCTTCGCGCGAGCTGAAGGACCTCTCCGACCAGCTGAAACGCTCCCCGGAGTTCACGGAGGCCGATGCGGCGGCCCAGACGGAGGTCACGGAAGCGCTCGACGCGGTCTCGGAGCGGCTGGCCCGGGAGCGCCTCGTCCCTTCGATCCGGACCGTGCTGAGCGGGTTCCGGCGGGACCGGTACCCGCAGCTGGTCGCGCTTCTTCTGCGCTCGAAGCCGCGTCCGCCGGAGACGGAAGGCGAGCCGCCCGAGGAGCCAGAAACGATAGAGGTGGTCAACCTCAACGACCTGGGGGTCCGGTTCGGCCGCCATATGATCAGCACCGAGGATGACGTGGACCGCTACCTCAATGATATGCGCGACGCGATGATCAGCGCTGTCCGTGCCGGAAAAGGGATCACGCTCTGATGGACACGAACCGGCTCAAGAGCTTCGCGCAACGCACCAGGGTCGAGCTGATGGGCCAGGTGGCCCGTCGGCTCAAGACCGCGCTGGCTGAGGAAAGCGCCGAGCGGCGCGAGGCCCCCGTGGCGATGAAGACGCTGGAGGACCGGATCGCGCGGGACGGCGAGCGGCAGGTGATCGAGCAGGTCGCCTACACCTGGTTCAACCGGTTCACTGCGCTGCGCTACATGGACGTGAACGGGTATCTCACCCCGAAGGTGGTTACCCCGGCCCCGGACCGGACCCGTCCGGAGCTGCTCGATCAGGCCGCGGCCGGCGCGCTGCCCGATCACTTGCGCGCCCCGGTTGCGGAACGGGTGCGGGACCTGCTCGAGGGGCGCGCGCCCGCGCGCGAGCCGCAGCTGGAGGCTTACCGGCTTCTCCTGGTCGCGACCTGCAACCACCTGAACGGGGTGATGCCGTTCCTCTTCGAGGAGATCGCGGACTACACCGAGCTTCTCATGCCCAACGAGCTTCTGGCCGCTGACGGCTGGGTTTCCGAGATGCGGGGCGTGATGACGGAAGGTGCGTGTCAGGACGTCGAGATCATCGGCTGGCTCTACCAGTTCTACATCTCCGAGAAGAAGGACCAAGTCTTCGCCGGTCTCAAGAAGAACCAGAAGATCACCGCCGAGAACATCCCCGCCGCAACGCAGCTCTTCACCCCGCACTGGATCGTCCGCTACCTGGTGGAGAACTCGCTGGGGCGGCTCTGGCTGCTGAACCGCCCCGCCAGCCGTCTTGTCGAGCGGATGGACTACTACATCGCGCCGGAAGAGCCCGAGACGGACTTCCTGAAGATCACCCGCCCCGAAGAGATCCGCATCTGCGATCCCGCAGCAGGTTCGGGGCACATGCTGACCTATGCCTTTGACCTGCTCTACGCCATCTACGAGGAAGAGGGCTATGACCCGACCGAGATCCCCGCGCTGATCCTGACGCACAACCTGAACGGGGTGGAGATCGACGACCGCGCGGGCGCGCTGGCCGCCTTTGCGTTGGCGATGAAGGCGGCGGCAAAGCTCGGGCGACGGCGGTTTTTGCGGATGGAGGCGAAAACCGACATTTGCGTGTTGCAGAACGTGGCCTTTACGGGGGCCGAGATGCAGGACGTGGCCGCCGTGGTGGGCAAGGATCTGTTCACCGATGAACTGCGCGAGACGCTGGGGCAATTCGAGCAGGCCAAGAACTTCGGCTCGCTGATCGTGCCAAAACTGCGCGATCCGGCAGAGACGCTGCGGGTGGTGGAGGCGCGGGATTTCGGCGGCGACCTGCTGCTGAAAGAGGTGCAGGAGCGCGTCGTCGCCGTGCTGCGCATGGCCGAGGCGCTGTCGCCGAAGTATCACGTGGTGGTGGCCAACCCGCCTTATATGGGCAGCAAGAGCATGAATGATGTAATGGCGGATTGGTCAGGAACGTTCTACCCCGAAAGCAGATTCGACCTTTTTGCTATGTTTATCGAACGTAATCTGAGTCTCGCGACCCCAAATGGTCTCGTTGCAATGATTACAATGCAAAGCTGGATGTTTTTATCGCGTCTTGGCGGTATGCGATCAAGGATACTGTCAGAAAATACTATCCTCTCGATGGCACATCTGGGAGAACGGGGATTCGATTCCATTGGTGGCTCTGTCGTCGCCACGACGTGCTTTATTATTAAAAGCCGGCGGAACACGGCCTTTTTCGGTGATTATTTTAGATTGGTCGCAGGAAGATCAGAAAGAGGAAAGGAAAATCTATTTCTTTCCTCGAAGAGCGGCAATAGTGAAGTCAGATTTCGCGTATCAGCAGACAAAATGAAGCAGATCCCAGGTGACCCTATTGCGTACTGGGTTTCCGACAGGATGCGCGACGTATTCTCCGGATCTCGGATATTGGAAGATATTGCTCCAGTTAGGCAAGGCTTTCAAACAGGAGATAATGACAGGTTTCTACGTCAGTGGTTTGAAGTCTCCGTGCCTAAGGTTGGCTTAGAATTCAACTCGACGGAAACGTTCCATGCCAACGGCAAAAAGTTCGCGCCCTACAACAAGGGTGGTGAGTACCGCCGCTGGTTTGGAAACAACGACTACGTAGTCGATTTTGATAAGGCCAGTTATTCGGCACTGGCTCAAATGGGGAACAAGCTTCCATCACGCCAACTTTATTTCCAAAATTCTTTCACTTGGACTGCGCTCTCCACTGGTAATTTTGGCGCTAGATGGAATGGTGAGGGATATACATTCAGTGCTAAAGGTGCCTGCGCTTTTCCGGAAAGCGAGCGGTCCGGAAGGCTCGCTGTTGCATTGCTAAACTCTACTGTCGCCGCAAAGGTCTTTGAGTTCCTAAGCCCCACTCTCGACTTCAATGTGGGGGTCATACGACAAATTCCTATCGCCGAAGACTTGGCCTCTGATGATGTCAAAACCGTCCAACAGAACGCACTTCGACTTATTGATATTGCCCGTTCGGACTGG
>JACLAD010012239.1_pt1 | contig 13264 bp, 11 predicted proteins | sample 8027901 | NCBI WGS metagenome assembly JACLAD01 (sample SAMN15725071, study PRJNA655200) | protist metagenome | isolation source: fluorescence activated cell sorting (FACS) single amplified genomes of... | place: Spain: Blaines Bay Microbial Observatory, Mediterranean Sea | collected 2016-07-05
TCGGTGCCGTCCTGATCGCGGTGGTCCTCGCGACGGCGGCCGGGTGGCTCGTGTGGCGGTACGCCATCAAGCGGGCGGCCGGGCCTGCGGCGGAGGACAACCTATGATCCTGCTGGCACGTCTTGTCGCGCAGGTGGGGTGGCGCGGGGTGCTCGGGCTCATCGCGGGTGCGGCGATGGCGACGGTGCCGGCTTACCATATCGGCACCTGGATCGAGCGGTTGGTCGGCGAGGAACGGACACAGCGTGCTCTCGCAGAGCGTGACATTCAGAGAATGGAGCAGGAGAATGCAAAGGTTGTTGCCGCGGCTGCGGCTCGTGCACGCGCTGCTGCTTCTGGCGCTGATCGCGATGGCGGGGTGTCGGACGACGGCTTCCGGAGAGACTGACGTTTCATGCCGTGCCTTTGCTCCGATTGCCTGGTCGAAGGCCGATACTGTTGAGACCGTGCATCAGGTGAAGGGTCACAACGCGGCATGGGGCATATTGTGCGGCTCCGACGGGGGGGCTGGCTGACAGAAGCTGGTATGCGTTTGTAGAGCGCTGGTCGCATTCAGTCTCGATTCATAGGGAACTCTGTAGCGAAACGATTATGCGCGCCGTTGTCCCGATCGCACTCCTGTTCGCCCTCCTTGCTTGGACCGGGGCCGCTCCGTCGGTTTCGGCCCAGGGGCAGTGCTTGTCAGCGCGGGAGCAACGGGCGGCCGTCAGTTCCGGTGAGGCGATGCGGCCGGGCTCCGTCGGGGCGCGGTTCGGGGAGGTGCTTCAGGTTCGCCTCTGCCGGAGCGGCAACGGACTTGTCTGGCGGCTCACGGTGCTCGGTCGCGACGGACGTGTGACGGAGCAAGTGGTGGACGCCCGCAGTGGGCGCGTTCGAAGATGAAGCGGGGCGGGGAGCGCCTCCTCGAAGCGATCAAGGTGAGTCTACATGCGTTTGCTGGTTGTTGAAGATGACCGTGCGCTCAACCGGCAACTGACGGAGGCGCTGAAGACGGCGGGGTACGCCGTCGACGCCGCGTTCGACGGCGAGGAAGGCCATTTCTTGGGCGAAACCGAGCCCTATGACGCCGTCGTCCTCGATCTCGGCCTGCCCGAAATGGACGGCATCACGATCCTCGAGAAGTGGCGCCAGGGCGGACGGATGATGCCTGTGATCGTGCTTACGGCGCGGGATCGTTGGAGCGACAAGGTCGCCGGCATCGACGCCGGAGCCGACGACTACGTCTCCAAGCCGTTCCATATGGAGGAGGTGCTGGCACGGCTCAGAGCTCTGATCCGTCGATCGGCGGGGAGCGCGACCAACGATTTTCGCTGCGGACCGGTGCACCTCGATTCGAGGGCGAGCCGGGTGACGGTCGACGGCGTTCCCGTGAGACTGACGAGCCATGAATACCGCGTCCTTGCCTATCTGATGCTCCACACGGGGCGTATCGTCTCGCGGACGGAGCTGACGGAGCACCTTTACGATCAGGATTTCGATCGCGATTCGAACACGATCGAGGTCTTCATCGGACGGCTTCGCAAGAAGCTGAATGTCGACATCATCGAGACCATCCGGGGGCTTGGATACCGTGTTGCGGCTCCCGACGCCGAGGCTTAGATCGCTTTCGGCCCGGCTCCTCCTGACATCGTTCGGGTGGAGCCTTTTCGCGCTCGTGGCGACCGGCTTTCTGCTGGTCTCGGCGTTCCGCGAGAGCGTGGAGAAGCGGTTCGACGACACTCTGAGTGTCTATCTCTCGATTCTCATCGGGGAACTGGCGGACGTTGGCGACCAGCGCTTTCGCGAGGCGACCTTGGACCTCGACGAGCCGCGCTTCGTGCTACCGCTCTCAGGCTGGTACTGGGTCGTCCTCGAGCAGCGCACAGGGGAGGTGCTTCTGACCTCCGAATCGCTGGTCGGAGACATGATCGAGATGCCGCCTGAGGTGGCGACGGTGCCACCAGGGCGGCTGTTCACCACCTCGGTCGTCGGACCGACGGGGACAGCGCTTCGGCTGGCGGCGAGGCGCGTCGCCTTCGAGGACGGGCAGTGGTACCTCGCGGCTGTCGCGGGTGCAGCCGAGACGATCGTCGGCGACACGCAGCGCTTTACGAGACGGTTGGCCGTATATCTCGGCGTTTTTGCGACCGTTCTCATGAGCGTGGTGTTCATCCAGTGGCGGATGAGTCTGCGCCCCTTCAATCGCCTCGGTGGCGAACTGAAGGCGGTCGAGGAGGGGCGGGCGCGCCACGTAGGGACGCGGTATCCGATCGAGATCATGCCGGTGGCGGAGGCGCTGAACGCCCTCATCGACTCCAATCACGCGACGCTGGAGCGGGCACGCCAGCATGTGGGAAACCTCGCGCACGCTTTGAAGACGCCGCTCAGTGTCCTCGTCAACGACGCCGCGCAGGACGACACCGCGTTGGCGCGATCTGTGCGCGAACAGACACAGACGATGCAGCGTCAGGTGCGCTACTATCTCGAGCGGGCGCAGATGGCCGCGAAGGAGCGGATGATCGGTGCCGTCACTGACGTCGTCCCGACGGTCGAGCGGTTGCATCGTGCGATGGCGCGGCTGGGGGAGCGGCGAGGGATCACCGTGCATCTCGACATCGTGGACCGGGTGCGATTCGCGGGGGAGAGGCAGGATTTCGAGGAGATCGTCGGCAACCTCGTCGACAACGCGCTGAAGTGGGCTGCGAGCGAGGTTGTGATCGAGGTGCGTGAGGTTGCGCTCGCCGCAAGTGGGCCGAAGCAGTTCGAAGTGACCATAGACGACGACGGTCGGGGTCTCTCGGAGGTCGCCCGAGTCGAGGCGGTTTCACGCGGCACCCGCCTCGACCAGTCCAAGCCCGGCAGCGGGCTGGGCCTGTCGATCGTGGCGGAGCTGGTCAGCCTTTATGGCGGCCGGTTCAGGCTCGACCGCGCGCCGTTAGGCGGACTTCGCGCAGTCGTGACGTTGCCGCGGGCTTGAGGTGTTTGGTTGACGGTGTATTCACGGCTCCGGGTGAACGTTCCTGTGGCTTCGGTTGGGTGCTGAGTAGGGGGGCCGACGAATGCGGCTAGGGTTGGCGGCGCTGCTGCTACTGACGGGGTGCAGCGCTTTCGGATTCAGCGATACGCCACTCGGTCCGCAGCTCGGAGCGAACAATATCGGTTCTGAGGACGCTCATCTCCTCCCGGTAGGGCTTCTCGACGAGCTCGGCGAGGAGGCCGGCGGTGCGATTGCCGTGGCTCAGAACAGTGCTCTGCAATCCGAAACCGCCGGAACCCCGGTCTTGTGGAACTACGATGACCTGTCGGGCCGGGTGATTCCGGGGCCGAAATACATGGTGAACACGCGCCTCTGTCGCGACCTTGTTCACGTCGCCGAACGTGATCGGCACCGTATAAGCGGCCGTGCAACGCTCTGCCTTTCGCGTGCGGGGAGTTGGGAGCGGATTGGGTAGTTGCACCGCATTGACGACGAGGGTGTTGGCGCCTTAGGCACACCCTCCAAAGGTGCGCATCATGTTCGAAAAGACCTACGACGCTGCGGAAATCGAGCCGCGGATCAGTGAGATGTGGCGGGATGCCGATGCGTTCCGGGCTGGTGCCGGAGCGGAGCGGGATGCCGAGACTTTCTGCATCGTCATCCCGCCTCCGAACGTCACCGGGTCGCTCCACATGGGGCATGCGCTCAACAACACTTTGCAGGATGTCCTGATCCGGTTCGAGCGGATGCGCGGCAAGGACGTCCTTTGGCAGCCGGGAACGGACCACGCGGGGATTGCCACGCAAATGGTCGTCGAGCGGCAACTCGCGGCGGCGGAAGAGCCGTCGCGTCGCGACATGGGGCGCGATGCGTTCGTGGACCGCGTCTGGCGTTGGAAGGAGGAGTCCGGCGGCGCCATCAAAGGTCAGCTTGAGCGGCTCGGCGCCTCCTGTGACTGGTCGCGCGAGCGATTCACGATGGACGCCGGACTGTCTGAGGCTGTCCTCTCGGTCTTCGTTCGGCTCCACAAGCAGGGGCTCATCTATCGCGACAAGCGGCTCGTGAATTGGGACCCGAAGCTGCTGACCGCGATTTCGGACCTTGAGGTCGAGTCGACGGAGGTGAACGGCGAGCTCGTCCACTTCCGCTATCCCCTTGCCGACAAGGAATTCGATCCGGAGGATCCCTCGACGTACATCGTCGTTGCCACCACCCGCCCCGAAACGATGTTGGGGGATACGGCGGTCGCGGTCCATCCCGAGGATCCGAGGTACGCAGCGCTCGTGGGGCGGAACGTCGTTCTTCCGCTGGTGGGGCGACATATTCCAGTGGTTGCGGATGCCTACTCCGATCCGGAGAAGGGGTCGGGCGCGGTCAAGATCACACCGGCTCACGATTTCAACGACTTTGAGGTTGGCCGCCGGCACAAACTCCCGGTGATCAACATCTTCGACGAGACCGCCGCACTTCGCCTCCGAGGCAACGCCGACTTTCTCGCCGGCATCGCCAGCGATGGCACGGAGCTTATCGAGGCGCTCGATGGGCTCGATCGCTCCGAAGCGCGCAAGGTCGTTGTTTCTCGGATGGAAGCTGGTAGGTACCTCGAAAAGATCGAAAAGCACGTCCATCAGGTGCCCTTCGGCGATCGCAGCGGCGTTCCGATCGAACCGTTTCTGACCGACCAATGGTACGTCAACGCCAAGCGATTGGCGGGCCCCGCGATGGATGCCGTCCGCGAGGGCAAAACGAGATTCGTGCCGGAAAACTGGGAGCGCACCTATTTCGAATGGATGGAGAACATCCAGCCGTGGTGCGTGTCACGCCAGCTCTGGTGGGGGCACCAGATTCCCGCCTGGTATGGCCCGGATGGAAAGATTTTCGTCGACCGATCCGAGGCCGATATCCGTCGTGTCGCGGAAATCCACTACGGACGGCCGGTGACCTTCATGCCCAGGGAGCAGGCGTTGAGGGCTTGGGAGGGCGGAGACGAGGGGCCAGTGGTTCTCTACCGCGACGAGGACGTCCTCGACACCTGGTTCTCTTCCGCGCTCTGGCCGTTCTCGACTCTCGGATGGCCGGAACGCACTCCGGAGCTGCGCAAGTACTATCCGACCAGCGTTCTGTCGACCGGGTTCGATATCATCTTCTTCTGGGTGGCCAGAATGATGATGATGGGAATGCATTTCCTCAATCGAGAGCCGTTCGAGACGGTCTACATCCACGCCCTCGTTCGAGACGAGAAGGGCGCGAAGATGTCGAAGTCGAAGGGGAACGTCGTCGATCCCCTCGATCTTATGGATGAGTTCGGCGCCGATGCGCTTCGCTTCACGCTGGCGGCCATGGCCGCGCAGGGAAGGGATGTGAAGATCGCAAAGGCGCGCGTTCAGGGTTACCGCAACTTCGCGACCAAGCTTTGGAACGCGACTCGCTTCGCCGACATGAACGATTGCCGGATCGACCCGTCGTTCGACCCGGCTGATGCGCAGACGACCCTTTCTCGATGGATCCTCACCGAAGTCACCCGGACCGAACGGCAGGTCACCGCCGCTATTGAAGCTTTCCGGTTCAATGACGCGGCCGCCGCGGTCTACAGGTTCACCTGGAACACCTTCTGTGACTGGTATCTGGAGTTGGTGAAGCCCGTCCTGCTCGGCCCGGACGGACCGGAGAAGTATGAGGCGCGAGCTGCGACAGCTTATGTCATCGACGAGATCCTAAAGCTCCTGCACCCCTTCATGCCGTTCATCACCGAAGAGCTCTGGGCCCTGACTGCAGGGCGATCGGGGATCACGCGCGACCGCCTCCTGGTGCACGCTCGATGGCCGGCGAGGGGGCTCCTCGACGATGGAGCGGCTGATGAGGTGAACTTCGTCGTCGATCTGGTTGCGAGCGTCCGATCCGTCCGCGCAGAGAGCAATGTACCCGCGGCTCTCGAGGCCGATCTCGTCGTGGTCGGCGCTGGGAGCGAGCACGAGAGATGGCTTGCGAACCACGACGCTGCAATCCGACGGCTCTCAAGGCTGGCGAACGTTAGCGTGGCCGACGTCGCTCCGCAGAACTCCGCCCAGACGGTAGTTGGAGACGTTGTGGCATGCTTGCCCCTCGCTGGCCTTGTGGATCTCGACGCCGAGCGTGCTCGACTCTCAAAGGAGCTCAGCCGCCTCGAAGGCGACATAGCCAAGATCGATGGGCGTCTGGGAAATCCGAAGTTTCTCGAGAAGGCCGCCCCCGACACGGTGGACGAGCAGCGAGAAAAGCGCGACGAAGCGGAAGCCCGGCTGGTAAAGCTTCGTGCTGCACTCAGCCGACTTGAGCCTGCCGCTTGAGGCGTGGCAACGGTGCGGTGCGAATTGAAGCGGAGCTCGTCTGCGGTTGTGGCGCATGCACCCTGTTGCGATTTCAGGCCGAGCGCCCTGAAAAGAAGGCGCGCGCTATGGACGACGTTCCTTCGCCCGTGCCGCACCGAGCTGCCGCTATGCGGGCCCTCGGAGTGCGGTGCGCACTGTCATCTCTGGGAGCCCGGTTGGGAGCCGACGGAGCGCGATCGGTGGTTGGCGGTTGCCGCACTGTGACGCATTCGCTATGAGCTTATCGCGCTCCTCCGTTATGTTAGCTCTCACGGCAGCGCTTCTTTCGCCGCCGGTGCTGTCCGCGCCCATTGAGAACCCGGTCGCCACGTTCTCCGGCCTCGATAAGGTTACAGGTCGGATTATATCGTTCGACGTCTACATGAACGAAACGGTCCAATTTGGGGCTCTTCGAGTGACTCCGCGGACGTGCTTGACACAGCCGCCGAGCGAGGAGCCGAATACGATGGTCTTCGCCGAGGTGGACGAGATAACTTTGGAGTCGAAGATTCGTCGGATTTTTACCGGGTGGATGTTTGCTGCCAGCCCAGGGCTGAACGCTGTAGACCACCCAGTTTACGATGTTTGGTTGCGGGGCTGCTCGATCACATCCGAGGTTGCGCCGCCGCAGGGCTTCGATGATTCGCAGTATGCGCAAGACACGATGGGTGTAATCGAACGGCCTGCGGGATGGCTCCCGGTGCCGAAGCGCAAACCTCCTCGCGCATTCTTCGACGAGATGACGCCGGACGACGCTATTATCGAGGACTGACCTGTGGGCATAGGGCGGATAAGACTTCCGCACCGGGAAGAGGCCTGCCCACCATGAAGTCACCCTTCACTGCCAGCGCCTCGTCCAACAGCGCTTGGTACTGTCGTCGGCTGATCTCGACCGCGCCAAACTGCGCGAGGTGGTCCGTAATGAACTGCGCATCGAGAAGATGGAAGCCGCCGAGACGAAGCCGTCCAGCAAGATGAACGAGCGAAACCTTCGACGCGTCCCGCACCCGAGAGAACATCGACTCGCCAAAGAAGGCGCCGTTTAGATGGACCCCGTAAAGTCCGCCGACCAACGCATCGTCGAGCCAGGCTTCCACAGAGTGAGCGTGGCCGAGCAGAAAGAGATTGGAATAAAGCTGGCGTATCCTGCCATTGATCCACGTCCGCTGCCGTCCTGGTGCAGGGGCAGCGCATCCGTCGATCACCTCGTCGAAAGCGGTGTCAATGGTTATTCGGAACTGGTCACGTCGGACCACTCGTGCGAGCCGTCGGGGAATGTGGAATTCCTCGAGCGGCAGCACTCCACGCCGCTCCGGCTCGATCCAATACAGCCCAGGATCCTCGGCAGACTCGGCCATCGGGAAGATCCCGCAGGCATAAGCCTTCAACAACACTTCGGGAGTAATCTCCAGAACGATGTTGTCGGGGCTTGTCATGCGGCCTGTTCCGCATCCTGCGCCAAGAGATTCTCCAGCCAATGGATGTCATACGCGCCGTTGGCGATATCAGGATGATGAATCAGCCGCCGAAAGAGCGGCAGCGTCGAATTCACGCCGTCCACTACGAACTCATCCAACGATCGGCGCAGCCGCATTAGGCATTCAACTCGATTGTTGCCATGCACGATCAGCTTACCAATCAAGCTGTCATAATGCGGCGGGATTCGGTAGCCCTGGTACACGGCCGAATCGACCCTCACGCCGAGACCGCCTGGCGGATGGTAGTGAGTGATAACGCCGGGAGACGGAACGAACGTCTCCGGATGCTCAGCATTGATCCGGCACTCGATGGCATGGCCGTTGAATCTGATATCTTCTTGCTTGACGCCAATTGCGCCACCGGACGCGATGCGGATCTGTGCGTGAACAAGATCGAGGCCAGTGATCATCTCTGTAACAGGATGCTCAACTTGCAGGCGGGTATTCATTTCAATAAAATAAAACTCACCCTCGTCGTACAAGAACTCGATTGTACCGGCGCCGCGGTACTTCATTGTACGCATTGCATCGGCGACGGTACCGTATATCTTTTGACGTTCGGCTTCATTGAGGGCGGGAGATCTTGCCTCCTCCCAAACCTTCTGGTGTCGGCGCTGGAGTGAACAGTCTCGCTCCCCGAGGACGATAGCGTCGCCCCGCCCGTCCCCCAGCACCTGGACCTCAATGTGCCGAGGCTTCTCGAGGTACTTCTCGAGATAGATGTCGTCGTTGCCGAAGGCGGCCTTCGCTTCGGAGCGCGCGCGACCTGCTGCCTGGACGACGTCCTCTGCAGTGCGGGCGATCATCATTCCACGGCCGCCACCGCCGGCGCTCGCCTTGATGAGAACCGGGTATCCCACCTCCGCAGCGATCCGCCTCAGGTCGTGGTCGCTCCGCACGGCGTCTTCTGACCCTGGAACGACGGGGAGACCCAGCGCCGCGGCAGTCCGCTTCGCCTCGATCTTGTCGCCCATTACCCGGATCTGTTCTGCGGTGGGACCGATGAACGTGATCCCATGCGCCTCGAGGATGTCGGCGAACCGCGAATTCTCCGAGAGAAACCCGTAGCCCGGATGAACTGCGTCTGCGCCCGTGATTTCGCACGCGGCGACGATTGACGGGATGTTCAGGTAACTCTCGGACGCGGGTGGCGGCCCGATGCAGACCGACTCGTCGGCCAATCGGACGTGCATGGCGTCGGTGTCGGCCGTGGAATGAACGGCGACGGTGGCGATTCCGAGTTCTTTGCAGGCACGCAGCACTCGAAGGGCGATCTCTCCGCGATTGGCGATGAGAACCTTGCGGAACATCACGTGATCGCCAGGAGAGGCTCGCCGAATTCCACCGGCTGCCCATCTTCGACGAAGATCTCGCGAACCGTGCCCTCACGCTCGGCGAGGATCTGGTTCATGGTCTTCATCGCCTCAACGATCATGACCACTTGTCCAGCCCGCACAGAGTCGCCGACCTCCACGAACGGCCGTGCGCCAGGTTCTGGAGAGCAGTATGCCGTCCCGACCATAGGGGACAGTATCGCACCCTCGGTGGTGCGGGTCGGCGATGCACTGGCCGGCGACTGAGCCGCGGGCGGTTGAGGAGCACTCATCCCCCCCGCGCCTGAGACAATCACGGGCGTGGCCGTGAGTTGACGAGCCACCCTCAGCTTGGCGTCGCCGCGAACGACCTCAATCTCCGTGAGGTCGGTCTCGTGAAGGATGGCAGCCAACGCACGAATGGCCGCTTCGTCGAAAAAGGTCGGATCTTCCATCTCGTTGAACGCCGCCGACCCCACGGGAGGTCCGCACGTCGTATTCCTTCGTCTCACCGCGCAGCATCGGCTGCGCTCGGTTGGTCAACTCTTAGAACGCACCAGCTCGCACACCCCAAGAATGGCGAGCCTGTACGATAGTGCGCCAAATCCCATCACGATCCCTGTGGCAGCCGCTGCGATCGCAGAATGGTGACGGAAGCTCTCGCGCCGGTGAACATTTGAGAGGTGGGTCTCAACGACAGGGACGTCCAGTAGCCGAAGCGCGTCGTACAGCGCAATGGATGTGTGGGTGTACGCCCCAGCATTGATGACCACTCCCACGGCCTTCTCGTCCACTGCCCGATGGACGAAGTCGACAAGCTCACCTTCGACGTTCGATTGCCGGGCAATGAGCGCGAAGCCTTCATTTTCCGCGAGCTTCCGGCAATCCTCTACGACGTCCGCAAGCGTCTCTCCACCGTAGATCGACGGCTCGCGGGTGCCGAGCCGGTTGAGGTTCGGCCCGTTGAGGAGGTGGATCGTGCGCACAGCCGTCAACAAGTTTCGGTGCCGCAGCGGGCCTCGTTGATTCGAGCGGCGAGGGTATCGTAACCCACGGCTCCGAACTCAACGGTATCGCCGACGACGTAAGAGGGCGTCCCCGAGAGCCCGAGCGCTTGTGCGAGGTCGTAACTCTCCTTGACCGTCGCCTTCACGCGGTCTGAACGCATCTTCGATCTGATCTCGTCGGCGGGCAGGCCTAGCTCGGTGGCAATCGAGATCGCGGCCCCCTCGTCGGCATGCCCGTCGAGCGACATTAGCCGGCGATGGAATGCGTCGTAACGCTCCGGCGCCAGTTCGTTGACGACGATCGAAACCGCAGCGGCTTGCATCGAAGGTTGCCCCAGAACTGGGAACTCCTTGAGGACCACGCGGAGGTTCGGGTCGTCCTCTATCAGACGCCCCAGGTCTTCCATCGCTCGGCGGCAGTAGCCGCAATTGTAGTCGAAGAACTCGACCAGCGTCACATCCCCCTCAGGATTTCCGAGCACCGCGCCGTAGGGCGAGTTCAGCAGCTTGTCGCGGTGATCGTCGAGGGCGACCGTCCGCGCGAGTTCAGCCTCGGTCTGCCGCTTCGTCTGCAGAGCGGTGAACGCCTCCTCCAGTACCTCCGGATTGGCGAGGAGGTACTCGCGGACGATGCCTTCGACATCGCCGCGGGTCAGTGGCTGTTCCGCCGCCTGGGCCCATGCGGGCCAGAGGAGGAGGAGAGCGACGAGATAGCGGATCATTGAAGTCCTCGATCTGGATGATCGACCGTCGTTAGCGCGCCGGCCCGCCGAGAAAAAGGGCGGTCGGGCGCGCCAACGTCACGATCGATTGAGCGACGGCTCAGAAGAAAGACCGGCGCTGCCACCAGCCGACACGCGGAGGCCGCGATTCGGATCTCTTCTCCGGTGCGGGTTCATTCGCCAGCTCTTCCCGGGGCCGAGCCTCAGCAGCGTCTCGCGCCGATTCGGCGACATCGGCATCGGCGCGTTCTTCCTCCGCACCTTCGATGGCGGCTGCCGCCGTGTCCTCGGCACCCGCTTCGTCCGACACCGCGTCGAAGCCGTTCGCCTGCTGAGCGGCCCTGGCGGTCGGAGCACCTTCTCCTTCGGCTGCAGTCGAGGCCATTTCCCCGCCGGAGATCGGCTCGTCCGGCAGCGCGGGCGCAACGCCCGCCTCGGTCGCACTGCCGCCGGTCTCGTCCTCGGATTGCGAATCGCCGTCCGCATCCGCGCGGACCTCGTTTTCGCGGCGATGGCGCCGCCCGCCGCGCCGGCCGCGCCGACGGCGGCTCGAGCGACGGTCTTCCTCGCTCTCCTCCTCGCCGGAGGCATCGGCGGCGGCCGCCTCGGGCTCTTCACCCTCATCCTCATCGTCGTCGGTCTCGGAGAAGACGGAAGGGCCTGCATCGGCATCGGCCTGCACCGTCTCCCGTGGCTCCGCGTCGGCGTTCGCACTTCCGCCACGCCGGCGACGGCGCCGGCGACGGCGACCGCTGCGCTCGCCGTTCTCGCTTTCCCCGTCCTCGCTCTCGTCCTCCGAACGATCGGACGCCTCGGCGATCTCCTCCGGCTCGTCCTCGTCCTCCGGCTCCTCGATCGCGATCGCGTCAGGCGAGACGCGCGCCATCGGCGGCGCCTCGTTGGGCGTGCGGTCGACCAGCGCCCCCGTGACGATCTCGAGGTGCTGACCGCCGATGCTCTCGTCCGCATCGACCCCGATAGTCAGACGGAACCGTTCCTCGAGCGCGTTGAGGTGGGCCCGCTTCTGATTGAGGATGTAGAGCGCGACCGCCGCTGTGGTCCTGACAGTCAGGTGGTGATCGCAATCCTTGAGGAGGTGCTCCTCGAGCGAGCGCAAGCAGTGGAGCGCCACCGACTGCGTCGAGCGCACATGTCCCGTTCCCCCGCAAGAGGGGCAGGCCACCATCGAGGTCTCGACCATCCCCTGTCGGATGCGCTGCCGGCTCATCTCGAGCAGGCCGAAGGGCGAAATGCGGCCAACCTGGATCCGCGAACGGTCGAGCTTCAAAGCGTCCTTGAGGCGCTTCTCGACCATGCGGTTGTGCCGCTTCTCCTCCATGTCGATGAAGTCGATGACGATGAGGCCCGCGAGATCGCGCAGCCGCAGCTGGCGGGCGACCTCATCGGCCGCCTCGAGGTTCGTCTTGAGCGCGGTGTCCTCGATTGAGGTCTCTTTCGTCGAGCGACCCGAGTTCACGTCGATCGAGACGAGCGCCTCGGTCGGGTTGATGACGATGTAGCCCTTCGCAGGCAGCGTCACCTGGGGCGAGAACATCGCGTCGAGCTGCGGCTCGATCCCGTAGGCGGTGAAGATCGGGGTCGGCTCGCGGTAGAGCTGCACGTTCTTCGCATGGCTCGGCATGAGCATGCGCATGAAGTCCCGCGCCTCGAGGTACGCCGGCTCCCCGGCCACGAGGATCTCGTCGATCTCCTTCGAGTAGAGGTCGCGGATCGCGCGCTTGACGAGGTTCCCCTCCTCGTAGACGAGCTCCGGCGCGATCGACTTCAGCGTCAGCTCGCGCACGCTCTCCCACAGCCGAAGCAGGTATTCGAAGTCGCGCTTGATCTCGGTCTTGGTGCGCGAGGCGCCCGCCGTCCGCAGGATGACGCCCATCCCCTCGGGGACCTCGAGATCCTCCATCAGCTCCTTGAGGCGCTTGCGGTCGGCCGAATCGGTGATCTTCCGTGAGACGCCGCCGCCCCGGTCGGTGTTCGGCATCAGCACCGAGTAGCGCCCCGCCAGCGACAGATAGGTGGTCAGCGCCGCGCCCTTCGTGCCGCGCTCCTCCTTCACCACCTGGACGAGGAGGATCTGCCGGCGCTTGATGACCTCCTGGATCTTGTAGTTCCGCCGCGGCGGCGTCCGCCGGCGCTCAGGGATCTCCTCCATCGCGTCCTGGCCGCCCACGGAGGTGACGGTCGAGGCCTCGTCGTTGGAGCTGTCGTCCTCGTCGTCCTCCATGTCCCTGATCTGCGGATCGGCGAGGCCCTCGGCGGTCTTCTTCGTGGTCCGCGTCGAGGTGCGTGTCGTCGTGCGGCGGCGACGGGGCTTCGGCGCGGGTCCCGCCCCCTCGGTGTCGACCGCGGTCGGCACGTCGGCGGGGTCCGTTGCCTCCGATGCCGCGTCGGACGTCGCTTCGGACACTTCGACGCCTTCGCCG